>Ga0105104_10003878_pt1 | contig 10504 bp, 12 predicted proteins | sample PPLLaktember2015_3_FD_87034 | JGI IMG/M metagenome (GOLD analysis project Ga0105104, IMG submission 87034) | Freshwater sediment microbial communities from Prairie Pothole Lake near Jamestown, North Dakota, USA - PPLs Lake P7 Core (6) Depth... | ecosystem: Environmental > Aquatic > Freshwater >... | reverse complement strand
ATGGCCAAGCCTCCGGTCTGCAAGATCATGGATTACGGCCGCTTCAAGTACGAGGAGAAGAAGCGGGCATCGGAGGCGAAGAAGAAGCAGGTCGTGGTTCACCTCAAGGAGGTGAAGATGCGACCCAAGACGGAGGAGCACGACTACGAGTTCAAGGTCCGGAACGTGAAGCGCTTCCTCGAGGAGGGGAACAAGGCGCGCATCACCATCATGTTCCGGGGCCGGGAGATCACCCACAAGGAGCTCGGCCAGGCGTTGCTCGAGGACGTCATCAAGGACGTCAAGGAAGTCGGGGTGGTGGAGCAGGTGCCCCGGATGGAAGGCCGGCAGATGTTCATGATCCTCGCCCCGAACCCGAAGGTCGCCCAGCGCGCCCGGGACCTGGCGAGGCAGCGGGCCGCCCAGCAGGAGGCGGAAAAGAAGGCGGAGTCGGCGCCCACCACCGCCGCGGCTCCGGCGAAGGCCCCCGCGGGGCCCGGACGGGTTTGAGGAGTCAGGCGATGCCGAAGATGAAGACGCGCAGTGCGGCCAAGAAGCGGTTCCAGGTGAAGAAGTCGGGCAAGGTGAAGCACGCCAAGGCCTACGCGAAGCACCATTTCACCTTCTCCAAGACCGCCAACAACGACCGCCGCAACCGCGGCACCGGCCACCTTCGCGACATGGACGCGAAGAAGGTCATCAAGGAGCTGTTCCCCTACCGGGCGAACTGAGAAAGAGCCATGCGGGTCAAGAAGGGTTTCAAGGCGCGCCGTCGCCGCAACCGGATTCTGAAGCTGGCCAAGGGTTACCGGGGCCGGCGGAAGAACTGCTACAAGCGCGCGAACCAGGCCGTGGAGCGCGCGCTGGACTACGCCAGCCGTGACCGGGCCCGGAAGAAGCGGGATTTCCGTTCGCTGTGGATCGTCCGGATCAACGCCGCGGCCCGCCTCTCGGGCCTGAGCTACAGCCGGCTCATCACTGGCCTGAACAAGGCGCAGGTGGCGCTGGACCGCAAGGTGCTGGCCGACATCGCCGTCGCCGATCCGCAGGGCTTTGCCGCCATCGCGAAGATCGCGGCGGCCTGACATCGGACCCCTGCCGGGGGGGCGTCGAGCCCCGGCGAGCCGACACGAGGGCTGCCCCCAGGGGCGGCCCTTCGTCGTTTCGGGAGGACGCAATGCAGGACCGACTGGAATCGCTGGCGAGCAAGGCGCGGGAGGAGATCGGTCGCGCGCAGGACGCGTCCGGCCTCGAGGCGCTGCGGGTCCGCTACCTCGGCAAGAAGGGCGAGCTGTCGGCGGTCCTGGGCGGGATGGGCAAGCTCGCCCCCGACGAGCGGCGGCGGGTGGGGGAGATCGCCAACCGGGTCAAGGCCGAGGTCGAGGGTCTGCTCGGCGAGGCGCAACGGCGCATCGCCCGCGCGGCGCTGGAGGCCGAGCTCCAGGCGCCCCCCATCGACGTGACGCTGCCGGGGCGGATGCGCCGCCCGGGCCGGCGGCACGTGGTGTCCCGGACGATGGAGGAGATCACCCGGACCTTCCAGCGCCTCGGCTTCGACGTGGTGCAGAGCCCGGAGGTGGAGCTCGACCTCTACAACTTCGAGTCCCTGAACTTCCCGGCGGACCACCCCGCGCGGGACATGCAGGACACGTTCTACGTGCACGGGGACTACCTCCAGCACGACCCCGGAGCCATCGTGCTCCGTACCCACACCTCCCCGGGGCAGATCCGGACGATGCTCGCCCGGAAGCCGCCCATCCGGGTGGTGGTGCCGGGGAAGGTGTACCGCGCCGACTCCGACGCGACCCACACCCCGATGTTCCACCAGATCGAGGGGCTCCTCGTGGACCGGAAGGTCACCATGGCCGAGCTGAAGGGGACGCTCGACGCATTCGTCCGCGCCTACTTCGGTGCGGACCGCCGGACCCGGTTCCGTCCCTCCTTCTTCCCCTTCACCGAGCCCTCCGGAGAGCTGGACGTGAGCTGCGGCGCGTGCGCGGGGCAGGGCTGCCGTCTTTGCAAGCAGACCGGGTGGCTGGAGATCCTCGGCTGCGGGATGGTGCACCAGAACGTCTTCCAGGCGGTGGGCTACCCCGAGGGGAGCGTCACCGGCTTCGCCTTCGGGATGGGGATCGAGCGGGTGGCGATGCTGCGCTACGGCCTCGATGATCTGCGCAGCCTGTTCGAGAACGACGTCCGACTGCTGGAGCAATTCTAGCCATGAAGGTCTCCGTCGAGTGGCTGTCCGAGTTCGTCTCGCCGCTCCCGGCTCCGGAGGAGCTCGCCCGTCGCCTGACCCGGGCGGGCCTCGAGGTGGAGGGGATGGAGCGGCCCGCCGAGGCGCTGAGGGGCGTGGTGGTGGCTCGCATCACCGCGGCGGCGCCGCACCCCGGCGCCGAGAAGCTGACCGTCGCCCAGGTCGAGGCCGGAGGCGAGCGGCTGCAGATCGTCTGCGGGGCGAAGAACTTCCAGGTGGGTGACCTGGTCCCCCTGGCGACGGTGGGGACGACGATTCCCGGCGGGCCGACCATCCAGCGGGCCAGCCTCCGCGGGGTGGAGAGCCACGGCATGCTCTGCTCGGGGAGGGAGCTGGGCCTCTCCGACGACGCGAGCGGGCTCCTCATCCTCCCCGAGGACCTGGTCCCGGGGACGCCCCTGGCGAGTGCGCTCGGGCTCGAGGACACGGTGCTGGAGGTGAACGTCACCCCCAACCGCGGGGATGCGCTGAGCCACCTCGGCGTGGGGCGCGAGGCGGCGGCGGTGCTGCGCGTTCCCCTGCAGCGGAAGCTCCGGGTGCCGGCCGAGTCGGGGGCGCCGGTCTCCGACGCCATCCGGATCGAGATCGCCGACCCGGTGGGCTGCCCGCGGTTCACCGCCCGGGTGCTCGAGAGTGTGCGCATCGGGCCGTCACCGGCGTGGCTGCGGCGGCGCCTGGAGCGCTGCGGCGTCCGGAGCATCAGCAACGTGGTCGACGTGACCAACTACGTGATGCTCGAGCTCGGCCAGCCGATGCACGCCTTCGACCTGGACCGCATCCAGGGCGGATTGCTGAGAGTGCGCCGGGCGCGGGAGGGCGAGCCACTCATCACCCTCGACGGAAAGCAGCGCACGCTGGTGGCCGACGACCTGGTCATCGAGGACGTGCGCGGCGCGCAGTCGCTGGCCGGCACCATGGGCGGAGCCGACACCGAGGTCGGCGAGAAAACGACGAGGGTGCTGCTCGAGGCGGCGAACTGGGACCCGGGCACCATCCGGCGGATGGCTCGCCGGCACCAGCTGCACAGCGAGGCCTCCCACCGCTTCGAGCGAGGCGTTGACCGCAGCGTGCTGCCCGAGGTGCTGGACCACGCCGCCGCGCTGATGGCCGAGCTGTCGGGAGCGAGCGTGCGCCGCGGGCGCATCGACGTCTACCCGCGCCCTGCAGAGCCGCGCACCGTCGCGCTGGGCCCGGACGACGTGGAGGGGCTGCTCGGGGCGCCGGTTCTGGAGGAGGAGGTTCGCGCCATCCTCTCGTCGCTCGGCTTCGTCGCCGAGAGCGGGGGGCGCTGGCGGGTGCCCGGCTGGCGAAGCGACGTGGAGCGGCCCGAGGACCTGGTCGAGGAGGTCGCCCGCGTCCGGGGCTACGAGCACATCCCCTCGTTCCTCCCGGCCAGCTCGGGGTCACTCCCCCCCGAGCCGGCGTGGGTCGAGGTGGAGCGGCGCATCCGGGGCGCCCTGTCCGGGGCCGGCTTCGACGAGGTGGTGAACTACAGCTTCGTGGATCCCGACGTCCTCCCGTGGGTCACCCCGCGGGCGGTGGAGAAGCTCGGAACGTCGGTGGGGGCGGTCACGCTGAGGAATCCGCTCACCCCGCAGCAGGCGGTGATGCGGACCACGCTCCTGGCCTCGCTCCTGCCGAACGTGGCGTACAACCTCCGCCACCAGCCCGAGTCGCTGCGCCTGTACGAGATCGGGCGCGCCTACCTGCGTGACCCGCACGGTGGAAAGGACCTCCGGCCGGTCGCGGAGGAGCGGCTCCACGTGGGCGGCGTTCTCTGGGGGAGAGGGGACGACTTCGCCGACGCCAAGGGCGCCGTCGAGGCCATCCTCTCGGCGCTGTCCGCGGACGAGCTGACCTGCCGGCTGGCGCGGGTGGCGCCGTTCCATCCCCGGGCGACGGCCGAGGCGAGGGTGGGGGAAGTGGTGCTGGGGTGGATCGGCGAGGTGCACCCCCTCGTGGCCGAGCACCTCGAGTTACCGCGGGGGGTGTTCGCCTTCGAGCTCGAGTTCGCGGCCCTGGAGAAGGTGGCCCGGCTGTCGCCCCAGTTCCGGCCGCTCCCACGCTACCCGGCGGTGCTCCGCGACCTGGCGGTGGTGGTGCCGGTGTCGATGGAGGCAGCCGAGGTGCGCGCGGTCATCCGCGAGGTGGGGCAGCCGCTGGTGGAGGACGCAGCGCTGTTCGACGTCTACACCGGGGCACCCCTACCCGACGGGCAGAAGAACCTGGCCTTCGCCCTGACCTACCGCTCCGAGGAGCGCACCCTCCGGGACGACGAGGTCCAGGAGGCCCACCGGCGCATCGTGGAGGAGGTCCAGCGCCGCCTGGGCGGGCAGCTGAGGGGTCGCTAAAACCCTCAGCAAGTCCGGGGAGTTGACACATTCAGTAGCAGGCAGGCAGACTCGGGGGCCATGACGAAGGCCGACATCATCGAAGGGGTCTACGAGAAGGTGGGCTTCTCCAAGAAGGAGTCCGCCGAGATCGTCGAGCTGGTCTTCGACACGGTGAAGGAGACGCTGGAGCGCGGAGACAAGATCAAGATCTCCGGCTTCGGGAACTTCCAGGTGCGCCAGAAGAACGCGCGCGTCGGGCGGAACCCCCAGACGGGGAAGGAGATCGAGATCTCCGCCCGCCGGGTGCTGACCTTCCGGCCGAGCCAGGTGCTGAAGAGCGCCCTGAACAACGCCGCCGAGGCGGCGGCGGCGTCCGGCGGCGGCTCCGGGTCCGACTGAGCGGCTTGACCCACCGGGGGCCGGCAGGTACATCCCGCTTCCCCGCAGTCCCGTAGCGATTCGTCGAACAGTTCCCGGGGCGTAGCGCAGCCTGGTAGCGCACCTGCTTGGGGTGCAGGTGGTCGCAGGTTCAAATCCTGTCGCCCCGACCACATAAGGCCCCGGAATCAGGCTTTCTGGTTCCGGGGCCGTTTAGCGGGTGGAGGCCACTCTTGTTGCTCGACACCTTCGTCCTCTACGGAGCCGGCCCGCTGCTCATCCCGCGCCTGGCTCCTCCCGGTCGTGATCGCCTGTCGCAAGCCGCCCGCACTAACCCGAGTGGAGGCGCCGTGCGCGCCTCGGTGGGAGCCCGCTCGTGAAATTCATCCTCAAAGTTCTATCGGCGGTTCGAGATTTCGTGTGGCGAGCGACCACAAATCCGGTCTCCACGATCGGAGTGGCTCTCGCCACCCTCGCCTCGATCTCGTTTCTTGCGATCGTTGCGTTCGAGCTCGCTGGCGTGCCGATCGGACACTACGTCGGGATCGTCAGCTATCTGATCCTCCCGGCGATCTTCCTGCTCGGGCTGGCGCTGATCCCGATCGGGCTACGCCTGCAGCGCATGCAGGAGCAGAAGACGGGCCAGCCGAGGCGTTTCGCCGTCCTCGACTTCAATAACCCCCGCGTGCGCTCCGTCGCCCTGCTGGTCCTCGTGCTGACCGTGGTGAATCTGATGATCGTCTCCACGGCGACGTTCAAGGGTGTCGAGGTGATGGACTCGACGCAGTTCTGCGGGGACACCTGTCACACGGTGATGGCGCCCGAGTTCACCACCTACCAAAGATCGCCGCACTCGCGCGTCAAGTGCACCGAGTGCCACATCGGCTCGGGAGCCAACTGGTTCGTGAAGTCGAAGCTCTCGGGGTCGTGGCAACTGGTGTCCGTCGCGCTCAACCTCTACCCGCGGCCCATTCCCACCCCGGTGGAGAACCTGCGGCCGGCCCGCGACACCTGCGAGCAGTGCCACTGGCCCACCAAGTTCATCGGCGAGCGGCTTCGGTTCTTCAACCGTTTCGCCGAAGACGAGAAGCAAACCGAGAAGAAGACGATCCTTCTGATGAAGACCGGGGGCGGAGAGACAGGGCGCGCTCACGGCATTCACTGGCACGTCGATCCAGACCTCACGATTCGCTACCGGTCGGACAAGTCACGGCAGAAGATCTTCGACATCGAGCTGACCCGGGGCAACGGCAAGCCGGAGATGTATAAGCTCGACGGCGCGACGCCTGACGGGGCCGAGCCGGGGTGGCGGGTGATGGACTGCGTGGATTGTCACAATCGCCCAACCCATGTCTACCAAATGCCCAAGGACGAGCTGGACGCCGTTCTCACATCCGGCGAGCTAGACAAGTCGCTCCCCTTCATCAAGCGCGAGGGGCTCAAGGCCATCCAGCAAACCTATTCATCACACGCTGATGCCAAAGAGGGCATTCGCAAGGCGCTGGCCGAGTTCTACCGGACCAACTCTCCGGATCTACTCGAAAAACACGCGGACCGAATCGATCGCGCTGCCGACACGCTCACGCGGGTGTACGCGCGAAACGTGTTTCCGGAGATGAGGATCACCTGGGGCACCTACCCTAACTTCCTCAAGCACGAGCCCGGCTGCTTCCGTTGTCACGACAGCGAGCACAAAAACGAGCAGGGAAAGAAGATCTCCAAGAGCTGCAGCCTCTGCCACGAAGTGCTGGCCGCAGAGGAGGAGACCCCAGAAATCCTCGAGCTGCTCCACCCGTAGGAGTCTCACCAGGAGGCGGTGTTCCGGGGCGTGGGAGTGCCCTCGCTGGTCGGGGGACGGGACGGCTGCCCTGCTGGCGCGGCTGGGAAAGATTCGTCGAAGGTCGGCCTCACCCGGCCAGGTCACCCTCCAGTCCATCGAAGTGTTCGTCGGGATTCTCCATCCATTCCCGCAGGACCTTCGCCATCACCGAGGCGTGGAACCCGTCGATGACCCGGTGATCGAGCGTCGCGTTCACGCTCATCGCCATCCCGGCGGTCACCTGTCCGTTCTCGATCAGCGCATGCTCTTTCACCTCGCCGATGGCGAAGAGGATGGGCACTCGCGAGAAGGGAACCAACGGCGGTCCGCGAGGGTGGGGGCCACGGGGGAGGGGGCTGGCTGTCGACCCAGAATCCTCAGGACGGCGCCAGAGACACTCGGGCGCACCGGAAGAGCTGAACAACCCTACCTCAGTTGCTTGCAGGCCAACCGGCGAGCAGGGCCAAGAGTGCGTCGACGTCGAAGGGCTTCAGCAGCTCGCCGATAACGAGCGGCGACTCCGGGCGCGGCTCCCTGCTAGCTGAGATGAACACGACATGGATGTTCTTGGGAGACTCCAGGCGGCCCAGCTTCTCCAGAAACGCCGCGCCGTCCATCCTCGGCATCAAGGAGTCGAGCAAGACGAGGGTCGGGGTCTCGCACCGTTCGAGCGCCGCAAGTGCCTCCATGCCATCCGCCGCAACGATGTGGGGATGACCTGCGAAGGAGAGCACGTCCGACATTGACTCGCGCATGTCCGCGTCGTCGTCCACGATGAGGACCGACTTGTACCTGCGCATGCTGCCTCGATTCCCGGACGGCATGACACGTCAACTCGCCGAGAACAAGTGAGGGGTGCGTGTACTTGCAGTGCCGACTGGATGAGACCGCTTGCTGCCCGCAATTCGGGGCGGCGGAGTGGGGTCTTCACGACACCGCATCGCTCTGGCTACGCGGCCGCTGGCCCGTCTCGTCGGGGTCGACAAGCGGGCGGGAGCGGCTCCCTCCGCACGATGACGACCGGGGCCGGCTTCCTGGCCTCTGGCTCGCTCGTCGGCTCCCCGGGCCGGCGAAGTAAGGAGGTCCGCGACGCCGTGCTCCGCAGCCCGATGGAGAGCGGCGTGGCCGAGAGCCTGGACCTGCTCGAGCAGCAGCTGCGCAGCTTCGGCTGAGGTCAGTTGCGGAGCGCCGAGGCGATCTCCCGCGCGGTCCGCTCCGCCTCGATGCCGATCTCCTTCAGCATCCCCCGCGTCGAGAGCTGGAAGCCGCAGAGGTGCAGGCCGGGGCGGACCTGGCCATCGGCGCGGGGGAAGCCGTGCGCGTCGCAGAGCTCTCCGGCGGCGGGCAGGAACTCCTCCAGCTGGGGGCGATAGCCGGTGGCGAGCACCACCGCCTCGAACGGCTGGGCATCGCCCCCCTCGAACAGGACCGAGGTCTCGGTGAAGCGCTCGACCCCGGGCGCGATCTTCACGTGGCCCTGCCGCACCAGGGCGAGCGTCCCGACGTCGATCAGTGGAACCCGTGCATCGCGCTTCACCTGCTCCAGCGGGCCGTAGGGTCTCCGTCGCAGGCCGAGCTTGGTGATGTCTCCGTTGGTCAGGGCGAGGATGGGCGCCGCCAGGAGGTCACCGACCCTGGGAGGGAAGGGCCGGACCAGCGCGGCGACGGTCAGGATGGGGAGGCCCAGGAGCTCCCGGGGGATGACGCTCACCGGGCTCCGGACGGCGATGGTCGGGCTGGCACCGTGCTCGTGGAGATCGATGGCGATCTCGCCACCCGAGTTGCCGAGGCCCACCACCAGCACCCGCCGGCCCTTCCACGCGGCGCCGTTCCGGTAGCGGCTGCTGTGCAGCACCTCACCCCGGAACCGGTCGAGCCCGGGCCAGGTCGGCTGGACCGGGACACGGGTGTAGCCGGTGGCGATGACCACGTGCCGCGAGGTCAGCTCCCGCCGGGCGGTGGTGACCCCCCAGTCCCCGGAGTTGGGCCCGATCCGGTTCACCGGCTCGTCGAACGCCGGCTGCAGCGCGTGGTGCCGCGCGTAGCTCTCGAGGTAGGCGATGAACTGCAGCCGGGAGATGAAGCGCGGATACTCGGACGGAAAGGCCATGCCCGGCAGTGCCGAGCCGCCCGGCCTGGAAGTCCACGATGGCCCGTACTTCTCGACGGGCATGTGCCAGCCCCACTATCGCAAGAAGCGGCGGTGGAGGGCCCGCGCTGCTCGGTGCCCGGCCGCAACCGCGAAGTAGCGGCGCCGGGTGACCTTGGCCATTGGCACCGCGAACGCCAGCCGTCCGCGTGGTTCGCGGTGTTCCTAGTCCAGACCTTCGCTCTCGGAGCCCCATCCCACTGCTGGGCCATGTGTCACGATTGCGTCGCTGACCGCGGTGAGCGCGGCCTGGAGTGAAGCAAGCTGGTGCAGCGCATCCGGAGCGTAAGGACCGTTCGTTGCTGCCAGCGCCTCGATCGCCTTGAGCCGCGCCGCCTCAAGATTCGCACGCAGGACATGTACCGGGTGCTGTTTGGCCATCGTGGCTCCCTCCTCTCGGTGCGGAGAAATAGTCACTGCCGCGGGCACCTGGCACGTGAGTCGAGCAAGTGGGGGGCAAGGCGTGGATGGCAGTGTCGCACGGGTGATAGATCGCGCGGCGCTTCCATCCAGCTAGAGCACGCGAGGAGGAGCAGGTGCGGTCGTTTTCGGGCGGGTCAGTACGTGGTCGGCTTCTCGCGCCGCACGTCGAACTGGCCCTCGATGCGGCAGGCCTCCCGTCGCTTGCCGCACTTGCCGCTGACGTCGAAGGTCCCGCGGATGTGCTCGGCGTTCGACTCCTTCACCTCCACCGTTCCCTTGTCGGAGTAGAACTCGGTGTCGGTGGCGCTCCGGGACCAGCGGCCGACCGCGTCGAGTGGCTGCACGGTGTAGGTGCTGACCTCTGCGTCGGGCGCCCTTCCGGTCACGTCGACCGCGAGGACCAGCTCGAACTTCTCGTCGGGGAGGTCTGTCCGGAGCTGGACGACCAGCCGCTCGCCCGGCTCGGGGCCGCTCCTCTTCCGGCGGCTGCCGGCGCTGCGCGGGCCGTCGCCGGCGGCCTCGAACGACTCGGCCCCGCTCACCTTCGCCTTGTAGGTAGAGCTGGGGGCCTCTCCCTTCGAGGACTGCCCGTCAGAGGCGAGCGGACCCAGCGCGAGCGAGAGCGAGAGGATGCGAATCCAGGGCGGGGCATGACGCATGGGACCCCCTCGAGGGAAGAAATGGACCCGAGCTCGGGGCGGGGGCCCGTTCTGGCCAGACGGCACCGCGGGGGTGCTTGACTCACCGCGCGGCAATTCGCAAGAGAGTCCAAGGACCAACAGACCGGGTTTTCGAGCCAGCCGAGCTAGGGCGGCGGGGTGGCCGGAGCGAGGGGGAGGGTGCTCAGAAGACCTCGCCGACCGCGAAGTAGAAGCTCACGCCCTGCTTGCTGACGGTGACGTCGGCCCGGGCGTTGACGTGGTTGGCCTTGGTCCTCCGGGACCGCGAAGATGGCGTCCGGGCGGCGAAAGGCTGGCTCGAGCTCCTCGTGCTCCTGACCGCACCGGGCGCAGATCGGCATGGCTCGACCCGACCCGCGGCCGCTAGGAGCCTGTCTCGGTAAGGCCTTTCGGCCGGGCTGAGGGGATCGACGCCTGATGGGTGGTGTGATCTCCTCGGTTCATGGGCAAGACCTTCCAGGAGTGGGACGTCGACCAAGCCTGGTT
>Ga0105104_10003877_pt1 | contig 10505 bp, 11 predicted proteins | sample PPLLaktember2015_3_FD_87034 | JGI IMG/M metagenome (GOLD analysis project Ga0105104, IMG submission 87034) | Freshwater sediment microbial communities from Prairie Pothole Lake near Jamestown, North Dakota, USA - PPLs Lake P7 Core (6) Depth... | ecosystem: Environmental > Aquatic > Freshwater >... | reverse complement strand
GGTGGCGGGCGCGTTCATCATCGGCGTGCTCTCGAACGGGCTCAACCTGCTGGGGGTGCCCTCTTACAACCAGCAGGTGTTGCGGGGATTGGTTTTTATCGCGGCCGTACTGTTGGATTATTTTCTCAAACGGCGTTGGAAGCTGCGCAGGCAGCCCGCCGGGGATTAGAACCTATTCAAATTTAAACAGCTTTACATCCCTGGTCCGGCGGTAAAGCAGGAGAAAGATACCTGTTCCAATGAGGGCGGAAACCAGGGCCGCCAGCCATAGATTGACCTGCCAGCGGGAAAGGGTCACGGTCAGCATGTATGGGAAGATCATCATGCACAAACACACATGGATGGCTTGCAGGATCGATATGGATTTGTAGGATTTGACGTCCGGTTGCCTGGCCGGTGGAGAGGGGTGGGTCTCCTCGATCCTGACCGTCACCGGGCTGGGTTCCAGGCTGGAAGGCTTATTTCCGTGATCATGGGTGGATGGTTTGGGCATGCATAGTCTCCAATAGCACCCGTGTTAGGGTGGGGGAAATAGTATATCAGACAAGCAGCAGGTCGGGTGGCGCACTCCGTTGGTATCATTATCGACCAATATACCCCAGTCTTAACCCCGTTCCTGGGACGGCGAACAAAACTGTTAGCCGGCCGAAAAATTGATACCTGCTGCAGTCATTTTCACCCGTGAGCGAGACCTTCCATGTACTCCTTAATCGTGGGGATCCCATTCAGCTTCTCGAAGAAGAAATTGTTTACCACGTTGATCACCTCCGCACGGGCAGCTTCTGCTTGAGCGGAGAGGGCCTGGCCGCGAGTTTCGCGGGAGAGGATGTCGCGCAAGCGCAGCAGGATGCGGATGATTTCCACCTCTTTTTCCCCTTCCATTTCACGGACCACGGTCATGACCAGCTCGTCGGACTGGGCCAGCAGGGTGTCCAGATCGATGGAAGACCCGGGCTGGAAGCAGTCATCGATGGTGCGGATGAGCGACCAGACCTGATACAGGACGGTGGTCGGTTCGTCGAACAGCTCGCGCAGGAAGGCAGCTTCCTGGTAGCGCCCGGTCAGGCGGAAGATGTTGTACATACGCTTGGCGGCTTTACCAAAGTTCAGGTCTTTGGTCAGGTATTTCTTAACTTCTCGCTCGAGGGCACCCACGTAATCGTCCAGCGCATCGCTCGAGACATGCTTGGCCAGTTTGGTAAAGACCGGGATCGATTCGGCCTCCAGGTATACTTCCTGGAAGTAGGGATCCAGGTAACCGTCCAGGGGAGTAATTTCTCCGGTGGGCGCCTCCCAGGTGGCGTCCAGCATATTGCTGGCATTTACCAGCCGCTTGTGCACCGGGTCCACCACCACCCAATCCAGCTTGCACCAACCAGGCTGTTGAGCGGCGTCTTCCCAGCGGATCTCCAGCGCGGAACCGTCCGCGCGGTCGGCAGACAGCTTCCCCTCCACCACTTCTTCCGGCGTCCAGGCAATCGGGGATCCGGCCGGCAGGCTGCGTCCCTTCCGCTCTACGTCCACCGGGTAGGAACCGAATTTGATCTCGATCATCTGGTAGGTGGGCCCTTTGGCCGAGGCCAGAACCTTTTCCCGCATCACATCGGCCAGGATCTGGCAAGCCTCCAGCCGGGTGGGAGCCTTGATGTTTACCCGTTCAAAGAAATCCGCGTCCCCTGGATAAGTCTGGATCTTGGATTGGGCGGCAGAGCCGGAGAGTGCCAGGGCGGTCTCCACCTGGCCCGGCCGGTCCGAAAAACCGACCAGGTCGCCGATGCGCCGGAAGTGCGCCAGCTCCTCGGGTTTGAAGTCGAGCATGGAGATGCGGTGTCCAAAGACCCCGCTCTGCATATCGACCACAATCTCGCTGTCCTTCGGGATCGCCGCCATAGCGGTCAGCCACTGGAGGGCATCGGCCTCGTCAAGTTCAATGCCCAGGCGCTGGGCAGAGGCAAGTATCTGCTGAAGGTCCTCTGTCGGGGTTGGGTGAAGTGATGAGCTCATCGGGATCCTCCCTGGTGGTAATTCTAGCTTCTGGAATCAGTGCACGACGTGGTGTACCGGTGGTATTCTTTCCGCTCCGGGGGTTTATTAAGTTGAATGGAAAACGTGACCGATATATCCATTAAAGCACAAAGTTGTGCAAATGGCGAACGTTATCGGATAGGGGTTCCTCCGGTTCGTTGGTAAAATAATGTTGGTTTCAACGTATCCACACCTTGCAGCGAACATAACGGAGCGCATCATGGTCCAGCTGGTCAAAATCAGCGAAGCGGAATACCGGATCTGGTTGGAGAGGACGATCGTTGAGTACGCCGAAGAGAAAGTCCGCGCAGGAAATTGGAAAGAAGATGAAGCGCTCAAGCGTTCGGAAAAGGCCTTCCGCGAACTGCTGCCGGGTGGTGTAGATACCGCGGACCAGCATCTGTGCTCGATAATTGACGAGGCTTCAGGTTGTTCGGTTGGGGTACTCTGGTTTGCCAGGGAAGACCGCTATCCAAAACCGGTGGCCTACGTGTTTGACCTGCTCGTCTACGAACCCTACCGCAGGCAGGGGTACGCAGAACAGGCTATGCTGGCGATGGAAAATCGGGTAAAGGCGATGGGCCTGGATGAGATCTCCTTGCATGTGTTCGGGCATAACCGGTCTGCCCGCCACCTCTACGAGAAGCTGGGCTATGAGACAACCAACGTGTATATGTCCAAAAGGCTTGGCCTGGCGGGTGAAGGCTCTCCAACCGTCCAGCCAGGGACTGCCCCTCGGAAATCCTAGGAGAATGCAGGCCCGGCTGCGCAAGCCTGCGTGCACATGATGGACGAGCAGCTCTTTTCTCAGCTAACAGAGTTGTTCCTGGAAACCTGGAATGCCCACCACCAGGCATTTATCGAGACCGACGGTTTTGATCCCGAGTGGCCGGTGTGGTATGCGAGATACCTCCAACCCAGGCTGGCGGATTATCTTGGAAAACCCCTGACTGTGAGGGAGATCGTTTTCCTGCTGGTTGTCGTCGAGGAAGACCGACTTCGCAGTGGATCCACAGTGGGTTGGACCCACCTTTATGCCCACTATTTTTTGAAAATTGCTAGGTTAGGAGAAACCATCGATGGCTGAAAACTCTCTGCTGTACTTATCCCGGGCGGATGTGGAGCGAGTCGCCCTGGATATGCCCACCATCATCCACTTGCTGGAAGAAGCTTTCTGCGAGAAGGGCGAGGGGCGCGTGGAAATGCCGCCCAAACCCGGCATACACACCCAGCCGGAAGCCTTTATCCACGCCATGCCGGCCTGGATTCCGGCCATGCATTCCGCCGGGCTCAAATGGGTCAGCGGATACCCGCAGAACCAGGGGAAAGGCCTGCCCTATATCAGCGGCCTGATGGTGCTCAACGACGAGGAGAACGGTTTTCCGTACGCGGTGATGGACTGCACCTGGATCACTGCCTACCGCACCGGTGCAGCGTCCGCGTTGGCGGCCAAGTACCTGGCCCGTCCGGAGAGCGAGGTCGCCGGGATCCTGGCATGCGGGGTGCAGGGCCGCACCAACCTGCTGGCGCTTTCAGCCCTCTTCCCGCTGCGGCGTGTCTATGCATACGACATCGTGCCGGCCGCGCAGAAGGCGTATGTGGAGGAAATGTCGCAGCGGCTGGGAATCGAGGTGATCGGGGTAAACGAGCCGCGCCGGGCGGTGGCCGAGAGCGACCTGGTGATCACCTCGGGACCGATCCTCAAGCATGCCTCCCCAACCATCGCAAAAGATTGGCTCAAGCCGGGTGCCTTTGCCAGCGCGGTCGATTTCGACTCGTACTGGAAGGGGGAGGCGCTGGCCCAGATGGACAAGCTGTCCACTGACGACCATGCCCAATTCCGCTTTTACAAGGGCGCCGGGTATTTCCAGGCCACTCCCGACCCGTACGCTGACCTGGGCGAGATCGTTTCCGGGCACAAACCGGGGCGCGAGAATCCCACCGAACGCACCATGGCGATGAACCTGGGCCTGGCGCTGGACGACATGGCGGTGGCGCCGGAAATCTACCGGCGCGCTAGGGAATCCGGCCTGGGCACGTGGCTGCCTTTATAAAATCTATATTTCCCGGCTGCCAGCAGCGTAGCTGGTAGCACCGCAATAAAGCGTGGGTGTTCTTGTGTTGTGCGGGTTTTGAGTGGCGAAGCCACTCAAAACCCGCACAACACAAACCCATCCACGGTTAATTGTGGTGCTACCGCGTAGCTGCTGGCAGCCGGGATAATTCTCATTTTTGGCGTGGGAGGACGGGATGGAACGAACCGTAGACCTGAGTTTTGGCAGCCCGCAGATCGCGGCTCTCTACCAGGATGTCCCTCGGGAGCAGGTGGAGATGCTGCTGCGCTTTCGCCAGGAACATCCTGTCCAGCATCTCCAGTACAAGGGCCAGAATTGGGAGTACATCCGGGCCGGGGAGGCAGGAGCAGCTGTTCTGCTGATGCCGGGAGCGCTGGGAACCGCCGAATCGGCCTGGCAGCATACGGCCCGGATGTCGCAGTCCTTCCGGGTCCTGGTGCCCTCTTATCCACCTGTCTCCACGATGGCGGAGCTGGTGGAGGGCATCGCCGCCGTGGCTGACCATGCCGGTTTCCCACGCCTGAGGCTGGTGGGAGCTTCCTACGGCGGCCTGGTGGCGCAGGTGTTCGTGCGGCGCTATCCGGAGCGGGTCGAGAAGCTGGTCCTCTCCCATACCGGTCACCCGGAGCCGGAACGCGCCCGGAAAAACCGGCGCCTCCTGGCGGTCTTGTCTCTGCTGCCGATGAGGTTTCTCCGCAAGATCTACAAAAAAAGTATGGCCGATTACATCCCGGCCGGTCACCCCGAAACCGGCCTAAACCGAGCCTACATCTATGAGGTGGTGGATTTTCACCTGCAGCGAGGCGGCCTGGTCAACAGCTACCGCCGCGTTGTCGACCTGGACGCCCATTACGCCTTCACCCCTCAAGACCTGGCGGACTGGCCTGGACGTGTGTTGATCCTGGCCTCCGATGATGACCCAGGCATATCCGAAGAGGGCCGGAACAGGCTATTGGCGCTGTATCCGGAAGCCCAGGTGCATCTGTTCAGTGGAACCGGACACGCAGCCTCGATCCTCAAGCGTGACGAGTACTATTCCGTGCTCGAAGGTTTCTTAAACGCATGAGGATGGCGCCGCTGGGTCACCGGATCGGCGTGATCGCGGATACGCATGGGCTGCTGCGCCCCCAGGCGGTCCGCGCCCTGGAGGGTTGTGAGCTGATCCTGCACGCCGGCGATGTAGGCCGCCTCGAGGTGCTGGAGGGATTGAAGCGGGTTGCACCCGTCAAGGTTGTCCGCGGGAACGTCGACGGCGGGGAATGGGCGGAGGGGCTGCCGGAGACGGAGGTGGTCCAGGTGGAGGGTGTTTTTCTATACCTTCTTCACGACCTGGGCGAACTTGACCTGGATCCCGCGGCGGCGAGGTATGCCGCCGTGATCAGCGGTCACTCCCACCGTGCCCGGGTGGAGCAGCGCGGAGGAGTTCTATATCTCAATCCGGGCAGCGCCGGTCACCGGCGTTTCGGCCTGCCGGTGACCCTGGCGCTGTTACGGGTGGCAAACGGGGCGGTGGGGGCGGAGATCATCGAACTGCCGGTCTAAGACTCCGCTTATTAAGGTATTCTGGACGTGAGCGCCGGCTTTGCTGGCGCTCACGTCCAGAATACCCGACCAATAAGACATGTGCGCAGCGACGAACCGAGGAATAAGATGGCATTGAAAGAGATCCAAATTGCCCGCCTCGATCAAAATCACCTGCCGGATTTTTTCCAGGTGCATTCTGTGGAAAATGAGGCGGGTTGGTGCTGCTGTGTGGCCTGGTGGGTGCCCACCTGGGAGGGTTGGGGTGAGCGTACGCAGGCCGAAAACCGTGCGCTGCGGGAGGCGCTCTTTCAGGGCGGGGAATACGATGGGTACCTGGGATACCTGGATAGCAAGCCGGTTGGCTGGTGCCAGACCGGACCGCGGGATCGCCTTGAGAAGCTGCGCCGCCAGATGGGGTTAGCCCCCGACCCTGAGGCCTGGGCGATCACGTGCTTCCTGATTGTCCCTGCATACCGCCGGGAGGGCGTGGCGTCATCCTTGCTGCGCGGGGTGCTGGAGGACCTCCAGCAAAGAGGGGTGAGGCGGGTGGAGGCCTATCCCAAACGGGGGGAGCACCTGGACTCCGGCGACCTGTGGAATGGGCCGGAAGGCATGTTCCTGCAGGCAGGTTTCCGCGTCGTGAAAGAAGATTCCCGCCGTCCGGTATTGGTGCTGGAATTATTCTAATTCACCACAGAGGGCGCATCGCGCACCACGGAGCACACGCCGGTGGTAACCGGAGAGAAAAGACAATCAAACAGGGATAAAGGGGGTACAGGGGATAAAAAAATGGCGTGGCAATCCCCACCTTGGCCTTCAGATCAGCCTGGGATTGCACCGAGGGGTCACACGATTCCCCCTCATAGGCAGGCATGGCGATCCGGGTAGGGGCGCAGCAAGAGGAACCCTGGCGGTCCGCCGCGGTGCCTCTTGCTGCGCCCCTACAATCTGCAATCCATTCGAGGACCAACTTCGTGAAATTCGGTGTGCGTTGCGCCGCGCTCTGCGCCGCGCTCTGCGCCATAATTCGCGGATATCCCCCGGACCGGTTGGAAACCGGCCCTGCATAGGCCGCGATATGTGGAAAGGAATATTTGCACTATAATTCACATAAGAACGAAATAGACAGGTGTTTTCCCATTTTTGCCATCAGCATCCTGTAGGATAAAGGAGGCCGTATGCGTTTGTATTACGACAGCGTCCGATGTTCGGGCTGCCGCGCCTGCCTGGTTGCTTGCTCATTAAACCTGTTCGGGGAAACGAATCCAAAAAAAGCGGCTTTGCTGATCCTTCCGCATTTCCCGGTTCCCGGCGTCTTTGAAATTAAAGTCTGTACGCAGTGCGGGGATTGTGCGGCAGCTTGCCCGACGGAGGCGATCAAACAGGACACCCGGGGAGCTTACTACGTCGACTTTGACGAGTGCAATTTGTGCGAAGCGTGCGTCCCGGAATGTCCCGAAGGCGTGATGTTTGTACGTACCGAATTAGCGGATACGGCATGGAAGTGCAACCTGTGCGGCGACTGTGTGCAAGTGTGCGGGATGGACGCCTTGTGGGTCGCTGAATCCCAACCGGCGTCCGCCGGAGCAGCCGCATAACCCGGCCGCATAACCCGGAGGCAGATGATATGAATGGCTATGGCGGTCAAATCCTCAGAGTAAACCTATCTACCGGCAAATGGATCCGGCAGCCCACCCCGCCGGATGTGGCGCGCGACTTCATCGGAGGCCGCGGTTTTGGGATCTATTTCTTGCTGAAAGAAGTTCCCAAGGGTGCCGATCCACTTGGCCCGGAGAATAAGATCATCATCTCCAGCGGCCCGCTCTCCGGCCTGATGATCCCCGGAGCCGGGAAATGCGATTTTGCCTGCAAATCACCCCTTACAGGTGGGTATGCCGGCTCGTCGATGGGTGGGTTGTTCTCGGCTGAGTTAAAATACGCCGGATTGGACTGCATAATCCTGGAGGGCTCCAGCCCGAAACCGATCTACCTGTTTATCGACGACAGCCGGATCGAACTGCGCGATGCCTCGGCGATGTGGGGGAAGGGCACCATCACGCTCGAGAAGGAGCTGAAGGAGAAGTTCGGCGAAGAATTTCAGGTGGCGGTCATCGGGCCGGGGGCTGAGAACGGTGTGGCGTATGCCTGCATCAACCATGATTACGGGCGTGAAGCCGGACGCGGCGGAGTGGGCACCGTCATGGGAGCCAAGCGGGTCAAGGCAATCGTCGTGCGCGGCACCCGGAGCATTCCGGTAGCGGATGTTGAAGGCTACCGCAAGGCAGGGCTGGCCTTGTTTAAAGCCTGTAAAGAGGCAGAAGGCTTCAAGCCCTGGAAGGACTATGGCACCACCATTGTGGTGAGCTGGTGCGACGAGGTCGGCGCCCTGCCAACCCGCAATTTCAGCGCCGGGTCTTTCGAGGGGGGAAAGACGCTGTATGGACCGGTGATGCGCGAGCAGATTGTTGTGACCGATAAGGGCTGTTTTGGATGCGTCTCCCCGTGCGGAAAGTACAGCCGGGCAAAACGCTATGATATCTGCGTGGAAGGGCCCGAGTACGAGACGATCGGGATGTTGGGCTCCAACGTCGGCCTATCGGACATCCAGGATGTGGCCCGCGCCAACTACCTGTGTGACGAGCTTGGCATTGATACCATCAGCACCGGCTGCGCCATCGGCTGGGCGATGGAATGCTTTGAGAAAGGCTTGATCACCCGGGAGGAGACAGACGGGCTGGAGCTGCGGTTTGGGAACGCCGAGGCTGTGTTCGCCATGATCGAAAAGATTGCCCGGAAAGACGGCTTCGGTGCGCTGCTGGCGCAGGGTGTCAAGAAAGCCGCCGAGATTGTCGGCCAGGGAAGCGAGCGCTTCGCCATCCATGTCAAGGGGATGGAACAGTCGGCTTACGCTACCCACAACGCCACGGCGATGCTCCTGGCGTACATGACCTGCGACGTTGGCGCGCACCACAACCGCTCATGGGCCATCACCTACGACCTGCAGGTCGGCCGTGAGCTGGTAGTGCCCGAAAAAGTGGCCCGCATCATCTGGCTGCAAAACTTTCGCCCGATGTTCGATGTGCTGGGAGCCTGCCGGCTGCAGTGGGTAGAACTGGGCATTGACCGGGATCTGTATGTGCCTGCCCTGGCTGCAGTTACCGGTATCCAGCGCACCTGGGAGGACCTGGAAGTAACCGGCGACCGCATCTGGAACCTGACCCGCCTGTTCTGGGCAAGGGAAAATGAGGGTTTTGGGCGCACCTGGGACCTGCCGGCGCCGCGCTTCTATGAGGAGCCGCCCGCCACAGGTGTTACCGCCGGGCAGATTACCCGCTATGAAGATGTTGAGAAGCTGTTGGACATGTATTACGAACAGCGCGGCTGGGATTCGAACGGGCTGCCTGCCCCGGCGACCCTGGAACGCCTGGCTCTGGCAGAATTTGTGAATTAGCCGGTCGTATGGCAGCCACGATTAAGCCGGTTGGTGTGCTCAAGGCTTATATTGATAATCGACCCGAAGCACCCGTCGAGCCTGGACGCACCATCCGGCAAACCTTGAAAGACCTTGGCATCCCGCCGGAGCTTGTAGCCCTCGCCCTGGTGAATGAGGTGGTCCAGGAGAAGGCATATGTCGTTCAAGACGGGGATGTCGTCAAGGTCATAGCCGTCATTGGAGGTGGGTAACACACAGGTAAGGCGTGGGGCGGCAAGGCCGCCCCACGCCTTACCAATTTATATAAAGCGATATGGGGCGGTTGCGCCGCCCCATATCGCTTTATATAAATTTATTATTCGGATCTACTGATACGGATTAAACCAGGCAAACAATTCATCCTGCCAGATGTACCTATGGGCAAAAATATCGGTAAAGCCGTTGTTGTCAGGCTCTGCCAGGTTGCTGGCATCCGAGTCAAATACGACGGTTACCCCGGTGTCGGAAATGGCAGGGGATTGGGATCCATAATTACCCGGGATCCCATCTCCGGTGGCAGATGCAAGGATGATTTCCCCCGTGGTCAGATCGTACACGAAGACGTCCGGGCAGTTATCGTCGTACTCCCAATCGACATCGGTGTCGCAGGATGCCACCTCATCGCCTGGGATCAGGTTGCTGGCATAGGACCAATAGGACACGAACAGCCCATTTCCGGAAATGACCGGATCCCCCGATTCATCGGTGGCTTCTTCGCCGATGCCCGAAACACTGGCCCGCACGGTTCGGAGCGCCACCCGGTCGTACACAAAGATATCCCGGCATTCGCCGAGGGCTGTATTGTACCGGCATGTATTGGTGTCGCCTTGCACCAGGTTGGTGGCATGAGACGAGAAGGCGATGACCATGCCATCTGCAGAGATGGAGGGGTCGCCGGACATGCGGTTGGCCTGGCTGCCGTCCCAACCACGGGAGATGCGGCTGGTTGTGCCAAGCAGGCGATCGCGAAGAAAGACATCGGAAGTATAGTTCGTATCCCCGCTGACCAGGTTGCGTGCCCAGGAGTCAAACACCACGTACCGGCCGTCGGCGGAGATCCCCAGGCCGCCGACCACCCCAGAGTCGTCATTCCCTTTTTGCTCCAACGGGTTGACCGAGATCAGCTCGGTGGTCTGGTTCTGCAGGTCGCGTACAAAAATATCAAAATACGCATCGCCATCTTCGGGAACCAGATTCCCGGAGAACGACAAGAAAACCACCAGGTTTCCTTCCGCCGAAATCGCAGGGTTAAGGCTGGGATAAATGCCCTGCTCTCCGCCGGAAGCCAGGGAGGCAATCACGGTTTGCCCGGTGTCAAGGTCGTGGACGAACACATCGGCCGCGCCATTTTGGTCATCCAGGACCAGGTTATCGGCTTCGGACACAAAGGCCACAAAGCGGCCATTTCC
>Ga0105104_10003876_pt1 | contig 10508 bp, 5 predicted proteins | sample PPLLaktember2015_3_FD_87034 | JGI IMG/M metagenome (GOLD analysis project Ga0105104, IMG submission 87034) | Freshwater sediment microbial communities from Prairie Pothole Lake near Jamestown, North Dakota, USA - PPLs Lake P7 Core (6) Depth... | ecosystem: Environmental > Aquatic > Freshwater >... | reverse complement strand
TATCGGGCCTGACCTGGAGGTTCATGGCGATGGACTCGTTGTCGACACCATCGAAAATGTGCAGCGTAACGGTATGGTAGCCGACCTGCAGGACCTTCTCTATGACCGGATCGGTCCCGAGATAGCCCTGGATATCTGAATACCAGAGGTACTTCAGACCATCATTATCAGGGTCCCTGCTTGTGGAGCCGTCGAACCTGACAGCTTCCGTATTCGTATAGGTCTTCTTCGGATCAGGGCTCGTAATTATGGGTACCGGTCTGTTGTTGACCTTTTCAGGCAATATCTCGACAGGGATATCGAACGAATAGATGTAGCCATTACCGGCGATGTCCTTTGCCCTCCACTTGATGTAGTTCACGCTGTTCTTCTCGAAATAGATGGCAGGGGTCTTGGCCGTTATCGTCTCGTAAGCACCGCTTATGTCCAAGGTCTCCCAGGGGCCGTAGTTCGAAACACCGTTGTGGGATACCGTGTACTCTATCGTGCTGGCATCTATTCCGGAGCCCACATCGTTCAGAGTGATCCCGCAGGCCACATAGCTATCGGTCACAGGCTCCTCGGGGGTGGGAAGCTTGTACGACAGCGGGACCGTGTCCACTTTCACGCGGAACGTGTCCGACACGACATAACCGTTCCCGGCGATGTCCTTGGCCCTCCATCTTAGCAGGTTGTCCTCCCCCTCCCTGAAGTTGATGAGGAGCTTCACGGTGACCTGCTCACCCTCCCTTCTGATACCGGTCGGTTCCCAGGCAGTGAAGGACTGGCCTCCATCATAGGAAGTGGAATACTCGATGGATGTACCCCTCACTCCGGAACCGTCCTGGTCCTTTAGGGTGATCTCGTAATTCACGGAGTTGGTGTTGACCCAGCTGTCGGGAGCTGGGTTGGGCACACCGAAAATGGGTGTTTCCATGTCATAATAGATGTTGACCATCGTGGAAGGGCCGTAGTTATGGGCCGAATCCACACTCCAGAGATAGACGGTGTTCCATCCTGCCTGTGCAAGGGTGTAGCGTAGGGTCGTCCTTGAGGTGAACGTTCCCATTCCGGTCCCACCGCCGTCCTCCGTGCTGTACATATAACCTATTACCTCTGAGGTCTGGTCGAACGCTGGTAGCCAGGTGAGGAAGACCTCGGGGTCATTATCATATCCTGTGAGGGTATCTATGTCGGAATCTGCCCTGGCAACGACCTCATTTGGTGGTTCGGGCATATCTGTATCGACCAAATAGAAAAAGCTCACCACGCCAGCAGCGTTGTCCGCTTCTCCGAACAGGTCAATGAACGATATGTTGAAATCCTCCCTGCCCGGGACCTCCCTTGTCCTGAAGGTGAAGTATATGTCCCTGCCAGAGGTCGAAGAATTGACGAAGACGTTCCCGACAGAATCCGTCATCTTGATCTTGTAGTAGCTGTTGGGAGGGGAGACCGTCGTTCCCTGATAGACCGGTTTGATCCCGGTTATCTCTATCTTCTCGTTGGCTTTGACATACGACCCCTTTGTCAGCAGACCGTTGAACTCGGATATCACCTGCATGGTCCCGTAGAAGTCCACATCGGGCTCTACCTTGAAAAGGGAGGGTTTGGAGAGAGAGGACGAGAGGTCCCTCCCACCCAGGACGGTCACAGACATGTCCACCTTCTCCTCTGTGGTTATGACAGGATTGAACATGAACTCTATATCTATCGACATGCCCGTCGCTCCATCCACTACGACAGAGCTCGAGATGACCTCCATATAGCTGTACAGATCGCTCTTCTCTGTCATCCTCATCAGACCGCGGTCCCAGGCGAGGATGACCATCCTGCCCTCAACGGAGGGTCCATGGAAGATGAAGTTGACATCGAACTGCCTGAAGTCCTGGATACCCCAGGTATTGTAGGCGTAGCCGGAGATATGATATGGTTTCCCGGCCCCAAGTATGGAACCACCGGGACCGTCTGCGTCAAGGAGCTCGAACCTCTCTATGGCAAGGACGGAACGGACCTGATAGTAGAAGAAGACCACACCGACGTTCACAGGGTAACCCTCGAAGTTGCCCATAGGGGCCCCAACGATCATCTCATCGATCCCATCCCCGTTGAAGTCCATGATCGCAAAGTTGTCCAGCTGATAGTAACCGAAACCAGAGTCCTTCTCTGCCCCATGAATCAGGAAATCAGGTTGTTCGAACTGCATGTAGAATATATTATCGCTCAGGGACACGGTCTCGGTCGAGTGGAGGATGTAAAAGCATCCTATGTTATCGTTGGCCTTACCCCTATCCGAGAAGATAATCAGGTCGTCCCTGCCGTCCGTATCCACATCGGGGATACCGAGCACTCCGAAACCCCAATAAGCGCTTGGCCCCCTCACAAGGAAATCGTAGTCTATGAGATATGTGTCGCCTGCGGGGAAGAGTACACCCCCATGGAACACGAATATGCCACCTTTGTGGTCGTAGAATCCGTAAGGGGCGGAGACAATTAGGTCCTGTACCCCGTCCCCGTTCCAATCAGCGTGGGTTACTTGGCCCAATCCATAATCCACATAGGAAACTATCCTGGCATAGGTATAATATTCCAGATCTATCTCCTTGGGGAGGCCAGTTCCACCAAAGACGACCTCCACCTCTCCGGAGCCCATCCCGTTCGAGTTCATCATATCGGAGCCTATGATGATATCCATGAAATCGTCGTCGTTTATATCGGCCAGATCAAGGTCCGATGATGCCAGTCCCCAATAACCATATCCCCCCTCGTAGTCATCGTAGGAAGTGTATATCCTGTGGTCGTACTGGCCCAAAGAGGCGTTATATATCGGCTGGAAAAGGAGACGCCCTTCATATATATAGACGGAACCGGCGGAATGGGACGGCCCCTGGTAAACATCGGATATTACTATATCGTCGTATTCGTCATTGTTCATGTTCCCTATCTCTATGTCCCAACCGAAACCAGCTGTCTTGGACGGACCTATGAAATTGCTATCGGCGTTCGTCGAAAGGAGCCTGTAATTCCAAGTGGCCTCCCCCAGGAAAAGGCTTACCATAGGATGCACCCTCTTGGGGGCGGTGGGATAGGTGTAATGATCAAGGTATCCGCTGACCAGAAGGTCGTTGTACCCGTCCCCGTTCACATCCCCCGTTGCAAGGTTTAGGCCGAAGAACTCGTTCTCCTCCTGCCCTTCGATCTTCACATCGGCATCCCTGAGGTCAATGGCCCTCTCAATATTTCCCCCGAAGAAGAGGAAGACCTGCCCCCTCGTCCCGTTGAATCCCGGGGCGGACACGACAAGGTCGTCCATCCTGTCACCGTTCAGGTCCGCGGAGATCAGGGCGTACCCTGCGCCATTGTCCTTATCCTGGCCAACGATATACTGTTCCATGACCTGCGATGCGAGATCGACCTCTCCAATGAACTGGGACTGGGCCGTAGGGATCGAGTCCCTGGAGGGCCCTTCCTGACCTCCGTCACCGAATACCAAGGACGGAGCTCCCAGCAGAAGAACCATCACAAATACCGTAAAGAACATCGTCATGGCTGACCCTGCGATCTTGGACCTGTTCATATGGACACCCCTATGATCTGAGGCAACGGACATGATATCGTACCATTACCTTCTGATGGAAGGGTTCGGGTATTATTTATATAAAGGTATTGGATTGGTTTTTCCTACAATATTAACTTTAGCGTGATTGATGGTCCGCCTCTGTGGTCTGGACCCGATATCGGGGATCAAGAGGAGAGCCTCCCATCCCTGACCCTAACTATCCTTCTTGCCCGCTTTGAGACCTCGGGATCATGTGTGACCAGTACTATGGTCCTGCCCTCTTTGATGTTAAGTTCCCTCAGGATGTCCATTATCCTTGAGGAACTTTCCGAATCCAGCTCGCCCGTGGGTTCGTCCGCCAATATGAGCGGGGGGTCGTTGGCAAGGCTCCTTGCTATGGCCACCCTCTGCTGCTCGCCGCCAGAAAGCTGGGAGGGATACCTTCTGGCCTTGTCCTCAAGCCCCACCCTTCCAAGGAGCTCCTGGGCCCTAGCCCTGTTGCCGCTGTCGAAGGGCTTAGCTCCGCTGAGGGGGAGCCTGACGTTCTCGAGGGCGGTCATGGAGGGAACGAGGTTGAACTCCTGGAAGATGAAACCTACCTTCCTGAGCCTGAGACCGGAACGCTTCCATTCGCACATCGCTCCTAAATCCTCACCGTCCAGCATGACCTTTCCGCTTGTCGGCCTGTCCAACGCACCTATGATGTTGAGGAGGGTCGTCTTTCCCGAGCCCGATGGTCCCATCAATGCCAGGAAATCACCGTTCTTGACCGTGATGTCGATGCTACGGAGTGCATGGACGGTAGTACTGCCCGACCTGTACTCCTTGGACACCTTCCTTAGTTCTGCCTTCACTTGGGCCGTGCCCCCGTCAGGACCATTCCGGTCGTTCACTGTTCCTTGATAACACATCCAGTGATATATTACCTGCCCTTTGCACCGTTCCATTCCTTCCCGGGCCCCATCATGGCCGCGCGCATCCCTGGGACCAGCGAAAAGATAGTGACGAAGACGACCATGGAAAATGCTGTCAGAATTACCCAGTTACCGTCCATCACGAAGAAGTCGATGTTCAGACCGTACAGGTCCTTCATATAGCTATCAAGGCCGTCGAGCAGGACCCGTCCCACTGAAGCTCCCAGCAGGATACCGAGGAAGGAAAGGACCAGTGAATCCCTGAGGACCTCAAGGTATATCCTCATCCTGGAGATGCCTATGGCCCTCATGATGGATATATCCCTGGAGCGGTCCTCGACGTCCATGATCATTATGGCGCTCAGGAAAAGGCCCCCAATAAGCAGTGCGGTCACCCCGACACCAATAGAGAAAACGGTGAGGATGAGGACCTCCTCCTCCAGACGGTATATCCGCCCCTCGGATGATACCACCTTGTGCCCTGGGAACCTCTCCCTGAGACCTGACCTGAACATTTCCATGTGGTCGCGGGAGGTGCTCTCTTCTGTGAGGTCAAGATAGATCGCGCTGCACAGGTCCTCTCGCCCAGGGGCGCTTCCGTTCCTGGGGCCGTACCCCTCAAGGAACTGCAATTCTCCCAGATGGGCCAATGCCAAGCCCCCGAGGAGCTGGGATGTCAGACCCCCACCGAGCAGAGAGGTCTTCAGAAGCCCCTTCAGCCTGAAAGCGTCCAGCACCCTTCCGTCAGGTGAGATGTAAAGTACCGGATCCCCTATCACAAGGGAATGGGACCTGACCAATGTCTCATCCACCATCAGCTCTCCGGTCCAACCTGTCGTGTAATTGGAATCATGGAAGGGAGAGCCATCCTCCTCGAAATACCCCTCCAGACCCATCCTTTCTGACCTTATGACCAGGGAGCTGTCCCTGATGAACGACCTAGCAAGCCCCGGAACTAGTCCAACCATGCCAGTGCTCTCCGAAAAAAAACTCCCGTCGCATACCTTTAGAGGTGACGGCGATGTCCCTCTGAGTGAGGCCTTGAGGTCAGAGGCCGGGAACCCCAAGCGACCGATGAGGGTGAGGACCGGCATCGCTGCTGTCACGTTCCTAGTATCAGACAACAGTCCCAAGCTCTTTGAATGGGCTCCCTCTATCGAAGGGGCGTAACCGCTTGATGCTATCACGATGTCCCGAGGGGTACAACCGCTTGCCCCAGCTGCCGCCCGGTCCATTCCTCTCGATAGCGAGGATAAAGAGAGCACCATTAGGAACGAAATGGACAGAGCAAGGACGGTGAGGAGGTTCCTTTTCCATCTCTTCATGAACCTCCTGCCTATCAATCCGATCCCCCCTGGAGCTCCCTGTTCGGTGCCATCATCGAAGTGATGATGGCGGGTACTATGCCCGAAAGGACCGACAGGAAGAGGGCAGCGACCAATATCCCCAGCAAGAGGAGGGGGTCAAGAACGAAGAGGTGGAAGGATGATGGCAGGACCTGCAACCTATCGACCATGATCCCGTCCAGGACCCTGACGAGGACGAACGAGACCGCGATCCCCAGAACGGTCCCGGCCGCGAAATATGCCACAGATTCCGAGATGATCATCGATAACATCCTTGTCATCGGGATGCCTATTGCCCTGACCGTGGCAATTACCCGTGCTTGTCTCTTTGCGGAGATGGAGAAGAGGGTGGTGGTGAAGAATAGACAGACCATGGCCGTCGATATGACCACTATCGCGGAGAAAGCATCGACCAAGGCCGTGAACTCCCTTACCTCCGACAGTATATCGTCCTTGGGTGCAAGGTCCACTATGTCCCTGAACAAGAACTCATCCGAGGACGCCCATCTGAGAGCCCCCTCCTCCGTTCCCCTATCGCTGAACGAAAGCAGGACCTCCGTCATGCTGTCCCGTTTGAGGCCTCCCCTTGAGTACTGGAGCTCTCCCAGTTTGATGATGATGCTCCGATCGAGCCTTGAGAGCTCGTTTACGAACGTTCCGGCTATGATGTAAACTTGCGGATCCGGCGCGCTCACGGATGGATGGAGGGTCAACATATCACCCGGGGCCAATCCCTCCTCTCTGGAGAGCCTCTCGGATATCAGGAGCTCGTGAGAGAATGATGCTGCATCTGCCGAACCGTTGACCTTGTAGCTATCATGGACCCTGTCGTCCAGGGTGGTGAACCAATTGCCGTTAACTATCCTGAACTGTCCGAAAAAGGGTTCGGTCAAGGGATCGATACCCGTGACCAATACCTCCTCCAAGGCACCGTTCCCTATGGTCATGAACAGGGTATCGCTCAACCGGGGTGCGGCCTTATCCGGCGGGTAGGGAGATGCGAAAAGTTCCTCTATGACCCTATGGCCCTGGTCGAACCGCTGAAGGTCCATAAGGAGCGGGTTCAGGTCCTTGGGTACGACATATACATCGGACCTGACCATGTCCAGGGAGGACCTTGTGGACCCGCTCAGACCCAGGCTCAATGATGAGAGCACTGCGGATAGCGATACCGATGCGGCGATGGCCAGTACTAGGACCGCTGCCCTGAGCTTGTGATGGCCTGGGTCCGAAAGGAGCATTCTCACAGGTCGGACCTAATGCTGGACGCTGATTTAAAGATTGAGAGAGAAAAAAAACGGCATTGCCTGTGAAAAAAGGTCTCAGGCAATGCCGGGTCTGGTAGACTTCTGGGACTGTTTCCTGATCTCTTCCTCTTCCAGAACCTCCTTCCTGGCCCTGTACTCCGTCCAGATAATGAGTACTATCCACAGCGGTATGAAAACAAGCGCTATGGTGAAGACGACGGAGTAGATGGAATTGACCATCACACTTGCTGCCAGCTGTTCGCTCAGGAAGTCAGAGACCCACCTAAGGAAGAAATTGAGTATCAGGACGACAAGGATGGAGACCCCTATGATCAGCATGAGGATGAAACCCATGATGTAATAGTTGTTGATCACCGGGGTAAGAGAGAACTCACCGGTCGCTCTCTTCTTTGCGTACCTGATTATCTCGTTGAAGCGGTGGGCCCCATCGTTGAGCTCGAGCATGAACAGGAACGATATCGAGAAGAGGAAAAGCCATGCCCAGTCAGCCACGCTGAGCTTATCTATCCAGAGGAGCGTTGTGTTGTTGAACCCAATGTAGGTTATCCCGATGAGCATGGATATGAGCCCACCCGTATAGAGGAGGCCGACAATGTCCAGGCTCATCCAGTTAAGGACCTTTATTGGGCTTATCGTAAGGAAGTTCGAAGCGAAGAGGAGAGCCGTGAGGAGCAGTGTCATGACAAGATAGCCTATTATGAAGAAGACCGGACTGGTATCAAGATAGGTCCTCCACCCTTCCAAGAGAACGAAGAAGGATAGGAACACCACCTCGAACCAAAGGATTATCCCCGTCACCGGGACCCTTGTCGTCTTCAACGGGTTGTACCTTGTCACGAACTGGGAAGACAGCATGAATATCCCTCCCAGGACAAAGGTGATGATGCCGAATATGTTCAGCTGCCATTCGACCGACATCCCCATGAAGACGAAGGTGAGCAGCCAGAAGAAGGAGCCCAGTGCCCACATGAGCACCGTCTCCCCTGACTGCAGACCTATCTCGAAGGGGACAAGGTCTTCGAACGTATCTTGATGTTCAGCCATTCTCATCTCACCTCAGTAGTTCCTCGCCTCCAACAGGATCTGGGTCAGCGGGGTCGCTGGTTTCCAATCAAGGACCTTTACCCCGTAACCTCTGAGCTCCTGCATGAGGATCTCCCGGTCCAGCCTAAGGATATCGTAGGCCAGGGTGTTTATCTTCTCACCCTTCTTCTGCTTGGCCATTATCTCGAACTCCAGTGAATTGGGGGAGATTATGGTCACATCGAACTCGAGCATCCTCATCATGCTCACTGCCTTCCTGATGGAGTCGTCCTCCTCCAGGTTGGATATCACCACCACAGGGGAGTGCCTCGGCATGTAGGGGATGGCCACTTCGACGATGCCCGAGAGCGGGATATCGCCTTTGGGCTCCGCGCCGGCCAAGGCAGTGAGGAGCTCGAACAGCTGCTTCTGTCCGGTACCTTTCTTGATGGTGAGCACCTTGTCCGAATAGACGACCATCTGGATCGAATCCCTCCTCTTTAGGAAGAAGTTCGCCAGAGTGGCCGCCGCACGCGCACCGTAGAGGTTGGCATTATCGGAATCCATGCCGTACCTCGATGCTGACCTTGAGTCGAACACAATCGTCACATCGGAAACGGACAGCCTCTCATGTTCGTTGACAAGGAGCTTCCCCGTGGAAGCGTACGCCTTCCAGTTGATATCCCTGAACGGATCCCCGGGCATGTAGTCCCTTATGGCGAAGAACTCGGAGCCTGGCCCGGGCATCTTGACCTTCATCTCCCCCGGGTACATCTTGGGTTGTTTGGACTTGATGTAAAGCTCCTTAACGTCCCTCACCTGCGGGAACACCGTCAGGTCGGACTCGAAGGCGACCGTCTTCTCCTTGTAGAACATGTTGAAGGGGTCGTGCGTCCTCAGGGTGATGGGGCCTATCTTGTAAACGCCCTTCAGGGGGCATTTCACGGTATATTTCAACCGTGTCGCTCCCTTGGGGTTGAGGTTAAGATAGGTGTAGTTGGTCCCCTCCTTGAGCTGAACGGTCCTGGGAAGTCTGTCCCTGACCTCCAGGAAGCCGGTTTTGCCTCCCTGGTTGAGTATCCTCAGCTCGACCTTGAGGGTCCCATCCTCGAATATCTTCTCCTGGGACATCTCCCTGTCCGCCGTCAACCTGGTGGAGGTATTGGCGAACAGACTGACCGTCGTGTAGACGAATGCGGCCAACGATATAAGGACCAGCAGCAGGTTGCGTGTTGCCAGACCTAGCAGTGCCATAAGCACCGCCATGCTCACTATTGAAGCCGCTTTCTTTGTCCACATGTTCACACCACTCTATCGGACCCTTTCTCGAGGCAGGGTCCTTTGCCTCATCATACGGCAGGTACAGGTACCTCTGCAAGGATCTTGTTTATGATATCCTGGGCCAGGACACCCCTTATCCTCGGTTCGGGCTTAAGGATGATCCTGTGGGCCAGGGCGGGCATCGCTATGGCCTTGACATCATCGGGCGTGATGAAGTCCCTTCCCTGCAGGACAGCCCTTGCCCTAGAGAGCTTGAAAAGGGCCAAGGAACCTCTTGGTGACGCACCAACGACCACCCTGGGGTCCTCTCTCGTCCTGTAGACGACCTCGACGATGTAGGTGAGAAGAGCGGGGTCCATGTGGACCTTCTCGACCACCTGCTGCATCGCGATGATCTTCTCGGGGGAGGTTATCACATTGATGTCCACCTTGTCCTTGCCCCTCCTCATCCTGCGGATGAGTATCTCCCTCTCGTCCTCTCTTGAGGGATAGCCCATGGACATCTTCTGCATGAACCTGTCCACCTGGGCCTCGGGGAGGGGGTATGTACCTTCCTGCTCGATGGGGTTCTGTGTTGCCATCACAAGGAAGGGTTTGGGCAGCCTGTGCGTCACACCCTCTATGGACACCTGCCTCTCCTGCATGGCCTCCAGCATGGCGGCCTGGGTCTTGGGAGGTGCCCTGTTTATCTCATCGGCCAGGATGATATTGGCGAATATCGGTCCAGGCCGGAATTTGAACTCATTGTCCTTCTCGTCGTAGATGTATGTCCCCGTGATGTCCGTGGGAAGCAGGTCAGGCGTGAACTGGATACGCCTGTACTTGCAACCCAGGGCATCGGCGAAGGTCATGACCATCAGCGACTTCGCTGTCCCGGGGAAATCTTCGAAGAGGATATGCCCATCGGCCAGGATAGATAGCAGAACGTGCTCGAGTACGTTCCGTTTCCCTATGATGGCCTTCTCCACCTCGCCAATGAGCGCGGTGGAGGTCGCCGACACTCCCTTTATGGCCCTCTGGACCTCGGGTGAGGTCCCGGTGGGCTTCTTCGGTGCGGGAGCTGCCTGTGAGGCAGCTGGTGCCGCGGCCGGTCGGGGAGGTATCTGCGGGGCAGGTCCCTTTGGAGGGGCCCCCGGTGCCT
>Ga0105104_10003875_pt1 | contig 10508 bp, 8 predicted proteins | sample PPLLaktember2015_3_FD_87034 | JGI IMG/M metagenome (GOLD analysis project Ga0105104, IMG submission 87034) | Freshwater sediment microbial communities from Prairie Pothole Lake near Jamestown, North Dakota, USA - PPLs Lake P7 Core (6) Depth... | ecosystem: Environmental > Aquatic > Freshwater >... | reverse complement strand
GCTTCGGCGGGGTTTCGATACAACTCGCCACAAAGCGGCGAGTCACTCAACCGCCGCGTGGAAATCGGCCGGCAGTCTGTCAGTTGGTCAGTTGGTCAGTCGGTCAGTTGGTCAGTTGGTCAGTTGGTCAGTTTGTCAGTCTGTCAGTTTGTCAGTTTGTCAGGTTTGTCAGTTCTATCCCGCCGCGTAATACCCCTGCCGGGCACGGACCCGCAGATCTCGCCGACCCGGAACACTGACCGAGATTTTCCGGAACTCATCGCGATTGGCTTCTCCTCTCGACGAATAGTACCCGAGCAGGTACTGCGCCTGCAGGTCGGCGGTGATCAGGCGGTAGATGGAAGGAAGCTGTGACCAGTCATTCGGCAGGTAGGCCGATCCCCCCGTCTGGTTGGCGAGGAATTGAAGCGACTCCTGCCCGCGCCGGCTGATAACGTTCATCCTGACCGAGGCGGCGGCGGGGTTGATAGAGTAGAAGACACAGTCGGCCTGTTGAAGCTCCCGAAGAGCAGAGTCAAGTCCGTGGTCCAGGCTGAAATTATCCTCGCCGTCGGAGATCGCAACCTGCACTCTGCGAGAGAACGGCGAGGCGTTCTGCCTCAGGTATCTGGCCGCCGAGACAAGGGTGTCATAAAAGGCGGTCGCTTCGCGTGTGGGAGAAAGGGCCATCAGGGCATTCACTGCCGCCAGCGAATCGTTCGTCCGCTGGCGAACGATCCGTGCTTCTGGTCCCACAGTAAAAAGGCTGACGAAGCGTTGCGATCCGGCCACCGATCTTACGAATTGCGAACCGGCTTCCTGTTCAAACTGGAAACGCGGCATGACACTGCCAGAGATGTCGATCAGCAGGGCAAGCTCGACCGGAGACTGCCCCGGCTCCTGCATGTTGGCGATAGTCTGGGGACGCCCATCCTCGGTAACTTGGAAGTCTTGTATAGATAAGTCTTTAACCGGCTTCTGGTTGCCGTCAGTCACCGATACCGGAACCAGGACCAGGTTGGATGAGACACGAATCGGGGCTGACGAGGAAGTGACTCTCGATTCATCGGCCACCGCTGCCGTCTGGTCTGCCTGGGACGGATCATCCGGCGATTGCCCGAGGACGCGCAAAGCAAGAAGAACGAGAATCACCGGGATGAGATAAATGAACCTGATAATAACTCTGGATGGTACTGGCATGGCCCTCGTCCTACATAAAACAAGGGGGCAAGACTTCTGAGTCAGGAGGGGGGATTTCCTGCTCGCCGATCTTGCCCCCTTGGCCCGCAAACGATCCCCATGACTTCTTCACGAATCTGTCGGCGATCGTTCGACTTTCCTCAACAAGGGGGCGAGAACTGTGAGTCAGGAGGGGGGAATTCCAGCTCACCGATCTTGCCCCCTTGGCCCGGCGAACAACTGATAATCACCGATCATCAGTCGTTCAATTCATCACTGTTCCTCCGTCTTGTTCTTGGAGCCGGTGTTTCCGGTTGTTCCAGTGTTGCCCGTGTTCCCGGTGTCACTGGAGGTCTGACCGAACTGGCCCTGGGTCTGGTTGTTCTGGAGGTTGTTGTTCTGCGTCCCAGACTCATTACCCGTGGTGGACTGCATGCCCGCGCTCATGTTCTGAATGCCGCGGTTGATCATGACCCTGACCTCGACGCGACGGTTCTGCTGCCGGCCTTCGCGAGTGGTGTTATCCGCCACCGGCTGGAGTTCCCCGAACCCGAAGGGAGTAACGATTCGGCGCAAGGGAACATTGTGCTCTTCGGCCAGGTAACGAACCACGGCATCAGCGCGGTTCTGGCTTAATCGACGGTTGTAGAGAGTGCCGCCATCAGCAGAGGCAAAACCGACGACTTCGATCATGTAGCCTTTCTCGTTCGCAGCCTGCTGAGCGATTTCGTCAAGATGCTGCTTGGCTTCGGGGCTCAGGCGGAAGCTGTTGACCTTGAAGTTGACTACAGCACTGTGTTTGATGTCGAAATTGTCCAGCGAGCCGATTCTCTCATTGGCTGTTCGGACACCGGTATTGGCTTCATCTGCCGAGCTCTGAGCCCGGCCGGCGGCACCCATGGCCTTGTCAGCAGTTTCCTGAGCCGCCACAGCTCCGCCGCGCGCGGCGTTGCTAAGCGCGTTCAGCTCATTGATCTGGCCGGACATTCTCTCGGCATTCTGCTGGGTCTCGGCAAGGTTGCGCTCGACCGGATTAACCCGGGTCTCGATCGCCATCGCAGTGCGCAGGTCGTCCTGAGTAAGCTTTATTTCGTCGGCCATGATGCGGCCGGAGTTGTCAGCCCGTCCCTTGATTTCCACTTCCAGACCGGGAAGCAGGTTCGTAATCGCGTACTTCTTAGCCCCGCGGAAGGGATTGCGCTTCCGCTCTTTGACTTCGGTCTGATCATTAAGACCGACGACGACTGTCTGATTGTCGTTGGTGAGAAGGGTAACGGTGTCGGCATCACGCGCCACTACGTTGCCGTCAATCTCATACTTCTGGCCGGCGGTATAGCTCGTGCTACCTGTGTTGCCGGTCGTTCCGGCGGTCTGAGTATTGCTCGTGCCCTGCTGGCCTTGAGTAGCAGTCGGCGACTGAGTCGACTGATCGGTACCGCTCTGGTTGGTGGTGTTGGTATCCTGCTGGCTGGTGTCACTCTGGGTATCCGGTGACTGGCTCTCGCCCTGACTCTGGCTTGGAGTTGAGCTCGAGTCCTGTTGGTTCTGCTGATCCTGAGTCATCGCCGGGGTGTCGCTACTTCTGGGCTGGGCAGACGGATCTTGCGCCATAGCGGGAACGGCGAGGAACAGTGTCATGAACCCTGACAACAGGGCAGCTTGTAGAGTCTTCTTCGAAAGTGTCATGTAAACCTCCGTTATCTCTCGGTTGTCGTGTTGACTTTCATAACTATGAAAATGCCATTTGACGGAAACAGGGGCTAGCAACTCACGTGCCACTCGGCAAAGAGGACGCTAAATGCCCGGAATGCTTAGTTCGAGACATTCTGAATAGCACGCGGAAGTCAAGAGGCGGGGGTTATGAAGGGAAAAATTCCCCGCCTTGGTCTTTTGCCTGTCGGTCGGCTGCCCCGGTTGCGCGTATAATATTTGGTAAGACGTACTGGACTAGTCGCACGCGTAATTTAGTCGGTCATCTAAGCCGATTGTCGGGGGGCCGACGACGCCTTGAACACGTGCGCGGGGACCGTTGTGGCCTTGATTTGGCGCAACAAGCGGGCACACTAGACCCTGGGTGGTGCCAGTCTCAGCACGGCTTCTGCCGGCTTCCGCCTGCAGCGTCACTCTTGAGGGGAGCTGTTGAACAACCGAACCAAAATCCTAGTTGTGGACGACGAGACAGCGCTGCGGGAAGTTTTGGGCATGCGCCTGGAAGACTGGGGTTTCGAGGTCCGCCTCGCGTCCGATGGGTTTCAGGCCAAGAACATTGTCGAATCCTATGAGCCCGACATCGTGATTTCGGACGCGGTCATGCCCGAAATTTCGGGACTCGAGCTTTTGAAGAACCTCAAGGAGGGGGACGCCGCGCGCCCGGTAATCCTGATAACCGCTCACGGCAGCGTGGACATGGCGGTTGAGGCGATGAAACAGGGCGCCCGTGATTTCATCACCAAACCCCTTGACTACTCTAAGCTGAGGGCGGTGCTAGGTGCGGCCGAAAGAGACCTGAAGGAGCGCCAGGCGGCTCGAAAACTGGCTTCCCAACTCGAAAAAGGGCCCGGCTTCATGAGTTTCGTCGGCGTCAGCAAGCAAATGCGCGAGGTCTACGACCTTATCAGGGCCGTAGCATCAAGCGACGCCTTTGTCTTGATCACTGGGGAAAGCGGGACCGGCAAGGAACTTGTAGCCCGCACGGTTCATGAGCTAAGTCCTCGGGCCACCGGGCCTTTCGTCGCAATCAATGCATCCGCGATCCCCCACGAGCTGATGGAAAGCGAGATTTTCGGGCACGAAAAAGGGGCCTTTACGGGTGCGGTCGGCGTGCGTGCCGGATGTTTCGAATTGGCCAGTCAAGGCACGTTATTCCTCGATGAAATCGCCGAGATGCCGCTCGCGCTGCAGCCTAAACTATTGCGCGTATTGGAGGACGGACGGGTTCGGCGCTTGGGCGGAAGGCAGGAGTTCGGCTTCGACGTGCGGGTTGTCTCGGCGACGAACCGCGAACCGGCGAATGCCATCAAGGAGGGGAATCTCAGGCAAGACCTTTTTTACAGGCTGAACGTCTTTACCATCCGACTGCCGTCCTTGCGTGATCGGCGCTCCGACATCCCGTTGCTCGCCCAATATTTCGTCAGCGAATTCAACCGGAAGCACGGGGCCGGGATTGAAGGGCTTCGTGAAGAGACCCTCGCAAGCCTGAAGGAGTATAGTTGGCCGGGTAACGTCAGAGAGTTGCGCAACGTCATGGAGAGAGCTGTTATCCTGGCACGGGGCGAGTGGATAGAACCAATGCATTTGCCGCCCTACATCCAGGACCCTTCGGCTGAGTCCACCTCGAAGATCGTACTGCCGGTCACGGTGACCGCCGCGGAGGCGGAGAAAGAACTGATCCTGCGGACTCTGGAACGGACCGGGAACAACAAGGCTGAGGCGGCCAGGCAGTTGGAAATCGACGTCAAGACTATTCGCAACAAACTTAAGTCGTACGGGTTGGAATAGCGGTCTGTGAAGATATCCACCAAAATAATCCTCGGATACTCTCTGCTCATCCTCGTGATGGTCGCGGCTCTCCTGTATCAACTCGCGCTGATGCACGAGATGCAGGTCATCAATCGCAACCTCTCGGCCATGAAAACCAGGGAGAGGGTCTACTCCCTTCGCGTCCGGGATATCGGGCAGGTGATCGAGTACACAAAAAGGCTTTACATCTTTAAGGATCCCGAATACTCGAGCCAAGTGAAGTCGCAAATCGACAACATGACGGGCGACTTGAGTGGAGATTTAAAGAGGCTGGAAGCCGATAAGGCCAGCCGCGAGGAAACAAAAGAGCTGGAACGTCTTGCCTCGCTCTGGGCCGATTTCAAGCGTTCGGCCTCGGAGCAGGAAGCGAACTTTCCTGTTTTAAGCCCGGCAGATTTCGAGAAGTGGCTCGGTGGGTACACAAATTCCCTCCACGCCCAGATGAAGCGCGTCCAAGCGGCTAACGAGGCGGCCATCGACGCCGAGGTCGATCAATCCTCAACGGCCAGCCAGAAGGCCCAATTTGTTTCCAAGGTAGCGGCGGCGATTGCCGTCGTCTTGACCTTCCTTATCTCCTTTGTGATCGTTCGCTCTATTTCTCACTCCCTCAAGCGTCTCACATCAGGCGCACGCGCCGTTGCACAAGGCGAATTCTCGTATCGCCTGGACGCTTCCGGAAACGACAACTTTTCCCAGGTCGCTCGGGACTTCAACTTCATGGTCTCAAAGCTGGACGAACGGGAGCAGGTCAAACGAGAGTATGTCTCCCACGTCTCACACGAGCTGAAAGCGCCTCTGGCGGCGATGCAGGAGACCGCTCGACTCCTGATGGAAGGAATTCCTGGTCCCGTTAACGAGCGTCAGAAGCGGTTGCTCGGCTTGACTTTAGAGTGCGGGCAACGATTGTCCAGGACGATCATCAGCCTGCTTGACCTCTCGCGTATCGAGTCGGACGCTCTCGACTATGAAATCGAACGAACCGACCTGCGGGAAGTGATCCAATCAGGCTCGCGCGAGTACGAGGTGCAACTGGCTAAGAACAACCGAAACCTCGAACTTGATCTCCCGCCCGAACCTCTTTACGCGGATTGTGACGGCGACCGGATCGCACAGATCATCTCCAACCTGATTGACAATGCCATGAAGTTCTCCTCGGGCCCCGAGCCGATATCGATAAAGGCGGGAGTGGTAGACGGCGTCCCCGACAACATCCCGGAATTTTGGCGTCACCGGCTGGACCCCGCCGATCGGGATTATGCACTGCTGCAGATCTCGGACCGGGGACGGGGCGTGCCCGATGAACACAAGGAACTCATCTTCGAGAAGTTCCACCAGGTGAAGTTCGAGAAGAAGATAGCCGGCCAAGGAGTAGGGCTGGGACTCGTGATCTGCAAGAATATCGTCACAGCCCACCGTGGAGCGATCTGGGTCGGAGACAATATCGGAGGCGGAAGCATTTTTTACATCCTGCTTCCGGCGGCAAGGCCTCTTCCCGTCAGTCCTCCTGAACGAAGATCGGCAACCGAACACGTCCAGCCAGCACAAACGTAAGCCTGGTGTTCGGTTCATAGATCGTCTTGTACGGGTCGGTCCCGGTTGGCTCCTCCACTGATTCCTGCTGTCCGGAGAGGAACCCTTGCCCCTGGAGAGAGAGGTCGCCTGTGTCCGAGGGGGCACTTGCGGGCGTTGAGAGGGTCAAGGGCACACTCTCAAACGGATAGACCTTCTCTCCTACGACCATCTGTTCGAGGACAAGACTCACCTTGGTGGAGCTTATGCGTCTGGTGTCCTCACCGAGCCGGGTGATTCGACCGATAACCCGGCTCCCTTGGGGAGCAAGGAGCTTCCCGGCCTGCTCGACGTTCCGGTCGAGCTTGCCGACAAAGACGTCCCCTGCCCGATTCCCCTCCGTGATCCTCTCCTTCAGCCGCACATGCAGGCGGGCGCCGGCCGGGATCTCCACGGTCGGAGGCACACGGTCTCGTTTCAGGTGTTGGAGGAAAGACGCGCCTTCTGACGCGGATGCCTTGCGCTCGCCGGACGTGGACTGCAGGACCACGAAAATAAGGCCTGACAAGCCGATAAACAGCAAAAGCAGGCGAGCACGGCTGACTCTCATAGGAATCAGATAAGCAATAAGTGTGCCACCGGCCCCCGACTGCCCCCACCATCGGGGTTTCGGCGAATTCCGGGAAAAAATTCCTGATTTTTAAGAATGGCGCCTACGGACCGGATAGTGTCGCTCTGACAAGCGGATTTTTTGGCTGGCCCTGATGTTTATGCGTTTCTCGTATCTCTCAAGCGATACATATAACGACCTAACATGTGACTGAATTCACCCCGGCGATCTGCGGTTTCCCGGCTGAAACCGGTAGAATTGTTACAGATCTTCCCCTCTCCCGATATGAGCGTAGATTTGCAGAACTCCCAGAACGACGAAGCAAACCTGGTCGCCAGTCCTACCCACCGCTCCTTGATGATGACCGGGCTCTTCATCCTCGCCCTCTTTTACACCCTGTACCTGGCTCGGGATCTTTTTCTCCCGATTGTGCTCGCGGTCCTCCTCCACTTTCTCCTCCGACCGGCGGTTCGGGCGTTGAAGAAAGTCCGAATTCCGGAAGAAGTCGGAGCGGCTCTCATCCTGGCTGTTTTGATCGCGGGATTCGGCTTCGGCTTCTATCAGCTTTCCTGGCCGGCAAGCGAGTGGTTGTCCCAGGCGCCGCCAGTCCTTAGAAAAATCGAAAACGAAGTCAAACAGTGGCGAGGCCCGGTCCAGGACGTCAAAAAAGCAGCCGACCAGGTTGAACGCATTACCGGTATGGAAGCGGCCTCGAAAACCCCCGAAGTCCAGCTGCGCGAACCCAACTTGAGTGAGACACTCTTTGCCGGGACGCGGGCCGCCGTCGCGACCCTGGTTGTCATGGTCCTCCTTCTGTACTTCCTGCTCGCCTCCGGCGATCTTTTCCTGGAGAAAGCAGTGAAGGCTTTGCCCACGTTGACAGACAAAAAGCGGGCTGTCGGCATTGCCAACAACATGGAAGAGCATATCTCCCGATACCTTCTTTCAATCACCGCGATCAACGTGGGGCTGGGCGTCGCCGAAGCGTTGGGGATGTTCCTCCTGGGGATGCCGAATCCGATACTGTGGGGGGTGATGGCAGCTTTCTTCAACTTCGTTCCGTACCTCGGCGCTCTGGCCGGGAGTGTCACCATAGGGATTGTCGGCTATCTCCACGCCGGGGACTTGGAATGGGGCATTCTTGCGGGAGCCGTTTACTTCGGCATCACAGCCATTGAAGGCGGGTTCGTCACTCCGATGCTGCTTGCCCGCAGGCTGACTCTCAATCCGGTCGTTCTGCTTGTCGGGGTTATTTTCTGGGGTTGGCTGTGGGGGATCCCGGGTACGTTGCTGGCGGTCCCGCTGATCTCGTCATTTAAGATTCTCTGCGATCACATCGAGCCCCTGGCCCCAATTGGTGAATTCCTGGGGAGGTAGGTGTCGTTTTCACCGCGGATAGCGCGGATAGACGCGGATGGCCGCGGATAAGGAGGCTTATCCGCGGCCATCCGCGTCTATCCGCGCTATCCGCGGTCATGCATTCGACCCTGCATCTCAATCCTTCTTCATTCGGATCTTCATGACCCAGGAGTAGATAAGGTACGCACCGGCCAGAACCAAAGCAATCGGCCACCAGTCCTCCATCCACTCGAGCGAAAAGTCAAACTTCGTGTGCGCGAACATCAGCACGCCGAACAGGATCAGGGCGACACCGCCGATGAGGGACCCCTTGGTCCCCGGCCCCTCGACATCTTCAGGAAGCTGCGTAGGGCCAAGACCGGCCAGCATCTGGTTGTACAAACTCGCCCGCCTAGCGGCGTCCACGACATTGTAAAGCCAGTAAAAAACCAGGAAGAAGGCAGCCAGGACAACCAGGCTCCGCATCGCATTGCTGGCCAGATACGCAATCAGCGACGCTACGATCAGGACGTTTATAAATCCGTGCTGATAGTACCCGAGGTAAACCTGGCCGAGACCAGGCAGCAAGGACAAAAGCGCCGCGAGTGCCGGTGATTTCCGGCGGGGATCGTCCTGGTAATAACTCTTCTGTTGATAGTAAGCCACCGGTTCCCTTCTCGGTTCCGTTCCGGGTTCAATCGGGGTTTGAGGTGTGCTGCTCATTTTCGCCTCCGTTCTTTGTGTTCGATCTTCATCCACTGCCATCGCGCGCGTTGTCTCTCTTCACCTTCCTTAACGCGTACGGTGTGGAACAGGTTCGGTCAGTGCGCGGGATTTTTCGTCGCGCTGTTCTTGTGCCCCTTTGCCCCTGCTTTTGATCCCTTCGCGTGGCGGAACACGTCGGCAATTCTCGTCTGAAGTGATTCTGCCCCAGACGCCAGGTAGTCTTCCGACAGCCTGAGGTAGTCCCGACCCTCCGCAATTATCAATGCCCCCGTCTTCTCAGACCGCTCCGCCATCCGGCTGACTGTCTGTTTCGCCCGCTCCGTAGCCGTAATGGCGATTTTGGCATCTTCCTGCCACCGTTGCATCGAGATGTCCGCTTCTGACAGGAGACCTTCCCGGTTTTGGAGGCTCGCCAAGAGCCGCGAGCCGGCATCATGAACCGGCGAAAAGGGAGTGCCGAAGAGTGCGAAAACCAACAACGTGCCGAGGTAGGCGGCTTCCCAGCTGAATCTTGGGCGCTCCATCAGTCGTCGCAAGAAGTCCAGGATTCGAGAGAGAGCCGAGGTCTCGGGCTTCAGGGCTCGAGTAGAGCGCAAGATGTCGGAGACGAAAGAGGCATCGGGCTCCATCTCGCGCATCCGCGGGAGAACCTCCGCCACCTCAGACATAACACGGAATAGGGAGCCGCAGGATGCGCAAGAATCGACGTGCGACATGATCAACTCGCCTTCGATCCCGTCCAGGGTGCCGTCGAGAAGGTCACCAAGCAGACTCCTGCACTTACCACAGGCCGACCCGATCGTCTGAGACAACACCGCCTGTGAGAGGTCAACCTGCCCCGTCTGGCGCTCGCTTGACAGAAGGACCTCAAGCAGTGTCCGGCAGGCTGCGCAATGGCACAAGTGGCGGTCAATTTCCCGGCGCTCCGCCTCAGGCAGCGTTCCTGCCTGGTAACGTTCCAGCCGCTGTTCAAAAGCTGTGCAGTTCATACTTGCCACTCCTGCTGGCCGTGTAATCCGGACGGTCACTTCTCGCCGCCTGTTCCGCCCTCGAGCGCCAATATGGTCTCCGCCAGCTCAATCCTTGCCCGATTGGAACGTGATTTCACCGTTCCGACCGGGACGCCCAGTAACGAGGCAATGTCCTGAACTGACATTCCCTGAATTTCCTTTAATATGATTATTTCCCTATTCAAATTAGTAAGGTGGCCAAGCGCCCGGTGAACGAGCCTTCTCCGATCTCCTTCTGCACAAGTCTCCTCGGGATTTGGCGCCTGGCTGGGGAGGTCCCACATTTCGTCGGCCAGGATATCCCGCCCGGGCGGGCGGGCTTTCCGGCGTCGGAGGAAATCGATGGACGCATTTCGGGCCACGCGAATCACCCAGGGGAGCAGCGTTTCCCCATCCACGTGGTTCAGCGTCCGGTACAATCGGACGAAAATCTCCTGGGCCAGGTCTCTCGCATCTTCGGCATCTCCGACGTAGTGGTAGGCAACGCTGTACACTCTGCCCTGGTATTGGCGCACTAAGGCTTCCCAGGCCAGTTCGTCACCCTGTCTACACCGTTTCAGCAGCGTGCCACAATCCATGTGCTTGATCCCTGACTGCCAACCGCTGACCGCTGACGAAATAATAAACGCAACCCACTC
>Ga0105104_10003874_pt1 | contig 10508 bp, 9 predicted proteins | sample PPLLaktember2015_3_FD_87034 | JGI IMG/M metagenome (GOLD analysis project Ga0105104, IMG submission 87034) | Freshwater sediment microbial communities from Prairie Pothole Lake near Jamestown, North Dakota, USA - PPLs Lake P7 Core (6) Depth... | ecosystem: Environmental > Aquatic > Freshwater >... | reverse complement strand
CATCGATAACTCACTGAATTACATGAAAAAGCCCTCAAGCAAGGGTTTCTTCCCATACGCCGAAATCACGCATGAACAGGCCGTAAACTCGCTTACCGCATTCAAAGACCTGTTAAACTCAAAACTGTCCGGACGGCAGCTTAATGACGCTATTCGTGAGAAATTCGACGTTTATACGTCCGTCGGCTGTGACAACGCGGGAACTGTCCTGTTTACCGGCTATTACACCCCCGTATTCGATGGCTCAACTGTTAAAACCGCGCAATTCCAGTATCCTCTTTATCGCCAGCCGGAGGACCTGGTCAAAGGCGACCAGGGCCAGATTTTAGGCCGACGCGGTCCTGATGATAATATTACCCCCTACCCGACCCGCGCCGAAATCGAAAACTCAAATATGCTGGCAGGCAGTGAAATCGTCTGGCTCGACGACCCATTCAAGGTTTATATAGCGCACGTCCAGGGTTCCGCTATTATAAAGTTACCTGACGGCAAGCTCGTAACCTATGGCTATGCCGCCAATAACGGTCACGAATACCGAAGCATCATTAAAGAGCTTATCAGCGAAGGCAAGATTCCGGCCGACAAAGTCAGTCTTGGTTCTCTTATGGATTACTTCAAGGGCAACACTGCCCTGGTTCGCCAATATACCCAGATTAACCCGCGCTTTGTATTTTTCAGGCAGACTACCGACAGCGGGCCTCGCGGCAGCTTGAACGAGCCGGTTATCGCTTATAGAAGCATCGCAACCGACAAATCCATTTACCCGCGCGCCTGTCTTACCTTTTTACAAACCAAACTTCCGCGTCAGATAGGCGCTGCCTCCTATATTGACCCATACGCCGGCTTTGCCCTCGACCAGGACACAGGCGGCGCAATTCGGGCAGCCGGCCGATGCGATATTTACCTTGGCCAGGGCGATGAGGCGGGCAAACTCGCGGGCCAGACCTATCAGGAAGGCCGGCTCTATTACCTCTTTTTGAAACCCTGATATTCAGGCAAAAACGGTAAAAACATTCGGACTATTTCGTTTTTTTAAATATGGTAGGCTATTTTACTTTTCTATTTAAAAAAACGAAATGTTTCACGTGAAACATTTTGAGGAAAAATGGGGTTATTAACGAGATAATGCGGTTTTTTGCACGTTTTGGTGGTATTTTGTTAAATATGGCAGACCGGAATTGGCTGTTATAAAAGATAAAATGGGCAGCATGGGCAATATGGGCGACCACGGATTAACGTGGATTTTTTAGACGCTTCCCCGGTATGCACGTTCAAAGATGCTTTCCCGTAGGGATCTTCCCCGGTTACATTTCCCGAAGCGGGAAATACGACACCGGGGTCTACGCAAAGCTTCGACGCTACGAGATTAACACGGATTTTTCCATTTTTTGCTGTTTTTTTCTCGTTTTTTTGCCCCCCTTGGGGACTCCGCCAAAGGCTTCGGATTTTTAAGCGATTTCGATGCGTTTTTTCGCTTTTTAATCACTGATTACGCTCCCCGAGAAATCCAAAGGGCCAGTAACGGCATGTTGGATTTCCGGCCTCGTGGAATCCGCAGGATTCCCGAGACTTTTGTCCTAGAAATCTCAAAGAGATTTCTCAGGGGACTTGGTCCTCGAAATCTTAAAAAGATTTCTGAGGGGGTTTACACGCCCACAGGGTATCCTGCGGACGGATTATTTTACTTAGTGCCTGTAAGTCGAAGGGATTCACGGTTGCTTGGGTCCCGGGTTTGCACATCCAAGGAAGCTCACCCTTGGGATCTGCGCTGCGCTTCGATATGACGCTTTGCGTCAAAAAAGCTGTTTTCTTTCCCTGTTTGTAGATATGATACTCCCTTGCTGCTCTGCGAAGTAACGTTTCGCTACGTAGCAAGAGTAAGGCCGGAAGAATACGGCTTTTGTCTTGTTTATGCAGACTTTATAATTATAGTTAGATATTCACACTTATGAATAATAAAGATATTTCATTGGATGAACGCATACTTGGTCTGACCTCTGACCATGACTATAGAATTGTATATAGAGACGAAATACATGGAGCATTCAATATAAACGAACAAGTACTATCGGTTTTTGAGGGGCATCTTAAAAATATTACTAGCCCAATTATTCCACACAATGTTGCCTCAGAGCACGTTCAAGTTGTTTTTGCTGGTAAACCATCAGAAATATACAACAAAGTATCCGAATTATTTGACCTACGAAACCCACGAAAAGGAAGAATAACTGGCATAAATATCAGATTGACGACCCATGAAAGTTTGGCTTCGCTCTGGATTGATGAAACCGGTTTATATTCATCTCATTCGATAGTTCTTCTTTTAGCATCAAATTATGATAGCAATTTACAGAATATTAGATCTTTAATTAAAAGCGAATTGGCAAATATTAAATTTTGGTATTCACCAATAAGGAATTTGTGGGACAGAATGCTGGCGTTATTAGGCAAAATTCCTGTTATGATATATTGGTGTTTATTCTTAATCTTTCTCACTTCTTCAATATTTAACATATTTTCTTCTGCTAAAGATATCGCAAAAAAATCAATGCAAGAACGCGCTCAACAACTTCAGCAAATAGCTCAAGATATTATAGATGATTCAAACAACATAGATCCCAACGCAGCTGCAAAATTTAAAGAAATAATATCAAATATTAAATTTGAACATACTCATAGTTCGGCTATGCCAGTTATATGGACAATCATGTCTATTGCATATCTATCATTCGTTGCTTTGTTAATAATTTATTGTCTTATTTTCGCATCTTATTTATTTCCAAGAATTGTATTTGAAATCGGCGAAGGTAAAAAAAGAAATGAAAACCGCATATGGATGATTCGGTTTTTAATTGGAAGTGCGGTATTTTGTGGGATAATCATTCCGCTTATAATACGGCAGTGGCTTCATTAGTATTTTCTTCAATTAGAATTAAATGCTGACCGATTTAGCGTGGTCTTTATTTTTTAGAAATATGGGATTTGATATTAATGGGATTATAGGTGAAGCTATTGCTTATGTATCTTTTCTAAGAATTCATTGAGTTTTTTAGCATTTTCTGTATCGTGCTTAGTCAATTCAATATCGATTACGGCTTTGAAGGAATTTTGGTTAAAACGAATAATCTTAGACACAGTAACATCATTTATATCAAATAATGTAAATTCAATCTTATTTTTTCCTTTCTTGAATAATTCGGCGATTCCATACGAACTTGAAATAATGCCAGTTGTTTTAAATTGGTTGCCATCTTTAATGATGATTGAATCTAACTTTTCATTAGTGTCATTTGATAATAGTAATGAGCCGTATGCATTTAAACTATATAAATCTAAGTTATATTTTTCAAAGACTTTATAAATGCCTTTCCTTAATATTTGAATCGTTTGCCCTGTATGGTTTGTAATAGATATCATTATTGTCGGTAAAGGTGGAGGATCAGGAAACCTTTCAAAAAATTCTCTACACATCGTTGAACGAGTAAAATCATTGCTACATTCTTGACATAGCATTTTTCCAAGTACATAATTAGCATAATAAGCATGCTCTGCCAAGAGTGGAAAACTTCTATCTAATTTACTTTTATCAGTTAAGGCAATAGCGACCTTATTTCTCGCCTCAATCGCTTCCTCTGTTTTTAGCAATAAATTAATTGGCAAATCTTTTGCGTAATGGTTTAACTTCATTTCTAACTGTTCTGTTGAAAGAAGCAATGAATTACCTATTTCTACCGTTCTTATTTCGGGCCATTGAGTTGTACTTATTAAATTCAAATTATTTGATTGTAAATATACTTCCGATAACAGGGAAAATATAGCGGCAGAATGTCTTTTAGCTGTAGAAGAACGGTCATTTATCTTAAATGTTAAACCTAATATTAATCCTAAACAAGCAAGAACCAAGCCAGATAATTTAGTCCATTTTCTTTCTTTACTGAATAATGCCAGTATGGCCCCGATGAAAGTTAGCACAATCGGGCCGAAATCATAAACTAAATACATATAAGATTGTATCATACGTATCACAACCAATTTAATTTAGCGGAAATGAAATGTCAACTGTGTTAATCCCGTGTAAATCAGTGTCTAAAAAATATCTTCGTAGTTTACAAAAAAAAGCAACGGGCAGGGGGTTGTGTCTGCGTGAACAGCGCTCCTGCCCGTCGTTGTTGACCTTCTTTGAGGCCAGCAACCATTTCCCGTAAAGAACCAGATAATAACACTGATTAATTCGTCCAAATCCGCCTTTGACTTTTTTAATATTTTAAAATCCGTGCAATCCGTGTAATCCGTGGTTACAAAACTACCGCCACAGTATTTGTCGGCATACTCTGCCCCGAAGCGTTTCCTGCCCTGACCTGATACCAAAGTTTTATTCCGATTGACTGTTTGGTCAGTTTTACATCGCTGTTATAAGAAGTTCCGGCAAATTGCCATTCGGACCAGTCCTTTTTGTTCATAGTTCGTCGTTCATTGTTCGTTGTGCCGTCATCCGTCATCAGTCCCGCCTTCGCTGGAGCTTCGGCGGGTAAACCTCCGTCTTCTGTCCTCTGTCTTCCGTAGAACTTCCTCTCTATGATATAGCTTCTTGCAGGCCCGCCGCCTCTCGGTTTGTCTCCCGTGTAACGGGACTTGCGCCATGAAAGGCAAATCATCCCGTTATCACCAATCGGTCGATTACCAATCTATTCTTGATATTGACCTGACAACGTTAGAGCAGTCCGGAGAGATTAAGCTTTCGACAGGTTATTGAAGTGGCCGTATAATATGGCTGTATGGTTTCCGGCAGAGATGAAAAGTCGTTGTTCAGCGCAAAAGAGCAGGCAAAGATAGCCGCGGCGGCGCCTTTGGCGGTGCGGATGAGGCCACGGACTCTTGACGAGTTCGTAGGCCAGCAGCATTTCGTAGGCCAGGGTAAACTCTTGAGGCGGATGCTGGAGGCCGATGCCTTATCGAGCTTGATTTTCTATGGCCCGCCGGGGGTGGGAAAGACATCGCTGGCGATGGTTGTAGCCAATCAGACCAAGGCGGAATTTCGATATGTAAGCGCGCCTGCCGCGTCAGTGAAAGACATTCGTGATGTTATCGCGGAGGCAAAAAACCGGCTGGGCGCTACGGGCACGCGGACGGTCCTGTTTATCGATGAAATTCACCGGTTCAATCGGGCACAGCAGGACGTGCTTTTAGATGATGTGGAATCGGGGATATTGCTTTTCATCGGGGCGACGACGGAAAACCCGTTTTTCGCGGTAAATTCGCCGCTTATCAGCCGAAGCACGGTGTTTTATTTCGAGCCGTTGAAAGAGGAAGATATTCTAAAAGTGTTAAGATGGGCAATTAGCGATAAGGAGCGTGGGCTTGGCAAATACGAAATCGAGACAGACGACAAGGCGTTACAGTATCTTGCGGCCGTATGCGATGGCGATGCCCGAAAGGCGCTGACCGCGCTGGAAGTCGGGGTGATATCGCAGGCGACGCAGAAGGGCGTCAAAAAGGTCGTATTCGATTTGCAATTGGCCAAGGATTCGATTCAGGGAAAAACCATCGTTTACGACAATACGGGCGATACCCACTATGATTTGGCAAGCGCGTTTCAAAAAAGTATGCGCGGAAGCGACCCCGACGCGACGGTTTACTGGCTCGCGAGGATGTTAGCGGGCGGCGAGGACGTGCGATTTATCGCCAGGCGAATAGCGGTTACCGCGGCTGAGGATGTGGGTAACGCCGACCCAATGGCGACGGTCCTTGCGGCGGCGGCAGTGCAGATTAGTGAATTCGTGGGCCTGCCCGAAGCGAAATTACCCCTCGCGCAGGCGGCGATTTATGTTGCCTGTGCGCCCAAATCCAACGCCTCGGCTTCGGCGATTTGGAAGGCGGCAGAGGAAGTGCAGAATCAGCCGACAGTCGCGGTGCCGAAACACCTCAAAGACAGCCATTATCCCGCGGCGAAGAAAATGGGGTTCGGATCGGACTATAAATATCCGCACAATTATGCCGATGGATATATAGCGCAGGAATATCTTCCCGGCGGCGAAAAAAAGGGCTTTTACAGGCCTACAGAGCGGGGATATGAAAAAAATATCAAGAGTTATTTACAAAAGCTCGAAAGCTTGATAAAAGATAGTAAAATAAACAAGCCCAATAACGAAAAAGGTTCCTGACACCTTTTTTTTCTAATATAAGGCGAGCAGGGTGAATAGGGTTCGGTATGGATAAAGTGCAATTACGGCAGGAACTTCAGAAATGCCTGATTAGCATGCCGGTTGAGCAGCGCAAAGAGAAAAGCCGCAAGGCCTGTCGCAAGTTGATTGCGACGCCTGAGTTTCAGAATGCCTCGACGATTATGATGTATCTTTCGCTGCCGCATGAGCTTGATACGTCGGACGCGATACTTTGCGCCTGGCAGCTTGGTAAAACCGTGGTAGTGCCCAAGGTTTCCTGGCAGCAAAGGCACATGATACCGGTGCAGATAAACTCTTTAGAAACGGGTTTTTCGTCGGAGGTCGCGGGTTTGCGAAATCCCATAACGGGAGCGCCTGTGCCTTTCGAGGATATCGACCTTGTGGTAGCTCCGGGTCTTGGCTTTGACCGCAAGGGCAATCGGCTTGGCCGGTGCGGGTCGTATTATGACAGGTTTTTGACCAACAAGGACCGCAAGGCGAGTAAATGCGGTTTTGCCTTCGCCGAGCAGGTATTAGAACAGGTGCCGGTAACGGAACACGACGTGCCGGTTGATTTTTTAGTCACGGATGAGGAAGTGCTGTATTTTGGGCGCCGCGACTCCGTGGTCAGCGGCAAAACAAGCAAAGCAAGGTTAAGCAGGAAAGACAAACAAGGAGGTTAAAATGGCATTTTATCAGGGTGGCAACGACACGGCACGGAACCGCAAAATAATCATTGGAGGGGGCACTGGATTGGTATTAGGTTTGGTCATTGCTGTCGGGTATATCCTTACTCGGCCTCAAGCGGTGGAAACTCCGCAGGAGCCGGCGCCAATGCAGACGGCAGTTCAGGAAACTGCGCCGGCTCAACCGGGGCAGGCCGAGCCGAATGGGACTGTGCCCGCTGCGGCGGGGGCACAAATACCCGGGCAGGCATTAACTCCTGAAGGACAGGCACAGGCAGGGCAGGTGTCGGGGCTTATCGCTCAGGCGATGGCTCTTGTGAACCAGCAGCCGATGAAGGTCGTCGAGGCAAGGGACCGGCTTAACGAGATATTGCCGATGGCGGGCGGTCAGGAGCGGGCATATATCAAAGAGCAGCTTGCGGTCCTTTCCGATAAATGGCTTTTCAGCAAGGTTATGTATCCGGAAGACAAGCTGTGCGCCTATTACAAGGTAATGCCGGGCGACAAGCTCACGACAATCGGCAAGCAGTTTAACGTGCCATACGAAATTTTGATGCAGATAAATAATATTCCCAAGGCGGAGGCCCTTCAGGCGGGTGCGACCATAAAAGTCATCAACGGTGCGTTTAACGCGAGAGTTTACCGCTCGACCTTCACGATGGATTTGTATCTGCAGAACACCTACGTGAGAAGTTTTACCGTCGGACTTGGCAAACCCGGCCAGGAAACGCCGACAGGCCGCTGGCGGGTCAAATCGGACGGCAAGCTGATTAAGCCGGTCTGGACCGATCCCGTCACAGGCAGGACATATCATCCCGAAGACAAGGATTATCCGCTTGGTTCTCGGTGGATAGCCCTTGACGGTATCGAGGGAAACGCCGTGGGCAAGAAGGGTTTTGCGATTCACGGCACCAACAGCCCCGAGCAAATCGGCACGCCCGGTTCGCAGGGCTGCATCCGGCTGCATAACGGCGACGCGGTAACGGTTTATAACCTTATGACGCCCGGTGTTTCGCTGGTCGACGTGGTTGATTGATTGTTTTTATGTTTTCACCGCAGAACGCCTCAGCGGTGAAAAAGGAATTGGTAATGTGAGCCAGGGAGCGGTAAAAAAGCGTTGGGGAGTAAAATTCTACGCGTTAGTGGTATCTGTTTTCATTCACGTGGTAGGGTTGACGATTTTCGCGGGCATAAAGCTTTCACAGTCAGCCCCCGTCCCATTACAAACTACCGCGGTTGTAAGTATCAGCCAGGCACAGGCACTCGCGGAAAGACCGGCCGTCGCACCCAAGCCGAAGGTCCAACCGGTTGAAGAGAAGAGGCGAATAGTCCGAACCGACGAGTCCGCCCCGAAGGCAAATATCAGCCGGATATTTGACATACCAAAGCAAAATTCCCCGTCACAATCAGTGACCATAGAAAGCCCCCGGCTTTATGCCGGGGATTCCGGCGATAACCGGACAACGACCGCACAGGCGGAATTTTTCGGCAGCACTGTGCAGGCTAAGAGAATTTGTTACATAGTTGACTGTTCGGGCAGTATGCAGGGGCTTTGGCAGGGGGTAAGAAAAGAGCTTATCGAATCAATAGGCCAGTTAGAGCCGGACCAGTATTTCAGCGTGATTATTTTCGGGTCGGGCAGTATCCTCGAATCTGGCGGCGGCCGGCTTGTGCGGGCGACCGAAAAAACCAAAAAAGACGCATCCGTTTTTATAGATTCGCTGCGGCCTATGGGCGTCACAAACGCGCTGGCGGCGGTGCAGCGGGGATTAACTATTAAGGATAATTCGGGCGTCGGGCCGGCGATAATCTATTTCCTGACCGATGGTTTTGAGTTAAGCGAACAGGACAGCTCACGCTTTGCGCACCAGGTCGTGACGATGGTGAGAAGTTTTTCGCCAAAGACGAAAATCAACACGATTGGCTTTTGGCCCGAAAAGCAGGACCGTAAGCTGCTTGAAACGATAGCAAAAGACAGCGGCGGCGAATTTATCGCGGTAGGTGATGAGAATAATTCGGCGGCAACGACAGGATTGGCGAAATGATGCGAAAAGATTTTCTGCTAAAAGTAATTTTAATGATTTTTGTGCTGGCGACTGTGGCGGCGGTAATCTTCCTTACCGCCAGGTCGGGTTTTGCGCTGGATAAGGCGGGTGCGGCCGGGACGCAGACGCTGTTTGACCGGTTCGTAACTTCCGGCGGCTGGATTGTATGGTTTATCCTTGTGCCGATGTCGTTTGTTATGGTTTACCTGGCGATATTGTATTGCCTGACCATTCGGCCTAAGCTGCTTGTGCCTGAAAAAGCGGGCGGCGAGATTGTGGAAATGTCGCAGCAGCTTGAGCCGGGGCAGTTTGTAAAAGGTCTTGCCGAGAGGACCGATTTAGTCAGCGTCGCGGTCGCCAAGGCGGTGAGTAAGGGCGGGGCGGACTGGTTTAGAATGAGAGACGCGTTTTTCGAGAGCGTGCAGGACCAGGCGATGCGCCTCGCAAGGCATATCGAGTGGATTAATCTTATCGGCAACGTCTCGCCGATGGTCGGGCTTTTCGGGACGATTGTCGGAATGATAGAGCTGTTCAACTCGATTGTAATCGCGGGAGGCCAGCCGCAGCCGGCACAATTAGCAGGCGGCATATCGGTTGCGCTTGTGACGACCTTCTGGGGCCTGCTGATAGCGATACCGGCGCTGACCGTTTATGGGATTTTTCGAAATCGCATCGAAGCGCTGGCAAATGAGGCGGTTGAGCAGGGAGAGAACATACTGCCTAAGATAAGACGCGGCTTTGAAAAGCAAAAAACAGCACAACCGATAACGACAATTACGAAGCAGCCGATTCAACAGATTAACAGCAAGTCCTCACAAACAAGTCAACAATCAAAAACGTTACCATAAGATATTTATATGGCGACAGCGAACGTTATCAGATTGAACAATTCCGGCGACTCGATGTCGCTCAACCTGACGCCGGTGATAGATATTGTGTTTCAGTTGATAATATTTTTCGCGGTAACGTGTCAATTTATCGAGGCGGAGAATTTCCCGGTTTTGGTTCCCGATAATTGCAATTTTGCCAGCGTTATTGACCAGCCCGGCTCACAGATTATCACTGTTACCGTTCTGAAGGATGACTCAGGCAAAAGCGTCTTTGCCGTCGGTTCGGAGAAGATTGCCGCGTCGAGTTACGAGCAAACAGCCGACGAGATTGCCTTAATGTTGAACGCTCAGTTGAAAGACCTTCCCGCCCCCAAACGGGTCGTTACCCTGCGAATCGATAAAGACGTGCCATTCGCGGAAGCCCAGTATGCCCTTGCCGCCGTCGCCAAAAGCACCGCCACCGACATCCGATTGTCAGTTATGAGGCAGGGAGAACAGAGATAACGCTAATTTAGATTCTGCTAATGTTGAATGACCCGGGTTCCTGTAGCCAATCCATCTGAATCAAAATAAACATCGAGCGAGTCGTAATCCATGCGATATCCACTCCACATCCCCAAATTATACTTGAATACATTTTCCTGCTTTTCCCAGTCAGGTTCGCCGAGAAGTTCTATGACCCGTTGTCGCGAGATGCCTAGTTTAATGTGTCGGTGCTGAAGGTCGGCCGCCATTTGTGCCCGAGGATTGTCGGAGTCGTCAATATTAGCTTGAGACAGCCACACT
>Ga0105104_10003873_pt1 | contig 10508 bp, 7 predicted proteins | sample PPLLaktember2015_3_FD_87034 | JGI IMG/M metagenome (GOLD analysis project Ga0105104, IMG submission 87034) | Freshwater sediment microbial communities from Prairie Pothole Lake near Jamestown, North Dakota, USA - PPLs Lake P7 Core (6) Depth... | ecosystem: Environmental > Aquatic > Freshwater >... | reverse complement strand
CTGGCGGATTCGGTCCCGCCAGAGATGCATCTCCTTTTTCAGCACGTCGTGCACGATGGTCGGGTTCGTCGTTGCCCCGACAGCTCCGTGCTCGATCCCGTAGGTCAATTCCTCCACCGAACAGGAATCGTTCCAGTAATCGGTTGGGGTCGTTGAGACCATCTGCTGAAGCAGGCTTAGCGCGACTTCGGGCATGCGTCCTCTCAAAAGGTTGGTGTGCTCCTCAGGGCAGCACACTTTTGTATTTAACCAAAGGTAACTCACCCGGGGACGGAATTTCAAAACCTTTCGATTGGTTTCGAGGACATATTACTTGATTTCTGGCTGCTTTGCGTTTGCATACGTTTGCACAAACAGAAGCGCGTTGCACGCTGTTGCGCACGTCGAATCAACTGAGCTCGAAAGACCCTATCGGCAGGTTTGAGTGCCGTTCTCAGGTGCAGAAGTCGCCGTTTTGGCGAGACGTATTCGCAGAGTGACCTTAGAATAGGCGCCGGGAAGGGGTGAACCAGATGAGAGAATCGAGGAGGTCCTTTTTGACGCAGGTGGCCGGTTTTTCCGCCGCCGCAGTCTCCGCCCGGGTCGTCCACGCCCAGGCGCGCCGGCCGAATATCCTCTGGCTGACTGCCGAGGACTTCTGTCCCGACCTGGGCTGTTACGGCAATAGCGAGGTGCGGAGTCCCAATATCGACAAGATGGCGGCGGAGGGCATGCGCTTTACGAACGCGTTTACGGCTTGTCCGGTCTGCTCGCCGTCGCGCTCGGGTTTCATGACCGGGATGTACCAGACCTCGATTGATGCGCACAATCACCGGAGCCATCGCGATGACGGGTATCGTCTGCCTCAGGGTGTCCGGGTTATCACAGAGTGGTTTCGCGACGCAGGTTACTTCACAGCAAACGTGAGGACCGCCGCACCGGGAGTCCCCGGAACAGGGAAGACCGACTTTAACTTCACCCCGGCCGAACCGATTTTTGACGGGACAGATTGGAACCAGAGAAAGAGCGGGCAGCCGTTCTTCGCTCAAATCAATTTCTCGGAGACCCATCGGGCTTTCAAGAAGAACGAGAAGGATCCGACGGATCCCAGCAAGATCACCCTGCCGCCGCAGTACCCCGATCATCCGATCACTCGCGCCGACTGGGCGGCTTACTGCGACAGCATCGGCTTTCTCGACGACAAGATCGGACGGGTCATGAAGCGGCTGGCCGACGAAGGACTCCTCGAAGAGACAATCATCTTCTTCTTCGGGGACAACGGACGACCTCACGTCAGAGGCAAGCAGTGGCTCTATGACGAGGGCATTCACGTGCCCCTGATCATTCGCTGGCCCGGGGGATTTCGCGCCGGCGAGGTGAACAACCAAATGGTCAGTGCCATCGATTTCGGCGCCGAATCGCTCGACCTGGCCGGAATCCCGATCCCGCCCAAAATGCAGGGACAGCCATTCCTGAGGTCGGGTGGGAAACGCCCGAACTACATCGTGGCGGCCCGAGATCGTTGCGACGAGACTGTCGACCGAATCCGGTGCGTGCGCACAGCTCAGTTCAAATACATCCGCAACTTCTACCCGGAACGGCCTTACTCGCAGCTGAACCGGTACAAGGAAACGGAGTACCCGGTTATGCGCCTTATGCGGCGCCTGCACGCTGCCGGGAAACTGAATCCGATCCAGGCGCAATTTATGGCACCGGTTCGACCTCCGGAGGAGCTGTATGACATCACGAGGGACCCGAATGAGATCAAGAACCTTGCGGGTTCGCCCGGGTATAAAGAACAGCTAACCGAGTTGCGCGGGATCCTGGATCGCTGGATTGCAGAAACAGGGGACCGGGGTGAGACCGCCGAAGACCCGTCGATTGCTTTGCATTGGGAACAGCAGGCGAAGAAGAACTACGACGAGCGGCTTCGGAAGCTGTATGCCGATGAAGGGATGGCGCTGCCGGATTGGCTGAAGTAACGAGAGGTTCGGAGTACCGACCTGCTGCAGACGCGAGATTGAATGGAGCCGCCCCGCTCGCTGTCGAGGCTTTCGAAAAAGTTGGCGGGCCTTCTGGAGCGCGGACATCTTGTCCGCACTGGGATCGCGGACGTCCCGTCCGCGCGGCGGGCATCTTGCCCGCCGTTGACGTTGTTCGATTTACTGCAATCTCCGAGAACGCCGGGCAAGATGCCCGCGAACCCAGTGCGGACGGGACGTCCGCACTCCAGAAGGCCGTCGCCGAGCGCGGCTCCTTGCGATTTCGCATGCGGCGCGATTCCTGCCGAGTCCCGCCGGTTGGGCAACGAACATCTTACTCGTGGGGTGCACTTTTCCGAAACTGCGGCTAGAATAGCGGCGCGAAGGCGAGCAGTCAGCCGCCTCATCAACAAGGAGAAGGATGCATGTCTAACAACTGGGTTCCTCCTGTACCGCCGGGACAGGCTTCGCTGCAGCCGCCGCCAAGGAAATCGAAGTGGTGGCTTTACGCCTTGATCGGCTGCGGCGGACTTATCGTGGTTGTCATAGTGGTTGTGGTCGCCCTGGGCGCCTATGTGTGGAACAAAGTGCCGAAGACAGGGGCGCAGATGGCTGCCAAGGCGATCGAGATGGCAAACCCCGACATTGAAGTCGTGAAGCTCGACGAGGCGACGGGCAGCATAACCGTCAAGAACAAGAAAACCGGCAAGACAACGACCATGACCCTGGACGATGCCAGGGAAGGGAAATTCTCCATTGAAAGCGACGACTCCAACGAATCGGTAACCTTCGGAGCGGGTGCGGCAGAGCAGCTACCCTCCTGGGTGACGCCATACCCAGGCGGAACCGCCCAGGGAGGTTTCACCGGCCAGAAAGAGGGCGGGAAAAGCGGTTCCATCAACTACACGACTGCCGACTCCGTGTCGCAGGTGACGGAATTCTACAAGCAGAAGATGAACGACCAAGGGTTCGTGTTGCAGGATGAATCCCAGCTGCCGTCCTCTGACACGTTTGCCATGGTTGTGGGCAAGTCTGCGGACGAGAACAGGACCCTGACCGTCACGGCCAACAACACGGATGGCAAAACGACGATCCAGCTGAGCTTCGAGGAAAAGTCCGAGTAGTCCTGCGAACAGTGATATTTTCACTGTATGGATGCGCGACAGCCGCTATGGGCCGCCGAAGATCAGGCGGCCCGGTTGGCCGAGCTGACGAGTCTAAAGAGTCCGGAAAAAGAACTCCCGCTGCGCCGCGACGTTCGGTGCCTCGGCAAGCTGCTCGGCGAAGTCCTGAAGGAACAGGGCGGGGAGTCACTGTTTCAGGCGGTCGAGGAACTCCGCACTTGGGCCATCCGGCACAGGGAGGAACATGCCGCGCGACCCGGTCCGCAGTTCACCGGCGAAGATCAGTTTACGCAGCTGGGCGCTCAACTGGCCACTCGCCTCGCGGCTTCAGCCGCATACCGCCTTACCAAGGCCTTCTCCATCTACTTCGAACTGACCAACCTGGCCGAGACGAACCACCGAAAGCGCCGGCGGCGGGCGGCCGAGCTCCACGAGGAGAATCCCCCTCAGCCGGGCTCCTTCCGCGGTACCCTGCTCCGAATGCGGGAAGCCGGCATTGACGGCGAGCAGGTTCTCGCCTGGCTTCGCGGTATCGAGATCACCCCGGTTTTCACCGCTCATCCCACCGAAAGCGCCCGTCGCACGGTCCTGCTCAAGCGACAACGAATCGCTTCGGCCCTCGAACGTCTGGATGAACTGCCCCTCACCGGCTTGGAGGCCAGGCGCGAGGAGTCAACCATCTCCGCCAGTATCACCGCGCTTTGGCAAACCGATGAAGTCCGGCGCCGGCGCCCCACGGTCGCCGATGAGGTGGAGATGGGGCTCGATTACTTCGAGAGCACACTGATCGAATCGCTGCCAGGCGTCTACCGGACCCTTGCCGCCGATTTCGCCAGCGTTTTCGGCTTGGACGTCGGCGCCCGGTTGCCGCGCTCAGTCACTTTTGGTTCCTGGATCGGGGGCGACCGGGACGGCAATCCGCACGTCGATGCGGGCGCGACGAGGCACGCCGTTGTGCGGGCTCGCGAAACGATCCTTTCGTTTTACATCGGCCGGGTAAACCTGCTTTTTCAACGATTGAGCCCTTCGGAAAAACAGATCCCGGTTTCAGTTCACCTGCTCGAGGAACTCAATCGCTACGAGCAGTCCTACCCCGGGGGACGTCGCGGCGCTCCGGAAGAACTGTACCGGCGTTTCCTGTGGTTCATTTGGAAGCGCCTGTCGGCAACCAGGGAACAGCCCGATCTTCCCGAGGCGTACCGTTCGGCAGCCCAGTTCCTGTCCGACCTGGAGACGATCGCTACGAGCCTGCGTGAAAACCGCGGGGAGAAAATCGCCGGAGTGCTCCTCGATCCCCTGCTCACGCAGGTGCGAGCCTTCGGGTTTCATCTCTGCACGCTTGATTTTCGTGAACACCGCAAGGTCCACAGCGAAGCGCTCGAGGAACTCGGCCGGGCCCAAACGATCCTTGCTGGGGCACTTCCCGGACCCCCTTCCGAATCCACCGATCGACTCCTCCAGTCTCTCCGCGAAGTCGCGCAGTTGAAGCGAAGCTACGAGCCTGCAGCCATTCGCACGTACGTGATCAGCGGATGCCGGGCCGAGGAGGACATCCTTGCGGTTCTGTGGCTCGGCCAGTCAGCAGGCATCCAGATGACGGCCAGCGACGATGATCCGGGCCTCATGCCCGTCCCCCTGTTCGAGTCAATTGAAGACCTGCGGAACGCCGCGGGGATCTGCCGAAGACTCTGGACGCACGAGGACTACAGGCCTTTTCTCGAATCCTGGGACGGCAACCAGGAGGTCATGCTCGGCTACTCGGATTCCAACAAGGACGGCGGGATGCTGACGAGCACCTGGGAAATCTTCAAGGCCCAGCAGGAGCTGCACGGGGCGGCGGCCGAGTGCAAGGTGAAGCTCCGCCTTTTCCACGGACGCGGCGGGACGGTCGGGAGGGGCGGGGGCCCCACTCACCGCTCCATCATTGCCCAACCGCCTCGGTGCTTTTCGGGGGCGCTGAGGATTACGGAGCAGGGAGAGGTTTTGAACTGGAAGTACTCCGACCCGGTACTTGCCGAGCGGAATCTGGAATTGATGATCGCTGCCTCACTGGAAGCCGCAACCGCGCACAAATGGCGAGCGACCCCGCTCGAGGAGAGCTGGACCGAGGCGATGGAGTGGATGTCCGCCGGTTCATTTCAGTTCTATAGGGAGAAGATTGCCGATAACCCGGACATCCTGCCCTATTTCGAGCAGGCGACGCCCGTCCTGGAGCTGGAACAGGCCAAGATCGGCTCCCGGCCGGCGCGTCGCGGAGAGGCGCGCGGCCTGGACGACCTCCGGGCCATTCCGTGGGTTTTTGGCTGGATGCAGAGTCGACATGTCCTGCCCGGCTGGTTTGGCGTTGGGCATGCCTTTGACGCTTTCGTTGTCCGGTCGGACCGGAATATCGGCTTGCTCAGGGAGATGTACGCGGACTTCCCGCTCTTCACGGATCTGATCGGAAACGTCGAGATCGCTCTGGCGAAGGCCGACCTTGGAATAGCACGGCTCTATTCCGAGCTTGTTTCCGACAAGCCGCTCAGGGACCGAGTCTTCGGTCTTGTCGTCGAAGAATTCGAGCGAACCGTGCGCATGATCCTCGAGGTAAGCGGCCAGGCGACGGTGCTGGAGCGAAACCCTGTGCTGGCTCGATCGATCCGGCTGCGAAACCCATACGTTGACCCGATGAGCCTGATCCAGGTGGCCCTCCTGGCGCGCAAGCGTCGCGGAGAGCAAGGAGAGGAACTGGACTATGCCCTGGGCGCGACGATCAACGGAATCGCCGCAGGACTCCGGAATACCGGGTAGGCCGAATGCGGAATGCGGAATGAAAAACGAGGATGACGGAATGCGGATTCGGAATAAAATGCCGTTGCCAGGAGGGGAATTGCGGGTCTACTGCCCTGTCTTGATTCCATTGCGCGGTTTTTATTCTGCATTCCGCATTCAACATTCCGCATTCGGGGAGGGCCTATGCCGAAGAGTATCGCCATCATCGGCGCCGGTATCGCCGGCTTGTCCGCCGGCTGTTACGCGCGCATGAACGGGTTCGACACCACAATCTTCGAATTGCACGACAAACCCGGGGGACTTTGTACCTCCTGGGAGCGGGACGGATACGTTGTGGACGGGTGCCTCCATTGGTTGTGCGGCTCGTCTCGACGCAACAGCTTTCATCGCAACTGGCGAGAGCTCGGGCTCGACGGGGTTCGGGTGGTGGACCACGAGGAATTCGTCCGGGTGGAAGAACCGGGCGGAAAAACGTTCATCGTTTACACAGATATCGACCGCTTTGAAAAGCATCTGCTCGAACTGGCCCCGGGAGATCGGAACGCCATCCGAGGATTTGCGGACCGCGTCCGCCTCTTCGCCCGATCCGACGAGATGTTTGCCCAGGAGGTTCGGGGGCTGCCTGCGCGACTACTGCGGACCGTCCGGGCCGTGCCCTTCTTCTACAGGCTGATCGGGTCGATGCGAGTGTCACTCGAGAGCTACGCGGCTCGGTTCAAGGACCCTTTCGTTCGACGCTGTTTCACTGCCGTCTTTGACCTCCCCGATTTTCCGATGCTGGCTGTCTACTGGACGCTCGGCATGATGAATAACCGCGCAGCCGGGTATCCGCTCGGTGGATCACTGGAATTCGCCCGGCGGATCGAGCGGCGTTACCTCTCCCTCGGCGGAGTCATGCGTTACCAGAGCCGGGTCCGGCGAATCCTTGTCGAGGACGGGAGGGCGGTCGGTGTCACGACCGCGGATGGCGAAGACTTCCGTGCCGACTACGTGATCTCGGCAGCTGACGGCCATTCCACTTTGTATGAGATGCTGGACGAACGGTACCTGGACCCCAGAGTCCATCGGTGTTTCCAGAAGTTGAAGCCATTTCCGCCGCTGGTCTACATCGCTGTCGGAATCGGCCATGACCTGAGCGATCAGCCGCACAGCATAATCTGTCGCCCCGACTGCTCCTTTTCGATCCCCGGTCGCCCGATCGACAAGGTCTATTTGCGGCATTTCTGTTACGACCCGTCCCTTGCCCCGCCCGGGAAATCGGTTCTGATCAGCATGTTCCCGACGGACTACGCCGCGTGGAAAGACGTCGCGAGCGAAACCGACCGGTATGAGGCACAGAAGCGTTGCATAGCAGATCAGTTCGTGGGTTTTCTGCAACGTCGTTTCCCGGAGATCAAAGACAAAGTCGAGATGGTTGACGTGGCGACACCGATGACTTTCGAGCGCTATACGGGAAACTGGCAGGGTTCATTTGAAGGGTGGCTGATCACGACGAAATCGATCCGCATGAGGATCCCAAAGAAGCTGCGGACGGTTCGGAACCTCCACTTGATCGGTCAATGGGTGCAGCCGGGGGGCGGAGTCCCGACGGGTGCCATGCACGGACGGGCGGTGATCCAGGCGATCTGCCGCGAAAACCGCCTGAAGTTCCAGACAACGGAGGTCGGCTGAGAGGTCGGCCCGGTTGGCGGGCTGTCTCGCAGTTGCTTCTACCGATCCCGCAATGGCTGGGTTGACAGGATCTCTATCGCGATGGCCCGCCCCGCGTACTTGGTACCCGGAGCAGGGTGGAAGTAAACAGCCGCCCCGTGATGGAGCTCGGAATAATCGAAGTCTTTCCCGAGGTCCACACGACAACTGAAAACCAAGGGACTGCCCGCCTCGGGTGTCTGGAAGACGTATTCCCGGCCTCCGGCCGAAAGGACCAGGTCGACCGAACCGGTCAGGGTTTCCACCCTGACGAGCGTGCCCTCGATCTTCAAATGACCCGTCACGTCAACGAAGGGCGGGAAGCAGTCTGGCCTTTCGGTGACCGTGCGGCCTGGCGCCGGGCCGGCTGCCTTCCTGGACGGCGTCGGCGGCCTTGCTTCGGTCAGCTGCTGCGCCGGCGGCTGGGTGGCGTCTCCGGCGGTCTTCTCGACGCCGGCATGCTCTTCTATCTTCTCCACGGCCTCGGCCGCAGCTTCATCTTGTTCGCGAGCCTGGGCCTCGATCTGCTTGTAGCGTTCGAATTCCTCGATGTTTTCCATCACCTTCTGGGCCAATGAGAGCAGGTTCTCTTCACGGGTGCTGGCCAGAAGCGTCTCGATAGTCCGCCTGGCGGCGGCCGTGTCCTCTTTCCTGAGCTGAAGCTGAGCCAGAGTCAGGAGGAATGCCCTTCGGCGCGGCTGCAGCATGATTCCGCGCTTTACCAGCTCGATGGCCTGATCGAGGTCTTTGCCGGCGGTCAGGTTCATGTAAGCCAGCAGGTTGTACGGTTCGGCAAGCGAGGGCATCTGCTCGATGACCTTGGTGAGTTGAGCGAGCACGATTTCCCTGGTCTCGGGATCGCAGCATCTGTCTTCCGACTGCATGATGCTGCGGACGTAGTAATAGCGAGCGGCCGGACGCACGCCGTCGCTGCGCACCGCTTGTTCCAGCTCCCTGCGAGCCTCCGGGATCCGGTTCTGACGCAGCCGGAGCAGCCCGAACGAACCGTGGGCGTTCGCATGACCAGGGTCATGAGATAGCGCCTGCCTAAGGTACGATTCGGCCTGGTTGAGCCGATTGCAGTGCAGCAGGAGATCTCCCAGGTAGAAGTCCGCTTCCGCTTCCGGAATCGACTCGGCGGTCATCTCCGATTCAAACTCCAGCCGGTCCTTCAGTTGATATATCGAATACGGGAATGACTGGCTGCGAACGTAACTCTGCAGCTCCTGCTCCATTGTCTCGTAGTCAGCCTTGAACACCCGTTCAAAATGCTCGTCCGGCTCCTCTCCTCCGTCGACGCAGGCCCGGACGAACTCCACGAACTGCGGCTGTCGCTTCTGTTTGTTGCCGAGCATGAGGTAGTGGACGAAGACCCAAGCCTGGGCATAGCTGTATCCGCGGCTTTCACGGTCATTCACACTGAACAGCTGGCGGCTCGAATTCAGAAGGGCGCTGATTGGGAAACCAGATGAGGTTCGCAGAAGCCGGATATGACTGGCGATCGGTCTTCCGATCCGCACTTCTTTCCCGTCCTGACCGACCTCGAACGTGCTGTAGTACTCGGCCAGTCCTTCATTGAACCAGACGGGCGGGTCCGGGATCGTTTCGTGGACGAGCTGATGGACGAACTCGTGGAAGATTACGGCGTAGGGACTTTCGTGAGCGGTTTCCGGGCTGAGCGATATGTAGTTCACATCCTCCCCCGGTTGGAAATAACCCGCCAATGGAAGGACCTTTCCGCCCTGCATCGGTTTGAAGGGCTCGAAAGCCTTGTCGTCTTTGAAAACGACGACAATAGTGGGGATCGGAGACGGGTCTCCGCTCAGTCCGAGAAGGGTGCCAAGCCCGGCACGAAACTGCTCCAGATGAGCCGCGACCTGGCGGATCTTCTTCTCTTTGGCATTGCCGACGAGAACGAAGTTCTTGGATCTGACCCGAACCCACTGGTCGGCGGCGAGCAGGTCTGCCCGTCCGACGAAGAGTCCGACGAGAAGGAGCGAAACAACAATCCTCGAGCCGTGCCGCACAGTCCGTCCCCCTTGGAGGCGGATTCTAGCTTGTGAAGCATTCGCCGATCAAGTGCAGGCGATTTACCGGATCTACCAGAGTCTCCGCGAGTCGACGCTTTCGGCGCGGCTCAGTACGCTGGGGCGTTCCTCCCGGATGATCGACCGCATCACGAGGGCCATGATCACGCCCGCGAAGAAGCCGCCGATATGCGCGGCGTAGGCCACACCGCCGGTCTGCTCGGTCGCTGCAATAGCCCCGAGGCCATTGACGAACTGGAAGACAATCCAGAGTCCGATCGCAGCGATGGCCGGAATGGAGACCACCGAGTAGAGGATGACCGCGTGGACGCGGTTCCGCGGAAAAAGGACCAAATACGCGCCTAGCACTCCAGAAATGGCGCCGGAGGCACCGAGGCTGGGTATGGTCGACTGAGGATCGACGGCGATGTGGACAATGGACCCGACGAATCCGGATGCCAGATAGAAAAGCAGGAAAGGCATGGCACCGAAGCGATGCTCGACATTGTCGCCGAAAATCCAGAGGTAGAGCATGTTGCCCAGGATGTGCATAAACCCGCCATGCATGAACATCGCCGCTAGGAGCGTCAGGTAGATGGGTGACGGCCCCGGCGCCTGGGGAATCTCGACGCGCTCGGCTCCCGACTGGATTTGGGTGTGCCCGATCAAATCCTGCCCGGTCGTGATCTCCTGAGGTACGACGCTCCAGCCATAGGTCAACGCGGGATTGGCGAGCTGAAGGAGAAAGACGATGATGTTGCAGACGATCAGCAGGATTGTGATGTACGCGGGCCCGGAAAGATGCCGGTCGTCATCTCCGATCGGAAAGAGCATCGACACCTCCGTGATCGCACTCTGGGTGCATCTAACCACTGTAACGCATTTTGACGACAAACCACACGAGCGGCTGCGGTTCCCTATTGTTTCCCAACGGG
>Ga0105104_10003872_pt1 | contig 10509 bp, 27 predicted proteins | sample PPLLaktember2015_3_FD_87034 | JGI IMG/M metagenome (GOLD analysis project Ga0105104, IMG submission 87034) | Freshwater sediment microbial communities from Prairie Pothole Lake near Jamestown, North Dakota, USA - PPLs Lake P7 Core (6) Depth... | ecosystem: Environmental > Aquatic > Freshwater >... | reverse complement strand
TACACGATTATCTTGAAGAAAAAGGTGTTTATGATGCTTGTAATGAATTCTTTAAAGATAAAAAGGATTTGTTAATTAGTTTAACAGGTTCTTATGCGGGAGTGGTAAAGTTATGACCAGATTATCGCAAGTATTAAATGCTGAAAAAAGATGGGCCAGAATTAAGTCTAACCCTGAAAAGTATAAAGCACACTTGGAGAGACAAAGAATGTATATGAGAGCACACCCAAGAACTGGTAAGCAAAAAGAATACAAAAGAGAAATGAAAAAAGTTGCTCTTGATGTAGGAAATTGTCCTCAATGCTTTCAACCAAAAGAAGATTTAACTTATAAGATATGCGCTAAATGCCGTAAATATCACAGAGATTATTACAATGCTCATAAAAAGAAGAAAAAGGAGGCTAAAAAATGAACGCAGGATTTATAATAACAGGTATAGTTGTTGTAGCTGTATTTGTAGGTTACTTATATCTTCGTTGGAAGAGTAGTCAAAATTATTACTAATGAAACTAGAAGAAAAAATAACAGCAGGTGGAAACTTCTTTGTAGATAAAGAAATGTGCTCTCAAATAGACTACGAAGTAACCTACTGCGATTTACTTTTCACTAAGTATTGCCCAGTAAAATGCAGTTATGCTAAGAAGAAGGTTCTCGCAGTTAGGATTAAGGAAGAATAAACTTACTTAAGTAAAGAAGTATCATAGAAACAATTAACATCACAGCGAAAGTAATTCCGTAGGCTTTCAACTCTTCAGTTTTAAGTTTCTGTTTATACTCAACCTCTTTTGCGGGATTTAGATAAGAAGTATAGCAGGCAATAGCATTACTTCCGCATTCTTCACTGTTTAAATAAAATATCTTTCCTTCCAGTGTAACATCTTTCAAACTCCAAGCGTGGAAGTGTTCGTGAGCAATTGTTCCAGCTACCCCACTCAATAAAACAATTAAAACTATTGCGGGTAATCTTTTCAAGATATAAATAAACATCTCTTTCTTCTCTTCTTTTGTTAGTTTCGGTAGTTTCATTTTTGTTTTCCGTTGTTTTTAGTGTTAAAGATTAAAAATAAATAATAAAAATGGCTCAAAAGAGCCAATAATAAAATCTTTGAAGATGAAAGATTAGCCTACCAATCAAAAGGTTCGCCTATGAAATCTTCGCCTTCTTCACTCCAAAATGTTGTTTCTTCTTCGTTTGTCATTGTTTCGTATTTATCCTCCATTAGTATAAGTGCGGTTTAAGATTAACCGCAAACTACCTTGCTTTACCTTGCCCTGCCAAACCTCGACGTGCCCTTCCACGCCTTACCAAACCTTGCCGTTCCCCGACTCGCCCCGCCCTGCCTGTCCAGGATGTGCCTAGTGACTATAAATGCTATTTGAAGATTAATAGCGAACTACCTCGCCTATCCGCGCCATTCCACGCCGTGCCTTACCATACCGCTCCTGTCCTGGACTTGCCCTGCCATTCCTTGCCCTACCCCGACGAGCCTAACCTTGCCGAGTGATTATGAATTGCTATTTGAAGATTAATAGCGAACTACCTTGCTTTGCTTTACCCCGCCCTGTCATACCGAGCCTCGCCTTGGGATTATGAATAGGTTCTAAATTAAAACCTATAAATAAAGTTACTTGAATAATTGAATAAACTTTTAAAACTTTACTTAAAGTCTATGTGGAACGCACCGAAGTTGCCCGACTTTTCCTTTCTAAATCCTCCAACTCCAATATGAAATCCTGCCCATTCTAATACATTTATTATTTGTTCTGCGGATAGATTTGCTTTGTTGTATCTAATAACTAACTCTACACTCCAATCCGAGAAGGCATTTCTCATAATCTTTCTTGGTGAGCCCTTCATTCCTGAAGTTCTACCCCAGTGAGTTATAACTTTAACCTTTTTGTATTTCAAAGGCAACACATCGCCCATTAAAGTAACACCTTCTTTGATATTCCTCATTCCACCTTGTTTAATCTCAAACAAATAAGATGAAGCCCTTATCATAGAGTTATAAAATGCTCTTGAAGGAATTCCGTAAGTTACTCCGTCATCACAATAATAAAACTTAGCCCGAACTTTATCTTCCTCACTAACATCATCTTTAGTGTAGTTCTGCTTTGACTTAATTTTATTATACTTTTCCAAAACTGCCATATCCATCGGTTCTGGAAGATAATCGGAATCACCAACTACCTTTAATGTTATTTCTCCAATATCTATTTTTTTTACATTTACAACAGCGTGTGTGTTCTTTGTTGTTGGTTCAATTTGTTCTATTTCTTTTGTTTTTGCCATTTTCTTAATAAGTTTCTTTCAGTCGTTTTTATAGCCACAACAATAGGTTTCAACTCGGAATACTTCTCATACTGCTCTGCCCAATACTTTTGAGTTTGTAATGCTCTCTTAATCAGTTCTTTTCGTTGTTCTTCGTTGTTAAGGATTTCCATAACAGGTTTGTAAAACCTTTCGGTATTTCCATCTGCTAATTCTACCCTTACATTCTCAAAACCAAATAAGGTTTGATTTTGAACAACTATCTTAACTTGATTTATTAGAACTCTACCTTGATGTAACCTGTATTGATGAGCCGCTTCAGTATTATCCCACTCAAAAAAGTTGTGTAAAGGATTGTTTCTGTCTCTTGCCCTTTCAACAAGATTTTCTGCGTTTAAACCTTCTTCTCTTTCAACTTCCAAGATTTCTTTAACTACATCTTTAGTAATTGTCTTTGTTGTTTGGTATATTTCGTCTGTCATTTATCGTTTTTACCTCCTTTCAGTATTATAGGAAATTTTATGTTTGTTTGTTTCATTTTCATTTTATTATCTCAACTAAAAGAAAGTGTTAGAATTATGAGCGACTTCTACTAAACATCTCATAACCACTTTATGTTGACGAGGCAAAAGAGGCGACAGAGAGAGAACTCTCACATCGTTGGTATTCCCCGAGTAGTTTATCCTTTTAGTTGAGTATAGGAGAGTGGAAGTCCTCTCCAAAGATGGTATCTCTTTTTGCGAAAGAGTATGAAAAGAGTGAGAGCATATAGCCCTCACCTCTTTTGGTTCAACTAAACGAGCAATTATAAAATTATTCATCCAAAGTCCTCCCCATCATCATCATCGTCATCATCAAAGTCATCATCTAATTTATCAGATAATTTTTCCAAAACTTCCCTTTCTAACTTCTGTTTTGTAAGTGCTAAACTTGTGTTGGTATTAAAAGGATAATTTAATCCTGTTAAGGCTATACGCAAAAACTCATCTTCTTCGTCTTCGTAATTATTCATTTTTATTCTCCTCTTCTTCATCAACCAACACAATTTTAAATTTCTTTTCTGCCAATATAACAGGAAATCCAACACTGATAAACCTTCCACCTTTCTTGTTAGGATAACTATTGAAAGTGTAAGTTCGGCTTAATGCTTCTTCTTCTGAAATCTTTGTTCCATAGTTTCCTCCAAGAATCGTCTTGTTTTTATTCTTACAATGCCCACAAACTAAAAAGCCCTCTTTATCTTTGATTAGTCGATTAAGAACTTTGCCACACTTATCGCACTTCTTCTTTCTCCACTTCTGCCCACTCGTGACTTTTCCAACCAGTTTATCTGCGAAATTATTCATTTAATCACTCCTAAACACAATACCTTTATATTTAATTCCACATAAATCGCAAGTTAAAGTAACTTCTCTTGATGAAGAACCTGAAAACACATACTCTTCAGTTAAATTAAGTTCGTGTTCACACTTATCGCACTTATCTTTGTCTAAATGAAAGCCGTGAGCAATATATTTAAAATGACATTTAGCACATTCAAAGTCCTTTTCAGTATCATAAGTCGTAACATCACAACCATTACATTTTCTTTTCATTTAATCTCTCCCGTGTTCGCAATCACATTCGGAAAACTTTTGATTACATTGCGAACAAATATCTTCTTTTATTTCGGCTTCTTTTAATATTGATTTTGGCAAACTTCCGTTTTCTTCTTCATCTTCGTCATCGTCTAAATAATCGTATGCTTCTTTTAACAAATCTTCATTTTCCTTATACTCACGAACTCTTGTATCATAGGCAATATTGTATAAATCCTCAAAACTTAATCCTTCCATATCTGTTTCCACACACTTAATAATAAGTGCCTCTTTTTCTTCTGGTGTTAGTTCTTCAAATCGTTTAGTTATCATAATATATCCACCCCTTTTCATCTATTTTAATATTTCTATGCTCTGCTGGTTTTGTTGTATCAACATTATAAAAATCAGCGTGGTGTTCGTCGCACTCGTGATTAAATACCTTATCTAAAAGTTCTTTTATTTCGCTTTCTGTTTCTTGCTCTGTTTTAAGTCCACTACCAAAGCCACCTAAAAAAGATGTTCCACCACCTAATCCGTCGTATGCTACAAGATTTCCTTTGTTAAATCTAAAAGATATACAACTATAATAACAATAATGCCCTTTCATTCTAACACTAATTTCGCAATCATACGGCGCACTCTCATTAAATCCTATCATTTCTATCTCTTGTTCTTTCTCTTTACAATAATTAACAATAAATTCTTTCCATTTATTAAGCAACGGCGTAAAAGGTTCTCGCAAATCCCAAAGTTTCATTTTTAATTCAGTTATTTTTGATTTTGAAAGTGTAATTTCAGTGTATAAATTCCTCAAATTCATTTCTTTTTCATTCCAAATATCCAAAGGTAGCCAGTGTTCCCATAAGTAATATGCTTGTTCTTCAAAAGTTCCTGTTCTAAATTCATTATCAAATTGATGGATATCATCTTTTAGAGTAGTCAAACTCGCAGTATGCCTATTTTTCCAAACGCTATCTTCATTTAAAGGATAACCTTTTGCTTTAAACCAATTTTCTATACCAAACTCTTTAATTTTATCCATAATTCTTTCTCGGTATCTGTTGCCCTCGCTATCTTCAATAAAAATCCACTCGTGTAAATCATCTCGCATTATGAAATCGTTATCAATAACTACATCTTGCTTAAACTTCTGCTCATATTCTTCTCGTTGAACTCTCTCGGCTTCAAAAAACAAAAATTTATCTTCCTCTTTTTCTAATTCATACTTCAAATCACTCGCACTTTCTTCTTTTGGCTTAACTTCTCGTTTTTTTCTTGCTTTTGGCTCTGCTTTTGACTTTTCTACCAAATCTTGAACTTCCTGAACGGATAATTCAACGCTTTCAGTAGTTTCTAATGCTTCTTGGCTAAATAGTTTCATTTTACCCTGCCCTTAATTATTTTCTTTAATTCTTTCTCTTCGTCTTTTTTGATTTCTTCACTCCAATTAGAAATAATATCTCCAATAAAATCTAAATCTAACCACTCAAATACCCAATTTTTATATTCTTCATCAGTTAGTTCATCTAAATAATCATCAAAATCTGGGACTTGAACCCATAGTGGATTATCCGAACTCTCAGTGGTTTTTTTCTTGTTTTTCACATATCTAAATCGTGACGAATTGACGAATTCAACCTTTTTACCCATTTTTAACCACCCCATAAGTTCTTGTTAAACCCATTTTCCTTCTAATTCTATCCATAGTAGTAATACTTAATCCTGTTTCTTCAACCCACTTTTCAGGACTACAACCTTGAATAATCAAAGTAGCCCACTCATCATTTTGGATTTGCTTACTTGTTAGTTCTTTCCAATTTTCTTTATCATATTTGTAGAAATCTACGGCTTGTAGATATAATCTAATATTAAGGTTTTGAGTAGCCCTGTTGGTATTATCCTTAATCCACTTCGCAATTTCTATTCTTTCTAATATTGTAGTGCCTTCAATTTCTTTCTTTTGTGCGATTTCAAAGATAATTTTTAGGATTTCCTCACGAGTAAATTGAAGATGATACTTCAAAACACGGCTTTCTATTGCCTTCAAATGCTCGTTTCTTTTTGGAATATCATTTAAAAGAATAATAACTTGTCCGTTAAATACAACACTGCTCGGAATATTCATCTTTTTTGTTGTATGATACTCTACAACATTTTGACTATTCTCGTTTAGCGATGCTTTTATCATATTAAGGATAATCAAATTGTCTAAAATATTAACATCGTCAAAGATAACTAACCCTTCTCTCGCTTGGAATAGTTTTTCATAAAACTTTAATGGTGTAATATGCCCTGAAATGAAAGAGAATTCTTTTACTTCTAATCTCTTTAATACTTCTTTTACTCGGTAAGATTTTCCTAAACTGCTCTCACCATAAAGCAATAATCCTCTACTTTGCCGTTTGGCTACCATTTCAATATACTCAATAGGAATTTTATACAACTTCTCTAACTCTTTGCTATCCTTTGTTATGCTTTCTAACTCTTTGTCTAATCTTGCTTTCGCTTCGGCTTCTTGCTTTTCCTGTTCCTCTTTCCTTTGCTTATCGATTAACTCTTGCTCTCTTTCTTTTTCCATAGCACAATCTCGTTTAAGTTTAGGCACTTCAACGACAGGTAAAAGAGATTTTAATTGATTAACAATATTATTTTTATTCTCTAAATAAGTCAAAGTCATATCTATATCGCCGTCAAAGGTTTTGTAGTCCAAACTCGCTTTATCGTATTCGTTTTTAACGAACTCTTGTATAAGTTTCAACTCTTTTTCGTTCATTTTAGTATAAACTATCCCTCACTCTTGTTTGATGTTTAAGATTAAAATATGTCCAAATAGCACAACCGATAAAAATTAAAATCATAAATATCCTAATCTTAATGACTATTGAATTCCAACAGAAATAAAAAGTAGTAAATAAAACAAACATAACAAATCCTAATATAAAACTCAACTTTTTAACTGAATTATACTCATCTACCTTAAACATTTCTCTACCTGTTGTATTTCCTAACAACTGCGTATGTAATCTTTGCTTATTTCCAAAATTAAATATCGCCATTTTAATCTTTTGCCTCGCTATTTACTTTTTCGTTTAACTTTAATAAATCATTACAAATTTCATCAAATCTTTCAGGATTATCGCTTTCTGCGATATACTCGTTTGTATTTATGTTTGAAAAAATATAATCGTCGTCTATTAACAAAAGATATTTTAAATCCTTTAACATCAATAACCTATCGTTGTTATCATTTTCGGCTATCCACTGAATTAAGTCGTCTATTTGTTGCTCGGTTTCTATTAACTGATAATCGTATAACTCTTGAATAAAAATCTCGTCGTTTATTAAAACCCCGTCTATCTCTACCCTTTGTGTTCCTTCGTAATAACCGATTTTTATTCTTCTCATCTTTCTAATTTAACCTCATCATATTTAATCATTAAATCTGCTCGTGCTTCTTTTTCTTCATCTAACCCCTTGCTTTCCATAGAATTATCAAACATTTCACTATCGCACTTCTCACAAATCCAATAAGAGCCGTGTTCGTCATCGCTTATAGGCACTTCGCCAATACCCTCTTTACACATAGCACAACTATCGCCCTCTTGGTTTGGTTTAACTTCTGCTTTCTCGGATTTCTCATCTTTTAATCCGTCTATTGTTAATGTTCTTTCAATTATGTTATTTTTAACTTCTAAAATATGCTTACACTCGGTTTTATGCCCTTTGGTATATATCCAACTCGGACAACTACACGCATAAGTGCCGTCGCTATATTGAGAAACTACATATTTTCTATTGCTTGATTGACTTTCTACAATAGTTTTGTTAATTATTTCGTTCATTTTGCCCTCGCTTTTCTTGTTTCTTCCGTGCTTTCCACTACATTTATAGCGTTACAAATTTCTTTATGCCTATTCCAATTACCCCTAAATAAGTATTTCATAAACTTTTTTTCATAATCTAAATTTCTTGCTTGTTTTTCTTGTTCGTTCATTTTAATATCCAATACACTCTAAATTTATTTCTACAAATGAATTAAAACTTAAATCGTTGCCTTCGTCTTTTTGATACTTTAAAAATCTATTATAAACCTCGTCATCAATTTCTACTATCATTTTACTAACCCCCTATAACTTGGAAATCTATATCTGCCTTCGGCACTTTGAGATAAATATTGAATAAAAACCTCGCAATAACCGACACTATCTAAAAGATTTTTAACTTCGTCGCTTTGATAACCTGAAATTTGGACGGCATTTTCTTTATTGTCTGTTGCTCTTATGCCCTTTGGATTTTCGGTATATCCTGTTATTGTTAATGTTGTTTCGTGAAATAGTTTATGTTTTATCCAATTTTTACTTCTCTTGCTTTCATAAACGCCGTTCATATCCTTAATAACAATACCCTCGCCGTTTTCTCGCTTTGCTTTATCTAACATTTCGTCAATTTCGCCGTATTCGACAACTTCTAAATTTTGGCTCGTGTTTTCTTTCAAAATATCATTTAAAATCTCATTTCTTTTTGTTAATGGCTCGTTCATAACATTTTTATTGTTATAAGAGAGAATATCAAACGCCATAAACTTAACAGGTATTTCTTGCTCTAATGCTTTAATCTTGTCTAAATCCTTTGTTAATGCTCTACGGCTCAATAAATTAAAATTGTTTGAGAAATCAATAATCTCGCCGTCTATCATAAAATCGCTTGGAATTTTCTTAAATGCCTCGACAACTTCGTTAAATTTCTTTGTGATTATGTTTCCTCTACGATTAAATAAAATAATTTCACTTCCTCTTTTAACCGACATAACTCTTTCGCCATCATATTTAATATTCGCCTTATATCTTGTTCTGTCTAACTTCGCCAACTCGCTTGGCTCTTGTATACTCTCGCATAACATAAAAATATCCTTTGGCTCACTCATTTTTCTCTATCCTCTTTTATCCACTCTCTAATATCTTCGGCTAAATCTTCTAACTCTAAATATCCATAATTATTATTTTTAGTCAAATTATCAATTAAAATTCTGTTTTCTTCGTTATTCATTTTAAACACCTCGCTTCTAACTCTTGTTCTCGCCAACTTTCTAATAAATAATCTTCTTGTTCTGCCGTTAGTTCGTCAATATAAATTGTGCTTTCTTCTACTTCGTTGTTGTTATTTTCGTTTATCATAGTTCAATTAAGTCCTCTACTCTTGCCTTATCAATTCCGTCTATCATTAAAGTTAGTTCGTTTAACTTCTGTTTATCGTTTAATTCCGTCGTATATTCTAAATATTGCTCTGATTTTTTACCTTTTGAAATCCACATCTCTAAAACATTAAAAATTGAATTTAAGCAAATCACGGCATAATAAGGTTTTGATTTACCCCCGAAGGATATACCGAATTTTAATGCTTTGCCTGTTGCTCTTAATTCCTCTTTCAATTTATCGCACTCTACAATATACATTTTTGGATTAACTAAATCGTCTTTTTCGTTTGCCTCAACTACTTTAAACCTATCTGTTTCTTTTGTTCTATCAAATTTTTCCTTAACTTCATTATTTACCAACATAAAAGTTTTATCAACTTTTTCTTTTGAAATAGGATTTACATAATATCCGTTTGTTCTTGTTCCTTTAACATAATCCAAAACATTTTTATCCTTATCTACAATAGGGTATTGTTCGTCGTTATCGTTAAAAGGTTGGTATTTAATTAAATAAGTTCCAACTCTAACAGAAAAGAAAACCATTTTAATTTAAAACCTCGTTTTCTTTGCGTTTAAACACTAAATCATTTAATTCGCTTTCTTTAAGTAGTCCGTCAATAAATAAAGAAATATCTTGTTCTTGCTCTTTGGTATAATTTCCGTTCTCAAAAATTTCTTTTAATGTTTCGTTTATCATTTTATCGTGTTATATTGTAGTTATTAAGGTTTATATATGTTTCGTTTTAATTATTTTTATCGTCGGTTTCCTCGTTTAAAATATCGCCGATTATTTCAGTTATAAATTGACTTTCAGTTATATCCTCGCCGTTTTCGTCATAAACAAATGCGTCATAATAAGCATAATCCTCGCTTTCTTTGTTATTTAAATAAAATTCTTTCAGTTTTGCTTTTAGTTCTAACTCGTCTTTCGCCGTTGTTTCGTAGGGTTTGCCGTTATCAAAAACTATTTTATAAGTCATTTTAGTTTTTTAATTCCTTTTTTAAATAGTCATAACTTCCGTTTTTCTTGAAATTATTAATAAACTCGGCTCGGTATTTATTATCCTCTAAATCGTGATTAAAAATAATTTTATCCACAGGATATTTAAATTTTTTAGATAACATTTTAATAAAAGAAATTAAATGTTTTCTGTCTTTAATTAATTCTCTTGTTAAATAAATCTCTTGATAAGAAAAACTTAAAATTTCAGGTTTGTTTGTTTCAGTTATCATCTTTCTAAAACCTCGCACTTTGCTTTTAAGTTTGAATATTCAGTAATGTTCTGTGCCTCGTCTTTAAAATCAAAAACCTTTGCTTTTTCTCTTTGGCTCGTCCATTGAATAAATCGCAGGGTTGTTTTTCCAATATAAACATTATTTAGTTTATTGTAGATTATATATTTCTCTTTCGGCATTTTAGTATTAAGGGCTTTTAATAAAAGTTCGTTGAATTCGTCGCTTTC
>Ga0105104_10003871_pt1 | contig 10510 bp, 7 predicted proteins | sample PPLLaktember2015_3_FD_87034 | JGI IMG/M metagenome (GOLD analysis project Ga0105104, IMG submission 87034) | Freshwater sediment microbial communities from Prairie Pothole Lake near Jamestown, North Dakota, USA - PPLs Lake P7 Core (6) Depth... | ecosystem: Environmental > Aquatic > Freshwater >... | reverse complement strand
TGGGAGTAGGAGATCGGTCCGTCCGTTTGGAAGAGGCGTTGCAGTACAAGCTGAAGTTTGTGATGTGAAAGTCGCGTTCCAATGCCTGGAGTAGCTGTTCAGCCTTTTGGAGAGGTCGGTTTCCTTTGAATATGGTGATTTGCGGAATCGTTATCCCTGTCGCCCATAAGATTCAAATTTGTCATATTAATAACATGACATTTGTCGCTTGATCTCACTTCTAAATAATGCTACTATGTTATCGGTCACGTGAACGGTAACATGAACAATAAACCAGTTACTATCTCACAAGTTGCTAGAGAAGCAGGGGTCTCTCGTCAGACTGTCTCCCGCGTTATTAACAATAGACAAGAAATTACTCCCGAAACACGCCAGCATGTTCAGGATGTTATCAATCGCTTGGGATATCAACCTAATGCAATTGCGCGGAGTTTGAGCCAACGGCGGAGCCACACGTTGGGTGTTGTAGCTTCTGGATTGGAATATTACGGGCCGTCACATAGCCTGATCGGTGTTGAACAAGGGGCGAATCAGCAGGGTTTTTCTATTCTTTTGAACCTGTTACATCAGCCGGAAAACGAGAATGTCGAACAAATCTTAAATGGTCTCATCTCGCGCCAGGTAGAGGGGATCATTTGGGCAGCGCCTGAGATCGGCAATAATCGTGCCTGGTTTCGGGAAATCATCCCTCAGCTTGCGATTCCGGTTATTTTTCTCAGCACACAATCCAACGGGACGCTGCACGTTGTAGAAGTAAACAATAGAAACGGGGGGTATATGGCGACTGAGCACTTGCTGGAGAGAGGCTATCGGAAGATCGGCCTGATTGCTGGACCTTTGACCTGGTGGTCAGCAAGCGAGCGTCGACGCGGCTGGCAGGATGCCCTCGCCGCGGCTGGAGTTCCGTTCAGTGATTCCCAGGTCGTGGAGGGCAACTGGTCCGCGGAAAGCGGCGAACGAGGCTTGTATGAGCTATTAGAGAAATATCCGGATGTCCAAGCCGTCTTTGCTTGCAATGATCAAATGGCTCTAGGAGTGATGCGAGCTACGCAGAAGCTGGGGAAACGGATACCAGAGGATCTGGCTGTTGTGGGTTTTGACGATATCCCCGAATCTGCTTTTTACTACCCTCCCTTAACGACTATTCGCCAGGATCTGTACCAATTGGGTCACGTAGCAGTTCAAACTTTTGTACGACTAAAGGAAGCCGAACATAGGGGTGAACCGATCACTCCTGCTCAAACCGTATGGCTACAACCTCAACTTGTCGTTAGAGAAAGCACATAATTGCTGAAGAAAGGAGCATACTATCACAAAAACCTCCAAATATCTGTCAGCTTACGTCTGTGAATTCTATAAATAAAAGAAGCGTTTGCCCTATGGCTGCGAACCCAGGTAAACGCTTCTCGGCGGCGCTAGCTCATCTACAGAGAAATTTCTCAGAGACAGGCCAATGTTGCGCGTGTCTAATTATACCCAACTTGTCTGAAACACGCATATGGAAAGCATGGATTGGCCACTTTGAGAGGATAAGGAGGCGAATAGAAAATTAGTCGTCTTTCTATTTACTTCAATGTTGTGTGATGCTTCGATCCTTTCATAATAAAAATGAGGAGAAAGAAAATGTTAGGTAAAAATCTATTTCGATTTATGGGGGTCATCGTATTGTGCGCGGTGTTCCTTTCGGCCTGTGGTTCGGCGCCTGAGCCTGCTGCGGAACCACAGGCAACAAATGCCCCTGCAGACGAGCCTTCCGTTCCCACGGCTGTCCCTGCCGCGGAAATATCAGGGAAGCTCACCATCTGGTGCTGGGAGGCGGCCTGGGAAGATTCGATCGCTGCATCTGGAATGCTGGATGCATTTAAAGCTGAATATCCCAATGTCGAGATTGAGGCTGTGCTATACAGCGCTCCGGATGTCTATCAGAAACTGCCACTTGCCCTCCAGGCCGGTACAGGCGGACCTGATATCGCATGCGTAGAAAGCAGCAACCTCGCGCAATTCGTTGCCCTAGGTGGCCTTGCTGATTTGACAGAGAAAGTCCAACCCTATAAAGATAAGATGAACGCGTACAAGTGGGCTGACACGGAACTCGAAGGTAGCATCTACGCCCTGCCATGGGATAGTGGCCCAGTGGTGACTTATTACCGCAGAGATGTTTTCGAAGCGGCTGGACTGCCATCCGATCCGGATAGTGTCAGCGCGGCGCTTGCCACATGGGATGACTATTTCAATGTATGCAAGACTATCAAAGAGAAGACAGGCGCGGACTGCTTCTCGAACAATAAGGCTAACAACTCTGCGCGTCTCTACGAGATGGTGCTCTGGCAGCAGGGTCTTGGCTACTATAACGAAAAGGGCGAAGTCACTGTGGATAGCCCGGAGAATATCGCCACTTTGGATATGCTAAAGAAATTCTGGGATGCAAACCTTGTGTCAGATCAGCTGGAGTGGACAGATGGCTGGTATGCAGAAATGGCAGCTCTGGATAAGCCAGTCGCAACACTCGTCGAAGCAGCATGGATGGGCGTCTTCTTAAAGAGCTGGATTGCTCCTGGGACAGAGGGGAAATGGGGCGTGGCGTTGATGCCTGCGTTCAAATCTGGGCAGGTGCGTACCTCCAACGATGGCGGATCCAATTTGGTCATCACCGAACAGAGCCAGAACAAGGAAGCGGCCTGGGCGTTAGCAGAATTCCTGCTCGGTCGTCCTGAAAGCCAGGTGGCATTGTTCAAAACGTCTGACTTCTTCCCATCATTGGAAACCACTTATACAGATCCGGTCTTCAATGAGACCGACCCATTCTTCGCGGATCAAGCCGTCAGAAAAACCTATATCGAAGCTGTGAAGATCATCCCGGTGGGCTATGTTTACGGGCCGTACTACAGGGAGATGCATAGCTTTATCCAAACTGCGATTCAGAAAGTGGCCACAGGCCAGATGTCGCCAGAGGACGCGTTGAAAGAGGCGGCAGACGCAATCCGTGCTCAGACAGGCTTGCCCTAGCTCAAGTCTTGGCAGGACCATATGATTTCAAATGGGGGGAGTCACCTCCCCCCATTCCATCCTGCTCCCTAATGGAAGGAGTTTCAGATGGCCGAGAATGTCGACAAAAAAACACTTGCACTGCCATTAGTTGTTCCACGTAACAGATGGTGGCGGGATATCTATAAATCCCGCTGGCCCTATCTTTTCATCTCCCCGTTCTTTCTACTCTACGCGGTCTTCGGTGTTTATCCCGTTATCTTTTCCATCTACTTGAGTTTCACCGAATGGAAAGGATTGGGCCCCATCAAATTCGTGGCTTTCAAGAATTTTGCACTATTAATGAAAGACCAGCTATTCTGGCTATCCATGAAGAATGGCGTCATCCTGTTCTTTTTATACGTACCGATTATGACGTTTCTGGCAATCGTTTTGGCCGTCATGCTGAATTCCAGACGTATACGCGGTTTTCGTTTCTTTCGCACAATTCTCTTCCTCCCGTATATTATGAATATCGCCGCGGCAAGCTTCACTTTTCGACTGCTGCTGAATCAAAAATATGGCTTGGTGAATTTAGGATTGGCAATATTCCAAATCCCACCAATGCCCTGGTTGGAGAGCATGTGGGGAGCGCGGATTTCGTTGAGTTTGCTGGTTATATGGGCATGGCTGGGATATAACATGGTGATTATGCTGGCGGGTCTCCAAACGATTCCTAACGAGCTGACCGAGGCGGCCATGATTGACGGTGCCAGTCCAATCCAGGCTTTCTTTTACATAACCATTCCTTTGCTGCGACCCGTGATCCTCTTCTCCGTGATCCTTTCCACAATGGGCAGCTTTAATTTATTTGGCGAGATCTATAACCTTTACAACGGTACAGCGGGCCCTATGAACGCAGCCCTCACACCAATTGTCGGTATTTTCCTTCAAGCTTTTGCCAATCTTCGAATGGGTTACGCCTCGGCTATGGCGTATGTGTACTTCATGTTTATTTTTGTTCTGACGATACTTCAATTCCGTTACTTTGGGAAAACGGAAGATTGAGGAGAATACCATGTTCATGCGTCGAGTCTCCTACTGGTCTACAAGTGTATTAATGTATGCCCTGCTCATTGGCGTCTCCGCTTTTATGTTATTGCCCTTCATATGGATGGTAAGCACATCTTTAAAACCAGCCGATGAGATATTTACGATTCCACCGATCATTATCTCCAGGAATGCGAGCTTAACGGCCTACGCTTACCTACAGGAAAACTACGATATCGTTCGCATTACAGCAAACACCTTCATTATTGCCTTCAGCGCCACCCTTTTACGGTTATTCTTCTGCGCGCTAGGCGGTTATGGCTTTGCAAAATTCAACTTTCCAGGCAAAGGAACATTGTTCGTGTTTTTACTTGGAACGATGGTTATTCCCAATGCTGTCACCATGGTCCCCATGTTCATTATCGCACGTGAGTTTAAGTGGATAGATACATTCATGCCACTGGTCATACCTGGAGCTGCCAGTGCCTTCGGGATTTTCTTTATGCGGCAGTATATCTCATCTATTTCGGAAGAGATCATGGATGCCGCGCGGATCGATGGCGCGAGCGAATTCACCATCTTCTGGCGAATCATTTTGCCGATCATCGCCCCAGGTTTGACCAGCTTAGGCCTGATCTTCTTTATGGCCTCCTGGAATGACTTCATGGGACCTCTCATTTACTTGAAATCGATGGAGCACTTTACTCTGCCGCTGGTTATCCGATCGTTGACCGGGCCAGTAGGACGCACGGCGTTTGACGTGCAGATGGCAGCCTCCGTAATCAGCCTCATCCCACTCCTGATCATCTTCCTCATTTTCCAGCGCCGTTTCCTGGAAGGTATCATGGCTGGTGCTGTTAAAGGGTAGGGATGATCATGTTTTACTTTGGCGTTGACTATTATCCCGAACATTGGCCTGAGGAACGCTGGTCGCTCGATGCACAGCTGATGTCAGAAGCAGGATTCAATGTGGTTCGTCTGGCTGAGTTTGCCTGGTCAAAGATGGAACCAGAGGAAGGCCGCTTTGATTTTGACTGGCTTGACCGCGCGATTTCCATCCTGCAATCGCAAGGCTTGCAAGTTGTATTGGGGACACCTACCGCCTCAGCTCCGCCGTGGCTGATGCGCAAGCATCCTGAGTTGTTTCGCGTATGTGAAGATGGCCTACGCGTGACATTTGGCAACCGGCGCGAGTATTGTCCGAATCAACCTATCTACCAGGAATATACCCATCGCATCGTATCGATGATGGCTGAACACTATGCCAGTCATCCTGCCGTGATTGGCTGGCAGATCGATAATGAGTTTGGTGAGCGCTGTTACTGCCCAGTTTGCGCGCAGAAATTTCAGATCTGGCTGCGAAGCCGTTATGAAGCGCTTGATGAACTCAACCAAAAGTGGGGCACGATTTTCTGGAGCCATGTCTACAATGACTGGTGTGAAATTCCTGTGCCTGTTACTACGGGCGGATCTCCCAACCCTGGACTCGCGCTTGATTTTTATCGCTTCTGCTCGGATTCTTACGTCGCCTATCAACAGTTGCAGATTGATATTCTACGCGCGCAATGTCCCAGTCATTTCATTACACATAACTTAATGGGATTCGGTTATGACCGGCTGAATTACTTTGACCTGGCGCGCAACCTGGACTTCGTTGCCTGGGACAATTATCCGCGCATGCAATGGACAATGGAAAAAGGCCTCGACTCCAGCTCACAGGCTCTCAGCTTAGCCACAATGCGTGGACTCAAGTCCGGGAATATCTGGGTGATGGAACAACAAGCGGGTCCAAGCGGCTGGGAAATGTTAAGTGTGACTCCGCGCCCGGGTGAAATGCGGTTGTGGGCTTATCAATCTATTGCACATGGCGCGGATGCGATTATTTTCTTCCGCTGGCGTACAGCTCGCTTTGGCACCGAGCAGTACTGGCATGGCCTGCTGGATCATGATTCACACCCGTGCCGCCGTTATGAGGAAATAAAGTGCATGGGAGCTGAAATTAAACGAGCGGGGAATCAGATCGCTGGTTCAGAAGTGAAATCGCCAGTTGCCATGATGCTATCCTATGATTCGCGCTTTGCATTCCAAATCCAGCCAAACAACCCGCGTTTCAATTACCCGGAACACTTCTATCAAATCTATCGCGCTTTCTATCGGCGCCATGTTTCGGTTGATGTGACTGCTCCTGATGCTGACCTATCATCGTACAAGATTGTTGTCGCTCCATCTTTACATATTATCTCGGAGAAAGTTGCCGCAAATCTAAAAAGTTTTGTACAGGCCGGCGGCATCTTGGTGGTGACTCAACGTACTGGCGTAAAAGACAACTCGAACGCAGTTGTGAATCGTCGTTTGCCCGGTCTGCTGGTCGAAATCTGTGGTGTTGAAGTTGAGGAATATGACTCTCTGAGCTCCAGCATGCGCAATCGCCTAGAATTCGTCCTGCCAGAACTGGCAGATGTTGAAAGACCCGCAGTTGAGATCCTTTGCGATATTCTCAAACCAACCAGCGCGACCGTCGTAGCACGGTATCTCCAAGAATTCTATGCAGGCAAACCAGCCATCACGCTCAATCAATTTGGCAAAGGACAGGTGATCTACATTGGTGCCGTGGGTGATGCACAATTGTATGACGCGCTATCTGGCTGGTTGCTGAACATGGCCGGCATACGGCCCATCATGCCTGCGCCAAACGGTGTCGAAGTGACCGAACGCTGGCAAGACGGACGGCGACTATTGTTTTTGCTCAATCATACCGAGTGTGAGCAAAACATTGTATTGGGTCAGCGCTTTACGAGTTTATTCGATGATTCGATCATCGAAGGGACGATCTCAATCGCTCCGCGTGATGTTCTCTTGCTGCGAGAGAACAAAAATTAGATCTGTCGTCACATCAGGAGAATACTCCAGTGAAGCATAGAGACAGAGTGTTGATGGCACTCAATCATGAAACGCCCGATCGTTGTCCAATGCAGGTCAGCTTTACTCCGGAATTTGCAGATCGCCTCCGAGCTGACATGCAAATGAGGGGGCAGGCCGCTCACAATCCACATGGAGGTGGAAACTCTTACGAATTGGAGCGAGCGCTTGGACAAGATTTGATCCTCACTTCGGTCGGTTGGGTAAATTCATACTACCAACAGCAAGGTGATTATGTTGACGAGTGGGGCGTTGGGTGGCGATCTGTAAAATATACGACTCCTTTTGGTGTTGGTTACTACACAGAAGCTATGGAGCATCCATTGGTTGATACTGCTGCGATTGACGATTACAAAGCACCAGACCCCAACCGTCCCGAGTTGTATTGTGATTCTGCCCGTGTCATCGAACAGTTCAAAAGCGAATATTGGATCGTTGGAGTCGTTGTCACGACGATCTTTGAGACAGCTACGGCCTTGCGCGGTTATATGCAAATTTTGAAGGATCTGATAGCTCGACCCGAGCTGCTCGAACGCCTTCTGGATATTCCCTATCAATATCATTTGACTGCTGCCAAACGGCTGGTTGAAATGGGCGTGGATATGATCTGGCTGGGTGATGATGTGGGCGGACAAAAGAACATGCTGATTTCGCCGCGCCACTGGCGGAAATTCCTGAAACCTCGACTGGCGAACATCATGTCCGAGTTGAAACGGATCAACCCAAATCTCAAGGTCGCGTACCACTCGGACGGCGTGATTGAACCGATCATCCCTGAGCTCATTGAAATTGGGTTAGATGTTCTAAATCCCATTCAACCCGCTTGCATGGATCCGGCTAAGTTAAAAAAGCAGTACGGCGAGAATCTTTGCTTCTGGGGCTCCATTGATGAGCAGCATACATTGCCATTTGGTACCCCTGTGGACGTTGAAACGGAAGTGCGCGCGCGGCTTGAGACAATCGGAAAAGATGGCGGCTTGATCATCGGCCCAACCCACAACGTACAGTTGGATACGCCCATGGAAAACTTTTGGGCGATGATTAACGCGATTGCTGGCACCCCGTACCAGTTGTCGGCGGGGGATGATTCGTAAACTCCGGAGTTGGAGCGATGACAGAATTCCATGAGAAGCAAAAGCGGATACAAATCCTGCTCGAGAGTCACAAACTCGATGCTCTCTTGCTTAGGCGCGTAAGCAGTTTCGCCTGGGCGACTTGTGGCGCTGCATCCTATGTCAATACAGCTGTCAGCAATGGCGTATCTCAACTTCTTGTCACGAAAGCCGGGCGCTTCCTCATCACGGACAACATTGAAGCCGCGCGTTTAATTCGGGAAGAACAACTGACCGAGCAGCGCTGGGAGATCATCGCGCCGCACTGGCATAATACCCACGATCCACTTAATACTCTCATCAGGGGATTGAAAATCGGCTCGGACTCCCCGTTGCCTGGTTCCATTGATCTGTCAGACATCATCACGCGAATGCGTTCCGACCTGACCGTGGCCGAAGTGAAGCGTTTCAGAAGATTAGGCAAACTCTGCGCTCAAGCGATGGAAGCAACGTTGCGCGCGGTGAGAGTCGGGCAAAGTGAACATCGAATTGCCGCTAAACTAGCTCATGAAACTGCGAAACGGGGGATACAGGCAATTGTCAATTTAGTCGCTGCCGATGAACGCGTATTTTCCTTCCGCCATCCCTTGCCCACTGACAAAAAACTCGAATGCTATGCCATGCTGGTGTTGTGCGGCCGCAGACGGGGTTTGGTTTGCTCGATGACACGCTTCATTCACTTTGGTCGAATCCCCGAAGACTTATATCGTAAAGCAGAGGCAGTTGCAAAGGTGGATGCTGCTTTCATTGCCAACACACAACCTGGTCAAAAATTGGGCGATATTTTCAAGCATGGGATGAAAGCCTATGCTGAAGTTGGCTATCCCGCTGAATGGCAATTGCATCATCAAGGCGGCTTGGCGGGCTACGAGCCGCGTGAAATTGTGGCCACTTCCTACTCCAAGGAGACAGTTTCTGCCCGTCAGGTGTATGCCTGGAATCCATCCATCACTGGTACGAAATCAGAAGACACTATCCTGGTCACCGAGCACGGCTGCGAAATTCTCACTGCAATCAACGATTGGCCAACAATACCAGTGGAGTTCAATGGGCAAACTTTTTTGCGTCCAGCGATTCTGGAGAGGAGATGAATGGCGAAGCAAATCCTACGGTATTGCATTATCCTGTTCTTAACATCGTTATTCCTTGTCATTTCACTCGGTTGCGGCGCCACCCCCACAGTTGAGTCAACACCATATGAGGTTCCAACAATGACCGCATCTCCCTTGCTCGCAATCCCTGCTGCTTCCCTCCTGCTTTCCGGAGAATGGTGTTTTTCCATTGACAAAGATCAAATAGGCGAAGACCAAGGATGGGCAGATCCCGCCTTTGACGATTCAGCCTGGACAACTGTCAATGTGCCGCACACCTGGAACGTTATGCCAGACTATTCCGAGTTTGAAGGCATTGCCTGGTATCGCCGAAGTTTCCCCATTCCCCCGGAAGCACAGAATGCCCACCTGCGCTTGAGATTTGAAGCGGTGTTTTATCTGGCGCGTGTCTGGTTGAATGGTCAATATCTTGGTCAGCATGAGGGCGGGTATACGCCGTTTGAGTTCGACATCAGTTCGATCGCGAAACCGGGCACCGAGAATATCATTGCAGTTCAAGTGGACAATATCCGCACAGGGGACCGCATCCCAGCGCTCCTTAATCCCCCCTGGTCATTTGATTGGTGGAACTACGGCGGCATCACGCGCGATGTTTCGCTTGAGGTGACCAGCCAGGCTTATATTGCTCGCCAGCAGATTATTTCTGCCCCAAACCTCACAGGCATCGATGAGGCGGACTCAGCCAAAGTGACTGCCAGGATCACGATCAACAACACCTCAGACAGCGCGCTAAATGGCACGATCCGCGCGGACCTTTTGGATGATGCGACCGGTCAGTCTGTGTTGTTATCTCCTGTTTCATCCCCTGTCAATGTTTCTGAAGACAGCAATGCGGAAATTCAGATGCATGTCCTTCTTGCATCTCCGAAGCTCTGGCATTTCGACCACCCAAATTTATATCGCTGGTCAGCGTCACTGCTTGATGCAGATGGACAAGTATTACATGCGAATGAAGCCACGATCGGAATTCGTTCTGTTGAACTCAAAGATGGATATTTTTATCTGAACGGTGAACCGGTACGATTGGTAGGTGTTACCCGCCATGCAGATTATCCGGGACAAGGTTCAGCAGAAACAGTGACTGCCATGGCAGCCGATTACGATGACTTGAAAACGCTCAATGAAGTGCTCTCGCGCCCGGTACATTATCCGCAGCATAAATTCATCCTGGATTATGCGGATCGAAACGGCATTCTGCTCATCCCTGAAGTTCCAGCGTGGCAGCTCTCGCATCAGCAAATGGACCACAAACATATGTGTGAGCTGGAAAAACAACAGTTGAGCGAGATGATTGCTGAAGATTTCAATCATCCGTCGGTGTGGGCGTGGAGCGTTGCAAACGAAATCGAATCG
>Ga0105104_10003870_pt1 | contig 10513 bp, 6 predicted proteins | sample PPLLaktember2015_3_FD_87034 | JGI IMG/M metagenome (GOLD analysis project Ga0105104, IMG submission 87034) | Freshwater sediment microbial communities from Prairie Pothole Lake near Jamestown, North Dakota, USA - PPLs Lake P7 Core (6) Depth... | ecosystem: Environmental > Aquatic > Freshwater >... | reverse complement strand
CCTTGTCGTGCTTATGATCGTGGTCTGTCTTCCTGTGTCTTTCCTGTGTCCGTTGCGGAACCGCCAACACCGAGACCTCTTCTCCCTTGGGGCGCTCTTCCAGGATCACCTGGCTCCCCGCGCTGCCGAACTGGCCCTCGACCAGGATGGCGCGCAGGGCAGCCTCAGCCTCTTCGATGGTATCCGGTAAAATGACGCCTTTCCCGGCTGCCAGCCCGGATGCCTTGATCACAAGCGGATAGTCCAGGGTATGCAGCAGCTCAACCGCCTGCGCATAATCTTCAGGGATCGCGAAGCGCGCGGTGGGGATGGCGTGGCGAGCCATAAACCGCTTGGCGAAGACTTTGGAGGCCTCGATCTGCGCGGCTGCCCGGGTGGGGCCAAAAACCTTGATCCCGGCGGCAAGAAAAGCGTCGGCGAGACCTTCCGCCAGGGGCTGTTCCGGCCCGATGATCACCAGGTCGACCGAGCGCTGGAGCGCCAGGTTTACCAACGAGGCACGGTCGGCGGAAGAGACAGGCAGATTTTCCCCGATCTCTGCGGTCCCCGGATTTCCGGGTGCGATCCACAGCCGGGTGAGGAGCGGCGATTGGGCAGCCTTCCAGGCGATGGCGTGTTCCCGACCTCCCGAGCCAACGATGAGCAGATTCATAGAACCTCTAGGTGATTACTTTTTCGAAACCGGTCTTGGTGGCATTCAGATCGACCGGAAAAGGGTACTTCCCGGTAAAGCAGGCGTTGCAGTAGCCCGAGGAGCGGCCGACCGCACTCATCATACCTTCCAGGGAAAGATAAACCAGCGTATCGGCGCCCATCTCCTGGCGGATCTGGTCGACCGTAAGATGGGTGGCGATCAGATCGTCATTGGTGCCCATATCCACCCCCATGAAACACGGGTAGAGGATCGGGGGACAGGTGATGCGCACGTGGACCTCTTTAGCTCCGGCCTGCTTGAGCAGGTTGACGAGCTGCCCGGTGGTATTGCCGCGCACGATGCTGTCGTCGATCATCACCACCCGTTTGCCGAGTACGTTTTCGTTGATCACGTTGAATTTGAGCGCTACACCCTGCTGGCGCAGGGACTGGGTGGGCTCGATAAAGGTGCGGCCGATATAGCGGTTCTTGATGAACCCATCGTTATATGGGATCCCGGCGGCGGCAGCATAACCGATGGCGGCGGGGATGGCCGAATCCGGGACAGGGATCACGACATCTGCATCCACACTGCTTTCACGGTGGAGCTCAGCACCCAGGCGCTGGCGGACCTGGTGGACACTGCGACCGTCCCAAAAACTGTCGGGACGCGAAAAATAAATATGCTCGAAGGTACATAATGCCAGGTTTTCTTTGGGTGGGACGGCCTGGTGAACTTTGAGGGCATGGTTGCTCAGGGCGATGATCTCCCCCGGTTTGACTTCACGGATGGCCTGGCAGCCCAGGGTACGCAGGGCGCCCGATTCCGAGGCGGCGGCATGCCCGCCGCTGGGGAGCAATCCCAGGCTGAGCGGGCGGAACCCCCACGGGTCGCGAACCGCCAGGACTCCATCCGGGGTGAGCAGCACCAGGGAATAGGCGCCGACCCAGCGCTGCATGGCCTGTTTGAGACGCTCATTCCAGCTTTCGCCTTCCGAAGCAGCCAGCATCAGGACCATGATCTCGGAATCTGAGGAGGAGGACAGCCCGATCCCGCGGCGGAGCAGGTCCTGGCGCAGCTCGCTGGAATTGACCAGGTTGCCGTTATGGGCGAGGGCCAGCGGTCCATGTTGGGTTTCCACCAGGAAGGGCTGGGCATTGCGGATCGAGCTGGAGCCGGTTGTGGAATAACGGGTATGGCCAATGGCGTAATCCCCGCGCAAGGGAGCCAGGTTTTGGGGATTGAACACCTGGGAGACCAGCCCGGTTTCCTTGTGAAGCCGCAAGGTTCTGCCATCCGAAACGGCAATCCCGGCGGCCTCCTGTCCGCGGTGCTGGAGGGCGTACAGGCCAAAAAACGCCATGCGAGCGATATCTTCGTTGGGAGCGAAGATTCCGATCACGCCGCATTCTTCCATGGGATGATCATCAAGAGGATCGATCATTTACCTTCCTTGTTAATTTCTGCATCATCGCTGCGGATCTTTTCGGCCTGACGCCGCTGGAAAGCAGTGACGCGCGCCTGTACGGCGGGGTCATTCAGGCCAAGGATCTTGGCTGCCAGCAGGGCTGCATTTGCCGGTTCGAGAACAACCGCAGCGGCAATCCCGGAGGGCATCCGCAGGGAGGAATAAATGTCCGCGCCGCCAAAGGCATCGGATGGAGGCGGGCAGGCGATCACGGGAGCGCTGACCAGGCCGTCGGTAAAACCGGAAAGCGCATTGCTGCGCCCGGCGACGGTGATGTAGACCTTGGCGCGCGGGTCGCTTTCATAAGCGCGCAGCAGTCCGGTCACGTGCTCCGCGGTTTTATGAGCGGAGCCCACACGCAGGACCACCTCTAACCCGAGCTCGCGGGCCGCATCGGCGATCTTCTGGCAATGGGGCTCATCCGCCCGGGAGCCCATCAAGATCACCACCAGGGGGGAGCTCATAGGAGGCCGGCCCTGGCCAGGTTTTCTACCAGGCGAGCGTTGACCGGGTATTCACCGGGGATAAAATCCAGCCCGGTCAGCATCTCGTAGATGCGGATATAGCGCTGGCTGGCCGCGGCCCACAAACTGGCCGGCATGTCAGGAGGAGGGCCGTCGCCGCGGTATCCCTGTGAGGCGTAGGCGATGCGGACAAATTCCTTGTCAAAGTTTTCGGGCTCTTCCCCGCTCTCGAAGCGCTGCGGATACGATTCGCTGCGCCAGAAGCGGGATGAATCCGGGGTATGCACCTCGTCGATCAACAGGACACTGCCATCCGCCGCCAGGCCAAACTCATACTTGGTATCCACCAGGATCAATCCCGCGCGAGCTGCAACCTGTTGGCCGCGCGCGAATAAGGCCAGGGCTGCCTGCTGGATGCAGTCCCAGGTGGGCTGGTCCAGGAGGCCATTGGTCACCACTTCGGCGCAGGTCAGGCGCTCGTCGTGACCGGTTGGCCCACCCTTGGTTGTGGGAGTGATGATGGGCGTGGGGAGGATCTGGTTCTTGCGCAGGCTCTCAGGGAAAGAATATCCATAGATATCCCGTTCGCCGAGGGAGTAGCGGTACCAAAGGGCTGTAGTGGTAACCCCGGTGATATACCCGCGCACGATGACCTCGACCGGTGTGGGCCGGGCTTCGACCGCCACCAGGGCGTTGGGATCGGGTACCTGCTCAGCGTGGTTGGGCAGGATATCGCGGGTGGAGTTGAACCACCAGGCAGACAGCTGGTTGAGCACCTGGCCTTTGTAGGGGACTCGAGCCAGAGACCGGTCGAAGGCAGACAGGCGGTCGGTGGTAACCAGGAGGCGTTTCCCACCCGGCAGGGGATACCAATCGCGGACTTTCCCGGACTGCTTTCCCGGAAGGGGCAGGGAAGTCTCACCAAAGGCGAGTGGAAGCAGGGTTAATAATTCTGTTTCAGAGATCATATCAATTTATTCTCTCCTCAGAGCTCTCGCGCGTGGGCCACCCCATTGGCAAACAACGGCAGACCGGAGCCACGCCGGGCGCCGCGCGTCCAGAGGGGGTGTTGATACGGGAATATGTGATTTTCGGGATGGGGCATCAACCCCAGGACGTTGCCCTGCGGGTTGCACACCCCGGCGATATCCAGCGACGATCCGTTAGGGTTATAAGGGTATTCTCCATTGGCGGGCAACCCGGTAGGCGCTGCATACACCAGCGCGACCTGGTCATGCTCCTGCGCCAGGCGACCTTGTTCAGGATCTGAAAGCACGAAGCGGCCTTCGCCGTGAGCCACCGGGCATTCGACCGGTTCAGACAGGCCGCGCGTCCACACACATTTTTGCGAGGAAGGGATGAGCGTGACCCAGCGGCATTCGAAACTTCCCCGGGCATTATGGGTCAGCGTGGCCTGCGGTAAGCGGCCGATCTCGCGGTCACCGGGCAGGATGCCGGCTTTGACCAGCGCCTGGAAACCGTTGCAGATACCGATCACGGGTTTGCCGCTCTCGACGAAATGGGCGACCTCCTCGGCGAAATAGGTCTGCAGATCCAGGGCGAGCAGCTTACCCGCGCCCAGCGCATCCCCATAGGAAAACCCCCCAGGAAGGACCAGGATGTGGAATTCGCGCCAGGACTGCTGCTGGCTGCGAAGCTGGTTGAGAGGGAGGATGACCGGGTCGGCCCCGGCCTCCACAAAGGCCTGCGCCGCATCCTGGTCGCGGTTGGTTCCATTGGCTAAAAGGATTAATACTCTTGGAGATGGCATGGATGGCGGCCCTTATACTGGTTTCCAGCTGGAAATCAAACGGTCGAGATGCACTGATATAAGCGGTTGGGAGCCGAGAGAAATGCGCAGAAGCGGGTGATGGGTTACGGCGCCCAGCCGGATCCATGGCAGCCCGTTGAAGAGCGTTTCGAACCGGAGTAAATTTTCAGGCTGGATCTCTACTAGCAGGCAGCCGTTGGTTTCGCCGAACAGGTCCAGCCCGGGCAAGCGGCTTTGCAGTTCGAGATCCAACCCCAGCCGGCCAGCGATGCACATCTCTGCGGCGGAAACAGCCAGTCCGCCTTCGCTGAGATCGTGAGCAGCGCGCACCAGACCCAGCCGGACGGCCTGGTGGAGTCTCCGGTACACCTGCGGGGCCAGGCTGGATGGAGGGGGAACTTCCTGCGATGATGTGGGTAACAGATTGGGTTCAACCAGACATAAATGACTGCCGCCAAAGCCCGGTTGGAACTCCCCGACCCGGTAGAGAATGTTCCCGGCCTGCTTCAGGTCCAGCGTGACAGCCTGGTTCAGATCCGGGAGGATACCGAGTGCGGAAATCAATAAGGTAGGAGGAATCGCGTGGCGTTTGCCATCCGTACCCGCATATTCATTATTGAGGGAATCTTTGCCCGAGATAAAAGGCGTCTGGTGGAGGAGAGCCGCGTCATAACAACCCCGGGCGGCTTCCAACAAAGTCCCCATCGTCTCAGGATTGGACGGATCGCCCCAACAGAAATTGTCCAGGATGGCGATGCGGTCCGGGTCCGCACCTACGGCCACCACATTGCGGACGGCTTCATCGACCACACTGTGGGCCATGCGATAGGGATCCACTTTGCCGTACTGCGGGTTGATGCCGGCGGAGAGGGCAATAGCCTGGTTCCCGGGGGTGCCGGCCGGTTTGAGCACGCAGGCGTCCGACGGCCCATCGGATTGAGCGCCGGTCAGGGGCTTGACCAGGGTACCGCCCTGGATCTCATGGTCATAGATGCGGATAACCTTCTCTTTGGAGGCGATATCCGGGTGGGAGAGAAGATTCAGGAGGGTTTGCGCATAGTCGAGTTTTTGCCAGGCATCTTTACCAGCCTGGGTTTGCCCATATACTGGACTGGGGAGAACTGCCGTGAAGTGCTTCTGAGGGATGCCATGGTGGAGGAAATCGACGGAAAGATCTAATACGGGGGTCACTCCATAGGTTACTACCAGCCGGCCGCTTTGGGTAAACTCCCCGATGTCGGTCCATTCGACTCCATAGAGCTGGCAGCATTCCACCATCTGCTCCATATGGGCGGGCGGGACGGCCAACACCATCCTTTCCTGGGCTTCGGACAGCCAGATCTCCCAGGGAACCAGGCCGGGATATTTCAGACGCACCCCGGCCAGGTCAACCACCGCGCCGGTTTCTCCAGCCATTTCTCCAACGGCGGAAGAGAGCCCGCCCGCCCCGCAGTCTGTGATGGCAGTGTATAGACCCAGGTCACGGGCGCGTACGATCACATCGATCAGGCCTTTCTCTACAATCGGGGCGCCGATCTGGACAGAAGCGCCGGCGACCTCGCCGGTTTGGGCATCCATGGTCTGGGAGGAGAAAGTGGCTCCACGCAGTCCATCTCGCCCCGTGTGCCCACCCAGGACGAGCACCCGGTCGCCGGGTTGAGGAGTGCTGCGGTGTTTGCCCCTGGGCGCGAGCCCCACGCAGCCGCAGAAGACCAGCGGGTTGGCGGTAAAGCCAGGGTCGTACAGGATGGCCCCGCTAACGGTGGGGATGCCGATCTTGTTCCCGTAATCCTGAACGCCGGCCACCACACCGGAGGAGATACGCCGGGGATGGAGGACGCCCGCGGGCAGATCCTCGAACCCTGCGTCCTGTGGGCCAAAGCAGAGGACATCCGTAGCCGCGATGGGTTTGGCGGATACGCCAATGACATCGCGGATGACGCCGCCGACGCCGGTATTGGCTCCGCCAAAGGGTTCGATCGCCGAGGGGTGGTTGTGGGTCTCGACCTTGAAGGAAACCTCGTAGTCGTCGCCAAATTGGATGATCCCGGCGTTGTCTTTGAAGGCGGAGATCACCCAGGGGGCGGCGATGGCCTCGGTGGCGGCGCGGATGTAGGTGCGCATGAGGGAGTCGAGACCTCCGGCCTGGCCCGTAGAAGAGCCCTCACCCCGGCCCTCTCCCAAAGGGAGAGGGGGAGAGGAGACCTCAGCCTTGACCTCCTCCAAAGAGGGAGGGGGAGAAGCGCCCTCACCCCGGCCCTCTCCCAAAGGGAGAGGGGGAAGGATGGTGATACGGGCTTTGAAGGTTTTGTGGACGCAGTGCTCGCTCCAGGTTTGGGCAAGCATTTCGAATTCGATGTCGGTCAGGTCACGGTTTTCGGAACGACAGTATGCCTGGATGGCGCGCATCTCGGCCAGGTCGAGGGCGGCGCGTCGATCCTGAGAAAGCGCCATGAGCTGTTCGTCATCCATGTGGGTTATGGGGATGATTTCGCAGGTACCCACGGCAGCGGCTGGAAGTGGAAATACCGGTTGGATCAATCCGGTCTGACAGCGCTGGATGACCGGGTTGGCAAGCAGGCGCTGGGCTAACTGGCCGAGGTCAACCGATTGCCCAGGGCGCGTGTGGATCGTGAAACGCGTCCCCGTGGAAGCGCCGCGGATCCCCAGGAACCCCAGCTCGCCGCTGGCGCGCAGGATCTCGTCCGCAACCGGATCGGTTACCCCCGGCCGGTAGGCAACCTCGATGACCGCAGCGGGTACGGATGGGTGGGAACTGCCCGCGGCTTGAGAACGGACTTCTTCCCAGACCGCGGTCTGGGTAATCGGATCCTGGAGTAAGGAGTGGACCAGGGATTCCAGGCTGGCGGAGTCAAGGCTGCCCTGGATGAAGTAAAGATCTTCGAGATCGATGCGATCGATCTGGGTAAAACCAAGCAGGTGCGCATCTTGTAGATAGACACCTGCTCGTGGATCCTGGTGAGACCGAACCTGTATACGAAAAACAGGATCTTGTGCTTGGCTCATGTTGATTTTTCAACCCCGGGAGAAAGATGGGCTGATTGTACACCTCACGGAATGTCTAGTCAACATATTTATTATTAAAATTTGTAAAATACTCAAGCCTGAAGAAAATGGTCTGAAAACGGGAGGTTTCACTTCTTAATTTGTAAAATGTCTCCCCTCGGAGGGTGGATCGTTTTTGAACTATTTCAGCTTCGTGAGAATCAATTTATATACCAAATAACCGCCGGAGAATGAGATGGCTATAGAAAGCAAAGTTCCTAGAAAAATGCCTAATGTAAGAAAAGTATATCGGACTACGAGCGAGTAAATCACCACACTAACAGCACTCAACATGGCGCTTTTCATGGTGGCCGAAGAAAACTCAACCCCTTGAGAAAAATATGTAATCAGTATTGTGCTGGTGAACATCGCTGGAAACATGGTAAACATACCGCCCAACAAAGGGCCACCCATTTTACCCAGTACCACCGATAAAACAATAATGGTTCCACTGATCACTCCCCGGGTCACAATTATTCCGGGTGTGTACAAAACCTTTTTGCCAAGCACTGATTTTATATTCAACCGGTGTTCCATCAGATAGTACGAAAAACCCAAAAGGAGAAAATATCCAAACAAAGAAATTGGATAATTATCAAACTTCATTACGACTAAACTGGCCGATAAAAATATCCAAAAGATGAATGATAGAACCAATGAAAGCCACAGCCCCCTTTTCACAAGACAAACATAACTCAGCAAAAATAGACAACTGATCCCACCGAGGATGGGCATGATCGTGGTTGCCTGTACTGCGGCACCCGCATTCTGCGTCAAGGCGATAAAAAGAGTCCCAAACATAACCGTGGATGGCAATCCACTAATCAGGCCTCCGATTTTCGGTCCAAGTTTTTCAGCAAAAATGGTAGACAAAACTACCCATGTCCCACTAACGATGAAGGAAATAGCCAGCTTAACAAAAAATACATCGTCCATGTAGTCATTGTCCCAAGTTAAAATTTCATCCGGGGTAACGGGTGAAAAGAATGCTCTATGGAATTTACCAAGACGATCTATGAAAAATTCTTGTAAAGTATAACACTTCCAAATCAGCTTCTATGAGGTTGAATATGAAGCCGGGTGGTTTTATGCAGGTTATAGCTAATCTTTAGTTTGGTTTTACTGGATCGTAATAAGATTTGTGATAAGAATTAGGAGTTGGAGTTTTCTATCACTATTTGTTGGTATGGGTGATATCCCCATCTCAGGCCAGATCACCAACCAGTAAACTCTCAAGGATCAATCCAGCCAGCCGGTCTCTATGCAGCCATCTATAGAAGAAAATCAATCCGAAGAGATCCTCAATAGCTTTCTCAGCCCACGGTATCTGCGGCGTTTTATCGCTGTGCTTCTACTGTTCTGGACGATGATCGTCGCCTTAATGTTTGTTTGGAGCGCCCGGCAGCAGATCCAGCAGGTAAGATCTGTCGCGCTGGCGGAAGCCAGGTCATACATCAACCGAGACGAAGTCTTTCGTCTGTGGGTAGCCTCCCACGGTGGGGTGTATGTCCCCGTTGACGAGCGCACGCCACCCAATCCTCTCCTCGCGCATGTTCCCGAACGTGACCTGGTGACATCGGTTGGAACCCGGCTGACTTTGATGAATTCTGCCTATATCCTGCGGCAGATCAGCCAGGAATTCGCCGATCTTCATCTTACCAGCCTCAATCCGCTGCGTCCGGAGAATACCCCGGATGTCTGGGAAAAAGCTGCATTACTTGCCTTCGAACAAGGGGATGCGGAGGTCTATGAATTTACAGAGATTAACGACGAAGCCTTTCTGCGTCTGATGCGTCCGATCTACACAAAGGAAAGCTGTCTGAAATGCCACGCTCAGCAGGGATATCAGGTTGGGTATATTCGGGGGGGTGCTGCGGTGATCCTACCGACTGAAAGGTTATGGGCAGCATCCCGCACCTATATCACCGGGTTAGGGTTAGGCCTGGGCATTCTATGGCTGGGTGGATCGCTGGGTATCCTGGCGGGCTCCCGTCGTTTTCTCACGGATGCACAAGCACGCAAGAAGGCAGACGAACAGCTCCGGGAACAGATGGGAGAAAATAATAAGAGAACCCAAGAGCTGGAAGCTATTGTCGACGTCTCTGCCGCAATGCGCAAGGCCGAGACCCGGACAGAATTGATGGGTGTGCTGTTGGAGAAATCGTTATCTATTATGGGGGCCCAAGCGGGCGCGTTAGGAATATTAAACGGTAATTCCCTAATATTTCAGGCAGCGGCAGGTCAAGCTGTAGGTTGGGAAGGCAAGATCTTTCCTCAGGATCAGAATCTCTTCTGGGAGGTGCTGCGGGAAGGGATTCCCCGGTTTGTGGACTCTCCTATAGACGATGACTCTTTTTTCTTTTTGACCTCCATTGAAGAATTACACCCTCCCGTTCAAGCTTGTATCATTACTCCTCTCAAGAGTGGTGCGGCTACGATGGGTGTATTGTTCATCGGGTACTGCATTCCCAGGCAAATCTCGAATACCCACAAACGTTTGGCTACAGCGATCGCGGACATGGCGGGTAATGCCTTACACCGCATGACCATCGCAGATGCCCTGAAAAAACTGGTGGCCGATCGCACTCGAGAATTGGATACGATTTACAAAGTTACAGCCGCAGCCAGCAAGCCGGCAAGGCTGGACACCGCCTTAGGATCCGCCCTGGGTCCTATCTTAGATTCAGTGGATGCGCAGGTGGGCGCGATCCTGCTTGTGGATGACAAGAACCGGCGGATTCGTGTATTAGCGGAAAAGGATCTACCCGCTCAGATCAAGAACCAGATCGAGACCCTGGATCGCAAGAGCAGTCTGGAAGGCTGGGTTCTGAAGCACAAACAACTGCTCTTGATCCCGGACCTGGCTGTCGATCCCCGCGTATACAAGAGAACCAGACCAAAGGGGCATTTCCCTTTTGCAGCTCTGCCAATGCGGGTGGGGGAGCGGATCGTTGGAATCCTGGAGATTGGCCGGATCGGCGGAAGTCAATTCGATCTGGATGAGCTGACGCTGCTCTCGTTTATCGCGGATCACCTGGGGTTAGTGATCGAAAATGCTCATTTGCTCGAGCAGGCGGAACACAACGCGGTTCTCGAAGAGCGGTCTCGCT
>Ga0105104_10003869_pt1 | contig 10517 bp, 13 predicted proteins | sample PPLLaktember2015_3_FD_87034 | JGI IMG/M metagenome (GOLD analysis project Ga0105104, IMG submission 87034) | Freshwater sediment microbial communities from Prairie Pothole Lake near Jamestown, North Dakota, USA - PPLs Lake P7 Core (6) Depth... | ecosystem: Environmental > Aquatic > Freshwater >... | reverse complement strand
TGATGAACTCTTGCGTTTTTAAATGGCCCCTGTTAGAATCATCGCGGAGGTTTTCCATGCTCAATTTAGGTGTCAGGCTTCATGATCTGGGGAAAGGAACCGCGGATGAAATGGCTGCGAGAGCTTCCCTAAAGGGTTTCACATGCGTCCAGCTCGCGCTCCACAAGGCAATAGCGGGCTGCGAGTTTGTACCAGGCAGACTCTCCGCGGGATTTGCAAAGAAGGTCCGTGACTCGTTTGCAGCAAAGGGCGTGCAAATCGCCGTACTCGGCTGCTACATCAATCCCATCCACCCGGACCCGGCGGAACGGAAAAAACACACGGACGTCTTCAAGGAACACCTGGCATACGCACGTGATTTTGGTTGCAGCCTTGTGGCCACTGAAACAGGCTCCATCAACCCCAATTGCTCGTTTAATCCTGAAACAGACAAAGAGGAACACTTCCTTGAATTGGTCAAAACAGTGAAAGATCTGGTAAAAACCGCCGAACACTTTGGGGTTTTTGTCGGGATCGAGGGGGTCTCTCCCACGCATACAATTAATACCCATAAAAAGATGGTGAGGCTTTTGGAAATGGTGGACTCTCCCAATCTCAGGGTTCTCTATGATCCGGTCAACTTCCTGCCTGATGACAGATGTGATGAACAGGAATCCAACATCACAGAGGCCTTCAGTCTCTTTGGCGACCTCTTCTGCGCCATACACCTTAAGGATTTTATAGTTGAAAACGGAATAAAAAGGGGGGGGCTGCCCGCAGGTCAGGGCATTTTCAATTTCGAACACTTTTTCAGGCTGCTTAAGGCACGCAAGCCATCAATAGAATGCCTTGTCGAGAATGGCACTCCCGAAACAATGGAACAGATCAGAACTCATCTTTCTGGCATCTGGAAAAAAATATAGGGTACCTTTTGGGTACCCTATCAGGGAATTCAATCGTTATTCATCGTATCTTCTGCTCTGATAACCGTCCCGCGGCGGTCTAGACCGGAAATTGTTCTGGGGACGTGCCTCGTCTATTTTGAGAGGTCTGCCCTGGAAGTCCTGGCCATTTAACGCAGTCTGAGCCGCTTCGGCTTCTGCTTCACTTGACATTTCAATGAAACCGAAACCCTTGCGTTCAATCACCTTCGCGCTCTCTACTGTACCGTAGGTCGCGAACAGTTCCTGAAGCTGTTCCGAGGTGCAGGCATAGTTGAGATTGCCGACGTAAAGCTTTTTTCCTTTCATAAAGCTCCTCTAAAAAGTGTTATTGCCATTACCCGTAGGAGCCGCGGAAAGCGGTTCTTACTCGCCCTCTGACATTCGCAACGCAAAGTGAAAAGGACATCACAGGACGGCAAGTTGCGATGATTTTACACCTTTTATTTCACATTAGCAAGCAAAAAAAAACATAATTGCGGCATGCGGATTTACTTCTTTTTCTTCAGATGGGCAGGGATCATCCTGTTGCGGGCGACCTTGAAGGCAAAGCGCATGATCTGCTCTGTTGTCACCCCGGGTCCGTGTTTGCGATGCATCAGCAAAATGCACGCCTTTAACGCATCCTCGCTTAAAACAAGGTAAATGAGGCGGTCCCGCTCGTCAGGTGTCATGTCTTCCCAGGTCACCATACGCATCAAGTATAGCCAACCCAAGCCATATGATGCAAGCATCGACTTGTGCTATAATGCCAGTATGAAACAGACCAGACCCGTACATGCAAAAAAGAGTTATTTTTTCGCAGCTGCCCTTGTATCAGCAATGATGCTTGCCGCCTTTTTTCCCGCTTCCTGCTCCGGAAATCCCGAACCTGCCAGGCCCGCTCTGATTATCCGCGGTGATTTTGACTACCCAATACAATACCTGGACTGGTGCATGAAAGAGACCATGGCGCGCTATGGCATTCCAGGCGCCGCGGTCGTTGTCACAAGCCGCGACCAGGTCCTTTTCCAGCAGGCATACGGGGTCGCTGATACGCAAACAGGAAAGCCTGTCACAACAGACACTGTTTTCCGCGCGGGTTCCATCACAAAGACCATGACCGCGCTCGCAGTCATGAAACTCGCGGAAGAAGGAAAACTGGATATTGACGTTCCGCTTGAAAGGATTGTCCCCGGATTTTCCATACGCACGCATTCCGTCAGCGAAAACGCAATTACTGTCAGGCATCTTCTTTCACATTATTCAGGCATACAGAACGACTATCTGGCGGGCATTATGGGCCGTCAGCGCTATTCAAACGCTGAACTCATAGACGATCTTTCCCGCACATGGACATGCTTTCCTCCAGGCGAAGTGTATTATTATTCCAACACCGCCTACTCGATCCTGCAGACAGTCATTCAGAACGCAAGCGGGAAAACCTTTGACGCGTATATGGAGGAGACATTTCTCCAACCCCTGGGCATGGAGAAAAGCTCCTTTGCGCTATCCCCTGCCCAGGAGCCTTTTCTTGCCTCCGGCCACATGAAACCCTCGCTTGGGATGCTGCCTGGGGGTCAAAAAAGCAATATACAGGTGCCTTTTCTGGAAATCCGCGACAGAGCAGCTGGCGGGCTTCTCACAAGCACATCGGATTTTGTCCCGTACATACAGTATCTCCTGACTGACAAGGATTCCTCTCCTGTGCACATCGTGGGACAAAAAACCTTTGACGAGATGACCAGGAGGCAATTCACATCTGCCGGGAAGCGTGTTCTGGTGACATCGGACTATGGCCTTGGATTCATGCTGAACAAACTCTCGTTTCCGGACATTCCCGACATCTATGCACACTCGGCGAATGTGAACGGTTTCTATTCGTTTCTGATTTTCTCGCCTTCACATGACCTGGGAATGGTGATCTTTACAAATTCCAACGACGGTTTTTTCGCCTCCTACTCCATTATTTCACGTGCATTCCGCCGTTTTCTGGAAGCCCGCAGAGGGCATGAGCTTGCATTCAGACTGCCACAGCAAAAGGATGTTGTTCTTTCGCAGGATCAGCTTGGCATTTATGAGGGCGATTACTCGCTTATGGGCCTGACTGTAAACATAAAGGCCGGTCATGGAAGACTGATTCTTTCGATGAAGGGTCTTGACCAGCAAGTGGAACTTGTCCCTGCAGGTGAAAACCTCTTCAGACCAGTTGGAAGGTTTTTGCTTTTTGACGTGGAGCTTCCGGGATTATTGGGATTAGACCAGCTGTTTGTCCATTTCAAGTTTTCTGACAACAAGTCCATCCAGATGGACCTGCCGATCCAAATGGACCTCCAGGGTATTGCTGGCGAAGGGCTGGTTGAACTCTCATTATTGCGCACGGAAGTTCCAGCTGACGCGGGTTTACTCGCCCGTTTCTGCGGCCGCTACGAACTTTACGGTTCGCAGGCTGCGGGCAACGAACGCACCAGGGAGGCAATGAATCTCTACATCCCTGTAAAGGAGTTTCGTGTGTTTCTTTCTGAAAACAGGCTCTATCTGGGATCTGACGAACTGGTGCTCAAACTGGGGATGCTCCTTATTCCTGTAACGGACAATCAGGCAATGCTTGCAGGAACATGTGAGACAGTGCTCTTCAGCGAAAACACACTCTCTTTTTCCGGAATAACACTGACAAGGAAAAACGAATGATCAGTGCTTTGGGACAACCACATTTTTACTTCTTCCACGGGAAGACTATCCTGAACCGTGTTCCGCCAGCCCGGGAGATATCGATAGTACCATCAAGCTGACCCTCCGCCAGGATCTTCACAAGTTCAAGACCAAGTGAAGACTTAAGCGGGGTTTCAAGATCCTTCGGGAGTCCGATGCCATTGTCCATAATGACAAACTCTATGAGATTTTTGGGCATCTTTGCCATCCTGATCGTGACCTTCTTTGATCCGGAATACTCATCAGGAAAAGCATATTTGAAGGCATTTGACAAAAGCTCATTTAAAATAATTCCGCATGGAACTGCGAAGTCTATTCCCAGGGATATTTCCTCTATCTCTATTGCAAGCTCAATATCCCTTGTCTTGACCTGGTAAGACCTGAGCAGGAACATGGCCAAGGTCCGCATGTAGTCAGGGAAATTAATATCCACGAGACTGTCCGAGGAGTACAGCTTTTCATGGATAAGGGCCATGGCCTTTATCCTGTGCTGGCTTTCCCGAAACATCTCATTCAGTTTTTTGTTCTTGATGTGCTGGGCTTGCAGATTCAACAGGCTGGAGATCACCTGCAGATTGTTCTTGACCCTGTGATGGATCTCCTTGAGCAGCACCTCTTTTTCCTGAAGCGAAACACGAAGCTGAGTCTCCGCATATACGCGCTCAGTGATATCCATAATAGAAAGCAGGGATGCGCGCCCGCCAAGATAGTTGATGCGGCGGGAACAGACCTCAAACCATTTCTTTTTCCCGGACTTGGTTGTACCCAAAAACGCGAAACGCCTGTCAAGTGCGTCAGATCCGCCCGAAGCGCCATCAGGATAATCCCCGGCCTGAGCCACAACAAAATGGAGGAATTCAGGTTCCACTATTTTGGAATATTCAAACTCTTCCCATGAGAAAAGCTCTTCAAGGGGATACTCTGTCATTCTTGAAAACGCATCGTTTGCGTAGATGATACGGTTTTCCTGCAGGACCAGTATGCCCATGAGCACCTGCTCGGAAATGACACGGAACTTTTCCTCTGATACAGCAAGCGCAAGCTCATTTGCCTTCTGCATGGCTATATCCTGGCAGATAACTGTTACAGGGGAGCCATTTTGGCAGACAGCAGTCCGTCCAGAAATGCCAATTATCACATCCGCAGACCGTCTGTCTTTGGAAACGAGCCGACACTCGAAAGTGCGGGCATTTTTACACGCAACAGCGTCATGCAAAGCTTCACGCACATCAGCAAGGCAATCCGGATGAATGATGAATGAAACAGGCTTCCCATAGAGTTCCGCGGGAGTGTATCCCAGCAAAGTGTTCACATAGGGATTGCTGTCTATTATCTCCTCTGCCGCATCAAGCGAAAGAATGAGCACTGGTGTGTTTTCCATCAAGGAGCGGTACTTCAATTCCCGCTCATCAATGATGCAGCGGTATTTCCATTCCCGCAGGACCAGGGAATACAGCCGGGCAAATGTCATGACAGCCTCAAGAATTGCATCTGAATAGCCCGGAGCCGAGCCCGCCAAAGCGATAAATCCGCTGCTTGAATCTTCCAGTACAATCGGGACAAAAAGGAAACTCGAGATATCTTCTGTGTTTAATCCGTCAATCAGGCCTGATGACTTGAGTTCATTTGTATAAAGCGGTCTGTGTTTAATTGCAAGCCGTTCGATCATTTCAGGGAAAAAACCTGCCGGAGTGACAGGCATGATTTCCGAATAGACCTTCATTTCACCTGTTGCCGGATCCCTGAACGAGATGATGCCATGCGGGCTTTTTGTAAAGCTTGAGATAAAATCCAGAAGCTCCCCGCACTGCTCCTGAATATCCATTGAAGTATCAGATAGAAGCGGAGCTGTGCCCGAAAGCAGTTGGGCTGTGACAATATCCTGGCTTCTTGAGGGTAAAACGCTTTCATGCAAAGAAAAATGCGTTTCATGACGTGCCTCATGCTCCTCCGGCCCAGACAGTTTATGAAAAACAAACGCCACGGCTTCTCCGTCAAGCGGAACCGCACGGAACAGTCTTTCAGAATCACTTATGGATGTTTCTTCCCCGGAAAGCAGCGCCTGCAGGAGAATTCCGCTTGCCACAGCCAATGGAAATGGCAGTGGAAGCTTGCCGAGAGAAGATCCTGAAAGTGATGATTCATCAGTGGAAAAAAACCTGGCGGCTGCGTGGTTTGCGGCAACACAGACGAGGTCAAGTCCAACAGATGCGTCTCCAGTCATTACAAAAATCAATGCCGGGTCCGGTGATATATTAAAAAAATACCTGTACTGTGAGAGTGATATACCTTCACTTTGGCTGTCAGGAGACAGTGTTTCTTGGAGAGATGTGTTTTGATACCCACCGGGCTTGCCATCGGGTATAAACGACAATTCAGCCATGGACATCTTTTCACGCGAAGCGCAATTTTTTACGTCCGCTGTCTTCTATAGGATTTGTATCATTTGCTTAAGACATTATAGCACCTGCCGGGAAAATATAAAAGTGGAGAACCAACAATTTCCAAAATCGTTATTTTTCCGACGGATGCACCAAGTCATGGGAATGCCCTATCCCACAACAGTGTCATCGACGGTCTGTGGGCCCTCAATTTTACCTGCCTGCATGTCCGGCCGTTTTTGCAGAAAGGCGATGGATTTCCTGGCCCAGACAAACGCCACGATGCTCGAAATCCAGGTGGCGACCACCATCCCGGTATACACTCCCGGCTCCTCCATCCTGAAATAGATGCCGAAGAGCCACGCGAAAAAAAGGGCGAACACCACGGTGCGAAGCAGGGTCGTCACCAGTCCGCGGTAGGCCATGCGCAGGCCCTGAAAAACCGCCTGCGAGACGATGTTGCCCGCGGCGGCCGGGAAGTAAAGCCAGATCACCGAGAAGAACACGGCAATGTCCGCGGCAAGGGGCGCCGTTTCCAAAGACCATGTAAAGGCCATGGCTATGAAGGGCGCGAGAAAAAAGGTAAGCAGGGCGATGACCACCTCGATGCCCAGTCCGATGGAAAAGGAAAAAGAGTGGACTGTCTTGAGTTTGGAAAATTCCCTGGCACCAAACGCCGCGGCGGTCACCGATATCACCGCCGTCGCAATGCCCAAAAGCGGCAGAATGGCAAACTGGACCACAGTCCACCCGGCGGTGAATACCGCGATCCCGTGATCCAGGACCGCCGGGTCCACGGTTCCTCCCGCCGCGATGATAGCGTCCGCCCTGGTCTTTGAAATCGCGGCAAGCAATCCCACCAGGAAAAACATCATGACCGACATTGAGCCCTGGCCAATCATGGTTGGAATGCCTATAAAAAGAATCTCCCTTATGGTCTTGCCATGGAACCTGAAGCCGGAGAGGGATGGCTTGAGGTAGTTTTTCTTCTGGACAAAAAGCCAGTAAAAAAGCAGCGCCGCTGATATGGCGAGGGAGATGACCGTGGCGATGGCGGCGCCGCCTACCCCCATGCCGAAGGTGTAGATGAAAAGCGGATCAAGGCCGACGTTGAGCAGGGTTCCGATGAGCATGGCGACCATGGCCTTGCGCGCATTGCCCTCGCTGCGAAGGAGCGCATTGGCAACGTTCGTGAAAAAAACGAATATTGTTCCGGTGAACATGATGTTGGCGTAGCTTACAGCGTCATCAAGGGAGGTGGTGGCGCCCATGGCAGTGAAAATTACCGGCGAAACCAGTATGAAGGGGACACTGAAAAACGCTGCCGCAGCGACAGAGAAAATGATGGTGTGCATGGACGCGGATTCCGCCGCCTTCCGGTCATGGGCGCCGATCATGCGCGAGACAACGGCCCCTCCCCCCACCCCTATTCCAGTGGCAATCGCCATGGCAAGAAAAAAGAAGGGCATGAAAAAACCCGTGGCCGCGAGCGCGTCCGGACCAAGCCCCGCGACCCACATCCGGTCCACGAAGTTGTATAATGAAGTGAGTGACATCCCGACAATCATCGGGATTGAGAGCCGGATGATAGCCTTTTTGGGATCGCCGAGAAGGGTTTTGACCCCCTCAGTCATGCGTGAATTGTCCATAGGCAATAAAGGTAATGAGTTTCTGCGAGTGAGTCAAATGAGCGGCGTGCAATCAGCGTGTATTCACCTGCTGACAACTGCGGCACCTGTCGCCGCCGAGCAGGATTTCCTTGATCACTTCATTCAGCAGATCCAGGACCACCAGCACCGCCTGTCTCGATACTGATGCATTTCTTTCTGCCTTCATTGAGATCACCTTCTCCTGACCCACGGTCTTGTAACCATAGACGTTCGCCACGCAGGGCGCCTTGTCACGGGTGGAAAGTTTGTTTTGTCTTTGACATACTAAACCTCCTCATAAATTTGAAAATCAACAGGGAGGCTGGATGTTTCCATAAAGTTGCAAACAATTTGTAAATTATTTTTTTGCAAATTCGGGCGACAGTTTTTTATTCCAGAAGTGTTTTATTTGGTTTTTTATCATGACTTTATACCGGGCAATATTGTATTGAATGCGCCTGTTCTGCATCAAGGAGATGTCTTTCAGGATGCCCAGTTCTCCAGTTTCAAGCCCCTTATCCGGTTTAATTCCTTTTCATTATTTGTCACCAGGATCATTTTGAGAGCAATAGCCTGTGACGCGATAAGCATGTCCATGGAACCTACCAGGTTCCCTGTCCCTTCAAGTTCCCCTCGCATGGTCCCGTATGCAGCCGCGGCATTTTCCGAAAACGGCAGTATTTCAAAGGGAGTCAGGAATTGCATCAGGGCAATCCTGTTTTGTTCTTTTTTTGCGCTTTTCGTAATCCCGTACTGGAGTTCTGCAAGTGTGATGGTGGAAATGGCAATATCTCCGATTGATACCTTCTTTAATCTCCTGAGAACGCTCTCCGGATGCTTTTTGATCAGATATGTGCAAATATTGGTATCAAGAATGTATTTCATTTGCCAACAGGGGCCCTTTTTTGGACTTCAGGCTGTGATCTTACTGCCATGAAATCAGGCGAGAACCTGTCAAGACTTTCCATGAAGGCTTTCCATGCGGTTTTCTTTGGAATAAGGATTACCATATCACCCATTTTTTTCACATACACGTCCTTTTCCGCGAACCTGCAGTCCTTTGGCAGTCTCACTGCCTGGCTGCGGCCATTGGCGAAGATTTTTGCTGTGTCCATGACGGCCTCCATTGATATATATCTTAATATATACCAATGGATCCTGCAATTCAATCATATACACATATATACACGTGAAATGAACCGCCGATTACACCAGAGACACCGGTTAAGAGGATGCATGGAGATATGAACATGTCTTCCCGTGTGATGAAGAAGATAAACACGGATGGGCGGCGGCTCGTGGGAAGGAGGGAGTGAGAAATATTCATTCAGCTTTCATTGCCCTCAACCTTATGAGTTTTTACTTCAGAATGCTTGTTATCTTAAGTAATTTTAGAAAACATGGATTTAAGATTAAGTTTATCTTCTTTTGGAGCTATTACAATTTTATCATCAAATTGTTTGAGATCAATTTCAGATCCTTGAGAAATATGCAAATCTATGGCGATAGTATTTGGAATTCGAACTGCAAGACTGTTTCCCCACCGCTGTATTTTTGCAACCATAATTACCTCCGTATCTGCAATGAATATTCAATTTTATACGTAAAAGGTCAAGAATTATAGGCGTGGGGAATTGCGCCCAACGGCCCCCCTGCTTATTCTTATCTAATAAATAGGTATTGTCATAATGAATTATATTGAATATATTTGAATAACGATTGGAGGTTTTTATGGCTAAAACAATTACCATAAGGATTGAAGATAATGTATATGATCTTTTTAAAACAGCAGCTGACGGTGATAGAAGAACAATATCAAACTTCATAGAATATGCGACTTTAGCATACTTAACAAATGACGTTTATGTTTCTGACGAAGAGATGAATGAGATATTGAATGATAAAGATCTCGTTAATAGTATCAAATCAGGAAAAGCAGATTACAAAAAAGGGAAATATAAAATAATTGATTAAGTTCAAAATAGCTGAAACTGATTTGTTCACAAAGCAATTAAAGCTTTTAAATAATAAAAGCCTCTATTCAAAAGTAAAGAATTATGTTTATCCGCAATTATTTGAAAATCCATTTTATGGATTAAATATAAAAAAACTTAAGGGTGACTTATCAGATACATACAGATATAGAATTGGTAACTATCGATTATTTTATGAACTCGACATGGAAAACAATGTTATTGTAATATTAAGTATTAAAGATAGAAAAGATTCTTATAAATAACCGGCCGCGGGTTTTCCTACAACTTCAATTATATGAATTCTATTTTCCAATGCAAGCTGTCGTCATTTATTCACTCCCTATGGTGGGGAGCACACAAACCGCTTCCACACCACTGACATGCTGTTGAAGTTGATAAGGTACCCGACGGGTATTTTGGACAGCTTCAGATAGTTGATGAGCTGTGCAGCCATAAGCTCATTGAGAGCCGAGACCGACTTGAGCTCAAGAATCACCTTGTTGTCCACAACCAGGTCTGCAATGTAGCCGCCAATAATATCCCCTTTATAGTTAAGCGGATAAACATGCTGGCGCTGAAATGCGATATCTGCGTGCTTTAGTTCCCAGCACATTGCCTCCTAGTACGCGGACTCAAGCAGTCCTGGACCGAGTACATTATGTACTGTGAAAGCCAGTCCCAGGACTTTTTCTGAGAGTTCCTTGTAAATAATGTTGTTCATCTGATACCTCCTGTTGTATTGGAGGTATAGGATGAACAGTTTGCAAAGGATCGGCCTTAGTCACTTAATCAGCGAAAATCAGCGTAATCAGTGGTTTTATACCTCTCTTCTCCCAATCGGTGTAAATCGTACCCTTCGGCGGTAACCCTCTCTCTCCCCTTCATCCCTCTTGCCTGAGC
>Ga0105104_10003868_pt1 | contig 10519 bp, 5 predicted proteins | sample PPLLaktember2015_3_FD_87034 | JGI IMG/M metagenome (GOLD analysis project Ga0105104, IMG submission 87034) | Freshwater sediment microbial communities from Prairie Pothole Lake near Jamestown, North Dakota, USA - PPLs Lake P7 Core (6) Depth... | ecosystem: Environmental > Aquatic > Freshwater >... | reverse complement strand
ACTGCCAGGAAGACGCACGGCCGGCCGGGGGCAGCCAGCAGGATCTGTGTGACGGCGGCCTCGTCGGCGGCGAGGGGGTCGCCGCGCAAGATGAGCGGGGAGACCGAGGCGCCCTGCCCGGTGAGGGCCTGTTCGACCGCCTGGCCCAGGGCCGGGTAGGTGTTCTGGTCGGCAACGAGGATGAAATCAGAAAGAGCATGCTGGCGGCAGTATGCGCTCAGGCGGTCGAGCGCATCGCCGCCGCAGTGGAAGAGAGGAAGTGGGTCAGGTTGAGGGGAGTGACTGTTCAAAATATCCAACCAAAGAGCTATCCACGAAGTTCACGAAGGGGCACGAAAGAAACCCGGTATGCATAGGTCTTTTTCGTGACCTTCGTGTCCTTCGTGGATAGAGATTTTAATACCCTGCCAGGGTCAGGATTCGAGGACCTCGGCTTTGAGCTTTTTGAGGCGCTTCATAACGTCGTTGGCGCCGCGGCCAAAGGTGTCGTGGAGCAGGCGGTATTCGGCGAAAAGGTGGTCGTAGACTTTTTTGGCCTCCAGGTTGGGCCGGTAGACTTCATCGGGGCGCAGATGGGCCATCTTCTGGCTGGCCTCAACGATGGTGTCGTAGCCGCCGGCGGCTTTTCCGGCCGCCACGGCCCCAAACATGGCCGAGCCAAGCGCGGGGGTCTGTTTGGCGGCTGCCACGCGGATCTCCATGCCGGTGACATCGGCGTAGATCTGCATCAACAGGCGGTTCTTGTCGGGCAGCCCGCCGGTGGCGATCAGCTCCTTGACCGGGACGTTGTACTCGTTGAAAGCTTCGATGATGACGCGCGTGCCATAGGCGGTGGCTTCGATCAGGGCGCGGTAGAGCTCTTCCGGCCTGGTCGCCAGGGTCATCCCGACCAGCAGGCCGGAGAGGTCGGCATCGACCAGCACGCTGCGGTTGCCATTCCACCAGTCCAGGGCGATCAGGCCGCTCTGACCCGGGCGCAGGGCACCGGCTTTCTCTTCGAGCAGCTGGTGGATCGAAATGCCGCGCGCGGAGGCCTCGCGCTCGTAGGCGCCCGGGACGCAGTTCTCGATAAACCAGGCGAAGTGGTCGCCTACGCACGACTGCCCGGCTTCATAGCCAAACAGACCGGGGATGATCCCGTCTTCGACATACCCGCACATGCCGGGGACAACATGCTCCTCTTTGCCGAGCAGCATATGGCAGGTGCTGGTGCCCATGATCATCACCATGCTGCCCGGGGCGGTCACCGTGGCAGCCGGGACCGAGACATGCGCGTCCACGTTGGCGACCGCTACCGCGGTGCCCGGACGCAGCCCCAGCCAGGCGGCGGCCTGATCGGTCAGCCCGCCCACCCGCTCGCCGATGGGAGCGATGGTGCGCGACAGCTTCTCATCGACCAGGTGCTCCAGGCGCGGGTCGAGGGCCTTGTAAAAATCATCCGGGGGATAACCTTCACGCTTGGACCATAAGGCTTTGTAACCGGCAGTGCAGCTGTTGCGGCTCTCGATGCCGGTGAGCTGCCAGATGACCCAGTCGGCCGCTTCCAGGAAACGGTCGGCCGCTGTGTAGATTTCGGGAGCTTCATCCAGGATCTGCATGACCTTGGGGACGAACCATTCCGAGCTGATCTTACCACCGTAGCGGTCCAGGAATTTATAGCCCTGGGCGCGGGCGGTTTCATTCAACTGGTTTGCTTCAGGCTGGGCGGCGTGGTGCTTCCACAGCTTGACCCAGGCGTGCGGGTTGCGCTGGTATTCTGGCAGGCCGGCCAGGGGCGTGCCGTCCTTTTTGACCGGCAGCATGGTGCAGGCAGTAAAATCGATGCCAACCCCAATCACATCGGCCGGATCGACACCGCTCTCGGCCAGCACGGCCGGGACGGTGTTCTGGAAGGTGCGGATATAATCCTGCGGGTCCTGGAGGGCCCATTCCGGGCCCAGGCGGACCGGCGCGCCGTCCACGGGGAGGCGCTCATCGATCACGCCATTCTTGTAGGGGTATACGGCGGTGCTGATCTCGCGGCCGGTAGCCACCTCCACCAGCACGGCCCGGCCCGATTCGGTGCCAAAGTCCACGCCAACCGCGTATTTCTTGGGGGAAACCGGATTATCGCTCATCTTTTCTCCTATTCGTGATGGTAGACTTCCCAACCCAGGTATTTGCCCAGCGCTTCGGCCAGTGCGCCGGCATTCTGCGACGGGTTGACCGCGACGTGGTGCTCGAAGCCGTTCTCGCAGATATAGGCAAGCAGCTTTTGCAGGCGGGGGATTCGCACCACCCCATACCCGCCAAAGGTGGACAGCGGATCGTCGGTCAGGTCGCCCTGGCCCAGGTAGGCGCGCACTTTTCCGGCGACGTCATCCGTGGAAACGCGGCAGTAGGTAAAGGGTTGGGCGCGCAGCCGGCCGACGATGGTGCCGTAGGTGTTCTCCTTGCCAACCGAGCCGGCGATGATGGCCTGGTAACCCATGGATGGGTCCGCACGGCCGGCGGCGACGGTCTCTTCAACAAACAGATCCTTAGGAAGGTTCGAGCAGTGGAAGATCACGCCTTTATCCGGGTCGTCGCTGTAATTATTGTTCCAGTCGACCAGCGCGCTGGGCTTTCCGGAGGCCAGCGCCAGGGCATACATCCCGATCACGCCGGTGACATCCGTCTCACAGGCCGAGGGGACCAGGCTGTTGCTCATCATGCTCATCAGGGTGCAGGGGACCACGCCGTAGAATTCTTCCATGCTGGTCCAGCACTGGATCGTGCTGGCCTGGAGCTGGTTCTGCAGCATCCATTCATCGATGACCACGCCCATCCGGGCCATCCGTAAGACCGATTCGTTGGGGACGCCGCTGGTGGGGACGTAGCTGTGGATAGAGTCCAGCTTTTCTTTCAAGCGCGGGTCATCCGCGGCGATGCGGCGGGTGCGGCCAAAGATTTCGGAGAGGTCCAGGGTCTCGACGGTTATCCCGGAGCGCTCGAGGAGCTTTTCGCTGTATCGGACGGTATTGAAGGCCGCCGGGCGGGCTCCGATGGCGCCCAGCCTGGCGCACCGCAGGCCACGCACCACCCGGCAGACGGCGGCAAAGCGCTGCAAGTCCTGGCGGAAGGCCGGGCTCTCGGGGTCCACCGTGTGCATGCCGGTCAGGCTGAAGCGGATGCCGTACTGGCGGAGGTTGTTGCAGACCGACATCTTCCCGCAGAACGAATCGCGGCGGAACTCGATCGACATCAAGTTGGGATCGTCCGGGAAGGCCTGGACCAGGACGGGGACATCCAGGGCGGCCCAACGCAGGACATTGGAGACGGCGCGTTCATCGCCAAAGTTAGGCAGGGCCACCAGCACCCCATCGATCTGGTCGCGGTGCTGTTTGAAAAGATCAGCGCATTTCTGCGCATCGGCCAGGGACTCAATGCTGCCGAACTTGGATTCGGCCGCGTCGAGGATCACGGCCTGGATGCCTTCCTCGGCCAGGACCTTGAGGATGGTCTTGCGCCCGGTATCGCACAGGTGATCCGGGAAGAAACCGCGGTTGCCGACGATAACACCCAACGTGAGCTGTTTTTGCATGAAAGCCTCCTCTGATTTGTTTTGTAAATGTGATTTTTTGAAAATAGCGCTTTTACCGCAGAGACACAGAGGACACAGAGAACTATTTTAATTTATCTCCGCGCTCTCTGCGTCCCCGCGGTTCATTTTTCGACGAAATCATTGGTTATCAATGGCCCGAAGGGTGCGCAGGGAGCTGGCGCGGACGATGAGCTCGGGTTTGACCAGGATGGATTGGGATGGGAGGGGTTGGTTTTGCAGCTGGCTGGCTTCGATCATCTGCACCAGTGCTCGCACCGCGGTGGATCCCAACTCCTGCTGGTCGATCTGCACGGTGGAGAGCGGCGGCCAGAAATAGGGAGCCTCGGCCAGGTTGTCGAAACCCACCATAGCCAGGTCCTGGGGGACGCGGATGCCGGCCTGGTGGGCCACCTGGAGCGCGCCGAGGGCCATCTGGTCGTTGGCCACGAAGACGGCATCCATGAGAGGATACTGCTCCACCAGCTGCCGGAAAGCTTTCTCTCCACTGGCGGACGACCAGTTGCCTTCCACCGAGGCGGTTTCCGAGATAGGAAGCCCGGCTTCGCTCAAGGCCTGCTGCCAGCCGGATTTGCGCTGGCGAGCCTCCCACCAGTCCAGCGGGCCGGATACGTGACCGATGGCCCGGCAGCCCTGCTCGACCAGGTGGCGGGAGGCCAGGTAGCCGCCCAGGGTATTGTCCATGGAAACAACCATCAAGCCTTCCTGCGGCTGGGTGGTCAAGAATATGATCGGGACGGGCAGATCGGGGAGGCGCTCGAAGATCCACTGGCGGTTGCTGCCGATCTCGGGGACGGCCCACAAGATACCGTCCACCTGGCGGGCGAGGAGAGTATCCAGGATGGGCTGGACAGGATCGGTGTTGAAGCTGGGCAGCTCGTCGAGGAGCACGTTGTAGCCCAGCTCTTCGGCCTGGGTGGTGATCCCGTTCAGGGTGCGCGAAGGGCCGATGTATTTCAACCCGGCGGTGACGACCCCCAGGGTATAGCTGCGGCGCTGGATGAGGCTGCGCGCCAGCGAGTTGGGCTGGTAGCCAAGCTGCTGGATCACAGCCAGGACCTGCTGGCGGGTTTCCGGGGAGACGTCCGGGCGTTGGTTGATGACGCGCGAAACGGTCATGGTGGAGACCCCGGCTGCCTGGGCCACCTCCTTGATCGTCGCGCGCCGCTGCCTTTGTGGGGGGAAGGGAGTATCGTTCATAAGTTTGTTATCGATAACGGTATCGATAACAGTATAACGAGTTCCGATGCAAAAGTCAATAGAATTGGGTAGAATCAGGATGCGCCGAGGAGGGAAATATGGTTGGGTTCGATCGTGATATCCAGGCCTGGATCCCTGCCGGATCCACCCCTGAAATCAAAAAGGTGCTGGGCGGGGCGGTTGCCCTCTCCCCGACCGCGCTCTACGTGGCGGAAACCGGTGAGATCGACGATCAGGACTACCTGCGGATCAGCAATTACCAGACCGGAGAGGCTGTCGGCCAGAAGCCGGTTGCATTCAAGGCCCACACCCTGGCCTTCTCACCAGACGGGAAACTTTTGCTGGCCCTGCCCGGGGGGAAAGGATCCTGGGGCAGAATCCAGATCTACGCAGAGCCCTGGGACCAGGCGCGGATCGTTTTCGATCAGGAGGCGCTGCACAGCCTCTACCACGCCGCGTGGCTCGATTCTCAAACGGTACTGCTGGCGGGATCGGCTGAATACGGGGTGATGTCCATTGCTGTTTTAGATGTCGAAAAGGGACGGGTCAAGACCCTGCTGCGCAAAAAACCCCGGGCGGGGAAAGAGTTCGGCTCGGACCACCTGGACAGCGCGGCCTGCTCACCCAGCGGGGCTATCGTTTTCTCGATCGGCTCGGGGCGCACGGCGATGCTTTTCCAGGTGGATGAAAAGCGGAAAAAGATTACTCCCGGGCTCGTTTTTCCGGTCAATTACCTTGGGTACACCATGGAGACCGCGATTTCAGACGACGGCCAAACCATATTCTTCTACTGCTCGAGCTCATCCCGCCCTTTCGCCGCAGTCTACAACGCGCAGGGACAGCCGGTCATGCAGATCAAACAACCGGCGGACGCGGGGATTCTCAAACAGGGGATCCTTTGTTTTACAGAAGGCTCGCGGGGTGGCGCGACCGGCACACTGTACCGCGTAACCGCGGATGGCCTGAGCTTGTGGTGCTCGGACGATCTGCCTCCCAGCCACATGCATTCGGTCCCCGATCTCCTGGCCGGCCCAGATGGGGCCCTGGTGGCGGTCGAGGAAGAAGACCGCACCACGGTATACGAGATCAAGGACGCAGACCTGATCCAGCTTTATTCGGAAGATGCCGCCCAGCGCCGAAATGCGGCCGAGAGCCTGGGCCGGCGCAGGTACAACCCGGCCGTGCGGGAGCTGGCCGGGCTGGTTTCCGATCGGGATGTATTCGTACAGGAAGCCGCCGCCCGGGCCCTGGCAAGCATCCGCGACCCGGCCGGGCTGCCGGCCGTGATCCGCGCGCTCGGCCGGACGCACAGCCGCGAGACGGCATCTGTTTTTTTGGATGCCGTCCAGGAATTCCCCCTGGAGACGCTCTCCACCGCCGTCCTGGAGAGCCTGGCCAATCCCGCCAGCGCGTACCGCCGGGGAGCCGTCCAGGTCCTGACGGCTGTCCCGCAGATCGAAGCGCTGGATGCATTGTGCGCAGCTGTTCACGACACCGACGCGGAGATCCGCCTCGGGTCGGCGCGCGCGCTGGAGCGGCGCGCCGACCTGCGCGCCTGCCCGGCCCTGCTGGCCCGCCTGAACGATGCGGATGAGCCCGTGCGGCTGGCCGTGCAGTCCGCGCTGTTACAAACCTTCCGGGCCCAGGGGTTAGGATCCGCCGGCATGCTGGACGAGCTAGACGCGCCGCTGGATGTGGATGCTTACGTGGAGGAGGTGATTGCCGCCGGCCGGATGGGTGATTTTGTCCATTTTTCCGACCCGCGCCTCGGCTTTTTCCTGCACGGCCTGGGACTGGCCTGCGCGAAAAGCTCGCAGGCATTACCGGCCTTTCTCAATGCGCTCGAGGCGCTCTCCGCAGAAAGCAAGGCGCTCGATCCTGCCTCGGCCAGGGTGGGGCTGTTGGTCGCGCTGGCCTGCGCGGACGGGCTGCGCAGCGAGCGCGAATGGCAGCCAGCGGGCCATCTCTACCGGCAGGCGGCGGCCCTGGCGCAAAAGTCGCAGGCGCCAGGCATCGAATGGCGCGCCTGGTTGGCGCTCGGAGAGTGCCGCGAAGGGTTAGGAGAAGACCAGGCAGCCCTGCGGGCCTTCCAGAATGCGATGGAGGTGATCGACCGGCTGTGGTACGCGCTGCTGGAAGAGGATAAACTGCGCCATTTCTTTCAGGATAAAGCCCTGCTCTACGATCACGCCGGGTTGTGCTGTTTGAGGCTGGGGTACAACGCCCAGGCGCTGGAATGCCTTGAAAAAGCCAAGACGCGCTACCTGGGCGACCTGATCGCCCGCCGGCAGATGCCCCCCGAAACGGTCCTGGACGCGGAGCTGCGCTCCTTCTGGCGCGCCCTGGACCATGCCCGCCCGGTGCGTTTAGCGGTATCCTCGAGCGGGCAGGCGGCCGGCTCCTCGGCCATGGAAATTGTGGGAGTCGAGCTCGGCTCCGATGACGAAGCTACCAGCGGACCGGTTTACCTGCCCCAACACCTGGCGGCTTACCGGGCCGCCAGGCAAACGGACGCGGGCCTGCGCAGCCTGAGCTACATGGTCGATGCGGTCTGGCAGCTGGCCGTGGTCGCGGCCAACCTGGAAGATGAACGGGTCCAGCAAAGCCTGGAGGAGGTGTATGAGACCCTTCTCCCGGTCTACCAGGCGGCCAGTTCCGGCATGCTGCCCATGCCGGCCTCGCAGCAGTCCGATTTATTCGAGCGCTACCGGAGCGCGGCGTATGCCGTGCTGGAGGTCGGGAACCGCAACCCTCCTTTCTGGGCATTTAGCGAGCCCGGCACTTACTGGTTGGAAGAGATTTGCAATCTCACGAGAAATGACCCGCAGATCCTGGTGCTCAATGCGGTCATGGAGGGATTGAACGTGGTTCTCCACCACGAAGCAGTGCTCTCGGTGCCCTGGGAGGGGGATGGGGCTGGTGAAGAGGTCTCGCGTTCCGGTGGGGTGCGTCTCAAGGTGGTGACCCGCGGAGACAGCCCGGGGGTATCCCGTCCGGGGGAGACGGTCACGGTGCAGTCAGCCCTCGAACAGGTTTCACAAACCCGCTGGCGTTACGTCACCCAACTGGCGCGCGGTGAGATCAGCACATTCCAACAAATCTCCACCGAAATGCCCGCCGACGACCGGGCTGCCGTGCTGCAGTTCGCGGTCAGCGCGCAGGGTACGGTCACCTATGCCATATTCCATGACGGCAGCACAGCCCAACCAGGCGCGCTCATGCCCGCGCTGCGCGGCGAGCAAAACCTGCACGTCTACACCTGCGCGGAGGTCAACCTCTCCTCGCTCCAGGAGCGCCTGCTCGACCGGCCGGACAGCTGGTTTGCCCGCTACGCGGCACGCAGCGCACGGGCGGATGGTTTGCGGCTGTGGCAGGCCAGCATGGACAGCGTGCTGGAATGGCTGTACGAGAAGCTGATCGCCCCCCTGCTCCCCGATCTGCGCCAGCGCAGGATCCGGCGCCTGCACATCATCCCCCACCGCGGGCTGCACCTGATCCCCTTCTCCGCACTATACCAGTCACAGCCCGGCGGCGGGAGGAACTACCTGCTGGACCGGTTCGAGATCAGCTATGCGCCCAGCGCCACGCTGCAGCATATCTGCCGCGAAAGAATGCGCGAAAGGGAATTTGACAACGGGCTGACCGCGGTCGCCAACCCGACCAGCGACCTGCCTTTTTCGGACGCCGAAGTGGACGACCTGGCGCGATATTTCCGCTCGCAGCCGGTAAACGTGCTGCGGGGCAGCGCTGCGCGGGTCAGCCGGGTGACCGCCGAAGCGCCCAGGGGATTTTTCCACTTCTCCGGGCATGCCAGCTACCGCTGGGACGACCCGCTGGCCTCCTGCCTGTTCTTTTCCGGGCCAGACCGGCTCAGCCTCGATGCGCTGTTTGGCGAAGCGGTTTCCCTGCCGCGGACCGGCAGGGTGGTGCTGTCCGCCTGTGAGACCAGCGTCAGCGATCCGCGCGACCTGGCGGACGAATTCCTGGGGCTGGCCGCCGGTTTCCTTTTCGCCGGGACACCGGTAGTGGTCAGCACGCTGTGGGCGGTCAGCGACCTATCCAGCGCGCTGCTGGTGAGCAAGTTTTACGAGAACTGGCTGAAGAAAAAACAGCCCGCGAGCCGCGCCCTGCGCAGCGCGCAGCGCTGGCTGCGAGATGAGGCCACGCGTCCGGTGGTCATCGAGACGGTTGAAAAGATGCTGGACAGGTTGGAAGCCAGGCTGGACGAGGCAACGCAGTGGAGCCAGGAGGGAGAAAACCTGACCCGCCTGGTGCGTTTGCTGAACGACCGGCGGCAGGCGCTGCTGGCGGATGAGGCGGCGCGTCCCGGCGAGCGGCCCTTCGTGCACCCATTTTACTGGGCGGCGTTTACCGTGGCGGGGAGTTGGGTGGAGGTAAAAATGGATGCGGACGAAAGCTGAAAAAGCTTTACCGCGGAGGGCGCAGAGAGTCCACAGATCCGTGACTCTTGGCCTCATCGCGGGCGACGAGGAACCACAAGCGGTCTGAAGGCCCCATCCATGTCCACCGCTCCCTCGCCCCTGCGACCGGCGGGGTGTGCGCCGGTCCCGCTAACCTCATCGGAGGTAACAAGGAACCACAATCGGTCTGAAGGTCCGCGTAGGGGCGAAGCATTCGGAGAACAAATTGGTTTAGATAAGCCCCGGTCCCTTCCGAATGCTTCGCCCCTTGTATCCTTGCGTATCCCCCGCCCCTGCGGCCGGCGGGGGTTTGTGCGCCAGACTCGCTGACCATTCCCGATGGTCGGCTCGCCTCGCGCACGACGCCGCCGGCCGCAGGGGCGGCTGAGCGATATCCGGCTCCCCTGCCGTCCTCGGCAGGGCGTGTGCCAGACTCGCTTCCCATTCCCAATGGTCAATATGACTCGTGCACGACGCCGTCCCGGACAAGACACCGGGACTTTCAGCCCCGGCCAAAACACCCTGACCAGGACATCAGGACTTATCGCCGCGGACGGCGGCGTGCACGGCGGCTGAGCAGGCGGCGCCTCTCACAAATCCTTAACTTGATATTCGGATAGTTTTGATCTACTATAAGAACGGTACCGATCAACCACCAGAAGTATGTCGGATGGGGGTTTGACCTTTATGTCTTCCAGGGGACGATTGGAGAGTGTACCGTGTCTGAGCAGGAAAATATTCAGATCGTAAGAAGGTTATTTGAAAACTTTAACCGCCACGATCCAGACGCAAACGATCAATTTTTAGCAAAAGAAATGCAAACCCAGGCGGCTGGAGCTACCGGGGTACTCGATAGAGAGAAGAGCCGCATGTATAACCGCAGCTTCCTGGACAGCTTCCCGGATCTCCATTTTGATATTAAGGATGTGATCGCGCAAGGCGATATGGTCGCCTGTACCTGGGTAGCCCGGGGTACTCACAAAAACCCTCTCTTGTCACTCACCGGTGATAGCATCCCGCCCACCAACCGCATGGCAACCGTTCCCGGCTGCACGGTCGTGGAGATCCGTAATAATATGGTCGTGCGGCAGGATATCTATTGGGACCAGGTCCTCTTCTTCAACCAATTGGGAATATTGACGGAGCAAGACCTGGCAGCGCGGGTCAAACGGTAGTCGACCCAGCCATTTGTGAAGTTGTTGGGTGGTCCGGTACCCCAAAACCTTCAGGGTCTATCCCTGGAGGTTTTTTTGTTCACGGGTTACAGGTAACAGTTATCAGCTTAAAGTTTAGAGTTTAGAGTTTAGAGTTTAGAGTT
>Ga0105104_10003867_pt1 | contig 10522 bp, 7 predicted proteins | sample PPLLaktember2015_3_FD_87034 | JGI IMG/M metagenome (GOLD analysis project Ga0105104, IMG submission 87034) | Freshwater sediment microbial communities from Prairie Pothole Lake near Jamestown, North Dakota, USA - PPLs Lake P7 Core (6) Depth... | ecosystem: Environmental > Aquatic > Freshwater >... | reverse complement strand
GGCCGCAGGCGTCTCGCCTGCGATGCAGGATCGATTGTGCATCGCAGGCGAGACGCCTGCGGCCCCAGTGCAGGCGAGACGCCTGCGCTCCCAGCGGCCGTCCCCTTCGGCTGTCACTTCCTTTGGAGGGCTGCGTGTACTCTTAGGTTGCTAACCCAGGCCTGCGCAAAGAACGCTTCGGCCTGGGCTATTATGTTTGTACGGCCTTTCAGGCCTTCGACTTTTTTCAACACCCTCGCAATGCGCGGCTCTGTAACGCGACTCAGTTGTCAGCGGCGTTTGAGGTAAAATAGCCGCTCGGATCATGAAGAGCCCACGTTTGAACCGCATTTTTTACCGCGAGATCGCCGGGCCTTGCCTCATCGCTCTGCTGATTCTGACTTTCGTGGTCTTCACCAGGGAGTTCGGCCGACTGGCTGAGATGCTCATCCGAAGGAACGCCGACGGAATGACAGTCGTGCAGATCGTGCTGTTCATCCTGCCGAGCGTCCTGATCTTCAGTATCCCCTTCGCCTTCCTTATCGGCACTCTGATCGGATTCAGCCGGCTCTCGGGTGACAGCGAAATCATTGCCATGCGGGCCAGCGGCGTCAGCGTGTGGCAGATGCTCAAGCCGGTCCTCAAAGTCGCGGCGGTTGTAGCGCTCATTACGGCGGCCTTCACCTTCTCGCTCCTTCCTCGAGGCAACTGGAGCCTTCGGCTGCTGTCACACGAACTGGGCTTCAAACCTCTGCAATCGGAGATCAAGCCCCGGGTTTTCAATGAGCAGATACCGAATACCATTCTCTACGTCGAAGACGTCGACCTGCGGACGTCGCGTTGGAAAGGGGTCTTTGTTCACACCTCCAGTAATGGCGAGAAGAGAACGATCCTGGCGAGCAGAGGTGACCTGATCACCAGCGAAGACGGCAGGCGGGTTCAGCTCCACCTGGAAGACGGAACCGTTTACGACACGCGCGAAGCGACGCCCGAGCGCGACAGCCTGACCCGCTTCGGCACCCAGGATGTGCTTTTACCGCTTGCAGAGATGGAGACGGCGTTCGCGAAGCCGAAGAGACCGAAAGACCGGACGCTCCTGGAACTCTGGAGAGACCGCAACCGGGGCAGTATCGCAGATCGAAGGGCCAACGGCGTTGAGATGTACGGTCGCATCTCGCTCCCGCTCGCGCCATTAGTTTTTGGGATACTAGCCGTAACGCTCGGAATCAGCCGGGCAAAAAGCGGCAGGGGATACGGCTTTATCGTCAGTATCGTGGTCGCGTTCTCATACTTCGTCATGTTCGACATGGGCAGGAGCCTCGCGGCCGGCGGCGTGATTCCAGTCTGGTTGGGCGGATGGGGAGCGGATCTGGTGCTCGCCGGGTTTAGCGGCCTGAGTTTCTATTCCGCCTCCCGGGAACGGCTGCTTCTGGACCGGGTCATCGACAACCGGCTTCTTAGCATGTTCGCTCGTGGGTGTGCGCGTCTCTTCAGCAAGGCGGGAGGGCTTTTTCGTGGGCTGGTCAGGTCCATTGGCAACCGGTTCTGGGACGTCTGTACGGTATGCGTCCAGCTGACTCGTGTCGTCGATCTTTACATGCTGCGGAACTTCCTTTATTACCTCGTTCCCACCCTGTTTATCTGCACGTCGTTGTTCTACCTTTTCACCTTCTTCGAGCTGATGGACGACATTTTCAGAAACAACATCGCTTACAGGACGGTCTTCGTCTACTTCCTTTTCCTGATTCCGCAGATCCTGATTCTTTTGGTCCCAATTTCTATACTCATCGCCACTTTGGTAACTTTTGGCGTCTTGGACAAGACGAGCCAGGTTGTGGCATTCAAGTCCTGCGGGATCAGCATCTACCGAATTGCCGTTCCGGTGGTGCTGCTGTCAGCAATGATGGGCGGCGGACTTTTTGTTCTCCAGGAGTACGTCACACCTTACGCGAATCAGAAGCAGGACAGCTTGAGGAACGTGATTAAGGGGCGTCCCGCCCAAACCTACTATCAACTTGGCCGCAACTGGATCTTCGGCGAGGACAATCGCCTCTACAACTACAGGCACTTCGACTCGCAAAACCATGTCTTCGCTGATGTCTCAGTTTACGATCTGGATATCAGCGAGAATCGCCTCAACTGGCACCTTTATGCGAAAAGAGTTCGCTGGGAACAGGGGACGGGAAACTGGATTTTCAGCCAGGGGTGGCGCAGAGACTTCAGTGGCGGAAACGGACCAAACTACGAAACATTCAATCAGAAATACTTCGACTTCCCGGAAAGGCCCTCGTACTTCGAACAGGAAGTTAAGGAATCAAGCAAGATGACTTACGGGGAGCTCAAAGAGTACATACGCGGGCTGCAACGAGCCGGTTTTGAGGTCGACCAACTGCGCACCGAGTTGTACCGGAAGCTCTCTTTCCCGGTCGTCAGCCTGATTATGACAGTGCTCGGCATTCCGTTTTCTTTTTCGATGGGGCGCAAGGGCGCGCTTTACGGCATCGCGGCAGGCGTGGTGATCGGGATCTTCTACTGGGGAATGTTCGGAGCTTTTGAGGTGATGGGAGCCAACGGCCTGCTGGCCCCCGTGCTCGCCGCCTGGGGCCCCAACATCCTTTTCAGCGCCGCCGGCCTGTTAATGCTGTCGTGGGTGAAGACCTAGAAAAGCAGGAGTCAGAAGTCAGGAGTCAGAAGTCAGAATAAGAGCAGCCGGAAACGACGAGCTTGGCTTTTATTCTGACTTCTGACTCCTGACTTCTGACTCCTGCTTTTCTCTAGCCCGCCACCTGCGTCACCAGGTTTCGGACCGACCAAATCGGCAGTCTCACTTTGACCTTCTCGCACTTAGAATCGACATCGACGAGCAGGTAGTTGCCGCGTTTGGTTACGGTGACATGTTCCTCGTCACCGTTCTTATATTCAACAAACGCTCCATCGGGACAGTCGCTGATTGCATCACAGGCCGCGACAATCAGTTCCTTGCGGGGAGCCATCTCGGCACGCACGTCCTTCAGCTCTTTGTCCGGGACACAGGCGACTGCGGCATGCGCGAGGACCACCGGGACCGGGATGTAGAGATGGTGACCGTCAGGTCTCTTCTCCTCAACCTCCACGTAGACAATACCGGTCTGGTACAACACCGTGGCCAGCATGAAAATCCCGGCGCCGATGAAGAGCAGGAGTGACGTCGCTATCTTTGCCAACATGACTTTAATCCTCAGCGAGGTTGACAGTTACAATCTCAAGTCCCGACGCAGCGGTTGAGTGCTTACTTGCTGACGTTTACGTCGTCAATCCAGACCTTGACGTTGGTCTCATCGTCCTTGATTGACACGAGCTCTTTCGTGCCCGACTCTTGAAGGGCCCGTATGGCAGCGAGAAGATCGAGCGTATCATCCGGCCCGGAAAGCAGCGCATCGACCACTCTCGTCGGCAGGGTCACCTGAACCTGGCTCTTGGACGCTTCATCGGTCCTCACAATCAGGTACTGACCCTCCATCGCCACTCGAAGATGGGTATCTGCGGTCTGCACCGTTACGTATTCGGCATTGCCCTGCTCTTTGACCGTCTGCCAGATCTTCCGAAGGTCCTGAGTCGTGATGTCCTTCTCGTCAAACCGAATCTTGCCGCCCGAAATCTCTTTTTCCTTGATCAGTGGAAGGACCGTCTCGGCCAGCGCGAGCGGGATATTCACATTGATGGTTTCGCCCCCTTTTTTGGGTGTGTCAACACGCACGTGCAGCCACTGCTTGGATTGTGCATTCGCAACCACTGTCAGAGCCCCGAGCACCATAACTGCGAGCGTCAGTCGTCTTGCCTTCATGCTTCGACCTCCTTACTTCAGTAACAACGGAAGTTCAGGGAAAAAGGTTCAATTCAGGTGCGTCAATTCACGGCATGCGGCGCAAGCGAGGATTGCTATCTGCAGTGGGGCGGGCTCGCCGCTTTCTGCGCTTTGCTTCAAAACCCCGCACCTCTGAAGCGCCAGTAGTTGCGAGATTTCTTTCGAAGTGCGGCGGCCTTGACGCCGCTTTGTGCTCGCCGGCCTTGCCGGCGGCCCTCTGGCGAGCATCGATAGTGGAAGGGGCCGCCGGCAAGGCCGGCGAACACAAAGCGGTGTCAGGGCCACCGCACTTCGAAAGAGATCTCGCAACTACTGGCGCTTCAGGGCTCGGGGTTTCGATGCCGCTCGCCGCCCAACTCGCCAAAAAGCGCGAGTCACTCAACCGCGGCTGAGCCCCCATGGCACGTCACTTGCCTTGGCGACCCAGCGGGAGATAAGCAAATGTCTGTTTTCCGCATTTTCGCCTTTATCGTTCTCATCTCAACATTGATGGCCGACACCGCCTGGTCACAGGCAGATTCCTGGCAGGCGCTGGCTGATCTAAAAACCGATTCGCCGATTGTGATTTACCTGAAGAACGGCGGTCGAATGTATCAAAGATTCATTAGTTACACCCCGGATCGCCTGGTGACTGATGCCGGCGAGGTCTGGAAGAAGGATATCTCGGCTGTCTCTCTCTACCGACCAGAGCGGTTGTGGGACGGGACGTTGCGTGGAGGCGCCATCGGCGTCGGAATGACGATCCCTGTTGCCAGCTCATCGGACGGAGGGGGAGCGGCGGGTGTCGGGGTGGTTGCTTTCCTCGCCGGCGCAGGGCTAGGCGCTTTGTTTGATGCCGGTGTTGGCAAGCCGGACAGGCCGCTCTTCGTTGACACCCCGGGCAAACAGCCGTCGCTCCGCAACTGGACGATGAGATTACCTCACGAGCAGCTGGCCGGCTGGCTCAAGGGACAACCGGTTCAACTGATGCTCCGGGATGGGACTTATGTGCGGGGAAAGGTCCTGAACGGCACCGAGACGAGCCTGGACATGGAGGTGCAGGAATCATCCAGGCAGAAGCTTCAAGGAAATGCCAGCGTCGAGACGGCCGAGGTCGCCACGGTCATTTTCCGCCAGAAACTGGGGGGAAGTACCGTCGCAGCCGCAACCGGAGGCGCGATCTCGGGGTTTTGGGCAGGTGCTTTAGCGGCGCTAGGAGCCAGCGATAACGCCAACGAAGGGCCAGCGATTGCGGTAGCGGCTGTGGGCGGAGCTCTGGGCGGCTTGTCGCTTGCCGCAGCCGGCATCAGCCACATGAACACCCGGGAAATCACGCTGGTCGTCGAGTGAAGGGCGGAAAGCAGAAGTCAGAAGTCAGGAGTCAGAAGTCAGAATAAAAGCGGGAGTCAGTGCTAGTGGCGTGATTCCCTGTTTTTTATTCTGACTCCTCACTTCTGACTTCTGACTCCTGACTTCTGACTCCTGACTTCTGACTCCTGACTTCTGCTTTTCGCCGTGTTACCATGGCCTGAATGCGTTCTCGGCCTTTGGACGACCTGCGGATAGCGGGACGATTGGCGGTCAAGCGCGGGCTGCCGGTCAGCCTGATCTTCTTTGTCACCTCCCGGTGCAATCTGCTCTGCCGGCATTGTTTTTACTGGGAAGAGCTGAACAAGAAAAAGGGCGAGCTGGAACTGCCGGAGATCGAAAAGATCGCCAAGAGTCTCCCAAACCTGCTGACCGTCTCGCTAACCGGTGGAGAACCGTATCTTCGCCCTGATCTCCCGGAAATTGCCTCTGCCTTCGAGCAGTACTCGCACGTGCGTAACATTCAGATTCCTTCAAACGGCTTGTTGGTCGCGAAGACGCTCGAGCGTGCCGAAGCTTTGTTGAACAAAGTCCGGGAAGCGCGAGTTGCCACCGGGGTGTCGCTGGACGGGCCGCGCGACATTCACAACGAGATCCGACAGAACGCACGAAGTTTCGACTGCGCGCTCGAAACACTCAAGGGACTGAAGGCGCTTAAGGCCGGCCGTCCAAACCTTTCCGTCGGCGTAGCCTTGACGGTCTCTTCCATAAATCAGCACAGATTCGAAGACTTCTACCGTTTTGTTTCCGAAGAGCTCGAGCCTGATGCGGTCACCATTACTTTGGTCCGCGGCAACCCGATCGACCCGTCCTTAAAAGCGGTGGAAATGCAACGGTACGTGAGCATTGCCCAGGAAGTGATCAAATACCGGAGGGAGCGACGGCCAGCCGGGTCGTGGTCCGAGCGCATGGTGATAGCCAAGGAAGAAGAGACCTACCGGCTGATCGCGGCAGCTGCAAGCGCGGATCATCGTATCGCGCCATGTTACGCCGGCGAATTGATCGGCATTTTGAGCGAGCTGGGCCAAGTGTACCTGTGCGAGACACTGGACCGGAAAATGGGCAATGTACGCCAGTTCGATTGTGATTTCGCCGCTCTCTGGAGGTCTGCCGAAGCGGCCTCGGCGCGCCGGTTCCAGAAAGAGCTGGGTTGTCAGTGCACGTATGAGTGCGCAATGAGTATCAACACCTTGTTCAACCCCGGCAAAGCCCTTCGCATCGTGCGGAATACCTTCAAATAGAGGCCCTTTTTCCCGGGACCACCAGCGCGACCTCTGCCCACAGCATCTCGATGAAAAGAAACCCGGCCGCCCGCAACGCAAACCACGGTCCCCGCCGCTTCGCGCAGTAGAACAAAAAATGCAGGTTGAGTAAGAAGAACCCGAAGATCAGGACGCCGCTTATCGCCAGAAAGCGTCGATCGAGAACCCCCAGTAACGCGCAGGCGACAGCCATCCCCGGCAACAGCACCGAGATCAGGCGATTCCAGCGGTGAGCCCGGTAGGAAAACCGCCTTTCCTCGAGCGGCAGGCGAATGGTGGCCAGTTGGCGGACCCGTCGCCAGTCTTCACGGAGGATCCCCGAAAAAGAATAGCGTTTCAGGTGCTGCGCGTTGACCTGACGATCGATAACGAAGCGAAAACCGCGCGAACCCAGTTGTGCACCCAGCCGAAAGTCCTCGCCGTGAGTCAAACGAGGATCGAATCCTCCAGCCTCTTCGAAAACCGTGCGGCGAATGCAGAAGACCGGGGTGTGAAGAAAGGGGCTCTGGGTCTCGGTGATACGGTAAAGATAACAGGCCGAAAGGTTCTTGTAATTCGTGAAGAAGTCGCCGCCAGGCAGTTCCTCCGCGTACTGTCCCAAAACGCCGGCCACATCCGGCCGGTGCTCGTACAGCTCGAGCGTCTCTCGGATGCGCGTCAAGGCGTTCGGCGGCAAGACGATATCGGCATCGAGAAACAACACGTGAGGATGAAGAGTCTGCCGAAATCCGAGATTCCGGGCCCCGGCAGGCCCCTGGCGGGCGCCGGTCTCCAGGCAGCGAAATCCGAATCTGGCGGCAACGGCCTGGGTTTCATCGGTGGAACCATCGTTGACGACCAGAATCTCCGCGTTAGTCAGATCATTGTGCGACAGGGCCGTGAGGCACGACTCCAAATGGCGGGCGGCGTTATATGCAGGGATGACGACCGAGATCGGCCAGCGCCCGGCCAGGTTCTTCGTTTCGGTCTCCTTCGAGATGCGCATGGTGTGAATTGGATTCGATGCCAGGCAAGCCTCTGGAGCGCAGCGGTTGCGACACTCTCTTTCGGAGTGCGGTGGCCCTGACCTAAACCTTACACGAACTTTTTGATTCCAGCGGACTTAGAACGCGTTACGGAGCCGCGCACGGAGTGGAGGGCCGCGGAGCGTTTTCCTGCGGAGCAGCCTGGAGCGCAGTAAGCGGGACCACCCAACGAACGTTCACGGCGTGTTGGGTGGTCCCGCTTACTGCGCTCCAGGCTGCTCCGCAGGAAAACGCTCCGCGGCCCTCCACTGCGTGCGCGGCTCCGTAACGCGTTCTAAGCCCAAGGGAACAACGATCTTCATCAAAAGTTCGTGTAAGGATAAGGGCCCTGCCACCGCACTCCGAAAGAAAGCGCTCGCCGGGGGCAAAATACCCGTTTAGCCTAACTCTCTCCCAAATACTCCCGCATGGTCTTCACAAACTGGGGGAAGGCCACTTCTGGTTCTTCCAGCTCGGGATGCCAGCCTTTCTCCCACTCGAGGCCGTACGAGCCCTTGTAGCCGCCTTCCGCAAGGACCTTGACTGTCTCCTTAACTGGCCGGCTGCCAGTTCCGAAGAGCACGTACTGGACCTCGTCTCCGTCTCCCTTTGGTCGGGAATCCTTCAGGTGAATATGGCGCACGTACTTGCTCATCTGTTTCCAGGTCTCGCCCGGGGACTCTTTCCCAAAAGCGACCGTATGATGGGTATCCCAGAGCAGGGCCACTTCCGGCATATCGACCGCTTTGAGAACCGCGAGTAGATCAGCGGACTTATTGAAATCCCCGTGGCTTTCCTGCAGAACCGTGACGCCACTTCCCTTCGCGTGATTGCCAAGTTCGCGCAGACCCTCCACGACCCGGTCGATCGTCGCCTGACGCGACTCGTTCTTAAGGAAACGGTCGCCGAAGACCCGAACATGCGGGCATTTGAGGTTGTGGGCCAGATCAATGAACTGCCTGGCCGAGTCCAGTCCCGCCTTCCGTTTGGCGGCGTCCGGTTCATGCAGCTGGGTCGACGCTCCCAAATCCACTATTTTCAAATCCAGAGCCTGGACATCCTTCAGACTCTGCTTCCAGGCGGTGCCCGCAAACTGCGGCAGAGTCGGCAAGTCCATCCGTTTTTGAATGCCCCGCAGCTCGATCCCGGTAAAGCCCATTTTCCTGGCCTGCTCCAGGATGGTCTTCCAATCCCAGGTGGGGCAACCGAGCGTCGAAAACGATAAATCGACTGTTTTTGCCGCTCGCGCCTGCGTGAAAGCGAATCGCGCGGCAGCAGCCGCCGCAAGACAGGTCTTCGTAAAACCTCTCCTTGTAACGTTCTTCATAGCCTCCTCCAAACCGCAATATGGCCGCCGTCTGGCGCTTCCCACTGTCCGATTATGGTCCAGTTTTCTTGCTTGAGCTTCTCATATACTGCGCCATTGTAGGCGGTAATATACGAAAGTCCCTGGCGGCCGGTCTTACCGACAACGTAATGAAACTCGCGCAGCATCTCAACCGACCGAGCGGAATCACCCAGCCGTAAAAATGCGAGCTTCTTTCCTCCTATCAACCCGGTCAATTGAAGCGTGCCGGGGTTGAAACGAGCCATGTCCGGAACAAACCCAACCCGCTCGCCGGCCGGCACGACTCTTATAATGTCCTCCAGATGCCAGTCCTCACGGTGCGCCGGACCTGCGGCATCGAAATAATGAGTCTGGAAGAAGACCCATTCGCGGCTCAGGCTGATGTAGTCCGTATCGTTCTTCAGATCCAGTATCGCCCACTTGACCGGCCGGCCGAGGAAGTTGAATGAAATCAGCAGAAACTGCAGGACGGCGATCACGCTTATTGCCCAGAGAACCCTCGGACGATTCTTCCAGAAAATGACCAGCAAAATAGCAACCGGGGCGACTAGAGGCATCATGTACCGCGGGTCTTTGGCATCGAGCAGAGTCAACAGCACCCCGCTCCCGCCCAACCACCACCAAAGCAATGATGTTCTCCCCTCCTGTGAACGAGCCCGGTGCCACCAAACGGCGAACCCGACGACAAACAGCACAGTTAAAGGCAGATAGAGGTAATAGCTAGACATGCAGCGAGGGTAGTAGAGCCAGGCCTGCAGCTGCAGGACGGTCGGGTCCTTTTCCAGCGCAGTCCCGGTTCCCGAAGTCAGGGCAAACCTCTCGGCTAGAGACTTCAGATTCGGGAGATACCAGAAAAAAACCAGCGGCATACCGATCAGGACCGCATCGATGAGATGCAGGAGCGAGCGTTTTCTGTCCCGCACCGCATATACCGCGTAACCAAGCGGGAAGACTAGAAAAATGGGGAACGTCCATTTCGTCAGCATCCCGAGCGCGAAGACCACTCCTAAAAGAAGCGACCAGGCGTGACTCTCGAGCATCCTGCTTCGCCAGATGATGAAGACTGCGGCCGCGACCCATCCCGAGAGCGAGACGTCCAGGAGCGATTCCCGGCTCGTCCAGGCCACCAGGGGAAAAAGCAACGGCAAGAGCCCGGCCAGCCACGCCCAACTCCGGCCGACGTGCGCACGGGCCAGACGGAAAGTGCAGAAGCCGAGCAGGAACAGGCCGGGCAGGTTCACCAGCAACGGCAGAAACTCCGTGTATGAAGCCAGACCGAGGGCAGCCGCCTCCTGCAAATAATAGAGCGGCGGGTAATAGGAAGACAGATCCGCAAACCCGCTCCAAAAGGCGCCCGACTGCCAGGCCGTCAGATACCGGAACCCTTGCATCTGGTGATACGCCATGTCCCAGACCGGCGGTGTCTGATTCAGCAGAGTGTAAAGGACGTGAAGTGCCACCACGGTTGTGAAGCCCAGGGGAAAAAGGGGCGAAGGGGCAGAAAGGGGCAAAGGGGCAGCGGGGCAAAGGGGCAAAGGGGTGGAGGCGTCCCCATTCTTCGGTGCCTTTTCCTTCATTTTTCCTTTATCCTTCATCCCTGCCCTTTGCCCCTTCGCCCCTTCTTCCCTTCGCCCCTTCGCCCCTTCGCCCCTTCGCCCCTTCGCCCCTTCGCCCCTTTGCCCCTTTGCCCCTTTGCCCCTTTGCCCCTTTGCCCCTTCGCCCCTTCGCCCCTTCTTCC
>Ga0105104_10003866_pt1 | contig 10522 bp, 10 predicted proteins | sample PPLLaktember2015_3_FD_87034 | JGI IMG/M metagenome (GOLD analysis project Ga0105104, IMG submission 87034) | Freshwater sediment microbial communities from Prairie Pothole Lake near Jamestown, North Dakota, USA - PPLs Lake P7 Core (6) Depth... | ecosystem: Environmental > Aquatic > Freshwater >... | reverse complement strand
TACCCGACGACTTCGCCGGCGCCCACTTCAAAGTTAATGTGGTCGACTGCGACGAAATCGCCGAAACGCCGCGTAAGATTTTCAACGGAGATGACAGGTTCAGTCATAACGTTCCCTTCCGGATCGCAGAACGAATCAGTTCAGCCTTTTGTTTACGCCCCATTTTTTCATAAGCAAGAGCTTCATGCGCAAGAGAAAGCACAGGGATCTGTAACCCACGCCATTCCACCCACACGAGGACAGACGGGATATCCAGCGGCGGCTGCCAAACGCCATCCACCCCGCGATGCCGGACATCACCCAACAACTCAACCTGCAATCCATCGATCTCAGCCTGTCCATGATAGGAGAGGGTATGTTCCGATTCCCAAACATGCACGGAAACTTTCATGAATTCAGCAAGCTTCTTCTCAAGAAGATAAATTGTCTTTGCGTCTGTCTGCAAATCCAGGTCATGGACAGAAAGATCGACGCCCTGCAAACGCAAACCGGCGCTTCCGGTTAATGCCCATAAATAATCGGCGGGGTCGATCCTGGCAGCCAGCAGAGTGAGAACACTGGCATGTTGCTCAGGGAGATCATATACGGCTTTCAGCATGGCTACTCCGAAAGAGCGATGAATACATCTTCGAGGACAGGTGGCACGGAACGCAGCTCGTCCACCTGACCGCCCTCGCTCCCGATCTGGGACCTCAACCGGCTGAGGACATCCTGGGCTTTGTTCTCCCCAACCCGAATGTGCAGCCGATCTCCGAACGCCTGGACATCTTCCACATCTTCATCCTTGTGAGCAATATGACGGAGAAGACCGATTGGCGAGCCGCGCAGTTCGAGGACGCGTCCATTTAGCCGCGACCGCAAGTTAGATGGGGTATCTTCCGCAATGATACGCCCCGCTTTCATGAACCCGACGCGATGACAGCGTGAGGCTTCATCCATGTAAGGGGTGGAGATGATGACAGAAACATCTCCCTCACCTCTGTTCTCTCTTCCGATGGGAGAAGCCGAAACCAGTTTGATCACGAGTTGCCAAAAATCCTGGCGCGTGACCGGGTCAACGCCGGTCGTTGGCTCATCGAGCAGCAAAACTCTCGGACGTGTGACAAGCGCCGAGGCGAGCCCGAGTTTTTGTTTCATCCCGCCGGAGAGCTGGCCCGCCCGGCGGTCTTTGAAATCGGACAGACCCACAAATTCGAGAATTTCCAATGAGCGCGGCAGCCATTCAGTGGAGCTCAACCCGCGTACTTCGGCAAAGAAACGGATGTTTTCAAGGACTGTTAAATCCTCATACAACGAAAATCGTTGCGAGAGATACCCGAATTGTGAGCGTGCTTTTTCAGTTTGCCTGTCGATATCATAGCCACAAATACTGATTTCACCCACGTCCGCTTTTAACGCGCCGACGAGCAAACGTAAGGTGGTTGTCTTCCCAGCACCGTCCGCGCCGACCAGACCATAGATTTCGCCGGATTGAATAAGTAATGATACATCGTCAACGGCAATCAGGTTTCCAAATGACTTCCGCATGTGGCTTGCTTGTATGAGAGGGTTCATCCTAAACCTTTACAGGGTGAATGATCACCACGGCTTCATTGATAGCAAGTCCTTCAAGCTGTTCCCGGCTTGGATGCCTCGGTAAGCCGTGCGCCTTCTCCAGGATCAGACCAATCATACGTGGGTGTTGCTCGAGACGCACTTCCATAAAATCGGCAAACTTTGACGGGTCATTTACGACTTCAGCGGACCCACAAAAATGCTTTGCACCCACGTGGATTTCAACTTGTGGGCATGATTGAATGTTACGGACCCAATCTGCTTTGAGACCGCGCGCGGCTCCGAGATAATACGAGCCGTCAATTTCTTCGTATTGCAACGGTGTCACCCGCTTCTTCCCGGACCTGCGGCCTGTGGTCGTTAACAAGAGGACGATCTTGCCAACCAGGCGTCCCAGCCCGATCGCGTATAGAACCCGATGGATCTTTTGAATATTTTTCATCCTTGCCCAGTTAAACTTGACAGGTTGCATGTCATTCTCCTTCATCAGGGCACAAAACGCTTACTTGAAAACCACGTCCGCCGGCATGCCGATTTTGAGTTTGCCTTCACTGTCGGTCACTTTCAGTTTGATCGCATAGACCGTGGAACTGCGCCCCTCCACAGTCTGGACATTGCGAGGCGTGAACTCAGCCTGATCTGCAATGTGGATCACTTCGGCGGTAAAGGTTTCACCAGGGAATGAATCGACTGTGACCTGCGCTTGTTGCCCCAAAGTAGTTTGACCATAGCGATCTTCAGGGACATAGACAGTAATGGTGATATTGTTCAGATCCGCCATTGCAAACGCGATGCTGCCCGGCTGCACAAATTCACCAGCCTCGATGTTGCGTGTCAGGATGACGCCATCCATCGGTGCATAGACCGTCAGTTTGGTGATCTGCGTATCGAGCAAGGCTAAGTTTGCCTCAGCTTGGTGGACAGCGCTCTCGGCTTGTCCCAGAGCGGTTTTGGCTTGTTCAAGGCCCATGGCAGCGATCGTCACTTGCTGGGAATATTCACCGGTCTGCAGGCTGCTCAACGTATCGAGAGCAACTTCATAGCGTTCCTGGGCTACCGAAACCGCGGCGCGGGCTTCGAGCACACGGTTTGCCGCATCGCTGGTTAGCAGATCTTTGTATGCCTCTTCGGCTTCATCGAGTTCGGCATCCGCGGCATCCAGAGCATCCTGTGAAACGTTCAGGATATCGCTTTCTCCGCTCATGTCTTTGGCAATCGCAATTTTGACGCGATAGGCAGACGGGGCGCGCATCGGGATATGTACATCCACATCTTCAGGGCTGACCTTGCCACCCGTGATTTGGGCGTGATTATCGACAGATTTGGCGATCAGATAGCCCATACGCGCATTGGAAAGACGTGTCTCAGCCGCCACGAAATTGGCATTGCTCAAGTTTTGGATAACACTCTCAAGATCAGTCTGGGCCTGTTGCAGCGCCTGAAGAGAGGCTTCCACCTCAACCTGGGCAGCAACGATTTGCTCATCCTGGCTGAAATACCACAGCGGCTGTTCGAACCAGTTGGGAGTGTTTTTACTCCAGTCTGCCAGGCGCTGGGAGCCTTCCTGGGCGCGGGCAGCAGTCAACGCGACGTCATACTGCGCCTGTGCCATATCAGAAGCGCTTTGTGCCGTCAGCAGGGCGCTCTGGGCCGAGGCGATGCCGCTTTGAGTAACTTCTCGCTGCGCAGCCAGCAGACTATCGTCGAGGATAAGAACCGGATCACCCATCGTAACAGATTGTCCTTCCTCGACGAGGACTTCCTTTACTTTTCCAGCCATTTCAGGCGAGAGGTTCACAATCGTAGCTTCGATGGTTCCAGAGGCAGTCAGCGTGCCATTCCCATCGCCAAGCGTTTGTGTGACGATGAAATAGGCGCTGACAATGACCAGCAGTGCAATAACAATGACAGCAGGAACGGGTGGACGTTTATGGTTCATGGAAAACTCCTTTGCATTAATCAAGTCGTTTGCGGAAACGCAGGGCCGCGGCGGTCATAATTCCAACGGCGAAGAGGCTCATGGCAAGAACGTCGGTCTGGATCATTTCGAGCCCAACTCCTTTGAGCAACAGCGCACGGATGATGACAAGGTAATATCGCAACGGCATGAGATAGGAAAGCCATTGCAGAAACCTGGGCATCGCCTCCAGAGGAAAGAAAAACCCTGAAAGGAAAATGCTTGGCAGGAGAGTCATCCAAACTGTGAGCATGGCCTCCTGCTGAGTATTCGCGATGGTTGAAGCGAACAGGCCTATGCCAAGCCCGGTAACGAGAAAGATGAGTGAAAGCACAATGATGAGCCCCAGATCCCCGCGGATGGGCATGCCAAACCACCAGTGACCCACAGCCAGGACCTCGATAGTGTTGAAGAAACCAAGAATGACATAAGGCATGAGTTTGCCGACAATCAGTTCCCACGGACGGATGGGAGTAACAATAAGTTGCTCGATCGTGCCACGTTCGCGCTCACGTACAACTGAAGTTGCAGTGAGGATCGCGGCAATCGCGTACAGGATCATGCCGATCACACCCGGGATCATGAAGTAGGCGCTGATCATGTCCGGGTTGTACCAAACTGTCGTGCGAGCTTCGACAGGTGGTTGCACACGCAGGTTTGATCCTGAACTTGCAAAGCGCTTACCGAGGATTTCTGTGGCGTGAGACTGACTGATGAGTTGCGCGGCCGAGAGGGCGGTGGAGGCACTGGTCGGGTCAGATCCATCCAGGATGAACGCGACCTGCGCTTCGCCATCGTTCAGGCGCTGGGCGTAATCAGGCGGGATAATGACCGCCGCGCGCGCATCGCCGGCTGAGATCAACGCCTCGATTTCCGCTTCCGAAGTGACCATGTAGGCAATCCGGAAGTAATCCGCGGCGCGATACGAATCGAGCAGGGCGCGCGACTCGTGGCTGCGGCTCTGGTCCAGCACTGCCAGCGGAATGTTACGCACATCGCTGGTGGCGGAATATCCCAGCAGGAACAATTGCATGATCGGGATAATGAGGATCATGACCAGCGTCCGCACATCGCGGAAGATCTGGATGAATTCCTTGCGAATGATGGAGGTCAGGCGTGAATTCATATGGACTCCTTCAGGACGCCGTGCAAATAAATATCCACAAAAAGATCAAAGCTGTTTTTAGGCATTAATTTGGCGAGGAGTGAATCTTTAATAAGCAGTTCAGTAATGTAAAAGGAAAAAAACATACCCAGAAACGAACGCACCAAGACTGGAGGAGGAATTTTGCGCAAATTCTTACGGACCCGGATCATCTTTTCGAACATTGGCAGGATCTTGGGGACTATTTCGCTAAGGAGTCTCGATACATGCTCCCCGTTAAATTCCACGAGTTCAATGAAAATCAACTTCATCAATTCAGGGCGACTGCCCAACTCGGTGACCAGGATCTTGGCAGCGCTGCGGATGAACTCCTCGGCTGTGTCCCCTTCCGCAGCAAGCACCAGCGGCAAGATCTGTTTATACGGATGTTTATCGAGAAGGATGGCTGCGAATATCTCTTCCTTGTTGGAAAAATGATTGTAAATACCGCCGAGTGCAAGCTTAGCTTCATCTGCAATCTGGCGCACCGAGGTGGCATGATAGCCCTGCTTCATAAATAGTTCGAATGCCGCTTCCTCGATGGCTAGTCTTGTGACATCCCCTTTTTTCAGAGTATCTTTTGTTTTAACAGGCATGATTTCTTCCTTACCAGAAATGAACGAACGTTCGTTTTTATTTTATTCCGAATCAAATAATTGTCAAGAGGCCAGCCACTGAACTAGCGTAACTGAAAAGCTACAACTCCCCTTGCCTATCCTCGTATATCAAAGTGTATAATTGCCTGGACACACCGGAAAGGGACAAACATGGCAGGGCTAACCTGGATCGAGATCATCTATTGGGCTGCGACGATCATCGGCGGAACACTCTTCATCCTTCGCCTGGTTATGATGTTCATCGGGGGAGGCTTGGGCGATGGTGATGTGGACATTCCGCATGACGTAGATATCAGTGGGGATATTCACACGGACATATCCGGCGACCACGCCGGTGCAGACGTAAGCTTCAAATTGCTATCGGTACAGGGACTGACTTCCTTCTTTATGATGTTCGGACTCGTTGGACTGGCACTGCTGAAGAGCAATTTTCCAGTCCTGGTGACTGTCATGGGTGGGATGGCGGCAGGCCTGGCCACGGTCGCAATCACGGGCCTGATATTCACCCAGATGAAGCGCCTGCAAACCGAAGGCACGATCCACATTCAAAACACAATCGGCACAGAGGGAAGCGTCTATTTGACAATTCCCCAAAATGGCTCGGGACAGGTCCAGATCATTGTGCAAGGTTCGCTTAAGATCTTTGATGCCATCTCAAAGAGCAAGAAAACGATCGCCACAGGTGAAAAAGTTCAGGTTGTCGGAGTGGCGAGTGGCAATACCCTAATCGTCGATAAAACCAAGTAATTCCGGAGGATCACATGAACGCTGCAGGTTATTGGATGTTAGCTTTGATTGCGATTGTAGCTCTTGTCTTCATGACCTTTGCATTTATGGCAAGCCGTTACAAACGTTGTCCATCCGACAAGGTACTGGTCATCTACGGGCGCGTGGAAAAAGGACGTTCCAGTAAAACCATGCATGGCGGTGGCGCATTTGTGTGGCCTCTGATACAGGACTATACGTATCTGAGTCTCACCCCCATTACGATCAGCATACCCCTGGAAAACGCACTGTCCCTGCAAAACATTCGCATCAATGTGCCAAGTACATTTACGGTTGGCGTCAGTACCGTACCGGAGATCATGAGCAACGCGGCCGAGAGAATCCTGCACTTGCAGCAAAACACCATCGAAGAAATGGCGAAAGAGATCATCTTCGGTCAGCTGCGTCTTACGGTTGCCTCCCTGACCATCGAGCAGATCAACCAGGACCGCGAGAGTTTTCTCGAGTCCATTCGCCGCAACGTGGAGCCTGAACTCAACAAAATCGGTCTGCAACTCATTAACGTCAATATCACAGACATCACCGATGCCTCCGACTACATCAGCAGCATCGGCAAAAAAGCGGCGTCTGAGGCGATCAATCAGGCAAAGATCGATGTTGCGGAGCAGACCCGCTATGGCGCCATCGGTGAAGCCAATGCGGTTCGTGAGCAGGAGATCAAAGTGGCTGAAGCGATGGCTGAGGCAGAAATCGGTCGCAAGACGGCCGATGCCAACCAGCGCAAGCGCGTCCAGGAACAGGAAGCGGATGCCGTCCAGGGCGAAAATACCGCCAACGCCAACATCTCCAGATACAACGCTGACCTTGAGATCCAGCGCGCCAAAGCCAGCGCGGATTCAGAAAAGGGGAAGAAATCTGCGGAAGCCGATCAACGCGTTTTCATCCAGGCCCAGGAAGCCGAAGCAGTGAAGGGTGAGAACACAGCCAAAGCCAACATTGCAGACTACAACGCCGGGTTGGAGGTGAAACGCGCCGCGGCGTTGAAGCAGGCCGAGGTTGCGCGCTATGAAGCGCAGATTGCCATCCAGCAGGCTTTATACAAAGCCGAACAGGAACGTTTGCGTGCCGAGGAGGTGGTCCGCCAGGAGATCGAGAAGAACAAGGTTGAAATCGCCGCCGAAGCCGAAGCGGAACGCATCCGGCGCGAAGCCAAAGGTGAAGCAGATGGCATCCTTGCCAAATACCTGGCGGAAGCCGAGGGCATGCGCAAATTGCTCGAGGCGAAAGCGGATGGCTATCGCAGACTGGTCGAAAGTGTTGGAGGCAACGCCCAAGCCGCCTCCACGTTCCTGATGATCGAAAAGCTCGAAGAACTTGTTTCCCGCCAGGTGGAAGCCATTAGCAACCTTAAGATCGACAAGATCACCGTCTGGGACTCGGGCGGCAAGGGCGATGGTTCCTCCACCTCGAACTTTATCGCCAACCTGTTCAAGAGCCTGCCGCCCCTCCAGGAAATTTCTGAAATGGCTGGTTTCGAGTTACCGGAGTATTTGGGAAAGATGAAGGGCCAGAATATCAACGGTTCTGATGATGCTGCAGATACTGGTACAACACTTCCGCCCCAGGGCAAAAAACTCGGACCGCAAAGTCATTAGAAGGATATTCGACCTTCCAAGCCCGGTAAGATAGTACCGGGCTTTTTTGTTTTTACTATCCATGGAATTTAGCATCAGGTAGAATCAAACAATGCTCCCCTTCACCAAAGTTGAACTGTTTATCCGCAAGCACTTGCGCTATAACGTCACTGTCGGTCTGCTGGATGGCGGCATGTTCGGCATGGCAATTGGTTTTGCCTCCTTTAGTACGATCCTGCCGCTCTTTGTCGCCTCGATGACCGACTCTGCCACGTTGATCGGTCTCGTGCCTGCCATTCATTCCGCAGGCTGGCTGCTCCCACAGTTGTTCATTGCAGGTTACACCGCACGCTTGCGCCGCTACAAACGGACGGTGCTCCTGGCAACCATCCATGAGCGCATTCCGTTTTTGGGGCTGGCACTGGTCGCCTTCCTGCTCCCCAAAATTGGCTTGCAAGCTGGTTTGATCATCACCTTCGTGCTTCTGACCTGGCAGGGATTGGGCGGCGGTTTCACAGCCAATTCATGGACCAGTATGATCTCCAAGATTATCCCGCCTGAATCGCGCGGCACCTTCTTTGGAGTACAGGGCGCCGTGGCAAATCTTTGCATCAGCTTCGCTGCGGTGGGAGCAGGTTATCTTCTAAGTTGGTTCGACTCGCCACTCGATTTCATGACTTGTTTTTTGATCGCGTCTGTGTTCTTCAGCATCTCATGGATTTTCCTGGCGTTCACGCGTGAACCCGCCGATCACGAAAAGGTGATCGAAGAAAACCCTGCTCCTTTCTGGCGCGGAGCAGGCCGGATCCTCAAACGCGACCGGAATTTCGACTGGTTTCTCACAGCCCGCATCCTTTCGCAGTTTGCCACCATGGGATTTGCATTCTACATCGTCTATGCCTTACGCCGTTTCCACATGGATGCAATCACAGCCGGGTATCTCACCGCAACATTGACCATCGCGCAGACGGTTGCCAATGCCGGCATGGGCTGGTTGGGAGACCGCGTGGGTCATCGCCTTATGTTGATCACCGGCGCGGCCTCTGCGGTCTTGAGCTCCTTGCTCGCCTGGTTTGCTCCGTCTCTCGTATGGTTCTTTCCAATTTTTGTGCTCACAGGTTTTTCAAATGTCGCCATCTGGACGAACGGCATGACAATGAGCGTTGATTTCAGCGGCGAAAGCGAACGACCTTTTTACATCGGTCTCGCACAAACCCTCACAGCTCCAGCCACGATCCTGGCGCCCCTGCTGGGTGGCTGGATCGCGGATACACACGGCTTCGTGTCCACGTTCGCGTGGTCCATGATGTTATCCATTGTGATGCTGGGAATTCTGGTCTTTCTTGTCAAAGAACCCCGCAAATTCCCTCGCCCGCTTTCACAAGGCGAGGGAGTATAGGAGATCGCATGTCCATCATTCAGGAAAAAGTTAATCAGGCAATTGAAATTCTCAGTGAGCAGCAAATCGATCTATGGCTCACATTCGTCCGTGAGACGAGCGGCGTGCGCGACCCCATGCTGGATTTCCTGATGGGTCCCAATGACTTGACGTGGCCCTCTGCGCTGATCCTTACACGTCAGGGTGAGAGAATCGCCATCGTTGGCAACCTCGAAAAGGAGGCCGTCGCCAGACACCATGTGTTCGATATCATCCTTGGATATGACAGCGCAGTCAGCAAACCTTTACGGGACACGATCACACGGCTCGCCCCCGCCCAAATCGCGGTCAATACCTCCAGGAACAACGTCCACGCTGACGGTTTGACTCACGCCATGTATGAGATCCTGCGCGACTACCTGAAAGACACAGCTTACGCAGACCGACTCGTCAGTGCCGAGCCCATCGTCAATGCCCTGCGCGGACGAAAGACTCCCGCCGAACTGGAACGGATCCGCAAGGCAGTCGAGATCACAGATGAGATTTACCGGAAGACCTTTGATTTCATCAAAGTTGGCATGACGGAGCTTGAGATCGGCGAATATATGCACCAGCTGGCGCGGGATTACAACGTGGGATTGGCGTGGCCCGCGCAGAACTGCCCAGCCGTCAACAGCGGACCCAACTCCCCCTTCGGACATAGCGGTCCTACAAATATCAAAGTGGAACGCGGGCACGTCCTCCATTTTGACTTTGGTGTGAAATATGAGGATTACTGTTCCGACATTCAACGTCTCGTTTATGTTTTGCGAGAAGATGAAACGGAAGCACCTCCCGAGGTCCAACGCGGCTTCATGACGATTCGCACCGCGATCGAGAAAGCGCGTGAAGCGATGAAGCCAGGTGTGACAGGCAACTCGATCGATGTGATCGCGCGTGCGATCGTGACTGATGCCGGCTACCCTGAGTATCCGCACGCCCTCGGTCATCAACTCGGACGTGTGGCACACGATGGCGGCGCGTTGCTGGGTCCGTTGTGGGAGAAATATGGCGACGATCCGAATCACAAATTGGAAGCAGCCCAGATCTTTACGATCGAACCCGGACTGGCTGTGCCAAACTACGGATATGTTGCTCTCGAGGAAGATGTCGTCATGACCGAAAAAGGCGCGGAATACATCGGTGAGCCGCAAAGAGAACTTGTGCTATTGAAAGGATGAAGTAGGAAGGATGAAAGATGAAAGAGAGTGAGGGGACAAAACCCTGAAGGGGTGGAATATTTGTAGCGGAGGGAAGAATTTCCCAAACCCCGCAGGGGTGACATAGAGGTTATCGGAGCCAATTCCCGGGAAGAAAATTTTCTTAAACGGGAGCAATACCCGGCTGGGTATGGGGCGAAGCATCCAAAAGAAGAGGCGGTTATTCCTGTCGCATTTGTGCTATCTATCACTAGCTTGTCTGACATCTCAAAACTATACTCAGCATTGAGGTACTTATGACAACTGAAGATCC
>Ga0105104_10003865_pt1 | contig 10523 bp, 9 predicted proteins | sample PPLLaktember2015_3_FD_87034 | JGI IMG/M metagenome (GOLD analysis project Ga0105104, IMG submission 87034) | Freshwater sediment microbial communities from Prairie Pothole Lake near Jamestown, North Dakota, USA - PPLs Lake P7 Core (6) Depth... | ecosystem: Environmental > Aquatic > Freshwater >... | reverse complement strand
TGGCTTCAAGGCCGTCCATCACCGGCATGCGAACATCCATCCAGATCAAGTGCGGCAGCCATTCCTGATACAGTTCAATACCTTTCAATCCGTTATCTGCCACGCGGACTGGGAACCCGACATCTTCCAACAATCTCTGCAATAACATCCAGTTTTCCATTTGATCTTCAACGATCAGGAGGCGATATTCGATTTGCCCGGAAGCAATGCCCATGACTCGTCCCCGCTTAATTTTCGGCGCCCTCAATTCTATTTTTTCCACCCGATAAACGGGCACTTCTAATCGGAACGTTGATCCCTTGTCCGGGATACTCTCAATGCTGATCCGTCCGCCCATTAACTCCACATACTTGCGGGTGATCGCAAGCCCGAGCCCTGTCCCTTTTTGTTTTGTCACTTTGCCCACCTGGACAAAAGACTCGAAGATGCGTTTTTGATCTTCAGCGGTGATGCCCATGCCCGTATCTTCCACTTCAATGATCAGCTGCAGACGTTGAGGATCGTCAGAAGGTTGCACACTCATGCGCAGGGTCACTTCTCCCCGCTCGGTGAACTTAATGGCATTGCCTATCAGGTTGATGACCATCTGACGCAGTTTTGCAGCATCGGTTCGAACGAATCGTGGAATAGTTACTGATGGATCGAATATCAATTGCAGCTTTTTTTCTTCTGCTCGCACACGCATCAGATCGGTGATATCGAGCACCAACTCTCCCAAATCGACATTATCATTTTCTACACTGCTGCCTCCTGCCTCGACTTTCGCCATGTCCAGCACGTCATTGATGAGATCGAGCAAGTGCTCACCGCTGCGGTTGACAATATCAAGAATCTTCCGGTGGGCGTTGGAGATACTTTTATCATGACACAACAGTTCAGAGAAACCAAGAATGGCATTCAATGGAGTCCGCAGTTCATGACTCATACTTGCAAGGAAAACGCTTTTGGCTTTGTTGGCAGATTCGGCAATTTCCTTTGCCTGTTTCGCCCTCACGTTGGCGCGGCGCATTGCCTCGGCGACACTTGAAATCATCGTGCTCGTTATGACGAAAACGGTCAAACCCAACCAGTCAGCAGAATCTTTTATGAAGGGTTGACCCACAAGCATTTGACCTGAGAAAATAACAATGACACATGCAAGACAAGTTGTCAGTAAACCGGCGGTAAATCCGCCATATATTGCGGCACCCATCACAGCCGGATAGAAGGTGAGCCATGCCATACGGTTCCCAAGAGTCTGCAAAGGCCATACCCGCAAAAAGGCGGCGGCAGCAATAAGCAGTACCGACAACATATAACGCTGCCATTTCCATGGAATAATTTTATACCAGCTCATAACGGTTCCTCGTTTTGACTCCACTGAAATTTTCTATGAGATGAATATGGTAGGAATCCCGGCTCAAATTCCAAGGCCTTTCGAAAGTTAGAGAGAAGCACACAGGCCCTGTCGCAATAAAGAAAATTGACCGATGCAGGGGGAGATTGTGCAAGATTGGAAACTTAAAATTACGTATGCTGAGAAAATTCTTTGCCGATGCGGGTGAATGCGGAACAACTGTCTCATAAAATCATTGTACGTATGCATATCCCCTGGTTCCAATCCCTATCACTGGAATACGAAGGATATCACGCTTTGTTCGTCGAACGTATACCATTGATATAAAAACGTAGCGGATGGGGCGCCAAGAAGAAATCACCCAAAGGATTGATAAAGTAGTTAATCCCTCTTATGACGAAAACCTGGAACATCCAGGTCTGTCGAGATAAGCTCTGCGAGTGACAGCGCGGGACAAGGGGGAACGATACCTGCGTGATGAAGTTATCTGATTCTCATGCAATGGGAATATTTAAAATCCTGACCTGTTTTTAACGACGTGGAGCCGAAAGGAAGAAAATCTCTATCATCTGCTTGCACAACTCCAAACGTTAACGGCACCGAAGAGGATAAATAACACGCCGGCGATTTTATTCACCATTGCGAGTCCTCCGTTTGCGAGTTTCTTTTTATAGACGTACGTGGCGCTTGTCAGTAATGAGAACCACAAAAGAGATCCGAAGAAAACACCTGTCACGAGCATGAACAGGGAAATCCGGCCTGTTGTCGTTTGTACGATTCTCGTACTCGAAAAAACCGCCCCAAAGCCGAACATCGACATCGGATTAGTCAGTGCCAGAAGGAAAGTAGTGACAAACGTCCTCCGGGGCAGCTTCAATCGGACTGCTGTTGCCTCGGCCAGCGGATTGGAACGGAAAATCTGAAAACCCAGAACAAGCAAGAGAACACCGCCTCCTAATCTCATCCATAATTGCCATTCCTGGATAAAATTGGAGATGAAAGTCACACCGAATGCGGCGATGAGCGCGTAGACAATATCCGCCGAGGCGCCGCTCAGTCCGACAATAAAACCCTGGCGCCTCCCGTACATCAGCGTACGGCGGACGCAGAGAACCCCGATCGGCCCAACCGGTGTTGCCAGCAGGAATCCTATCGCAAGCCCTTCAAGGAGATAAAGGAAATCCATATCAAATTCTCACAGGTGATTATTCCTCCATTCGAAGCGGACTGGAAAATGAGGTTGATTCATGATCGGAATCATTTCCGAGCAAATGTTGAAGGAATCGAATACCGTTCACTCCTTCAAACAACCACACTTCAATCCACTTCAGCGGATTCCAGAGATGGAAGTACCAATGGTGCCATATTCGCCGGACATACGTTCTGGAAAACGCCTGAGCAAACGGATTCCTTTTTCTCAACCAAAGCTGAACAACCGATGGGACTCTGATTTCCGGAATTTCGGCCTGGAGTTTTCGATAATACCCGACTAGCTCTTTCTCTTTCACATCCCGCCAATCCATGACCCCTTGCTTTGTTTTTACAATCAACTCAAACAGTCCTTCTTCAATTTTGCTCTTTGCACGGCTCCGAAGCCACACATCCTCCAGTTGGAAGAATAGTTTCGCCATCCCCACTAACCGGGCGGTGATCACCTTTAACCGATTCCACCAGAACGGTATCATGGCTTCATGCGCAAGCCCCGACCGGCGATCGTTTCGACGGCGGACGGTCCAGAAACCGCAATTCATCGGGTGTAATCGCTCGATCCGTGATGCATACAAGTACCACATGAAGAATGCCAGCTTCTCTTTATAGCAATGAGAATCGTGTCTCCAGATTTTCAAAATATTGACCATGTGCCTGGTGGAATAGAATTGTTCCCACGTGTTCCGATATGCTTCCAAAAGTTCATCACTGGACATGCGCTCCGGTTTTACCGCGACGTGAGCCGAATCGTACATGTTAAAATCCTCATGCATCCATCTCTTCTCCTGCCACCATCTCTGATGGTCCTTTGACCCGGGGAGCGGTGAAAGAATATAGAACGAAGCAGAATCGAACATCATCCGTTGAAGTTCGGCCACATCCTCCTTGATACTTTCCGGCGTGTCGAAAGGCAGTCCCAGGATATACCCTGCGTGGCATGTAATACCGAGAGAGTGGCAATGGGCAACAAGATCCTTGTATTCCGACACCTGATTTTGAAATTTATCCTTGGACCGGAGATTCTCGCGATTCACGCTTTCCACACCAAAAAAGACCTGGTTGCATCCGGCCCGTGCCGCGAGTTCAAAAAAATCACCGCCGGGCATCTTTCGTGCTGCGAGGTCGCTTTGCATCATAAAGGTGAATGGAATTTTTTCCTCTTCGCGTAAACCGGTCAGTTTTGAAAACAGCTCACGCCATTTCGGATTGCGTGCAGTGTTGTCATCCGTAAAAAATGAGTGCGATACACCTGCTTCGAGGTAACTTTGCCGGACAAAATCGACGACTTGTTGCGGTTCCCGGTACCGCATGGTCCGGCCCTGCACGTTGATGATGGTGCAAAAGTCGCAATTGAACACACAACCGCGTCCTGTATCAATGGTCGTAAACCGAGAAGCAAAATTATCAAACTCATCTTTCGTGATATGAGGTATGGGAACGTGGAGCAAATCCGGTGTGGGATTGAGGAAATTATAGAGTGGTTGTGCTTTATCCTTGAGGACATCTTCCACCACTGCTGATAACCGCCCGCCTTCGACCTCTCCAGCGACCAGGGTGATCCCTTCCGACATTGCGGCTTTCAGATCATCTGTCACACCAATCATCGCGAGCATGCCGCTCACATGAAAACCGCCAATCAAGACCGGAATCCCGTGCGGAAGGAATTTTGACGCGATATCCAACGCACGCGGAAATTGATTTGTTTGCACACCAACGAGCATCACGATGGATTTCACTCCGGACACTTTTGAACGATTCACAATTTCCTTTACCGGCACCCACTCAATGGCTTCATCGATCTTACGGATGTGGAGCGAGATCCCGCTCAGAAAAGGTTCATTCACAAGATCGTGGACCAGCGTTCCGATTTGGGTTAACGTATTGCTGCGGATGACACCGATGCGTGTTTTGATCGGGTAGCCATCATCGGTATAGTTCGTCGGACGGATCAGTGTGACATCAAGTTGTTGCACTCCGCTCCCCGGGGCTGTCGGATAATCTATTCGGAGATCTTCGGACCTCTCCACTGAGTTATGCGATTGCATGCTTTTTTTCCTTTAAAAGTCAGATTTATAATAGGTTAACAATACCCATGGATGATGCAGGAGAGATGTGATAAAAACAGGAATTATTTCTTCAGTGTGCTCATCCGTTTTCCCCTCCATCATCCTGCCATCGATTCTCGTCATCGTGAGTTCGCCGGGAATCGGCCTCATCATACGAATCCTGACCATTCCGCATCTCCTTGAGCTGGCGGGCCTCAGATTCCTGAACATCGGATTCTTTCTCTTGATCAGACGGTTGATCAAAAAATTGAAGATAAGGAGACTCATCGGAGTATTGGTTCAGGGAGCTGAGTCCTGTTTCCCATTCATGATGGCCCTGGTCGATTCCTTGAAATGGGGGGGGACTTCCGCGGTGCTGCCTTGTTTTATGGCCGTTATTTTTCAGCATGGAAAATTTTCATGTATCTTCAAACGGCGTTGTAGGAGGAATTTTGATGTTCATCTTGCGCAACGTTTGTTCCGAGACGGTAGAAAGATAATGGGGATGATCTTTTGCTGTAATATTATAGAGCGGAAACGCATCACCGGAGGTGGTTTTCTGCCACCCAATGAAGACGGCATCTGAATTTGCATCTTTAAGAATGCTCGAATGCAGGTTTTTATTTCCTTCTTCAGAAATATCTGTATCCTGCTTCTTTGGGCTCAGCCTCCCTACCCAATCATTAAACACCTGGCTGATTTCTCTTAATGGAGAACGCTTATTATTCATATAAAATTGCCTTTGCGAATGACGCAAGAAAATAAAATAATTGCCCCTTCTTCTGATGAATAGAATACTAATGGTTTTATTTAATGGGAATAGTCCAAAAGGATGAAAAAGGGATTAATACCTTGAAAAATAGATATAAACGGTACTGGGGAGGGGCCGACGGCCGTAAAAACCTTTACACCGCCGGCTTTTTTGAGAGATATCCATTTTCTTTGGCATAAGCGGAGAGCTTATTCCTTAAGAGTTTCCTGCCCCTATGCAACCGGGAACGGACAGTGCCGATGGGACATTGAACCATCGTTGCGATTTCTTCATAACTGAGCCCGTCAATATCGCTGAGGATGATGATGTTCCTGAATGTATCGTTGAGCGATTCAAGGGAGCGCGTAATCTCGTCACCAAACAGTTCATCGTATGATTTTTCCTGGAGATGCTTGAGGGGCAAAGGCGTTTCATGCAATGTGTCATAGGGGAGGTGGTATTCTTTGTATTCAACCTTCTTCGGCTCTCGTATTTCTTTTCTATAATAATTGATATATGAATTTTTCATGATTCGATAGAGCCATGCCTTGATATTTGTCCCCGCTTCAAAATTGTTCCAAAATCTGTACGCTTTAAAGAACGTCTCCTGCAACAGATCATCTGCATCGTCAGAATTTCTGGTTATCGCGAACGCATAATTGTACAGGAGCGATTTATGCGGGAGGGCCGTTTTTTCAAAACTCCAGTGATTTTCCATAGTGAGCTTCCCTTTCATTTTCAAACAGAATTACTTTCAACTGGAACTAATGATGCGAACGATTTACTTCACGGGAAATAGACCAAAAGGATGAAAAAGGAATTAATCCTTTTGAATGAGGCCCATGAGATGCAAAGAGGGGTCAATGCGGAATTGCGGATGTTCACCGATGCTGCATTCTCGGTGCTCTTTCACTTTCAATGAGGAGCCGGTTTTTGGACTTCTTTCGACCCTTCAAATATATTCGCCTCTTTCGTACACCAGGCAAGAAACGCCAGCCGGGTCACCTCCGTCTTCGATAACCCATACGGAAATGATGCGGCAAAGTTCTTCATGACATGATCTAGAAATTCATTAAATGTGTTCATGATGACCCCTCCGAGGATTTAAATTATAATTCATGTTCATTCGGCACACCCCTCATTGCCTCCCTCCTTCCCGTGGGAAGAATAATTTTATGCGCAATGTAATTTATTGTCGTCATGTTTTCCTCAGACTGTTATCACCCAAAAGATTGAAAAAGGGATTAATTCTTATGAGAAAGAAAAATCTCATCGCCAATCGTGGACCAATGAAATGGTGAGCTCTCATGCCGTCTCTCATGGATAAAGAAAAGCAAACCGGCTCACCGTGTTCATCGCTTCGTGGCTTTGCCCGTTCGTTTTGGCGGAATCACATCACCCAAAATCAATCCCCAAGGCTTCAAGGGTTCAACTCTGTCGAAAACGATTTTAAGGATTGCGACAGCAGGCAGGGAGAGAAACATTCCAGAAATGCCCCACAACATGCCGCCAATGATCACTGCAACAATCGAAATGAGAGCATTAATGCTGACACGAGCGGCGACGATATATGGGACAACGAGATTATTATCGATGATCTGGATGACACTGAACGCTGCAAGCACTCCTACAGGATACCACGCCGAATCCTTTGTGATCAGTGCCATGAGAAGGGGAAGCAACCCTCCGATCATAATTCCGATGTAAGGGATGAGATTCAAGAGTGCAGCAAGAATACCGAAAAGAATTGCATAGTCAATACCCAGCAGAAGCAATGCTGCACTATTCAATACAGCAATGATAACGGTTTCTATCATCAATCCGACGATATAACGGTTCACCACCATGCGCGATTCCTGCAATACTTTTTTTAGCGTACCTGCATTTTTCCTGGCGACTAATCTGTAAAAGAATTCGATGATAAGATCTTTGTACATCAACATCAGGAAAGTATAAAGCGGTACGAGGACCACAAGAGTTGTTATGTCCACAAACGTCAGCAGTGCTTGATTCAAGACCTCTCCGCTCCGTTGCCATGTTTGCGCCCCCCATTGTTGGAACCACCGCAATTGATCTGCGTAGGCAATACCCCATGTATCCCTCATGAAGAGCTGTAGGCCATCAATATATTCCATGCTCTCTTTCTTTATGCGGGGAAATTCTTCTCCAAATTGACCGATCTGCATTGCAATGATGGCGGCGAGACAAGCCAAGACGATGGAGGCGATTGCCACAGCGATGAAGATGGAAAGAAGGCGTGGAACCTTGTGTCGCTCCAGGAAGTTGCTGAGGGGATACAAGAGGACGGAAAGCAATGCAGCGAATGCCAAGGGAACAAATATATCCCTCCCCAAAAAAAGGACGGCGGTAACCAGAATAATTCCCAGGATGATAACGGTCGCTCTCGCGTACCATGGTAACCGGAATTCTCTCAAAACGGCTTTCCTCTTTGTTTTACTCTTATGAAAACGATTATAATTGCTCCCGGACACCTGCCGATTCAAATCCATACCGCAAAAAGAGATGACTCCCGGACCGTTTTACCGAGCGAAGTGTTCCCCAGACAGGGTGCTCAGGCGCAAATAGTTTTTCTGCAACTAATCCCAGCCGTTCACTGGCACTTTCCCGGCCCGCGATCTGGGGTGCGAATGTTAAAAACAATTCATCAAGACAATGTACCGCAAAGAAATCACCGATAAGATGCGGACCTCCTTCAATGAGAATTATATCGCATGAGGGACTGACCGTCTCGATCGCCTTGAGAATTTGGCGAGCCGTTATTGTCGTTGTATCGCTCCCTTCAATAATCCGGACTGATTCAGAGAGTTCTTTCCTCTTGATCTGTTGAACGCCTAGGACGGTGGTCACTATTATGACCGGGGCTGTTTCAGACTGAAAGACAGGCAAACTCAAGTCAAGGTCGCCGCTTGCACTCACGATGACATTCAATGGAGAAGGCCTTTTCCCCATGCGTTTTCTTAATACGGCATAGACTTCAGCATACGGAGGATATATATATTGAGGAGTCCAGATGTGGGAGGGTGATGCCCGGAGAGTGCCTGCGCCCACAAGGACAATATCCGAAACCGCACGCAACAGTCCCATCACCATGCTATCTTGCTGGTTGGAACCGCTAATAACATCACCGACGGCTTTGCCATGCGCATCGAGAGACACTACCCCATCCACTGTACTGACGAAGTTACTGATGATGTATGGGCGGCCGGGATGGGATGGGAAACTGAGTGAACCGTACAGCGATTTCAGTTCAGGCGGCAACGGGAGACTTGATTTCAAGTCTGAATCAAAAAGTGTTTCCAAGCTGTTCATCTCTTCGAAATTCATCTTGAGCTGATATTCATCCCTGCTGTTCGTTTAGATAATCAGACTGCCTCAAACGAATCCCCAAGGCAATCCATGTCCTCTTTGATATGATGATCATACACGAAACACCATTCCATGGATGGTGGCTGCACGAGCAATCGACGCATTACTCTGTCTTGAGAAAAGCAATCAAGTCGGTGTTCAATTCATCTTTATGCGTCCATGGCAATCCGTGCGGGGCGCCCGGATAAATCTTCAACTTCGCATTCTTCATGAGTTTGGATGATGCGAGTGCCGATGCGCCGATCGGTACAATCTGGTCGTCATCGCCATGGATAATGAGGGTTGGCACTTCGATTTTCTTGAGGTCTGCAGTAAAATCCGTCTCGGAAAACGCCTTGATGCAATCGAGTTCGTTTTTGAGACCTCCCTGCATGCCCTGGAACCAGAACGCATCCCGAAGGCCCTGGCTCACCTTCGCATCCGGCCTATTGGCGCCAAAGAATGGCGTCGTGAGATCCTTGAAGAACTGCGATCGGTCGGCCGCAACGCCGGCTCTGATACCATCGAACGTCGCCATCGGCAGACCATCAGGATTGGCGTCCGTCTTGAGCATCAGCGGCGTCACCGCACCCACGAGGACAATCCTGGCAATGCGTTGAGTGCCGTGCCGACCGGCATAGCGTGTAATTTCTCCGCCACCGGTAGAGTGGCCGACCAGTGTGATGCCGGTGAGATGAAGCGCCTCAATGAGCTCCGAGAGATCGTCGGCATAAGTATCCATCTCGTTGCCATTCCAGGGCTGGCTTGACCGGCCGTGACCGCGGCGATCGTGGGCAATGCATCGATAGCCGTTGGATGCCAGGGAAATCATCTGGCCCTCCCAGGCATCGGCATTGAGCGGCCAACCGTGACTGAAGACGACCGGCTGTCCCGATCCCCAGTCCTTATAATAAATCTCTGTACCGTCTTTGGTCGTGATGGTGTTCATGGTTTTTCTCCTTTTTTTTCAGTGAGTGTCGTCGACCTTTCCAATTCGTTGGTGTTCCCGCTCTCGGTGGACGTCCCGACTGCCTCCTGCGGACGACTCTCTGCCTCCCGCCGAACATCTGAGATCGAAGCGGCAATAGCTGCAGCTTCCTCTACAGGCACACCTACAGTCCGGCGCAAATACTCTTTCTCTGCGCGCTCATCACCGACGCGCTGATCCACATCTGCAACGCGGTCTTGCTTACCCGGAAGCTCAACTCGAAGCTCTTCGATGAGCATCATAATGGTCGCTGCAATAGGGAGCGCAAGGAGTGCGCCGAGGATCCCCATCACCGTCCCGCCCGCAAGGAGCGCGAAGAGCACGATGGACGACGGAAGGCGCAGCGCACGTCCATAAATTCGAGGAACGAGCACACGGCTCTCAAATTCCTCATACGCGAGCATGACCAACAAAATAATGGTCACGACCACCGGGCCACGCACCAGCGCCGCAATGATCATCGGTGCTATAGACAGGATTGCACCGATGTATGGTAGGACATCTGCTATACCTGCAAACACAGCAAGCGCCAACGCATTTGGCACGCCACATATCACCAGAAGGACGAACGAAAAGATCGCGATGGACAGGCACGTGATCAGCTGTCCACGAATGTATGCGCCAACGATTGTCTCCAGATTCATCAAAACGCGAGCTAAGCGAATATGGTGCGATCGAGGAACAACCGAGAAAAGCCAGCCACGGAGCCGATCGCGATCAATCATGATGTAAAGCGCAAGAAAGATGGCGCTGATGCCATACGCAGTAATTTCGAAAACGCGCATGGAGATGGCAAGGACCGTTGTGCTGAGGGCACTCGAGATAACC
>Ga0105104_10003864_pt1 | contig 10525 bp, 8 predicted proteins | sample PPLLaktember2015_3_FD_87034 | JGI IMG/M metagenome (GOLD analysis project Ga0105104, IMG submission 87034) | Freshwater sediment microbial communities from Prairie Pothole Lake near Jamestown, North Dakota, USA - PPLs Lake P7 Core (6) Depth... | ecosystem: Environmental > Aquatic > Freshwater >... | reverse complement strand
TCACCGGGGGCTAAGCGGCCTTCGTCCCTTCGGGACTCTGCCCTTGCTTCAGAGTCACGCCATCGCTGACAAGATCTCTCGAGATGTGTATAAAGTGCAGCCTCTGCCGCCGCACTCCAAAAAGGACGTGCATCCTGGGCGCGAGTCACAAAATCGTTATCCGCATCGTCTGGAGGAGTCATGAACCTGATCAGAAGTATCGTCATTCTTGTCTGTGCACTCTTGTTCGTCCACGGCCATGGGCTGGCAGCCATTCCCGGCCCAATTAAAAGTCAGTTCCACGGGGCGTCACTTTGTCGACCGCAACGACAAGCCCTTCTTCTGGCTGGGAGACACCGCCTGGCCGCTCCTTGTGCAGTACTCCAAGAGTCAAGTGGAGGCTTACCTGAAGACTAGGTCGGCGCAAGGGTTCACGGTGATTCAGAGTGTTGTCGCCTGGGGTCAGGGGAGCGGAATGGAAAAGAACACTCCCCTTCCCAACCCCGACGGGCACGGTGTCTGGAACAACAATGACCCGGCGACGCCCAACGACGGCTTTTTCAAACACGTGGATTCCCTCGTGGCTTTTGCCGATCAGCACGGACTGGTCATGGCGTTATGGCCGACCTGGGGTTACTACGTCACCGAATCCAATCCAAGACCGTCAATCTGGCCAACGCTCGGAGTTCTAAGTTCGGAGTTCGGAGTTCTAAGTTCGGCGATTAGTCAGCGGCGGTTGAGTGACTCGCCGTTTTTTGGCGAGTTGTATCGAAACCCCGCGGCCCTAGACGAGCGAGCGTTAGCGAGCGGATCGCTCGCTCGTCTAGGGCCGCGGGGTTTCGATACAACTCGCCACAAAACGGCGAGTCACTCAACCGCCGCTGACTAATCGCCGAACTTAGAACTTAGAACTCCGAACTTAGAACTTAGAACTCAGAACTCAGAACCCCTCTCCCCAATCACCCACAGAATGCCACCGAGGAGATGCTTCAGGTAAACCGGGTCCTCGTAGTGCTCTTTCTTGTGGCCCAGCGCCGTGTACCAGGCACGGCCGCCCTCGAACTCGTGACACCAGACCAACGGACAAGGATCAGGCTGGCCGGCGAGCCTTTCCCCGTTGTCGCCGGGTTTCTTCAGGCTCTTAACATCGCCTGCCAGCAATACGCGGACCTTGTCGTTGCGCTCTTTCAGGATGTAGAACTCGTCCTCCCACGGCCAGGTGTCTCGCTCAAAGAAGCTCGTTGAGGGGTGGTTCTTGTCTATCACCCGGATGGTGAACGGCTGGAGCGGGGGATGGAAGTCAAAGGTGCCGCCGACAAGCGACCAGAACCAGGTCGACCTGGCTTCCGAAGCGCACACGGAATGGATGCCCACAAAGCCGCCGCCGCGGCGGATATAGCGTTGGAACACGGCCCGTTGTTCGTCGTTTTCGAACGCTTCGCCGTTTGAATTCGAGAACACGATCGCCCTGTACTGCACAAGATTGTCATCCGTAAACACAGCGGGCTGATCGCTTACATCAACACTGAAGCCGTTTTCACGGCCGAGCTTTTGAATAGCCGCCACCGAGCTGGCGATGTTGTCATGGACGTAGATCTCACCGCTCGATGCGTAGTTTCGCGTGTAAACGAGGAGCCGTGCGTCCCCTGCAGTAACGGCGCGGACGTGCTCGAGCGCAGATTTTGCCTCAGCCGAGACGGCCGGGTCAGACAGAGCCGCCTGGCCCATCTCCAGTGCCTCGGGACAAGGAAAACGTTCGAGCATCGCCAACGCGCCTTTCTTCTCCCCGATCTCGGGCGCCAGCCTGAAAACCTGCCTCAGCACTGAGACCGACTCGGCATGGCTTCGGGCGCCAGGCAGTCCGACCAGGCGGAGAACTCCACGAAGGGCCAGCGTCCGCAGCGAGGCATCGACGTTTGTCTTACCCGCAACCACGAGCAGGTCAGGCATTGGAGCCGCGTCCGGCCAGTCCGACAAAGAGAGGATGGCGGCCCGCCGGATCTCCGGCTGCCCCGCTGTCATCGCCTCTTTCAGCAGAGACAACGCTTCTGGATCCCCCACTCCGCGAAGACAAGCGATTAACCGGGTTCGGCGCGAAGCATCCGTGCCCGCCCTATAGGACTGCAAAACGTAACCAACGTGAGGCTGGGGGTACTGCTTGAGCAGCGACGCGACCGTCTCCTCCAGCACTGAACCGTCCGTAGCGCCTGAAGAGGACGGGAGAAGATCGACCAGGGGGCGGATTTGGCTTTCAGAAGCTGTCTTTCGCAAGGCTCTGAGAGCTGCGGCGCGCAACTTACCTTCATTCTGCTTGACGACAGCCATCAGAGGTTCGGCGGCCGACACCATCCTTCGCTCCTCGATAATCCCCACGATCTCGAGCCTCGAATCCAAATCGGCGTCGTCGAGCAGGCCCAGTAGAACCGAATCGAAATTCGGACAATTCATCCCGGTTAGAGCGAGCCGGGCGGCTGTTCGTTCGGCCGGGGCGGCGGCGAGCGCCTTCACCAACAGAGGGATGTGAGAGGAATCGCCCAAACGCCCGAGCGCCGTCCACCTGGCCGCCCGCACCTCGGGAGACTCACTTGCACTCACCTCGACTAGTCTTGGGAGCGCATCTTTGGCTTCTTGTCGATCTGCCAAAGCCAGAATCGCCGCCTGCCTTGTGGCTGGTTTGAGGGCCGGCAGCGCATCAGCCAGCGCTCGGACTGGAGAGGGTCCGGGGATCTGGAGCAACACATGAATGGCATTGGCGGCCATTTTCGGGTCTTCACGCTTGATGAACGCGACCAGGTCCGGTAACACGTTGGGAGCCTTCACCAGCAGGCTAAGCCCCCTGAGCGCACCGAAACGGATTCCTACGTTATCGCCCGGCTTGCTCAACTCCCGCAAGATACGTTCCGCGTCCTGCATTTGACCCGCGAAGGCCATGTGCTCGGCGCAGTCGAGCAGGGAAAGCCCAGCCAGATCGCGCAGGTCGCCGGAAGTCGATTGCCTCGCTTGCAGCAAAACCGCGGCTGCTGCAGGTGTCCCGATCAGTCCCAGCGCACGAATCGCACTCCGGCTGACGGCCGCATCTTTATCACGGACGATTGGTCTAAAAAGCTCGACGGACTGAGGGTCGCGGCGCCTCCCCAATGCGGAGATGACCTGGGTCCGCCCGGCCCCAGTCGATTTCGCTAAAGCGTCTCTGAGGGTTGCGCCGGAAATGGGAATCCGTTCGAGCGCATAGAGAGCGCTCTCTCTCGTGGCGGCCTCACCCAGGAGTTTCTCCAGGGCGGGCAAAGCCGCGTCCCCGCCTATCAACCCGAGTTGACGGCAGGCGAAATCCTTCGCTGCGGCACTCGCTTTTGATTCGAGTAGCGTAACTAGCCGGGTTTCGAGGCGTCGCCCCTCGTCGGAATCAGCCTCAAGGGACTCGATATACGCAGACAGCCGGCGTAGAGGCCCGAGTTCTTTTCCATGATCGAAGTCGGCCAAAGCCGATAAGCAAGCATCGATCTCGGACGCTTGAAGCTTCTCAGCCTTAGATGCAAGCGTATCGGAAAGACATATCGACAAGAGGCCTATCAAGACGGGTGTGAGGAGAATTAGACGCTGGTTTCTATTCATGGTTCACCTCGCGAGGACGCTATATCTGCCAGGGGCTGCGCATCGGGCGAGCCAGGTAACGGTTTGCCTTCTCGTTGCCTGCAAAGCTCTCGGACGCCGGATCCCAGCGCAGCTTCTGACGTGTGCGGATGGCGATGTCTGCGATTTGACAGACGATGTCCGCTCGAACAGCCTCCTCGATCGGACAAATCGTCGGACGACGGCTTCGCACGCAGTCCAGAAGGTTTCTGGCGTGCTCGCGGCTTCGGTACAGGTGAACGTCGGCCGGGCCGATGAAACCGGATTCCAGCTTCTTCGGGAAAGCAGCCATTCCCTCACGGTCCACCCAGACCCAACCCTCGGTGCCCTCAAATGCCGTTCCGTGGTCACTCAACCGGCCGTATTTCTTCCATTCCTCCAGAGGCTTAACGGTGAAATGCATCTTAACCCCGCTGGAATAGCTGAAATGGACGTCCCAATCCACCGCAGTGTCACCCAATCCGGATTGCGGGAAAACACCTGTTCCCTCTACATCCACGGGGCACATCAGCTTCTCACCACCTCCCCAGAGTGCGATGTCGAGCGGGTGAACTCCCCACCCGGCGATGAAGCCGAGCGCATAGTCCGAGACGAACCACCAATACTTGTTCGAGCATCGGTCCTCGGTATAAGGGGCATAAGGCGCGGGACCGAGCCACATTTCATAGTCGAGCCCGGCCGGAACCGGAACCGGAGTTGTGGGCCCGCCGGCCGTGCTGGCCGGGCTCCAGACGTTAATCGCTCGGAGTTCCCCGATTCGACCGTTGCGAACCAGCTCACACGCGAACCGGAATCGGTCGTTCGAGCGTTGCTGGGTTCCGAATTGAAAAATCGTTCCGTTGCGCAGGCAGGCCGCCCGAAGCGCCTGGTCCTGGCCCACACTCAACCCCATTGGCTTTTCCAGGTAGATGTCCTTGCCGGCGTTCGCGGCGGCAAGGGCAATAGGCACATGCCAATGGTCGGGCGGAGCGACGGTGACTGCGTCAATGTCTTTGCGAGCCAGTAACTCCAGGAAGTCATGATAGGCCGCGCATCCCTGGTCGCCGTTATGGTCGTTGACCTGCTTCCGGGCCGCTTCGAGCACTGACTTCTTGACGTCACAGACCGCCACCACGCGCACACCCTCCTGCGCGAGGAAATTGCGCATCACACCGCTCCCCTGCTGCCCGACTCCGATAGACCCCACCAGAATCCTGTCGCTCGGAGCCGTTGCCCCGCGGCCGAGCACGGAGGCCGGGATGATGTGCGGCGCTAACGCGGCGCCCAGCGTAAGACCGGCCGTATCTTTCAGGAACTTCCGTCTGGAGGATTGAGCGTTTTTCATAGCTTTACCTCAATTTCACTGGACGAAATGGACGAGGTGGACAGAATCGCCGGTCCACTTGGTCCACTTCGTCCACTTTCATCAGCAACCAATCGCCTTGAAATACTTCAAACTACCGTCTGCCTGTTCCACGGTGCCGCACTCGACCGAGAAGACAATATCACGCGGCAGCGAGCGGCAAATATCGATGACTTTCCCCCAGTCAATGACGCCTTGGCCGCAGGCACAGCCGACCGGAGTTCCGGATACCTTGCCGCGTTCGCTGTCTGAATGCTCGACAGATATGTCTTTCGCGTGCAGGTGGATCAGCCGATCCCCCACCGCAGTCAGCCACTCCAGCGGGTCTTCCCCCGCAAGGTAACTGTTGCCGGTGTCGAAGTTGATTCCGATCGCGGGAGACTCGACGAGCCGGAAAATTCGGTCCAGACCAGCCGGGGTCCTGCTGTATTGCTGGTGGGGCTCGAGGCCGATTCGAATGCCTCTTGGTTCGGCAACCCGGGCCGCCTCAGTCAGGGTATAGCGCATGAGAACGTGGTCTTCCTCCTCGGAGGTCCACGGCTGTTTAGGACCTTCATCCGTGTTGACGATCGGGGCCCCGCACTCGGCTGCGAAACGAATTGCCTGCTTCAAATACTCGGTCCCGATCTCCGGCCGGCAGAGAGGAGTGTGAGAGGAGAGCGCCGAGATGCCGACACCCGCCCTTTGGCAGGCGCGCTTGACTCGAAATGGATCGTCGAGCATCGATACGCTATGGAAATAGCCCGCCTCGCTCAGCAGCTCCCGGCCCCAATGGACCATCGGCTCTACGAATTCGTAGCCCAGCTGCGCGGCCTTTTCCACCCCCCACTCGAACGGCTTGTCATTGTGTCGAACAAACTCGAGATTCACACCCCAACGGATTTTCCCCATATCTGGTCTTTTCCTCCTCACGCGCCTTGTCCCGCCCGACTTGTCCATGCTACATTCCGAAACGCTGCAGTGTCGTTCGTTTTCCGACACTGAAGAATCTTGCACACGGGGCCGAAATGAGCGGTCTTCCAGCCATCTATCGCGAGCACGGACGCAGTTACCACGCCGACAACTGCCGCCCGCTTGTCGAAGCGGCTCAAAGAAAACTCGTTCGTTTTTCCGCCTTGGCTAGAGGCGGATACCCCGGGCGCCGTTTGGCGGCCTCGGCCTTGCCCGGAGTCAAGAGCGTCGGGGTATGGGACGCAGCCGGACGACAGGATTGGGGGTTGGACTGGCACCGGAATGAAGGCGTCGAGTTTACGTTTCTGGAAGCCGGAAATCTCCCTTTCGCGGTGGGTGACCAAATTCATTCCCTGAAACCAGGTGATTTGACCATCACCCGGCCGTGGCAACCTCATCGCCTCGGAGACCCCCATCTCGGCCCGAACCGACTTCACTGGCTGATTCTCGACGTAGGCGTGCGTCGCCCGAATCAATCGTGGCGATGGCCCGAATGGTCGGTGCTGACAAAGGAAGATTCGAGACAACTCACGCTCCTGCTCCGGCACAATGAACAATCGGTCTGGAGAGCCACCTCGGAGATCCGGGACTGCTTTCGACGCATCGCCCGTGCCGTCGAAATGGACAAGGACGGCAGCAGTACTTCACGTTTGGCCGCTTACCTGAATGAGTTGCTGGTTCTGGCGCTCGACATGCTCCGGAATCTGGACATCGATCTGGACGCATCACTCTCCAGCACCTCTAGAACAGTGGCGCTCTTCCTCGAGGACCTTCGGGCGAGTCTCGAGCTGCTCGCGCAACCGTGGACAAATGAAACGATGGCCGCACAGTGCGGACTCGGAGTTACTCGATTCGTGCACCACTGCCGGGAATTGACGAACGTGACTCCCCGGGAGTACCTGACCGACTGCCGACTGAACGCCGCTGCTCGTCTTCTGAAGGAGCAGCCGGCCTTAACGGTCACGGAAATCGCGTTCGCCTGCGGTTTCTCTTCCAGTCAGTACTTCGCCACGGTCTTCAGAGGTCGGTATTCCGTCAGTCCGGTCGCCTTTGCGAAAGCGGGAGGTCTACTAACAACCGGCCGGTCATGCTAGGATCTCTGACACCCGGGCACTCGCGGTTGTTGTCCGTCGTGGGTTCCACTCGACTATGGCAAACGAGATTTCGGCAGCGGAAATCCGACAGGAAGTGAGCAACATTCTGAAAAGCGAGCAGTTCCGGAATTCCGAGAAACTGTCCGGCTTTCTCGCCTATATCTGCAAGAAATACATCGAAGGCACTGCCAATCAGTTGAACGAGTACATGCTGGGATTGGAGGTTTTCGACCGAAAACCCGGATTTTCCCCATCCGAAGACTCGATCGTGCGAGTGCGGGCACATGAATTGCGCCGACGCCTGCGGGAATACTATGCCGCGGAGGGAAACACAAGCCGGATAAGGATCACACTGCCGAAGGGGCACTATGCTCCAGAGTTCGCCCGGGTTGGAGATGTCGCGGTAGACGGTTCTCCTTTCGTCCCGGCTGGTGATAACCCGGCACAGGCGCCCCTGGCAGCTTCGAAGTCGCCGTCGATGCCTGGGACAGAGGAATCCTCGCATAGCCTGGGGAAAGCAAGAGAGCTTTACGCGTTTTATGGCGAGCTCCTCGGAGGACTGAACGAGCGCGACCCTCAGTTGACGCTGATCAATCTGAGCAATCCGAAGGTCATGTACAGTTTCGCCTGCAGTTCGCCGTCCCCACCTGCCTACCTGGGACGTCCGTCGGTCCGGATCACTCACGACGTAGCCGAGCACCTGCCCGCAAACACAAACGATATCGCCCTGCCCTTCGCCACAGACAAACCGCTCTATCACTTCCTGCATCCCACCGATGACGAATATACGGGAATGGGAGAGGCAGTCTGCGCTTTTCACCTGGGACGGCTGCTCCAAATCCTGAACCGCCCCGTGCACATCACCCAGGCACGCTTCCTCACGTGGGACAAGGCATCCAGGGACAACTTGATCATTCTGGGCTTGCCGCTCATGAACGCCTGGGCTGACACAAATCTGGCAGCCCCGAACTTCAGGTTTGATTCTGCATCCTGGGAGAACACTCAACCGCGACCAGGGGAAAAAAAGAGCTACGAGTGCGAGCTCGAGAGCCGCCCGGGAGAGAGGGGATTCACGGACTACGGGCTCGTCTTCATGCAACCTCTGCCCAACGGCAACCGCGTACTCCTTCTGGCCGCCGCCTCCAGCTACGGCACGCTTGGCCTAGGCGAGTTTTTCTGTAACCCCGACAGGATGCGGCCGGTGTTTGAGTCGCTGAAATCGCGGGCGAGGAACAGAGTGTTTCCGTCTACCTACGAGATTCTCATCAAGATCCGCATCATGGATAGCCTGCCTATCGAGACCACCGTGGTGGCTTACCGGTGAGTGGGCTGAGTTCTGAGTTCTGAGTTCTGAGTTCTGAGTTCTGAGTTCCAGGTTCTCAGTTCGGCGTTCTGAGTTCGACCGCTTCGACTGGTAAATGAAGATCGAGCGATTCGAGGATATCAAAGCGTGGCAGCTGGCCAGAGCGCTGGCCCGAAAAATCTATTGTCTGACAAGGAAGGGGGAGTTTGCCCGAGATTTCGGCTTGAAGGGACAGATTCAGAAGGCGGCGGGTTCCTCCATGCACAATATCGCGGAAGGTTTCGATTCTGGGTCAAACACGGAGTTTAATAGATTTCTAAGGTACGCAGAAAGATCCTGCACGGAAGTGCAGAGTGAGCTTTATCTGGCCTTGGACCTCGAGTATATATCGATGCCCGAGTTTCAGGACGCCTACGACCATGCGAGAGACACCCGCGCCGCCATCCGAGGTTTCATCAAGTATCTGTCATTGTGTCGGGCCAGGAAAACCACCTGTGGCGCCCCAAGCGCTAGCCCGAACCCCGACCCTCCAAACCAGAAGCCTTGACTCCGAACTCAGAACTCAGAACTCAGAACTTAGAACTCAGAACTCAGAACTTAGAAGTCAATATCTCCCATATTTCCGCGCTGTCTCAACCAGGCGAAAAACGTTGGCGTCGGGCGTGTCGCGGCCACATTGATCGCCTGTGGACAAGACGAACCCGCCGTCGGTCGCGGCCGCGTCAATCGCTTTTTTCGCCGCCTCCTCGACGTCTTCCGGTGTTCCATGCAGCATCACTCGGGTGGTATGAAGGTTGCCTTTTAGAGCAATCCGGTCGCCCCATTTCCTTTTGACCTCCGCCAAATCACAGTCCCCCATCGGAGGCTCCTCCAGAGGTTCGATGGAATTCAGGTCTGTCTCGGTCGCGCACAGCTCGACCAGCCAGGACTCCTTACCGCAGGAGTGGAGGTGTGAGGGTATTCCCGCCTTTTTGGCCATCGAGGTTAGTTCCTTGATAGTCGGCAGGCTGAGCTCCCGAACCATCGTCGGCGACTGCAAGGTCAAGAGCCCGGACGCCCCGAGGAGCAGGAAGTCCGGCTGAGCAGCCAGGAGGGCCCGAGCGTACGCGATCGTGTGGTCGTGCACCATGCGGACGAGCGCGGCAAATTCGTCTGGTTGATCGTAGTAAGCAAAGATCGCGCCGGCCAGACCTCCCTCGAACAGATCAACGAACGTGGTCATGCCGGGCAGTCCTACCACTCCGCCGACAGCACCCAGTTCGCCCAACTCGCTCATGTGCCGGCGCAACGGCCGGTCGTCCGTCTGGAACTCAACAGGGTAAAAATAGGCCAGCTTCGGAAGGTCTTCAGGGAGGCTCTTCAGCATCTTCCTCACTTTGGTCGGAGGATCGGCTATCGAATAGGCAATAACTTCATCGAGGTCCCCCGCCGGGGTGCGATGGGTCCGCTCCACCAAAATCTGGTCGTCCGTCCATTTCAGAACACGGTCCTTGCTCGAGACGGCGTCGCCGCACGGGATGACCGTCAGTGCCCCCTTATCTGACCAGCCGTCGAAGCCGAAGTGTTTAACGGCCTCAATGTACGCCTCTTCGAGAGGCGGATCGTTGTAAAGATAGATGTCCCAGAAAGGCTTCCCGGTCAGCCGAGCCGGAATCATGTTCGACATGTCCGGAGATACGGGAACCTGGTCCGGTTGCCGGTTCATGAAGGCCGTAATCATCCGCTCCCGTGAAGTCATACTACCGTCTGCCGGACGCACAGGGCGCCGGTTGCGACTTGCGGCGCGCAGTTTGGCCGTTCAACACATGGTCGAGAAGCTCGCGAAGGGGCACAGTCGCCAAACCGATGGCCGTGTCCGCGCAACCGTAGTAAATATACAGGACGCCATCCTTAACGACATTGCCTGTCGGGAAAATAACATTGGGGATCACCAGTCCGAACCGTTCGTAATACGCTTCGGGTTCCATGATGAAGTCCTTCGTTCTCGCAATTACTCTCCTGGGGTCGGCGAGGTCCAGCACCATCGCGCCTACGCGGTACACGGAATCCTCGTCAACACCGTGGTACAACAGGAGCCAGCCCTGCTCGGTCCGAATCGGTGTAGCCGCGGCTCCAATCTTGCCTCCCTCCCAGGCATAGGCCGGGCTGGCGACAAGTTGCGGAGGAGTCCAGCTCTCGAGATCGTCTGAATAGGAGATCCAGATTGACGGCCGGTCCGGCTCGCTT
>Ga0105104_10003863_pt1 | contig 10527 bp, 10 predicted proteins | sample PPLLaktember2015_3_FD_87034 | JGI IMG/M metagenome (GOLD analysis project Ga0105104, IMG submission 87034) | Freshwater sediment microbial communities from Prairie Pothole Lake near Jamestown, North Dakota, USA - PPLs Lake P7 Core (6) Depth... | ecosystem: Environmental > Aquatic > Freshwater >... | reverse complement strand
CCCCAGACGCGAGCCCGTCGTCGTTGTCGAATGGGAAGTGAATGCCTTCGTACAGGCGGGAGGCCGCTGCCTCTTGAGCCGCCTCGTCAAACGAGCTGAACGAGCGTGGCTCCTGGAGCAGTGTCAGGTGGTGATCGGCGTGGGTGGTGTCGGTGAACGCTTTGATTCCGAACATGGCGGTGAGAACCGCGGCGGCCTCCCCCGACTGCGTGGAGTGTCCAGAGGTATACGTTGGGAAGGACGGCGTCACGATGTACGGCAGCCAGGTGTCGTCGATGTTGTCCTGGATGTAGGTCACCGGGCGCTGGAGGTTGGAGAGGTATTTGGTATACCAGCACTCGATGAACGCGTCCATGACGGCGATCCTTACCCTGGCATAGGCCTCGGCCGCAGCTGCCCCTCCAGGGCTGCAGCGGTGTGGAGGGGAACCTAGGCGGGGTTGGTTCCCAGGCGCCAGGTACTGGAGTGGGATTGTACTGGCAGTGGTTGACGGCCGCGTACCCGTTGGTGGCGGCCTGCGTGTGAAAGGCGTCGGCGACCGCCTGGCCATGGGCCATGGAGCGCTGGTAGTCCTTCTTCTTGAACTCAGCTTGGAACTGGGTCGCGAAGGCTTGCTCCAGGGCGTTGATGACCGTCAGGTTTTCGAGCTTCAGCGATGGGAAGAGGCCGCGGATCGTATGGGCAAGCGCAGCGTTGGCCACCGTGGGCCAGTGGTACTTCCCCTTCTTCTTCGGCTGCGGCACGGAGACGAGACCGTTCAGCTGGCCTACTAGCGAGCGGTGGTGGAGCGCGCCCGGTACGACCGCCTCGTAGAGGACGACGGCCGCGATGCCGTAGATTCGCGCCGCGGGAGGCGGCGCACTGGCTTCCGACTTGACGACATCGTAGAGGGTGTCGAACCAGACCCAGGCGACCTCGGACGGGGAGTCGTCCGCGGGCTCTTTGTGTTGGTCCGCCCAGACGCTGGGAACGGTGAGCATCAAACCGATCGCCAGAGTCAGTGTCACTGTTCATCCGCGTAGCACTCGAGTCTCCTTGTCTGACCCCAATGTTCCAATGGCCGGCCCTCATGGATGGAAGACGCCGTCTCGCACATGCGCCGTGAATGCATGTCTGACGGTGGTCACGCTCGAATTGACGGTGCTGAAGAAGTATCCTTCGGCATTCTCCGCCGACCACTCGATCTTGGCGCTGGCGTTCTCATATCTTCCTCCGAATCCGGCCTGATCGTTATCGACCTTCAGTCGCTCCCCCGTCCCCGACCACTGGATATCGACGCTTGCCGTCGCGTCGACGACCGGGGCCGATCCGTCCCGGAGAATTGAATTTTCGTTGGTGAAATAGTCGAACATCGCGAGATCGGACACCGTGAAGTGGGCATCCCCCCGGCCCGGCTTTACCTTTACGGACTTTTTCGGGACCGGCGTGGTCCAGAACACGCCACCATCTACGAAATAGTTGGGTTGACCGGGCTCATTCAGATCGCCGGGATTGAAGACGTGGATCAGCGGTGACGCAAACCCCAGACTGGGGTCTTCATAGACATCTAGTCACAAACAGCCAGATGTGCCCTGCTGGGTGTGCCAGCCGCGCTCCCTGAACACCCCTCTCATGAATCGGACGTCGCAATTCCAAAATCTGGCAACGCCATCGGAGTTATGGTCCGGATCGCTTACCCCATGGGCCGCGATGAGCCCAAGGGCGCCGTTGAAGTCCCAGATTGTGGTGGGGTTCGCCACGGGATCGAACACACCGGCAAAGGGATTGACTTCGATCGGCCGAAAGAACGGGATCGGGATCCCGAAGAAGTCTTCCAGGTCCTGCGAGCCGTCAGGGAGTTGGCTGGGGATCCCGCTCCCAGGTTTGGCCGCGAGTGCTGTCCCGCCACCCCAGGAGAAACCTGCGGCGACCGCGCCCAGGAGCAGGCCCCCGGTTTGGAGGAATTGCCGGCGAGACCACGGGTGGTGGCCATGGTGGTGTAAGAGGTGAGGCGCGCTCACTCCCACCTGGTATCGACGCATCGCTGCCCTGCTGTCTTCCGTTGTCATAAGATGGCCCCCTATCTGGGCTGAACCATACGAGCTGCATCTCGAGGTGGACGAATGATGAACCGGGCGTGCTCCTCTACCCGCGACGGTGAGCCATTCGAGGCAAGCGGCGTGCCAACAGATGCAGCTCCCGGAATGGCCTGTATCTGCAAGAAAATTCGCTTGCGTTACCCATCCGCCTTGTCCCATAATGCGGCTCCAGGGGCCGGCCCCTGGGGCCGCATGTGACCCCCAGGAAGGGCCACCGTCCATCATGGCACGTGAGGGTTCCCATGGCCGATCGACGCCCGGCCTCATCACTCCATCCAACTGACCGCATCGTCGGGCAGGCTTCCGCCATCGCGGCTTTACGCGAGCAGATCCGCCACTTAGCGGCCTTCGATGGCCTGGGCCATCCGTACGTCCCCACCGTGTTGCTCCACGGGGAGACGGGCGCCGGCAAGGGCCTGGTGGCGCGGGTCATCCACGACAGTGGCCCGCGCGCCTACGGCCCCTTCGTCGACGTCAACTGCGCGGCGATCCCGGAGACGCTGCTGGAGGCCGAGCTGTTCGGCTTTGCGGCCGGCAGCTTCACCGATGCCAAGCGCCCCAAGCCTGGCCTCTTCGAGGCGGCCTCTTGGGGGACGCTGCTATTGGACGAGATCGACGCGCTGCCGCTGGCGCTGCAAGGCAAGTTGCTCACGGTCATCGAGGAGAAGCGGGTGCGGCGCCTGGGGGTGGTGAAAGAGCAGTCTGTAGACGTCAAGCTCATCGCAGCCAGCCAGGCCGAGCTGAGCTTACGCGTGAGGGAGGGGTGGTTCCGCGGTGATCTGTACCAGCGGTTGGCGGTCGTGCTCCTGGACATCCCGCCGTTGCGCGACCGGGGTGAGGATGTGCTGGTCCTGGCAGGGGAGCTACTGCGCCAGTATGCGAAGGCCTATCGGCTGAACCCCAAGCGGCTGAGCGCGGCCGCGGAGGGGTGGCTGCGAGCGTATCCATGGCCAGGCAATGTGCGGGAATTGAGCCATCTGCTGGAGCGGGTCATGCTATTCAGCGCGGAGACGATCATCGATCCAGACACCCTGGAGCGGTTGTGCCTGCCGCGACCGCCGTCAGACGCTGCCATGGCGACAACCCCAGACAGGCGCGCCGCCGAGGACGACGCGGCACGGATCACCCAGGCCCTGCGGCAAACCGAGGGCAATGTGGAGGGAGCGGCCCGCCTCTTGGGGTTGAGCCGCAAAGCCGTGCGTTATCGCATGCGCAAGTATGGGATTACACGACCGCAGGCGGACCAGAAGCCCCGGCGTCCCTCCCGCCCATCACACCAGGGCACACCAGGTGTGCCCTCCCTCTCGATGGGGAAGGGTGAGGGCGGGGGTGATGAAGCGGCGGCGTTTCCCCTCGCACCTGTATCCTCCCCCATCAGGAGGGAGGAAGAGCCTGAAGAAGCCATGGTATTAGCTCCCAGATGGGAGCGGAAACCCGTAGCCGTGCTGGCGCTCGAGCTGACTTGGCCGGTGCCCGCAGAGGGCGATTCCCCACGTTATGAACCCTGGACCGCGACCAGGCGTTGGGAGCAGGTCTTCGCGGAGAAGCTGCAGGGGTTCGACGGGATGCTCCTGCAGCGCTCGCCGTCGCTGCTGCTGGTGGCCTTTGGGATGCCGCACACGCTGGAGCAGTTGCCCCAGCGGGCGGTGCAGGCGGCCCTGGTGCTGCAGCAGCTGGTCGCCGCCACACCCGCGGGAGAGGGCGGTCCCGAGCTGCGGCAGGCAGTGCATTGGGGGCAGTTGCTGGTGGATGTCGCGGCTCGGGACCCCACGGCGCAGGTGTTGGCCATCGGGGACACGCTGACGCGGCCGGTGCGGCTGCTCGGCCACACAGCGCCGGGGGAAATCCTGGTCTCGTCCGAGGTCGCGCCGTTGGTCGAGGGCTGGTGTGCACTGCTGGCCTGTGAGGGGCCGTTCAGGGGCGAACCGTCCGATGGGATCCGGGCCTATTCGGTAGTAGGGCTCAGGCCACACTATTCCCCGCTGGAGATGTATGCGCAGCGTCCCCTGAGCCGATTCGTCGGCCGGGAGCGGGAGCTATCCACTCTGAGCGGCCTCCTGGTTCTGGTGCAGGAGGGTCGAGGGCAACTCGTAGGCATAATGGGGGAGCCTGGCATTGGCAAGTCCCGCTTGTGCTACGAGTTCACGCGCACTCACCTGACCCAGCGCTGGCTGCTCCTCGAAGCCAGCGCAACCTCCTACGACAGGGGTACCCCATATCTCCCAGTCATTGACTTGCTCAAAGCCTACTTTCAGCTCGACGCTCGCGATGATCTGCAGACGATACGTGACAAGGTCACCGACAAGCTCCTGGCGCTGGAGGCAACCCTGCAGCCGATCCTGTCGGCGCTCCTCGTGCTCCTGGAGGTGCCGGTTGAAGACCCCCAGTGGCAAGCCCTTGATCCGCCCCAACGTCGTCAGCGCATCATGGAAGCCGTGAAGCATTTGCTATTACGGGAGAGCCAGATCCAGCCCCTGTGCCTGGTCGTCGAGAACCTCCACTGGATCGACGGTGAGACGCAGGGCTTCTTGGACAGCTTGGTCGACAGTCTGCCGGCCGCCCCTGTGCTCCTGCTCGTCAGCTACCGCCCCGACTATCATCACGGCTGGGGGAGCAAAACCTACTACAGCCAGCTCCGGCTCGATCCGCTGCCTCCTGCATCCGCCCATGCACTCGCTCATGCCATCCTGGGTCATGACGCCAGCGTCGTGCTGCTCACACGGCGCCTCATCGAGCTGACCGAAGGGAACCCATTTTTCTTGGAGGAGAGCATCCAGACGCTCGTCGAGACGCAGGCTCTGATCGGGGAGCGGGGGGCCTATCGCCTAGCGGAGCCCATCCAGCACCTGCAGATCCCGGCCACGGTGCAGACGGTGCTGGCGTCTCGGATCGACCGGCTCTCGGTCGAGGGGAAGCGCCTCCTGCAGTTCGCCGCCGTGATTGGCCAGGATGTGCCCTTCCGCCTCTTCCAGGCCGTTGTGGAGCTGCCGGTGGAAGCGCTCCGTCAGGGCTTAGCCCAACTGCAGCGGGCCGAGTTGCTCTATGAGAGACACCTGTTTCCCGAGCTCATATACACCTTCAAGCACGCCCTCACCCACGAGGTGGCCTACGGCAGTCTCCTTCCAGCGCGGCGCCGGGCCCTGCACACAAGCATTGTCGAAGCCATCGAACGGCTCTATGCCGACCATTTGACCGAGCAGGCGGAACGGCTGGCCCAGCATGCCTTCCGGGGCGAGGTGTGGGACAAGGCCGTGGCGTACTGTTGGCAGGCCAGTACCAGGGCGTTCGCGCGTTCGGCCCTGCGAGAGGTCGTGGTGTGCTCCGAACAGGCCTTGGCAGCCCTCAAGCATCTCCCTGAGAGCCGCGCCACGCAGGAGCAGGCCATCGACCTCCGGCTCGACCTGCGGCATGCGCTCTTGGTACTGGGGGAATTCAGGCAGGCGCTCGACTACCTACGCGAGGCTGCAACCCTCGCCGAGGCCCTCGACGACCAGCCGCGGCTGGGGTGGGTCTCTGCCTATATGTGCCGACATTGCAGGGAGATGGGGAACCATAACGGCGCAGTCGCATCCGGCCAGCACGCCCTCGCCGTCGCTGCGACCCTCGGAGATTTCGCCCTGCAGGTCATGGCGCGTCACTTCCTGGGTGTGGCCTACCATGTGCTGGGCGAGCATCGTCGGGCGATGGGGTTGCTGAGGAGCAATGTGGAGTCGCTTGCAGGGGATCTGCTCCGTGAGCGCTTCGGCGGCCTTCCTTCCGTGCTCTCGCGTGCCTGGTTAGCCCGGTGCCTTGCCGAGTTAGGAGCGTTCCCCGAGGGAACCGTACATGGAGAAGAAGCGGTCCGGATCGCCGAGGCGTTCGATCACCCAAACAGCCGTATCATAGCGTATCTCGGTGTCGGTTTTCTCTCCCTCCGCCAAAGGGACCTCACCAGGGCCATCAACGTGCTCGAACGCGGTCTTGATCTCTGCCGGGTTTGGAACATCCCGAGCTGGTTCCCCGACACCGCCTCGGCCCTGGGCTGTGCGTATGCCTTTTCCAGCCGTATTGCCGAGGCCTTGCCGCTATTGGAGCAGGCGGAGCAGATGGTTGCCCCGATGGCGGCCATGGGCGGTCATTCGCTACGGGTGGGGTATTTGAGCGAGGCCTATCTACTGGCCGGCCGCATGGAAGAGGCGGTCCAACTCGCTGGGCGTGCCCTTGCCCTCGCCCGTGACCATAAGGAGCGGGGATACCAGGCGTGGGCCCTGCGCCTCCTCGGCGAGACTGCCGCACAGCGCGACCCCCCGGAGGTCGAGCAGGCTGAAGATCATTACCGGAAGGCTCTCGCGCTGGCCGAGGAGCTCGGCATGCGCCCGCTCCAAGCCCATTGCCACCTCGGCCTCGGCACGCTCTACGCCAAGATCGGGCGGCAGGAGCAGGCACGCACCGAGCTGTACGCCGCTATCGAGCTGTACCACGCCATGGAGATGACCTTCTGGCTGCCTCAGGCCGAGGCCGCCCTGGCGCAGGTGGATGGACCTCGATGAGCGGATCGCGACGCGTGGTGCTAGAATAGCCTGAGCAAGAAGTAGATTTTCAGGAGGGGGTAGACATGACCATCCATGAATTAGTGCTAGAGATGAAAGTGCTCGAGCGACGCTTGATGCTCTATGAGGAGAAGTATGGCATTCTCAGCGAGGATTTTTACGCCGCGCTGACGGCGGGCAAGTTCGCGTCCTACGACGCCTATGACGAAACGCGCACCGATTTCAGTCGGTGGAAAGGGTTGTATGAGACGTGGGGGCGGCGGAAAGCGGCGTATACGGAACACATGCGCCACCAGGATGTGACGGAAACGCTGCGTGTGCAACCTGTCTATTAACGATGCGCGACAACCTACTGCAGTCGCTGGCCAATTACAGCCGTTTTGTGGCTGAGATGCTGAACCGTCCCACGGTGGTGCGCTCAACCGTGGTCGTCTGGCCTGCCAGCCCCTATACAGGCATGGCGGAAGGCGAGGTGGTCTTCGTGCATGGCCTCCGCTTGCGGATGCGGGAAGAATTGGATTTTGCCGCCGGCCTCATCACGTCATACGGCTATGAAGTGTATCGAGGCGACGAACGCTTGTATTGGTATGACGACTTTCCGCATCCCCAGGACCCGAGCTTAGCAGCGACCTTCCCCCATCATAAGCATGTGCCACCCGACATCAAACACCATCGTATTCCGGCCCCAGATATAAGCTTCACGCGCCCCAATCTACCCGTGCTTCTCCAGGAGATTGAAGCGCTGATATCGGTATGAGCAATATTGTGCTCTTTGCCGCGGCTTTTCTGAAGCACATGCGTCCCAGCCGTGCTTGAGGAAGACTTGTATGCAGCTTGAGGACGTGCCAAATGGGGAGCAGCTCTTCGTGGACGCCAACATCCTGATCTATCATTTCTCTGGCATATCGTCCGCATGTCAGATGTTCCTCCAACGGTGCGAATCCAGGCAGGTCGAGGCATGTACCGGCGTCCATATCTTACTTGCAGTGGCACACCGCTTGATGATGCTAGAGGCCTTGCACATGGGGTTGATCGCAGGCGGCCCGCTGGCGCGTAAGCTGAAGGAGCAACCCGAGATCGTCAAGAGCTTGCGCGAGTATCATCGGTCGCTCCGACAGATTCCACGCCTGGGAATCCGCGTGAGGGCCATGACATCGGCCATTGTCAGGGCCAGCGAAGCCGTACGTGTGCAAGAAGGCTTGTTGACCAACGACTCGATCACGGTTGCCCTCATGCGGCGGCTAGGATTGACAGCCGTCGCAACGTATGATGCAGATTTCGAAAGGGTCGGAAGCCTCCGAGTCTACCAGCCCGCCGACATTCCCTGAAGGCCATCCATAAGTTGGCATGGCATAGAAGCTTCTCGATGTGGCTAAGAATGGCCCACATGTCGACATTCCTCGACTACAAAATCCCCTCCATCCTCGACCTGCCGATGATCGAACCGGTGATCGTCGAAGAGGCCGATGAAGAGGGGCCATTCGGTGCACGCGGCATCGGCGAACCGCCGATCCTGGCCATGGCTCCAGCCATCGCCAATGCCATCGAGGATGCCGTCGGCGTACACATCACCTCGCTGCCGATTACGGCGGAGAAGGTATTGCAGGCTTTGCGCGAGAAGGGAACCAAGGATGAACACAGATGAACGCAGATAGAATCAAAATCAACAAGAGAGGGCAGGCCTATGGATCGCCCGGTGCTGATATAAGGGCGTAGCCATAGGCTTGCCTGCAGGAAGGGCTTTAACGCTCGCGCCTCGACGGAGGAGTCAGGAACATCACCTCATGAATGGAAGAAGATGCCGTTCCGTTCATGGCCGATTTCGGCAAATGAGCTGGACGACGTCGCCAGCGGCGCCGAGACAAACGTGAAATCGCCCACGGTTGCAGTCCATTCCATCTGCGCGGTGTTGCGGATAAAGGTGCCGGCAAACCCCCCGTAGACTGGGTCGTCGTTGCGGATCTTGAGCCGCTCGTCGACGTCACTCCAGACGACGGTGAACGACACGGACCCCGGCGTGGGCGGGGGGTTGCCATAGATGTCGTCGAGGATAGGAACGTCGTCGGCCTCCATGGAAGCGCGGCCTTTTCCCAAGTTCACCTGAATACTCTCCTCAGGAATTTCGATGGTCCAGAACAGGCCACTCGGCAAAATACCGGGATTTAGGTCGTGGAGGATTGGAGCGCCCGGACCGGGCTCAAACACATCCACTCAGATGAAGGCGAAGGCCCCATGGTGCATTCGCCCGTCGGTGCCCCTGAAATTGCCTTTCATGAAGCGCATATCATTATTCACGAACGGGAGCGTACGTACCTCGCCGGTCGCCGTGTTGGTTCGCGTCACCTCGCCGCTAATGTATGCTAAGCCGAGGAAGCCGTTAAAGTCGGTGATCGTCGAGGGTTCGGCATCCGGTGGATCAAAACCGGGAAACCCTGGCCCGAAGACGTGAAAGTCTCCATCAAAGACAGGTGTCCCTCCAGGAATGGGTACAGGCTCGTGCGCCTGGTGCGCCTTGGCCTGCCCCGGCCTCCACACCCCTGCCCCCAGGGCGGTGCCAACTGCCGCCACGCCGGCTGCTGTACGGATGAACTGACGCCGCGACATGGCGTGCGGCCAGACGTGCGCATGCCCTGGATGGCGGTGGCTGTGATGGTGAGCATTAGGCTTCCTGAGTAATGTCCGCGTCTGGATGTCACGAATGTTCATCTTACCCTCCCTTGCTCGTCCTCTGCCTTATCCCAGCCCATGCGAATGCAACACGCAGCTTGTGTGCCATGAGGGGAGCCCACACCAGTAATCCTTGCCAGGTCACTCTACAGTCCTGACCCCGTTCCAATCTTATGGCCTAAATGCACCCCACGTGACGGCCTTAGGCAAAAGTGATGCCGGGTGTCACAATTGGCGAACGCCTTGGAATTCCGCACGATTCCGCTTGCATCTCGACGCAGAGCTTTCTAGAATGTGGCGCCACTTATGGCTATCGTGGCCACACATGGCGCCACTGGCCATCGATGTGCTGGGACAGGAAACGGAAAACGCTATGGCCCGCCCACGTCTCATTGCCACCGTCCATCCCACCGAGCGCCTGGTGGGACAGGCTCCCGCCGTTGCCGCACTGCGCGCGCACATCCGTCACTTAGTGACGTTTGACACCATCGGGAATCCGTTCGTCCCGACTGTGTTGCTCCATGGGGAAACCGGCACGGGGAAGGGGCTGGTGTCACGGATCATTCATGACAGCGGCCCACGCGCTCAGGGTCCCTTCCTCGAGGTCAACTGCGCCGCCATCCCGGAGTCCTTGCTGGAGGCGGAGCTGTTCGGCTTCGAACCCGGTGCCTTCACCGATGCCAAGCGGGCCAAGCCGGGGCTCTTCGAGGCGGCGTCAGAGGGCACGCTGTTCCTGGACGAAATCGACGCGCTCCCTTCGCCGCTGCAAGGCAAGCTGCTCACCGTCATCGAGGCCAAACGCGTGCGCCGGCTGGGTGCCATTGTGGAACGCCCTCTCGACGTCAAGCTCACCGTGGCCACCCAGGCGGATCTGCAGGCGCGCATCGCCGAGGGGGGGTTCCGCGCCGATCTGTACCATCGCTTGGCGGTCGTCCTGTTAGACGTGCCGCCGTTACGCGAACGGGGGGCCGACATCGTCCTCCTGGCGCAGCATTATTTGCAGCGCTATGCCGAGGCGCATCGGCTGAGTGGTAAATGGCTGAGCCCGCAGGCTGAGGCATGGCTGCGGCGCTATGCCTGGCCGGGAAACGTGCGCGAGCTCGGCCATCTCATGGAGCGGGTGACGTTGTTGAGCCCAGAAACCCTTATTGGTCCGGAGACTTTGGAGCAACTTTGTCTGCCCCTATCGAAGCCAGTTGCTCCCGCGACAACCATGGCGGCGGACGCTGAGTTAGCCGATGAGGCCGCGCGTT
>Ga0105104_10003862_pt1 | contig 10528 bp, 10 predicted proteins | sample PPLLaktember2015_3_FD_87034 | JGI IMG/M metagenome (GOLD analysis project Ga0105104, IMG submission 87034) | Freshwater sediment microbial communities from Prairie Pothole Lake near Jamestown, North Dakota, USA - PPLs Lake P7 Core (6) Depth... | ecosystem: Environmental > Aquatic > Freshwater >... | reverse complement strand
CCCTCTCACCTCTCTCTTCCATCTTCCATCTTCCATTTGTAATTATCTTTCTAAAAGGACTTCTTCCTCGTCACTCGTCACTTGTCACTCGTCCCTTTTTAATAAATTTGCAATATGTCGTTCGAATACAAGTTTCCGGATCCGAGGACCGCAGATGCCGATGGCCTGCTAGCAGCAGGAGGGGATCTGAGTCTTGAGTCGCTGATAACAGCATACTCCCACGGCATCTTTCCCTGGTACGATAAACATTCACCAATTCTTTGGTGGTCGCCCGATCCGCGGCTGGTGCTGTTCCCCTCCCGGTTCAAAATGTCAGCCAGCCTGAAACAACGGATCCGTAGCGGAAAATTTGAGGTCAAAACGGATTCTAATTTTGAAGCCGTGATCGATCATTGTGCTGAAACACGCCGGAAAGGCCAGCGGGGAACATGGATCACCGACGACATGAAAAAAGCTTATATATCCCTTCATCACGAAGGACTGGCCCATTCATTCGAAACGTATCATGAAGACAAACTTGCAGGTGGTTTGTATGGTGTATCCCTGGGAAGGGCATTTTTTGGGGAATCCATGTTTCACCTGATCACCGATGCATCAAAAATAGCCCTGGCTGCGCTGGTAAACTGGTCCATCGGGCATGATTTTCATTTCATCGATGCACAGCAATCCACAAACCATTTGAAATCTCTGGGGGCGGAAGAAATTCACAGGGAAGAATTCCTTAAATTGCTGACCGAAGCCATTCAATTTTCCACGGTGAAAGGGAAATGGACATTGGGCAAGTAAGGTTTGCAGTATGACAAAATAGTATTATATTGCTGCAAAGAACATGTACATTCCATAAATACCCCTATACAATGAATACCGTATTCAACAAAAGACTGGAAGAGCTTGAAAAAAGCCACAACATGTTGATTAACAGAAAAAACGTTAAGATCGAACCGGGCAGCGGTATTTATCATCGGTATGCCTATCCGGTGCTCACCGGTGCACACGCCCCTTTGCACTGGCGGTATGATCTCAACCCTGAAACCAATCCCTTTCTGATGGAGCGTATTGGTATACATGCCGCCTTCAATTCAGGTGCTATGAAATTTAAAGGGAAATATTTACTTGTGGCGCGTGTGGAAGGCAATGACCGCAAATCCTTTTTCGCCATCGCTGAGAGTCCGAACGGCATTGACCAGTTTAAATTCTGGGATTATCCCATAACCCTTCCGCAGGTTGAAAATCCCGAAACCAATGTATATGACATGCGGCTTACCCAACATGAAGACGGATGGATCTATGGCATTTTCTGTGCCGAAAGAAAAGATCCGGCATCAGCTCCGGGAGATCTTTCATCGGCCGTGGCATCAGCCGGCATAGTTCGCACAAGGGACCTGAAAACCTGGGAAAGGTTGCCAGACCTGAAGTCTTCGAGCCAGCAGCGGAACGTCGTACTTCATCCCGAATTTGTTCAGGGCAAGTATGCATTGTATACCCGTCCCCAGGACAGCTTTATCGAAGCCGGCAAGGGCGGAGGAATCGGCTGGGCGCTGATCGACGATATGACCCATGCTGAAACCGGTGAAGAAACCATCATCAACCAGCGTTACTATCATACCATTAAGGAAGTAAAGAACGGGGAAGGTCCCTATCCCATCAAAACGCCGAAAGGCTGGCTTCATCTGGCCCATGGAGTGAGAGGCTGCGCTGCCGGATTGCGCTATGTTCTGTATATGTACATGACCGACCTGGAGGAACCCTGGCGCCTGATCGCGGAACCTGCCGGCCACTTACTGGCGCCGGAAGGCGAAGAACGGGTTGGCGATGTGTCGAACGTGGTATTTACCAATGGATGGATCGAAGATGAGGATGGCACTGTATTTATCTATTATGCTTCTTCGGATACGCGCATGCATGTCGCAACTTCTACGGTTGACAGGCTGGTGAATTATTGCCTAAACACACCGGCAGATGGTTACACCTCTGCAACATCTGTGGAAAATCTGAATAAACTGATTACCCGCAATCTGAAATTCCTATCAGGAAAAAAATAAGTACTCCGTAAATGATCTCCATACATAAGAAATTACATGACAGTGCCCGTACCGAATTGACGGGTAATATCCTGCCCTTCTGGATGAACCGGATGACAGACGAAAAAAATGGTGGATTTTATGGCAGGATAAACGGCCAGGCACAGCTGGTTGAAAATGAAGACAAGGGTGGCATTCTGAATGCCCGCATACTCTGGTCATTTTCAGCTGCCTATAATCACCTGGGAAATACAAAACTGAAAGAGATGGCAGGCCGGGCTAAGGATTACACCCTTGCACATTTCTTTGATCCTGTGTTCGGAGGGACTTTCTGGACAGTTGATTATAAAGGTCAGCCTTCGGATACAAAAAAGCAAATCTACTCGCAGGCATTTTTCATCTATGCCCTGGTTGAATATTACCTGGCCAGCGGAGATAAATCATGTCTCGACAAAGCCATCAGCTTGTTTCATCTGGTTGAAGATAAGAGTTTTGACACGCATAAAAACGGGTACCTCGAAGCTTTCAGCCGTGACTGGAATCTCCTGGAGGACCTGAGGCTGAGCGCCAAAGATGATAATGAAAAGAAAACCACCAACACCCACCTTCACCTTCTTGAGGCCTATACAAGTTTATATAAAGTATGGAAGGAGGAGGAACTGGCCGGCAAACTGAGAAATCTCATCCGAATTTTCATTTACAAAATTATTGACAGGGGTTCCCATCACCTGAACCTGTTTTTCGATGAGGACTGGAACAGCAAATCTTCATTGATTTCTTATGGCCATGACATTGAAGCCTCGTGGCTGATCTACGAAGCTGCGGCCGTTCTGGAGGATAAAGATTTATTGCTTTCCGTTCAGGATGCCTGCATTAAACTTGCCAGGGCAGCCCTGGAGGGACTTCAGCCGGACGGAAGCATGATCTATGAAAAGGAGGGTACAAAAGGTCACGTTGACGGCGACAGACATTGGTGGCCACAGGCAGAAGCAGTGGTCGGCCTGATGAATTTATATGAATTGACAGGTCAGCATATCTACCTCGACCTGGCAGAACGATGCTGGAATTATATTGAAAAACATTTGATAGACCGCCAAAACGGCGAATGGTTCTGGAGCATTAAGGCTGACGGCAACATAAATACCACGGATGACAAGGCCGGTTTCTGGAAATGCCCCTATCACAATACCCGGGCATGTCTGGAGATCATGAGCCGAACAAAGAGTTAACCACAGAGTTAAATCACAAGCTGCCAAAGGCGGCCATTGGTAAACCACAAAGCGTCGCAGGCGCTAATAACCTATTACCCAAAGGATTCTTTCCTCAAACGCACATTTTTCTATCAGTTCGATCAGGTCCTTGTGAATTTGAATGATTTTTTCGTTATAAATTGTCCAATTGTTCCGCCATTGGGCATCGGTTTCTTCCAGTTCAGCCAGAAATTCCGTGCCCATAAACCGGCTGTTGATCAAATCGGTGAATGACTGAAGACCGGGGAGATCCTCGAATTGTTTTTCATTGGCCAATAAATCATTTCGCAGGACGATGATCTTACGGGCATTATATTTAGTACCTGAAAAATAATCAAAGGTGGGATTGGCATTTTCAAAGCATGGCTGAACCAGATCAAAAACAGAGGAATCGATATACTTGGATTCAACATCACAGCGTTTAAAATCATCATTGTTGCCTGTGATATTAAACTCAACGAAATTCAGAAAATCAGCATTATACAATTCCAGGTGCATAATTTACTTCTTTATCAAGATTCATAAAAATATTAAATATACCGCATAATTCAAAATATTTAGCCCCCAGCCGATATTTTCATTATTTTTAGCGGTTGCCAATAACCCCAATTTTACCATGGATTCTGTTGATATTTTCAGGAAGGAAGCGCATAAAATGGTCGACTGGATTGCCGATTATTATGCAGACATCGAAAAATACCCGGTGAAGGCGAATATAAAACCCGGCTCTGTATTCTCGGCCATACCGGATTCCCCTCCCCTGGAACCTGAAAACATGCAGCAGATCTTTTCCGATTTCGAAAGCATTATCATGCCAGGCATCACCCATTGGCAAAGTCCAGGTTTTTTCGCCTATTTCCCGGCCAATACCAGCTTCCCTTCCCTGCTGGCTGAGATGTTGTCTTCCGCCCTGGGTGCGCAGTGTATGAAGTGGGAAACCTCACCGGCCGCCACCGAACTGGAGGAGGCTGTGATGAATTGGTTGCGGCAAATGACAGACCTTCCCGACAATTTTGAAGGGGTTATACAGGACACAGCATCCACTTCCACCCTGTGTGCCATACTTACAGCACGAGAAAAGGCTACCGGATTTGACGCGAACAACAAGGGAATGGCTGCATATGCGGGTATGCGGGTGTATTGTTCGTCCGAAGCCCATTCATCGGTGGAAAAAGCCGTAAAAATTGCCGGAATAGGAAGGGATAACCTTGTAAAGATCGGAACTGACAATACCTTCCGAATGGATCCGGCTTTGCTGGAGAAAGCCATTACACTGGATATTCAAAATGGACTCAGTCCGGTATGCGTTGTGGCGGCTATTGGCACAACCGGTTCCACGGCTGTGGATCCGGTTGAAGAAATTGCCCGCATATGTTCAAAATACAAAATATGGCTGCACATTGACGCAGCTTATGCCGGATCAGCCTTCATCCTGCCTGAATACCGCTACCTGCTGAAAGGGATAGATCAGGCGGATAGTTTTGTTTTTAATCCCCATAAATGGCTTTTCACCAATTTCGATTGTTCAGCTTATTTCGTGAAGGATAGTGAAAGCCTGGTCAACACATTCAAACTGGTACCCGAGTATTTAAGATCCCAGATCCGGGAACATGTGAACGATTACTCAAACTGGGGTATTCAACTGGGCAGACGATTCAGGGCGCTTAAGCTCTGGTTTGTTATCCGGTCATATGGCTTGAATGGCCTGCAGGAAAAAGTACGGCATAATGTTGCACTGGCTGCCGGGCTTAAATCGTGGATAGAAAAACAGGCAAATTTTGAATTGCTGGCACCGGTTGAATTTGGCCTGGTATGTTTTCGCTTTCACCCCCGCGGCATAGATGATATCAATACACTGAATGCGCTGAATGAACAATTATTGCTGGCGGTTAATGCAACCGGACAGGTATATATTACCCATACCAAGCTGGATGGTAAGTATACCCTGCGAATGGTAACAAGCCAGACGAATATTGAGCGGAGTCACGTTGAACATGCCTGGAACCTGATCGTGAATACCGCAGCATCAATTCATACAATTTAAATCTGTAATGTATGTCAGATCAAAATATACCCATTACGCTCCTTGGAGACCTCTATTTTCAATGGAGTAAAAAACGGGCAATCTCGATAGAACCCTTACCCGAATCCGGCTCTTACCGGCAATATTTCAGGATCAAAGGGGAAGGCCAAACGGTTATGGGCGTTTATAATACGGATAACCGCGAAAATAATGCCTTTGTTTATCTTAACCGGCATTTGGTGAAAACAGGCAATTCTGTGCCTGAGATATTTTGCGAGGACCTGGAACGTCATATTTACCTCGAACAGGACCTTGGGGATGTTACGCTCCTCGATTATCTTGAAAAAATCAAGGACAGCGGGGACCGGGATGAAAAAATAACGGCAGTTTACAGGAAAATCTTAGAGGCCATGCCCGGTCTGCAGGTACACTCAACGCGGGATATCGATTACTCGGTGTGCTATCCCCGTGCTGAGTTTGATGTGCAAAGTATGATGTGGGATATGAATTATTTCAAGTATTGTTTGCTGAAACCGCTGAAGGTCGGTTTTTATGAACAGGATCTTGAGGATGATTTCCTGAAAATAGTTGGATGGCTGAATGAAGCTGAACGTAAATCGTTTATGTTCAGGGATTTTCAATCACGGAATATCATGATCAGCGACGATAAATTGTATTTTATTGATTTCCAGGGGGGCAGAAAAGGACCATTGCAATATGACCTGGCTTCCCTTTTATATGAGGCAAAAACACATTTACCTGAAACAATAAAACAAAACCTGCTGGATCATTACCTGGATGTTTTTGAACGCACATTTACCTGGTTTGATCGCAAAACCTTCCTCGATTACTATTATGGTTTTGTATATCTGCGGCTTATGCAAGCTATGGGTGCTTATGGATTCAGGGGATATATCGAACGCAAGCCGCTTTTTCTTCAAAGTCTGCCCCATGCTGTGAGAACCCTGGCCTGGCTTACAGAAAATAAACCCTTTCCGCTTAAACTGGTTAGTCTTCCCGGAGTATTTGAAAAGCTGATCAACATGCCTAAAATAAGGGAATACGATGTGAAACATGAATCCTTTACAGTAACGATATCCAGCTTTTCTTACAAGAACGGTATACCCCAGGACACCACGGGAAACGGAGGTGGTTTTGTATTCGACTGCAGGTATTTGAACAATCCCGGACGATATGCTGAATACAAGGATCTCAATGGAAGAGATGAACCCGTGATCATTTTCCTGGAAAAGGAAAACGCCGTAAACGACTTTTTCAATCATGCATTCCACCTGGTTGAGCAGGCCATTGAAGTATATTTGGAGCGTGGCTTTACAAGTCTTACCATAAGTTTCGGATGCACAGGCGGTCAGCACCGTTCGGTTTATATGGCAGAACGACTGGCCACAAGTATAAAAAGCCGGCATAAGCTCAATATAATAGTAAACCATCAGGAATTGGACAAAAACCCAACAGTATGAGCAAGACCATGTGTAAATCGGATATCCATGAAATGGGGGATAAGGTTAAATTTACCTGCAAAAAATGTGGTGCCAGGGCTAAAAAGGAAAAACACTTGTGTAAACCTAAGATGATCTGATCATATTGATAAAATGCATATGAAAGCAATGATCCTCGCAGCAGGAATAGGAACCCGGCTGCGCCCCATCACACTTGAAAAACCAAAATGCCTGGTGGAAGTTCAGGGTATTTCATTGCTGGAACATACCATCCGTTACCTGAAATATTTCGGGGTGAATGAAATTGTGATCAATGTGCATCATTTTGCAGAACAGATAGAGCAATTTATTCAGGATAAAGATTCCTTCGGTATACGAATTGTCCAGTCTGATGAACGGGAGGCCTTGCTTGATACAGGCGGCGGGTTGTTAAAGGCAGGATGGTTTTTTGATGACAAAAAGCCATTTTTCCTCATCGCCTCTGACGTGATCACTGATCTTGATCTGGCAGCCCTTTACAGGTACCATATGAAACATAATCCTGTTGTAACCCTTGCAGTTAAGCACCGGCAATCTTCCCGGGAATTTCTGTTTGATGCCGATCATCGCCTGTGTGGCTGGCATAATAATGTTACCGGGGAAACACGGTGGGTGAAGCAAAATCCGGAACCACTGAAAATTGCATTCAGCACGATCCATGTTATTGATCCCCGCCTTTTTGACCTCATCACGGAAACAGGTGCTTTTTCATTGATCGATTTATACCTCAGGCTTGCCGGGGAAAACATCATCCTTGGATTTGAACACAATGATACAGGCTGGTTTGAATTCGGGAGAATTGAGAATCTGGAAGGATTAAACCGGTCAGCAGAAATCAGGGCTATTTTCAAGCGTTTTCATATTTGAAACAGAAAGCTTACTTTTGCACCTCACGGAGGATATTATGGACGCGAGGATAGCAGAATGGCAGGCAAGATTTGCACAGGCACCGGCCACAGAGGTATTAAGTTATTTTGACGGAGAATTCGGAAATAAAATCTGTTTATCATCCAGCATGGGTCCGGAAGACCAGGTTCTCATGCATATGGTCACTAATATAAATCCGCAATTCAGGATCATTACACTCGATACGGGACGTTTGTTTCCGGAAACTCTAGACCTCATTCATAAAACCAATAAAGAATACAGCACCAATATGGAAGTGTTCTTCCCTGATTATCACCAGGTGGAAAAAATGGTGCATGAAAAAGGAATGAATCTGTTTTATGAATCTGTGCAAAACAGAAAACTTTGCTGCCATATCAGGAAAATAGAACCCTTGAAAAGAGCCCTGCAGGGTATGGATGCCTGGATCACAGGAATACGAAAAGATCAGACCCTCAACCGCTTCAATACGCAAATGGTAGAATGGGACGAAGCCTATTTTATAGTTAAAATAAATCCATTGTACAGGTGGACTGAAAAAATGGTTTGGGATTATATCCATGCAAATAACATTCCATATAATGAATTACACGACAAAGGTTTCCCCAGCATAGGCTGCCAGCCTTGTACCCGAGCCATTGCTCCCGGAGAGGATTCGAGGGCGGGAAGATGGTGGTGGGAAGACCAGGGACACAAGGAATGCGGACTGCATGTTAAAGAATCATAAAAAAGCTTATATAGATTCAGTATTTGCATTTCTGATGTAACTTTTTCGTTTATAATCGTAAAAAGATTATAAATCCCATATCATGATAAAAGGAGCGCAATTCGTCGAGTACAAAGGTAAATCAATCTATTACGTTAATTACTCGGATATCAAGACGAATGAGGAATTCATGTCTGTTATCAAACAATCCAATGGTTTTCGCGAAAAAGTAAAATCTGAAGGCAGAAAAAACCTTCTGATGCTGGTGGATATTTCAGGCAGTTTTGTGTATGGTGATGTTCTCACAGAAATCAAAAAGGCAGGAAAAATCACAAAAGAAATGACACTAAAAGAAGCTGTTGTTGGCATTTCAGGTGGAAAAAAAATTTTACTTAAGATCGTCCAGTCCTTTACAAACATGAATCTTAAGGTTTTTGACACAATTGAAGAAGCGGAGGATTGGCTCGTTGAGGCTTAATTGATAGTATACCAGTTACTTGTAGTTTCGTTTGGATATAGCCAGCTTTATATGGCTATTATTCAATTAAAAAACTTTGACTATTAGTCATTAATGTATATTTTCGTAGTTTGCTTTCTGAGCGTGATTTTTATATCAATGTAACTGGAGATGAGTGATTTGAATAGTTCTGTTCGTGATGAACAAATCGACGACACGAATGGTGTTGCCGATAATATGGAGACTTTGCCCCCTGCCTCTTTAGAAACGCCAGGTCCGGAAACGACCGACGTTACTCCTAACGATCCGGAAGAAACCAATCATGAAAATGCATATCATGCAGAATCTGATCATGAAAATGTTCTTCAACCCGCTGTAATTCCCGGTTTATCTGAACATGAAACGGAAGATTACCAGGAGTTTTTCAAGGAGGTGGATGACAAGCATGAAATACCGGTCAACGCAAAACCGGTGGAACATAGTGACAAACCTTCTGCCATTACAGGTGATATCGTTAATTATGCCTTATTGTCCAAGCAGGAACTGATAGCCCTGCTCCAGCAGATGCTGAATAGCAGGCCAATTGAGACGATCATTAATGAGGTGGAAAATATTAAGATCAATTATTACAAGAAACACAAAGCAGAGATAGAGAAAAAGCGGAAAGCTTTTGTGGAGCAGGGCGGCGAATTGGAAGATTTCCAGGTAGAAGATGATCCATTTGAAAATGAAATTAAGGAACAGCTCCGGAGATACAGGGATCTGAAAGGCGAATACAATAAATCCCAGGATGAACACAAACATGTGAACCTGGCTGAAAAATATAAGATCATTGAAGAGATCAAGGAACTGGTCAAGAATAAAGAATCCATCAACCGTACATTCCAGGAATTTCGTGATCTGCAGAAACAATGGCGTTCAATAGGACCCGTTCCCCAGCAGAACGTGAAAGATCTCTGGGAGACTTACCATCATCATGTGGAGGCCTTTTATGATTATATCCGGATTAACCAGGAATTACGGGATCTCGATCTGAAAAAAAACCTGGAGTCCAAGATTCATTTGTGCGAGAAAGCGGAAGAACTTATGTTCGAGCCAAACGTGGTAAATGCTTTCAAGGTATTGCAGGAGCTTCATGATCAGTGGCGGGAAATCGGACCCGTACCTGCAGAAATGCGGGTTGAAATCTGGAACCGGTTTAAAGAGGCAACATCCAAGATCAATAAAAAGCACCAGGAGTATTTTGTCAGTCTCAAAAATGAACAAAAGAGCAACCTGGATGCCAAGAATGCCCTGTGTGAAAAAGCAGAAGAACTTTCAAACATGGAAATAAAATCCAACAAGGATTGGGCAAACTGTTCCCATGAATTGATGGAATTACAGAAAGTCTGGAAAACAATTGGTTTCGCTCCTAAAAAGGATAACGCGAAAATTTACAAGCGTTTCCGGGATGCCTGTGATGCTTTCTTTAACAGGAAGCGGGAATTCTATGGTGTGTTCAAAGAAGAACAGAACAATAACCTGCAGTTAAAGACAGACCTCTGTGTACAGGCTGAATCCCTCAAGGAAAGCACTGAATGGAAAAAAACAACGGAAGAACTTATTCTGCTGCAGCAACGATGGAAGGAAATCGGCCCTGTTCCGCACAAACAATCCGACCGGGTTTGGAAAAGGTTCAGAACGGCCT
>Ga0105104_10003860_pt1 | contig 10535 bp, 9 predicted proteins | sample PPLLaktember2015_3_FD_87034 | JGI IMG/M metagenome (GOLD analysis project Ga0105104, IMG submission 87034) | Freshwater sediment microbial communities from Prairie Pothole Lake near Jamestown, North Dakota, USA - PPLs Lake P7 Core (6) Depth... | ecosystem: Environmental > Aquatic > Freshwater >... | reverse complement strand
GTAACGCGACTCCAGCCAGGTCCTTGTTCCACGTTGCGTGCGCAGCTCTACAGAACCACTCGACCTTCACAGACCAGGTCCTTCACCTTCCACTCGATATAGACCTTGTGGTCGGTTCCGGGTACCAGGAATTCGAATTTGACGAGCTTGTCTTTGGCCAAGACGACGGGCTCGCCGTCGACAAGACGAGGAAAGACGAGTTTAGCCCCGGTACCGTCGCTCGAGGGAGGAAAGTAGTCCTTCAGGTAAATTCGCCCGAGGTGGTCACTGATCAGGTAGGCCTGCTGGTTAAGGGTGTCGCGCGTCGCCTGTCTCAGCTGTCGATTGACCTCCATGAGCAGTTTGCGATCATTGGATTCGAAGTCGATCGCGACGACAATATCCTCAGCGCTGGGGGCGAGCGCCTCGGACATTCTTGCGTCGAATTCCTGCTTTGCCTTAGGCGACATGCGGTCGTAGCGATTGTCCAACTGGGAAAGACGGACGTAAGCCTGCCGAATCGGCAGGGCCGAGAAAAGGCGCACGGTGTACGAGTAGAAGATCTCTTTTTCGCCATGCATGCCGGAGCCCTTATCGGCTCCGTATCCCCGTGGAGGGTCGACGGCGGTTCTGGGGCTTCCCATGCCGGATTGGCCGCTTCCGGCGTTTTCGTCCATGGCAGAGGACTGGGCAATGTTTGCCAATGTCATTTGTTTGGCCCACGCCGAATCCGTGAGCACTTTCCTCGCCTTTTTGGCGTTCCATTGAGAAATAGGTTTCTGGCAGATGTCATCGTCGGCCAGGAGTGGAGCCGTCAGGAGAGCCGATACAAGTGCAATTTCCATCAGTTTCATGACTGTCTCCTTCATACCTTATGATGCTTGAGGAACCTAGAATTCTCACACAAGCCAAACCGCGTCTCAAGCGCTAGTCTTCGGTTCATTCCCATAATGACTTGAATTTCCCGCGTTCGCGCCTAGAATTTAAGGGCAGATTCATAGGAGGTCTGAATGTTCAAGCCTTGTGTTCCCGTCCTTCTGATAGCGTTCTTCGTGCTCCCGTTGACGTGTAGCGCACAAACACCACTCAAGGACTTTGCCGGAAACCAGGATCCGGCCCTTTTCTCGCGCCTGCCGAATTACTTTCTCCCTGGGCGGGTCTCGGTGCTCGACAAAGAATTTGACAGTTTCCTTTTCACGGTAAAACCCGGACGGGAGGGAAAGCAGGCTGTCGAAGGGCATTTCGTCACTTATCACTACGTTTTCGATAAGACCCGGTCGACCTCAAAGCCGAGTGCGCTGCAGATCATTCGCAATTACCAGAATGCCGCCGCTCGAGTCGGTGGCAAAGTCCTTCATGAAGACCAGGTCCGGACCACGATTCTGATTACGAAGAACGGCCAGGAGACTTGGGTCGAAGTGACCCCGGTCATGAGCGGCCAGGAGTACTGGGTAAAGATCGTGGAACGCCAGGAGATGAAACAGGATGTGGTGGCCAGCGCCGAGACATTCAAAAACGGGCTGGCGGAAAGCGGGCACGTCGAGGTGCCGGGAATTTACTTTGATACCGGAAAGGCCGAGGTAAAGCCCGAATCCGAGCCCTCGCTGCAGGAAGTCGTGAAGCTCTTGCAGCAAGACACCGCGCTCAAAGTGTGGGTGGTTGGCCACACTGATTACACGGGCAGCGAAGCATCCAATGTCACCTTGTCCGGAGCTCGTGCGGCAGCGGTCGTTAAAGTCCTCACTCAGAAGATGGGTGTTGACGCTACGCGGCTTTCTCCGTATGGCGCCGGCCCATACGCACCCGTTTCCCAAAACGACACGGAAGAAGGCCGGGCCAAAAACCGGCGGGTTGAGCTGGTGAAAAAGCCGTAGGGCGAGAAAGCCGACGACGGTGGTTGCGTCCAGCCCCATCGTGGCCGGACTCTCCAGAGTCCGGCGCCGGGCTCGCCGAGAGCCCGGCCACAATCGTTGAGCAACCACGACACGAGGGGTTGGAGCGGACGCGAAGCTTGGCTGGTGCGCCTACGAGCACGTTGGTTGCCGCCCGTCCGGTTCTGGCCGGGCTCTCGGCGAGCCCGGCACCGGACTCTGGAGAGTCCGGCCACGATAAAAAGCCGCTTTCGGGCATCGGAACCATCCCGCGGACTCGGCTCAATTGATCGCACGCCTCTCCACCATCCGCCCTAGAGATCCCTCCGTTCGACCCTTCGAAATAGCCATTAGCCGAATATTGGCTGCCCCGCGTCTCCGCCTGCGGCAAAATAAGATGTGATAGAGGAGGAAACCATGGCCGACCTGAACGTCAGCACCGAATTCAGTCAAGTGCACGCGCTTTCGGAGCACGAGGAATCCGCCCGCCCACGTTTTCGATCCTTCGCCTGGCGTGTGATCTCGCTGCACATGATTACTTATTTCGTCTTTGGGGTCCTTGCTTATTTGATCCTGGACTACAGAGAGGTATTCGAAACGACGGAACTGCGATACTTGATGATCCCGACCGACTCGCCCTGGGTGGCGGTCGGGCCTGCTCTGCAAGTGTTTCGCGGTCTTCTGTTTGCCGTGGTGCTTTACCCCTTGGCAGCCGAGTTCTTGCGGCGGAAGAATGGGTCGCTCATTCTCTGGGGGCTATTCCTGGGGCTGGCGATCCTGGGGACAGCCGGACCTTCACCGGGCTCATTTGAAGGGTTTCTTTACACGAAGATCCCTCTTGGGACCCAGCTTTTGGGCCTGCTGGAAGTTGTTCCGCAAACACTTTTCTTCTCCCTGGGGCTGGTCTGGTGGTGTCAAAAGCCGGCGCGATGGAAGAATGTGGTCAGCGGGGTGTTCGTAGGTTTCATCGTATTGATGAGCGTTGCGGGGACACTGCTGCCCCGGCAGATCTAAAGAAAACACGGACAAACACGGGCTGTGATAACAACTCGCAGTCCGTGTTTGTCCGTGTTCGTCCGTGCCTGTCCGTGGCTCTTACTCGTACCGCAAGCACTCAATCGGGTCTAGATTCGACGCCTGAACGGCCGGGTAGATCCCGAACAGGAGCCCGACTGCGGAGCTGACGCCAAAGGAAAGCACGATCGAGGCGATGGTGATGATTGTGCTCCAGCCGGAGTATATCGCGACGAGGCGCGAAATGCCGTAACCCAGGCCAACTCCGATAATGCCGCCTGAAAGGCTAATGGCAATGGCCTCCGTCATGAACTGTACCCTGATGTCGAGCTTTCGAGCGCCAAGCGCTCGCCGCAGACCGATCTCGTTCGTGCGCTCCAGGACTGACGCGAGCATGATGTTCATGATGCCGATGCCGCCGACGAGCAGCGAAATGCTGGCGATGGCGCCCATGACGATATTGAAGATGCCCTGAGTTCGCTGATTTTGCTCGAGGAGTTTCTCGGGAACCACGATGGCGTAATCATCCACATACCGGTGCATGGCCGACATGAGGTTATTGACCGTCGAAGCCTGTTCCTTCAGGTCGGCCTGCGGGTGCGTTTCCACGATCACTTCGGTCAGCTCGTTTTCAATCGAGTCGCCCTCGAACTTCTTGATGGCCGTGGTTATGGGGATATAGATATCGTTGTTCGGGTTTTGAATCTTGACGCCTTCGAACTCCGACTTCTCGACATTCGCGTCGGCCAGGACTCCGATGACCGTGAGCCACTGATCATTCACCTTGATCTGCCGGCCGAGCACGTTCCCAAAACCGAATAGTTTCTGTTTCGAAGCGATTCCCAGTACACACACCTGGCTGTTGGACTGCTCGTCGGACGGGAAGAAAAACGATCCCTGGAGCAGCTTCAGATTCTGAATGGCGGGATAGGTGCTGCTGACCCCGAGGACTCGGCTGTCGGCCTTGCCTGTATCGGAAACGACCTGGAAGGTCTTTACCACTCGCTTGGCTGAAATCAACGGCTTCGGTTTGAGAACGGCTTGGAGAGCTTCGACGTCGCGCAGGCTGACTCCCAGCGATTCCGTACGTATTTGCCGCAACTCTTCGGTCTTGAACTCCTTGGCCTGGATGATGATATTACGGATGCCAAAGCTTTCGATGATACGCAGGCTCTCCTTCTCCGCGCCGGCGCCTATTGACAGCATAGCGACGACCGCCCCTACGCCGAAGATCATGCCGAGCATCGTCAGAAACGAGCGGAGCTTGTGTCTGGTCAGGTCGGCGACGGCTACGGTCGCACTCTCTAGTGTGAACATAGATTTCAAGATCTCCCCGGCGGCATCCGCCGGCTGATTGGGTTCATATTACGGCAAAACCTTGTCGATGCCGCTCTCGGGGCGACAGTCGCCTCTATCGGCGCCCTCCTTCTATGCGGATCATCATGCCCGGACCGCCCGGACCGCCACCACCGCGCCGGCGGTCGCCGGCACTCGCCTTGCTGAAATCCGGCAGGGTGAGCTTTCGGGTTTCGAACGGATTGCGAAGCGCAATCACAGCCCCGTCTTCGACGCCGCTCAGAATCACTGCCTGGCCATGCGTACTCAAGCCCGTCTGGACGATTTTTGCCTTAAAGTCGTCGCCCTGCTGCACGTACACGAGGTCGTTCTTGTCCTTGGTCGTGACTGCGGAGGCTGGAACGACGAAACACTTGTCATACTTTTCGAGGATCACCTCACCCTTCAGAGACATTCCTGGCCGAATGCGTTTCAAATCGACACCCGCATCAGTGATCTGAGCGTCACAGGTGAAATATTTGAGCGGGGAATTACGCTCTAGAGCAGCCGCCATTGTGGAGGCGCTTCGAATCTCCCCGTGGAATTCCCTCTCGGGAACCGCGTCGAGCCGGATAACAACCTCTTGGCCCTTGGCCAGGTGACCACCGTCTCTCTCAAGCACGTAGATCCGGGCCTGGAGGACCGCGAGATCGACGATCTCTACCAGGATCTGGCCCCCGAACGACTCGTCCCCGACCTGCGGATCACGCCGGTGATCGCGTCGCCAAAGGACCAGTCCCGCAGAAGGGGCTTTGAGCTCGAGAGAATTAAGCGTTTGTTCCGCGACGCTCATTTCAGCCTGAGCCTGGTTCCGTTCGATCGCAAGGATCTGCTGATCCGACCGCGCGATTCGTTTCTGCGTTTTGCCTTTGCTGTTTAGAAACGTCACGCGTTCCTTGGCAAACCCAGCGTCGATCTTGGCCTCGATGATGTCCCACTTCGAAAAAATCGTCTCATCCTCGGGTAGGACTTCCATGACATAGTCGTACTGCATCTCGGCGTCTTGGCGGTCCAGGCCCAGGACCTTTTCATCCGTCGACTGCTTGCCGGTCGTCAGCTTGGACCGCTCCTGATTTGCGTCGAGTGTGTTCTGCTGCCTTTCGAGGTTCAGCCGCGCATCGGTGCTGTCATAACGTATGAGGGTATCGCCCTCTTTGACAAACGTGCCCTCGGGAATGAGCCAGCCGACTTTCAGGCTACCGGAACGCGTATTGGGCGTCGGCACAGGGGTGCTGCCCAATCCCACGATTTCTCCGAGGGTCGGGACCGTAAGCCGGAAGGGCTCCCTGGTCAATCGTGCCACCGGCACCGGGTCCTCGTCGGCGGGCACAAAGGCTTTAGTCACACGTCCGCGCAGGTCCTCCCTGTAGGTGAAGCCGATAATGACCGCCAGGACCACGAGCAAAAGACCGATCAGGCGCGCAATCCGGCCGCGGGTGAGTCGACGTTTGGGGGCGTCAGGTTTTGATATGCGTGTCATGGGATGACCTCAAAGTCTGGGTTTTGTCCGGATTCTTTCGTTGGCGTTGAGCCCGGAGTCCACTAGAGCTGTTAGACCGTCATTCGTCCGCAGTGTGATTTCGCGCCACTCCCAGGTCTGTTCGACGGGCTTCCAGACCTGAACAAACGAGCGGCCGTCGCGCTCCTGGATACAGGACATAGGAATAACCAAGGCGCCCGAGTAGCGGCCGACCTGGATTTGCGCCTTCAGACTCATCCCTGGCCGCAACTGCCTGATCAGGTCGGAGTTCTTGCTGATGGCCACGAAGGCTTCGGTCACCTTCTGCGGCCGGTCGAAAGTCAACTGCTTCAAAATGGCGCTTATTGTCGAAATCGTTCCGGAAAAGGATTTGCCCTGAAGGGCATCCACCGCGATCGACGCTTCCTGTCCCGGCTTCACCTTGCCGGCGTCCACTTCATCGACGTAAAGCTTAGCGCGTAGCGTGTTCAAGTCCGGAATCTCCAGAACGGTGTCGAGGGCGAAGACGTTACTGCCGATCTGGCGTGCCTCGTTGTTCCAGTCGCGTTTATAGATCACTACGCCGGAAACCGGGGCGCGTACTGTCAGTTTCTCCATGGCTTCCATCAGGTTATCCAGATGGGTCCGGTAGTGATTCCCGTTGCTGCGCGAGATCTGCAAATCCAGCTGCCCGGCGGCCTCGAAGTTCTTGAGTTTCGCTTCCAGGAACTCCAGCTTCTTCCTGGCTGCGTCCCGGCGGATGCGCGTCTCTTCCACAGTGAGCGCACTTTCGAGCTCGACCTGGTAATTTAGCTTATTGTCCAACTTGCCGTAATCGGCTCGGGCCTCTTCGACTGACAGACGCAGTTCTCGGACTTGAATGTCAAAGTCGGAACGCTTCTTCTGGTACTCCTCCTGAACGCGCTGTAGGTTTGCGGTCTGCTCACGCATCCTTCGGGAGACGTCAGAGGTGTCGAACTCGACGAGAAAATCTCCCTCCGAGACCTCGGTTCCTTCGTCCACCATCCGCGCCAGGCGGAAACGGAATTCGTTACGGATCTGAGGCGGACCAATGCTCACGCTACTGGTCGCTTCAAGAATGCCGGTAGCGGTGATAAGCACGGGGTAATCGACACGTTCCACCGCAACGAGGTCCTTGTCGCTGACCGCGGCAGAAGCGAGCTGAATCCGGTAAAAGGACACGCCGCCGACGACGAGGATGATCGCGGCCGCCACTATGAAAATCGTCTTTTTGACGTTCACCTTATTCCTCCCATACCTTCTGCACCGGCATTAAAGAATCGTTGGAGGAGAGACCGGCCCGTATCTCGACCAGGGCGTCACCGAATGCGCCTACCTCTACGATCTGCCTCGCCGCCTCCGGTTTTCCGGTTTTCTTCAGGACGTAATATCGGCCTTCGGAGTCAAGCCCGAGATATTCGCGCGGAATGGTCGTTGCTTTGTCGGCCAGCTTGATTCCGAACATCACTCGAGCGGTCATTCCCGGCTTCATCGCTGTAGGATCCACCTTGTCGGGCTGAATCACGGCTCGGAACACCTTCTGCTGAGAAGCGAATCCTTTGCGGCTCGCCACGCTCGTCAAGGAAAGAATAACCCCCTGGTAAGTCGGACCCGGGGCGGCATCCAGACTGAAGGTGCATCTCATCCCCTTCGACAGCAAACTCAGCTCTGTGTCGTAGACGAGCCCGATCACCTGCATACTGGACAGGTCGGGCAGTTCGACGACCGGCATCCCGGGGAAGATGTTGTCTCCCACTTGGATCTTTCGGTTGCTTGCCCAGTTGTCTCCGTAAATGACAATGCCGTCCTGAGGCGCAGCTATGAACAGAAGGGCGACGTCGCCTTCGATTTTCTTCAAGTCGATCTCGGCCTGGGCGCGATTGATCTCCACCAACGCCATCTGGGTGGGACGGCTCTTATCGAAATTGTCGAGCTGTTCCTTGGCTTTGGTTAGCGCCAATTGGGCTCTCTCAAGGTCCAGCTGGTATTTTTGAAAGGTGTTTGCCGCCAGCAGCTCCGCCGGCGTCTTCGCGTACAGTCCGGCGACCTTCAGATTGGCCTCCGCCTGGGCCACCGCGTTTAGCAGATCACATCGCTGCGCCTCCAGATCGGCTTTCGTTTTCTCGATCGTCAGTTTGCTTTCATCGAGCCTGCGCTCGTATTCCGACCTCTGGCTGGTTAGCGTGGAGGAGTCGAACTCGACCAGTCGCTCGCCTTGCTTGACCTGTGAGCCTTCTGGAGCCAGGTAGGTTACGACACTCGCGAAAGAGCTCCGAATACGGGGCACAGAGATCTGAACTGCATTGGCGGCCCGAAGCTCCCCGGTGATGAAGAATTTCCTGAACACATCGGACTGGGAGGGTTTGACCGTCTGCTCTTTGGCCGCGGCTTCAGGCTTCTTGGCCGGAGTGGCGGCGGGCTTTTCACTGTTCTGTCCGTAGACGGTGGACCCGACCAGGAGCAGGACCGCCAGCGAGGCTATCTTCGCGACTCGTGGTATTTGAATTTCTCTAAGCATAGTTGTGTGGGCCAATCGCTTTCGATAATAAATCGTCAATCGACAGTTCTTTACTGCGGCGGTCTTTCGGATCTTTCCCCGCCCATGCGGAATCGGAACTCCTGGTTGGGATCAGGCTTCTGCGTCTTCAGCCAACTCGTCCACTCCTCTTCGGCTTTGTCGAAGTCTTCTCCAACGGCTGGAATCCCCTTGAGGACTTCGGTTGCGTCTTTTTTCTCACGGGCGGTGCTGACCACCTCTTTGATCTTTTCGATTCCCGCTTTTTCAACGAGGAAGGTGAAGAAACTGGCCGCCTGACCATCGAACATCATTCGGTCTTGCTGGTCCTTAGGCAGAGTCCTCGGACCACCCATGCGCACGCCTGAACTCCCCGGAGTCGCCGTCTGGTCTCCTCCGGCAGGTGCGCCACCGGTCGCGGGAGCACCAGCGGCCCCGGCCGGTCGCTCCATGCGAAAAACCATCTGGCCGCCGCCCGTCTCAGAACCTGGCGCCACGAATGGCCGCGACATGGTGAGAATGTCTTCAAGCGGAAAGATCTCTTCGAGGTGCTGCTGCAGAAACCCGACGTTGCCCGCGCTCCCGCTGGCATATGAAGCGATGCCGATGTCGAGCCAGTCGGGCAGAGGACTTCGTCCCATATCGTCAACGCGCGACAGACGGAACTCCCTGTCCGGGGCCAAAGCGACTTGCAGCACTGCAAAGGCCATGTCTCGGGCTGCCCCACGGGCCAGGCCTGCTTCCATCGCCGGCCGGTTCTCCGCGGCCCGGCTGCGCATTCTTTCCAAGCGATCGGCCGGAATCTCAACTCCCGATTGCTTGAGACGCGCCATCATCTCGTCGGCGCGCGCTTCCGGAGTCAGCACGGAAAGTATCCAGCTGAAGCCCATCTTCAGCGCGCGCGGTTCGTAGACCGCATCTTTCTGCGCGAGGGTCGAGCAGACGAAGATCGCTCCCGGGGGAGGATTCTGGCCGAGCAGGTTCGCCAGCCGCTCCCGGGCTTCTGCGATCGGTTTTTCGTAAGGTGTCACCAGTTGCCGGTTCGACGCGAAGAAATCGACGCCGGGAACTACCGCCTTGAAACGGTTGAAATCCTTGAAGCCTGCGTCCTGCGATAAAAGCGAGGGTGAGGACGCCATCACAAACAGGAAAGCGAAGCTGAAAGCAGCGCGCAACGGATAACCAAGCATGGTCCTAAACTCCCAATGATTGTTCCGCTATTTAGTACGTTGAGCAACCTTCTGTGTTTCGCCCGCAAGCAAGTTTGCGGGTAACAAGTTATGCCGGTTACTGACAAACTGACAGACTGACAGACTGACAGACTGACAGACTGACAAACTGACAAACTGACAAACTGAGGGACCGACAAATCAAGCAGCAGCCCACCGCTGTTGTCTGTCAGTCTGTTAGTCTGTCAGTTTGTCAGTCTGTCAGTTTTCTTGCTACGTCAGATGAACCAGAAAGTGGCACGTCTTGCCGCCGCGTCGCACTGTCTCCAGAATATCGACCTTGAACGGCCGGCCGAGCGCGGTTTCCCAGATTGTCTGGTGGGTGGCTTTTGTGCAGTGGCAGTGAGGATCGTTGGGTTTGGCGGACCGATAGCGGGCAGCCGGGCAATAGCAGCCTTTGGACTCAACGCCGTAGCGGATGTGGACCTGATTGCCTTCTCGCCAGACCTCGAAATTCTTCTTGAGCGCCTGGATCAATTTGTCGACATCCCCGGCCCCTTCTTTGGCCAGATCCTGCTTGAACTTAAAGCGGCGGAAACAGCCCCTTCCGCAGCCTTCGATGATCTTGACCTTCGTTTCTTCATCGAGGACGGCGTCCATGCTGTCGAGCAGATCGGCGAGCCAGTTCTGTATGAACTCTTTTTCTCTTTGGACTACGGCGAGCTGATCGGTCTGGTTTGCCTGACCTCTTGCTTCGCCGTTGACTTGATTGAGGACTAACAGGGCCGTCGAACCCAGGCCCAGTTTGGCGGATTTCTGCAGGAACTCCTTGCGATTCATTTCACCCTCCCCTGAGAACTGATTTTCCGATTTGATGGCTGATCAAGCCGTTGGGTTCAATCTCCTCCTTAAGAGCGTGTTGCCCAAATCGGCATGGGTGGCACCCGGACTATTTGGAGTGCGGCGGCAGAGGCTGCACTTTATACACATATTGGGACCGAAGGCAGCTGCTGGAGTCGTGTTACCGAGCCGCGCACGCAGTGGAGAGGCTCGCTTTTTGAGCCTCGGAGCGGAGTAAGCGGGACGATCACGATGTCGCAACCACTGTGTCCCGGAGCTTCGCTGGGTGGTGTGACTGGCCGCAACCACCGCGCTTCAGAGCTTCGTTGGGT
>Ga0105104_10003859_pt1 | contig 10537 bp, 13 predicted proteins | sample PPLLaktember2015_3_FD_87034 | JGI IMG/M metagenome (GOLD analysis project Ga0105104, IMG submission 87034) | Freshwater sediment microbial communities from Prairie Pothole Lake near Jamestown, North Dakota, USA - PPLs Lake P7 Core (6) Depth... | ecosystem: Environmental > Aquatic > Freshwater >... | reverse complement strand
TCGTGGGATACCCGCTCCAACCTCTGGCAGCAATCGTAAGTGAGTTGGGTGGAGTCCTTGGTGACTTGGCGGCGTATAACGAGTTGTTTGAGACGGTCGTAGAGACGACCGCTCGACGCGCGGGCGGGGTGGCCGCAGCGCGCGCTATACTCAGCCGCGGTGCGCAGCAACTTGACGCCGACCATCCGTATGCAGCAATCCGTACGCTTGGCCGGGCGCTTCGCAGCCTGCATACTCACGAAAGCCGTCGCGATCTCGTGCGTGCACTCTACCTGTGCGCGAGCGCCTACGAGCGTGTTGGGCTCCTCTGGGCCGCACGCGGAACACTGTTGGTCGCCGCGTCAGTGGCGACCAACGATTTCTGGACGTACCAAGACGTGACGCCCGCGCAGGGGGTGTGCTACAACCGCCTCAAGTGGCTTGAGCTGCAACTGGGGCGTGTGCCCCATATCCTCGCCTGGCACGAACTCGATCGGGCGATCACCGGCGTGCTCGCCGCCAAGGGGTACGACATGGACCGGGCCTCGAGCGCCGAGTATCACTTCGACGCGATCCTGGGGATTCTGCTTCTCAGAACGGACCTCTGGTCCTTAAAGAAGCTCTCGGTCTTGCCGGGCGTACTCGACGAACAAGGCCTTCACAATGCCGCGGTAGCACTCCTCTACGCCCTCGGATACACGGAAGACATTCCTGCGGAGCTCACGGGCCAAGGCATCGGAGTGCAAGATATGCATGCGTTCTTCGCGAAGTGGCGCGACCAACCTGCTGCGCACGAGGTACCAGGTCACCCAGCGCTGTACGACGGCCGGATGGTCACACTCAGCTCCAACGTCCTTGGCTGCCGTATTACCGTCGAGAGTGAGAACGTATCACCGTGCGTCGAACTGGCAGAGTCGGCCCTCGCCGCACTGGAGGCACTGCTCTCGACTGGGGCCACCGAGCGCATGATCACCCACGAGCCAGTCTTCACAATCAGCATCCGGAAGAATGATTTGGCCGAGCAGCCGTTCGGGTTCGACATGGGTGAACGCGAGGGGCGACCGCACGTCGACATCCGGTGCCCATCCTTCGATCCGCACAGTATATCCAGCGAAGCGCAGGCGCAGGTGAAGCATAAGCTCTTTCAATTGTTGGCCCACGTCCTCCCTCACGTCTTCCTGTTCGACGGTGACACGCAGGTCATCAGCAGGTTGTTCGATGAAGGCCGTGCGATCGAACGCTCCATAGAGCTTACGACCAGCTTCATCACGGTCGGTAACGTGCTTGGCTACGCACCAAAGACCAAGTTGAGGGCGTGGGTGCGTCCAGACGCCAAAAGTTACTCGCCAAAGCGATCGGAGGAATGGGACGCGGATGACCGGCATGCACGGTCGAGCGCAACTACGGTTACCTCCCTCGCTACGCTAAACCTCGGGGCTGGGGAGCCACCGGCTGAGCTATGCGATCCGGAGCAAACCAAGCATACCGACATGGAGACGGTGTCGCTGATCCGGCTGGCGCTGTGGGACCGGGCTCGCTAGTCGGGAACGATGTTTCTCACCGCAGCCAGCGAATCGGCGCCGCCCGTGCTCGCCCCAATCTTTCTGAACCAGGATGCTGGGCAGCAAATCTTCGCGCACTGGCGAAAAGAGCTGGGGCCTCAGGACCAGGAGGAAAGACTTCGGGTCACGATCATCCGCGGGGTCGATCGTTCCAATCCGCACGCCTACCGTGTCGTCATCGGTTCGAATCTCCCGGATAGATTCATGGAGGATGCGAAGAGGCTCGTCTTCATGGTGTCACGCTGCAATACGATGGCGCCGACATCGGACGCCAATCTTCAGCGCTTCCTCCGCAGCTACGAGGCCGCAGGTCGCTATTCCCTGGCCGGCGCCGTTATCACAGACGAGCAGAGTAGTCCGGTGCCGGTGTCGGACGTCCATATCGCCAAACGCGAGTTGAACGTGCGAGACGCCTGGCAGATCGAGAGGAACGACCCAGACGTGGTTGGCATTTGTGAGGACGACGATCCCATTATCCCAACTGGGCAGCAAGATGCTCCGATCTTGGAGGTGCTGCGTTGGCGGCAGGAGAGCTCGCGGTCGGAGCCACCGACGGCTTGACCCATAAGCATAGTGAAGCGCCCGCGGAGCCAGCCGAAGAGAATGGCTCTTCATAGTCGACACCGCCGAGCGAGTCATTGAAGCGATCGGCCGATCCTCGGAAGCGCGGCTTCGCCGCGCCAAGGTTGAAATCGACCGCAACTTCACTCGCGCGTTAGGTCGCTCCATAATTGGCAACGATGCACATGCGAGAGGTGGAGGGATGAAATATAAAATTCTGTTGCAGCGATCCGAAGAAGGCTTTAGCGTCTCGTGCCCAGGGTTACCTGGATGCTGGTCGCAGGGGGCAACCGAGCAAGAAGCCATTGAGAACATTCGAGACGCCATTCAGGAATACCTGGCAGCCATCGCGGAGTCGTTGAAGGACGCCGATGTCCGAGAAATCGAGGTCTCGGGGTAAGCATGCCAAGACTCCCCGGGATCAATCATTTGCAAGCCGTCAGGGCCTTGGAGAAGGCGGGCTTTCGCATGGTGCGTCAGGGCAAGCACATCGTCATGTCTGACGGTGTACGGTTTCTCACGATTCCGCGTCATAATCCCTTCAATGCGTTCACGATGGGCGGTATTGTCCGAGATGCTGGTCTCACGATCGAAGCGTTTCGAGAATTGCTCTAGTACTCGACGCCACCGAACCCCCGCGGCACCGGATGCCTCACGGCGCCGGTGAGCTTCATTATGTGTGCCAGGCATGGCACAGAGCTAACGGGGTGGAAGTCCCCGTGCCAGGGAGTAGCGGAGCCAAAGGCTAGGAGCAGGGCAAGGGCATCATCGCGAGGTGACGTCTGGAGGAAGCCCAATCCAAACGTGTGGGGCGAGGGACGCGAACCCGATCCACGGGGTGGCAAAACCGGGACGAGGTGGCACGTGACCGTGAAGGCCCACATCCACAGACGGACTGGACTTGATCATCGCGCGCTTATGCACGGAAGGCATGCCAGCTGACTGCGGGAGCTCTGTGGTGTATCCGTTAGGAGGTCTGAGGGGAGGCATCCTGCCTGGGGTCGACGGGTTGACCGGGCAGGAGTCCAACGACCACGGCGGCACGCGTTATCCTGTGACGCCCTTGCCTTCCACAAGGTTTTACCCGGACCCTTGTCATACCTGGGAGTGCACGGATGATCAACTGCAGGACGGCAACGGCGGGTTTGTCCGGAGCTTTGCCGCGCTCGATCCGCAGACTCCGGGCCAGATTATGGGCTATCACCGTGCGGGTGATCTCCCGGTCTACGACGCACTCGCCCGGGAGTACTGTGTCTGCGACCAGTGGTTTGCTTCTGTGCCCGGCCCGACCTGGCCGAATCGGTTGTACGCCCTGGCCGGGAATTCACAGGGGGAGCGCAACAATCCCCCGCTGGTCCCGCTGCCAGCCTACCCGATGAAAACGATCTTCGAGCACCTGGATGATGCCGGCGTCGACTGGCGGGTCTACTCGCACGACATCGCCTTCCTCCGCGTGTTCGCCAAGTACCGCTACTACACGGCTCGGATTCAGCCGTTTGGCAGCTTCGTGCGGGCGGCCCGCGACGGTCGGCTGCCCCCAGTCACGTGGATCGACCCGAACTTCGGCGATGTCGGGTTCGAAGGCAACGATGATCACCCGCCCGTGGACCTGCGGCGCGGGCAAGCGCTCGTGCGCCGCGTGTACCAGGCGGTGGCCACGGCCGGCCAGGGCCTCTGGAGGAGCACTCTGTTGGTCATCATGTACGACGAGCATGGGGGCTTCTTCGATCATGTGGCGCCCGGCGTCGCCGCCGATAACCTGCCGGCATTCCAACGGTACGGCGTGCGTGTGCCCGCCCTGGTAGTCTCCCCGTGGGTCGAACCGGGGGTTCCGTCACACATCACGTTCGGCTACACGTCCATCCTGAAATCGATTCTGGTGCGATTCTGCCAACGAGGGGGCGTTCTTCCCGATATGGGCACCCGGGTAAGTGCCGCGAACGATCTCGGCCTGCTACTGAACAGGACCACGCCGCGGGTGCAACCCCTGCGGTTGCCGAGACTGGCCGTCCCGACACCCACTGCTGAGGCGTTGCGGCGGGAGGGCATCCCCCAGGCGGCGCTCCTGCAGCCGACGGAGCTGCAGCGCCTGTTGCAGGAGCTTAAGCGGGAGTGCGTGGCCGCGGGCGTCCCGCCGAGCCGCTTGTAAGGTGGTCGCATGCCTCACGAGGCCATGACGCGGATCGCCACCACGTGCGGGCGGTTGGGCAGGCATTCCCCGTCGTGTATGAGTGCTCGACGCGTTCGGCGGCGGCAGTCGAGTGTGATGGTGAGTCTCCTCCCTCGTCCGTCGGTTGCCGTCGCTTCTCGCCACATCTTCCTCTTCGACTCTCCCGAATGCTTGTCACCTTCCACCGCGCGGATGTCGTCGATGGCGTCACCGTGGGGCAACTCCCATGGGTCGAGGCACGGCCGGCTTCGCTCTCCCCAAGCGTAGAGCAGATGTTGGAGCGGCTGAGGCTTCTGTGGCGAGGCACACCTCAGACGGGGGGACATGGAAGCCCGGAGCGACAGAATGATGATAGAAGGGTCGCAATCGATCAGGGCCTCGTCACCGCGAAAATTGTACTCGGCGACATCGTTCTGGAGGTCAAAGCCAGCGCATTGTTCGCACAGCCACACCAGGACCGCCGCGTCCCGGTCGCGGAACAGTTTCACCTCGGGCAGGCTCGTCATGAAGCTGAACCAGTAGCCCCGTACCCCCCTCACTCGTGAATGGCTTTCCCTTTCGTGGTGTACGAGCTCCTCGCCTCCTCCGCCACTTGTGGCTCCACCATTCACGTCAACGCCGAAGGTCCGGTGGGCCGGGCGAGAAGGGATGAAGCCATCAGGGCCGAGGGCGAGCGGTCAGTCTGCCCTGATTGATAGCGCAGGCGACCGCGTGATAGACCACGCCCCCACGGGGGCCGATGCCCGCGGCGTCTTCATCAATGATGCACTGATCAACCATAGAGCTTTAGTGCTGGTAGGTATCCCGCGCGCGAATCGAGGTGTGGTTCGACATCTCTATCCCCGTGAGCGGGGGATTGACCTCAGGCCGGCGCCTGGGCTGACGGGGCTGTCACACCAGACGCCTGAGCTTCCGTGTAGAGGCTGTGGCGTCATCTTCGGCTGACAGGCGGTAACAAGTAATGCCTGCAGGACCTCCGCCACCCGGACCCCGTGGGCTTTGGCAAGCGCGTTGATGACATCATCACCTCGGAACACTCGTGCACACTCCCTCGTGATCGACGACATTTCCGTGCCCTCAACATGTGCCGATCGTTAAAGACTTAGGTCACCCCCTGGTCAATGCGCTATCGGAGGGAGGCAGCATCGTGATCTCGCTCGGCTTCAGTCTCGAAACTGGTGTAGGTCGCCACATCCTGCACCATCGTGTCGAGTGCTGCCGCTGTGAAGGCCACGACATAGCCGTGCTGCCGATCATTGCGACACACGAGATGCGCTTGCTTCCACGCCTTCGGCTGCGCCTCGATAAACTCTCGAATGACGTGATCCATCGGCGTCTCCAGTTGGATGTCGTTCTCCACATCCGTCGAGGTGTCCATGTCCCCCAAGGGGAGGGCCGGTGGCTCCGACGGTTCGGTGGTGACCACCCGCAATGATATTTCCTCCCGAGAACCAGGAGCGGTGGGATGAAACTCACCAAACTCACCACTCGTGTGGTAAATAGATGAGGCGATTGAGATTTCATCAGGTGAGTTTGTGACTGCAGGTGTGGAATCACTGGATGGGTGCGGTGAGTCAGGTGACTTTGGTGAGTTTGTTTCACTCGGGTCTGAGGCCCGCACTAATTTCCAGCGCAGGGCATTGGCATGTTCACCGGCCACGACTCCGGGCGACGACCTCCGCCCAGGGGGCCGGGCTTGCCCACGCGCGATCCGTCACTTCCGAAATCCCTATACGCTGGCTGACAACTTGGAGGATGACTGGTGGCCACTGGGTGCTGAGGTCTTGGTGTGTCCGATGCCTTGACGAGCGCTTCTACAGGCTGACACCATGGTAAATACTTTGTCACACCGTAAGCCAGGGGTCAAGGCGGTCTCGCCTCTCATCGCTTTTTTTGCCGTTACTGCCAGAGATCAATCATGAAGCGGCCTTCATGCGGTGTCTCGCCACTGGCGATACAGCCTAAACGCTTGAGGTATACAAGCAGGAGTCGTGGTAATATGCGGACCATTGGCGGCATATACGGCTCTCATGGGAAGTGAGATGGACAGCCTGCGTTGGCTCGTGAGGCATATGATGTGGAGACTTTTCCGTATAAGCAAGTGTTGGGCATCAGTCCTTGGCGTCAACGACCGAGAGAGAGTTGGATGATGAGGCGCATGCTGGAAGGCAAAGTGGTGTTGGTCGCAGGGGCCACGCGCGGCGCGGGCCGCGGCATCGCGGTCGAACTGGGTGCGGCTGGAGCCACGGTGTACCTCACGGGGCGCACCACGCGCACACAACGCTCGGAGTACGACCGTCCCGAAACGATTGAAGAGACGGCCGAGCTGGTGCAGCAGGCGGGCGGCCAGGGCATCGCCGTAGAAGTCGATCATTTGAACCCGGCGCAAGTACACGCGCTGGTGGCACGTATTGAGCGTGAGCACGATCGCCTGGATGTCCTGGTCAACGATGTGTGGGGGGGGAGTTGTTGACCGAGTGGCACGTGCCCGTGTGGGAGCACTCCCTAGAAAAGGGGCTGCGCCTGCTGCGTCTTGCCATCGACACGCACATCATCACCAGCCACTTCGCCCTCCCCCTCGTGATCAAGCATCCGGGTGGACTCGTCGTCGAGATGACGGACGGCGCGGCTGACTACAACGAGACACACTACCGGTTGTCGCTGTTCTATGACCTCGCCAAGACCTCGGTCATTCGCCTGGCGTGGGCACAGGCGCAAGAGCTTCAGCCCCATCAAGGCACCGCCGTGGCCATGACGCCCGGCTGGATGCGTTCAGAGATGATGCTGGATAATTACGGGGTGAGCGAAGCCAACTGGCGCGACGCCATCGCGAAGCAACCGCACTTCGTCATCACCGAAACGCCACGGTACGTCGGGCGTGCTGTTGCGCACCTCGCGGGCGATCCCGACGTGGCGCGCTGGAGTGGGCAGTCGCTCTCGAGCGGCCAGCTCGCCCAGGTATATGGCTTCACCGATCTTGACGGGTCACAACCCGATTGTTGGCGCTACATTCGTGAGGTTCGGGAGGCCGGCAAACCCGCCGATGCGACCGGATACCGGTAACAGAGCCAGTCCAACAACGGCATGCACCGATGTGTCACCACGGAGCCCATCATGTTGATCCCACAGGTACACCGCTCTCTCTATCAGCGGCAGACCGCGCTTCGGAGGCGAGGGTATGGCCCGTAGCCGCGACCGCCTGAGCAAGCGTCCCCATGTGGACGCATGTGCGACGCCGATCAATAGAGCGATCGCGTATGGGTGCAACGCCCCGAACCCGCACAACACGCAAGCGTGGAAACTGCGCCGCGTCTCTGATATGGAGACCATGCTCTACGTTGACGAGACCCGCGTGCTCCCGGCAACCGATCCTCCCGCCAGGCAAATCCACATTGGCTGCGGCTGCTTCATCGAAACGTTGGCGGTAGGCGCGAGTATCATGGGCTACGGCACCACCGTCGAGGACTTCCCCGAAGGTCCGTACCGCCTTGATGAAGTGGGCCGTAAACCGGTGGCTCGGATTACGCTCACCAAAGAGCCGAACATCCGGCCGGACGATTTCGCCGGCTATATCCACACGCAGCAGACCAACCGTCGATCCTTCGAGGACACTCCGGTATCAGACGACGAATTCGCCGAGCTGGCGCGGTCGGTCGCCGACGAGCGCGTGCAGCTCGTGGGCATCAACGACCGAGGGCGGATGGACCCGTTGCTGGCGACCTTCGAGAGGGCCCTGGTCGTCGAGTGCGAGGCGCGCCACCTGTTCGAGGAAACGCGCATCTGGTTCCGATGCAGCGAGCAGGAACGGCACAGAAGCGAGACGGGCTGAGCCTGCCCCAAACCGGTATCACCGGATGGTGAGTGCCGCTGCTGGAGTGGTATCTGAAGCACGGCGACCTGAAGCGCTGGCACCACAAGCGATCCGTGGACGCGTACCTCAACGTCTTCCGGCGTGGACTGGCCAGCGCGCAGGGGGTACTCCTGCTCAAGACGGCGACGAACACCCAAACGGACTGGGTCCGGGCAGGCCGCGCATACGCCAGGCTCGGCCTGGCGGCTTCGAAGCTCGGACTCTTCATGCACCCCTACAGCCAAGTGCTCCAAGAGTACCCGGAGATGGGCCACCTGCAACGCGAGTTCAACCACCTACTGGGCGTCACCGGCGAGGAGAAGGTGCAGATGGCGGTCCGGCTGGGCCGAGGACCAGCGCCCTATTACGCCTATCGTCGGCGTCTGGACTCGTTCATCAGGGTCGATAGCTCAGCTGGATAGCGCGTGAGCCCGGCTGCACAATCGAGGTCGAAGCGCAGCCGGCCTCACCAGGCGCTGCACCTGACGGCGTGGCATGACGGCTTTCTGGGGTCTAATATCTCGCCAGCCGCCGCGGCAGGTGAGCTTAATCGTTAGGCTGCCATATGGCATCACTGATAGCGAATACTTCAATGTCACGCGAAAGCGTTTGTCTCTCAAACTTCAAAAGGGGAGTCTGACCTATGATGCATCCATCGAGTGTGACGGCTGGAACAACTTCAGCGGCAGACGACCTAGAGCGGTCGGTCGCGTTGATGGCAAAGATTGGAGCTTCTTGGTCTCCGAGTTTCTCTCCTGACGGGACGCGCATGGTCTTTGTTTCAAACCTCAACGGCAGTCCGCAAGTCTGGACCATGCCTTCGACAGGGGGCTTTCCAAGATTATTAACGGCTTTTGATGACCCGGTCGGGTTCGTTACTTGGTCACCTGACGGCAAATGGCTGGCCTTTAACGTAGCTCCCGGCGGCGGTCTCAACGAGCAGATTTATCTTGCTCGTCCAGACGGAAGCGAGTTGCGTCGTTTGACCGAGGGTGGCACAGAGAATAATTTCCTTGGCGATTGGACGCCGGATGGCCGCTACATCTTTTTTTCATCGAACCGCCGCAGCGGCGCGTCAACAGATTCTTACCTGCTTGACGTGGCCAGTGGGGAGATGCGGATGGTGGCCGAGAATCGTGGCGTCGGTGGGATCAGCGATGTCAGCCGCGATGGGAAGTATGCCATTGTCAGTCGTCTGATAAATCGCGGGGATAACAATCTCTACCTCATCAGCCTGACGGATGGCAGAGAGGCCCTATTAACGCCTCACGAGGGACCAGGCAGTTTCCTCGGCGGTGGGTTCGCCCCCGACGGGCGCACGGTCTATTTTGCTTCGAATTAGGATCGCGACCTGCTCGCTTTCGCGCGTGTGAAAATTGATGAGAGGGGGCAACCCGGGGGGGTCGAGGTGCTTGCTGCAAGAGAGGATGCTGAGCTGTCGGGGGGCACCATGAACGAACAGGGGACGGTGATAGCGTTGATCTGGAACGTGGCGGGACGTAGCGAGCTATCCTTGTATGATGTGCAGGACCAGAGAATGGTGGCGGGGCCTCAGCTACCGGCGGAAATTGCGGGCGGTCTCGAATTTACCAAGGACGGCCAGCACCTCGCGATGGTTCTCTCAGGCGCAGCCGCGCCGGAAGACGTGTGGGGCTTCGAGATGCGCACCAAGCAATTTACACAGGTCACACACAGTCCGCACGCCGGTGTTGATCTTACGACAATGGTGTGTTTGGAGTTAGTGCATTACAAGGCACATGACGGCCTTCAGTTGAGCGGCTGGTTCTACCGACCGCATGAGGCGACAGGTCCCGGCCCTCTCGTCCTCAGTTTTCACGGTGGCCCCGAAAGCCAGGAACGCCCCGGGTTCAATAGCACGTACCAAGCTCTCCTGGCGCGCGGCATGGCTGTATTTGCCCCGAACGTGCGTGGCTCTTCAGGATTTGGTAAAACGTTTGTGAACCTCGACAATGGAGCGCTCAGGGAAAACGGCATCAAGGACATCAAAGCGAGCGTAGACTACGTCGTCAACGCAGGCGTGGCTGATCCCCGGCGCATCGGCATCATGGGTGGCTCTTATGGTGGTTATATGGTGATGGTGGGGCTCACCGAATACCCCGAACTATTCGCTGCTGGAGCGAATCTCTTTGGCATCGTCAACTTCGAAACCTTCTTCAAGCACACACAACCGTGGATGGCCGCCATCTCTATGATCGAATATGGCAACCCGGAGACAGATGCCGAGATGCTGCGCAGGCTCTCACCCATTCATCGCATCGACCGCATCAAGGCGCCAACGATCATCCTGCATGGGGCAAACGACACGAACGTCCCTGTAGTTGAAGCAGAGCAGGTGGTTGAGTATCTCAAAAAGCGCAACGTGCCAGTCGAGTACGTTCTATTTCCCGACGAAGG
>Ga0105104_10003858_pt1 | contig 10538 bp, 16 predicted proteins | sample PPLLaktember2015_3_FD_87034 | JGI IMG/M metagenome (GOLD analysis project Ga0105104, IMG submission 87034) | Freshwater sediment microbial communities from Prairie Pothole Lake near Jamestown, North Dakota, USA - PPLs Lake P7 Core (6) Depth... | ecosystem: Environmental > Aquatic > Freshwater >... | reverse complement strand
ATCTTGAAGCGCTCCCCTGCTCCTCGATGGGGGCGGACCGGGGAGCGCATCCCCCTTTTGTCTACACAAGCCCCAGGCATCTTTTTAGGGCAGCACCCACCAATGGAATTCCTCGGTTTCATCTTCGGCTGCCGGAGGTTTGCGGAAGAACGCGTCCGAGATCGCCTGTCCCATATCCGACATCTCGTCTCCAAGCAAGGCCAGGAGATCATCGAGCGTCACAATCCCGATCGCCCGGCCCGTCTCATCAATGATCGGCACGCGGCGCACACGGTGTGTCTGCATGAGGGCCGTCAGTGCATGCACGGTGCTCTCCACGGAGATCGCGACGGTGTTGCCGCTCATGACTTGCCTGACCGTCGTCTGCTCTGGATCACGTCTGCGCCCGGTGACCCGCAGCGCGACATCCCGATCGGTGAGAATGCCGCACAGCTTGCCCTGCTCCTCCACCAAGAGGCACCCGATGTTGTGGTCCTCCAGCAATTGGCAGGCGGTGGCGATCGTGTGCTCAGGCGCGACGGTGACGATCGGCCGTTGGCAAAATCGCTGTAATGACATGACCTCTCTCCCTCTGACGCGAATGCTCCCATAACATGGGTCGTCGACTGTGGGTTCCCTGGCGGTGCGTGCCAGCGGTCTCCCTGCGTAGCATGATGCAACCGTCTTGCCATCGCAGGCAATGCCCGCTGCGCCGCTGGTTCCTGCCCGGTGCCTGGTCGTGAGACCCAAGGACGCAAGAGGATGGGACAGTGTGCCCCAACGCTGCAACCTTTGGGGAAGGTAAAGAGCTCCCCGCCGTTTCTTCGGGTTGGTATGAGACTTGCTCTTCTGCGAAAGCAGTGGTCGACACCACTCGGATGTGTCCATGGTGCGCACGTCCTGCGATAGGGTCAGGGCGTGGCGAGGGGGAACAGCAATGCTTGTCCGGGATAAAATGCACGGCGAGGTCGTGACGATTACGCCGGACCAGAGCTTGCGGACTGCCCGGGAGCGGATGCGCCAGCACGGGGTCCGCCGGCTCCCGGTCGTCGAGCACGGCAGATTAGTCGGCATCATCACCGATCGGGATGTGCGTCAGGCCTGGGCGTCCCCGGCGACGTCCTTGTCCGTCCACGAGTTGCTCTATCTGCTCGAGCGGGTGACGGTGGCGGAGGTCATGACCTGGAAGACGGTCACGGTGACGCCTGACACGCCGCTGGTCGAGGCGGCCCGGCTGCTCCACGACCACAAGGTCGGGGGTCTGCCGGTCGTGGAAGGCGGCGCGGTGGTCGGGATGATTACCGGGACCGACCTGCTCGAAGCGTTCATCGAGATGAGTGAGGCCGACCGGGAGGGGCGCGCCGCCGACCGGGAGGGCGCAAGGCCGCGCTGAGGCGACGACGATGGCCGCCATCATTCCGTCCACGCTCGACCCAAACGCCTCCTGACACCCGGCTCTGCCGAGTGCCGCAGAACGGACCAGAACGTCGCACCCCGGGACCTGCGAGGGCCTTCGTCAACGGCATGTCCTCGGCCACGCGTAGCGGGTCCTGGCAGAGCAGCACGAGGGTGGCGGCGTCATCGTACAGGCGGCGCGTGCGCAGCCGCGATGGCGATCCGGCCCCGCGCACACGCCACACCCCTACCGGGCGCCGTCGACGCCCAGACGTTGCCGGAGGAAGGGTTTTCGCCGCTCGGCCCGTTGCCGTTCCGGCCTCCTGGCCCACACCGCAGCACGGGAGGAGATCCTGATCGCCCGCCCGCTCGCCCTCCTGCAGCGCGTGAGCGACAACAGTCACGAGGTCGTCGGGCGCACCGCACGCCGCGGTCGTGCGGTCACCCAGCGCCAGGGCGTTTGCCTGCCCTTATCCCGAAATGGCAATGCGCTTCGGTTTGGCCGCTTCGCTCTTGGGTAAGCGCAACTCCAGGAGCCCATTCCGATACGTTGCCTGCACCTTCGCAGTATCCACCTGAACGGGCAGCCGGAAGGTGCGCTGGAAAGGGCCATACATGCGCTCCTGCCGGTGGTACTGCGCTTCCTTGACGGACGCATCCGGTTTGCGCTCGCCGCGGAGGCTCAGCGTATTCTCGTGGACCTCGACGTGGACATCCTCCTTGGCAACACCCGGCAGCTCCACCCGTACCATGAGGGCGTCATCCGTGTCATAGATCTCGACCGGTGGGGTCCAGCCACCGGTGACCCACCCCTCTGCTTCCTCGCCGCCTCCACGGCCGAAGAACTGATTGACCAGGCGGTCCATTTGCTCGCGCATCGCCATCATCTCCCGCATCGGATCCCAGCGTGCGAGCGCCATGGTGGCCCTCCTTTCCGTATCATAATCCTTCAAGCCGACGGTTCGATCCGCATCCCGATGCTGATATTGTAATCCCCCTCGCTGGGAATGGACAGGTCAAAACTCAGGCAGGGGTCACGTGTCGCGCAGATGCGTGGGCGTGCCTGGCTCTACGGTCGGCCAGGCCCTCGGACGAGCGCCGACCATCCAGCACCCCTGATGGGGTAGCGGTGTGCGACACGTGAGGCTCATGCGCCTGGACAACCGCGGCTGATCGCCCGGCGGCTGAAGCCTGTAGGGGATGGCACACCGCTTGCTCTCGTGCCAGGCCGGACGGCATGGTCAACGGGGTGTAATCCAGAGAAGGAGGGAACCATGGTGAGACGGCGACCTGATCGCCGCTCTTCGCTGCCAAGGCCCCGCAAGTGGCCCTGCGTGAGCAACAGCGGAGGCCTCAGGCCCGCGCGCCCTAACCGGCATAGCCGCGTCGCGCTGGCATGCGCTTTGCTCTCTCCCAATGCTGATGGCTGACGTGCAGGCTGCCCCCTTGGATCTTCCGAGAAGGAGATGGTTCCCATGGCAAGATCGCGTGACGTGACGCTTGTGGATGTCATGGACGTGGTGCGTGAAGCGGCGGCAAACGAGCAGGAGTTCGTGGCGACGGTTGTTGATCTCGTCCGGAGCGGTCAGGTGCGGCTCTCCGACGACGCGGTCAGGGCCACGCAGGATCTGTTGGCGATGACGGAGGTGGCCACGTGAGCGTGGAGAGGAGCAGCGCCACAGACGAGCCCGCCTCCCTGCCTGAGCTGACCCGGGACGAACGACAGCTGATCGCGTGCTTGCGGCGAGGCCCGCAGTCGATTGCCGGATTGGCCGAGGCCTTGCAGACCGGTGTGGGTCATATCCACGACCTCTTACAGAGCGTCGACCTCTTACAGAGCGTCGATCGCAAGGTCGGCATCGTGCCGCTCTTCCGCTACGACACCCTCCGCTATGGACTTGCGGAGTGACCGGAGCCTCTGACGCGGGCTCCTGTGACGCCATGCAGGCATCTTTTCCCCCCGATCCGGCCATCAGACAGACGCGGGATGCGGCGACCTCGCCGGTACGCCCGTCCCTGTCAGGCGCAGGGATTGCCGTGGCGCCGCTGCAAGCCTTTACCCCCAATTCCTCAAATCATCCTATGCCCGCCGTCGAGCCGAGGAAGCCACAGCGCTCGCGGGTACTCTCCCTGAGGGCGTGAGGTGCTCCGGATCGTTTCTCCTATAGCCGCGCCCATGTCGAGACAACCTGGACTGACATCCTGATGGTTCTGCGCATCCAAGGCCTCATCGCATTCTTGCTGCTGATCTCGGGATAACCACGAGCGTCGGCTGGGACAGCATGTCCCCCGCTGAGACAGAATGTCCCAGGGGTCTTGCGTGCAGGGTTATCACGGCATCTGCTGATACTTCGGTCCCGTGGCACCTGCCTGGTCAGAACCTTGATGAGCTGGGGGCGGAACAGATGGGGATGGACCCGCTTCGCAGACCCTGCGACTAGCGTATCCTGTTGAGTGATTCCCGGGAGACGGCGTGTCGAGGTGAGCCGCCATGACACGGCTCAACGGTCAGGCGAGCGCGCGATTGACGACGCCGGTCGCCTCGCCTACAATGGCGGTGCAACGGCAGTTTGGCTGAGCGCAACGGGACATCTGCCCGCTTTGGGCGAGGTCTTGGCTCCAGGAACAGGAGACGAGCATGGAGACTGTCCACCTCCTCACCTGCCGGATCAGCCGGCGTCAGCGGCGCCTCCGCCCGCTGCGGGCGCAGACCCCCGCCAGGACGCGGCCGCTGATGGCACCGAGCCTGGGGGCCCGCCGTGGGGAAGCGGCAGGCTCCTGGGTGACTGTGCGGGTGCGTGCGGACGATATCACCGGCGCGCTCCAGGATGCGCGCCTGGCACGGCACCCGGCCCACTATTGTCCGGTGGCCCGCGCCCTCTGTCGCGCCTTGGCGGTGCCGCTGGGGTGGGTCACCATCGGCCCCTCCAACGTGGACTGCGAGGCGTGGCAGGGCTACGGCCCCGTCGAGGGCATCCTGCCGCCGCAGGTCACGGCCGCGATCGACCGGTTCGACCGAGGGCGCGTGATGCAGCCCTTCGCCTTCCAGGTCCAGCTTCAGCCCTGGGGCGGCCGCGCGGCCGCTGACCCCGGGGCGGCGTGGCGCCCGATGGGCTGACAGACCCGCCGGCTGTCGCCTCGATTGGAACAGGTCTTGCCTACCCCTCTGGTGCATGCGTGGCATGCCAGGCCCGGCGATGCGCTGATGCGCGACGGCAAACCCCCAGGCCGGTGCCGTGTGCCGGGGGCTTGGGGGGAAACCACGGCTCCAACCACCAGCGCAAATGTTCCGCGGGAATGCCGCCGCTCTTGTCGGGAATGGCGATCCTCGCCGGGAAGTTCCGCTCATGAGACGTGAGGGTGCCCCCGCCGTACATGGCGGCTCCATCGCCAGCGCGAGTCGGGCGCGCCAGGCCGCGACCGGGGCCCCCACCCGGTCGCTGGCGGAAGGAGTCCAGGATGCCTGAGCCCTCGCCGGTCCTCATCGTCGACGACAACCCCCGCATGGTCGCCCTGGTCGCGCGCTGGCTCGAGCGCGCCGGCTATCAGGTCATCGGGGTGACGACCGCGGAGGACGCCCGAGAGGCCTTGACCGCGCAGCCCTTCGCCTGGGTCATCACCGATCTCCGGCTGCCGACGGGCGACGGCCTGGACCTCCTGGCCTATGCACGCGCCCAGCAGCCGCACGCCAGGGTCGTCGTCATGACCGCCTTCGGCTCCGAGGCGGCGCGCCAGCGCGCCCTCGCCCAGGGCGCCTACGCGTTCTTAAGCAAACCCTTCAGTGGGGAAACGCTGCTCGCGCTGCTGACCCAAGCGCAGGGAGGCGATGCCCCCGACGTCTGACGTCAATGCGTGGTCTCGATGCGGAGGCTGCGCGAGGCCCTCCGCCGACAGGGGAGGGCGCCCGGAACGATCAGGAGGTCACCTCATGCATGGCGACGTGACGGTTCCCCGTCGAGCGCCGAGCGGGTTCATTCAGCCCCCCATCGTCTATGTGCAGGAACCGCTTCGGTGGGAGTACAAGCAGCTGATCCGCAACGTGGCGGAAGCGCACGCTCCTACCGAGGAGGAACTGAACGCGCTGGGCGCCGAGGGCTGGGAGTTGGCCGGGATCTTCACCGATGGGCCGTTGGTGTACATGTATTTCAAGCGATCAGCGTGAGACAACAACGGGACGACAGGACGCCGATGGGCCGTGCGATCGTGCCGCACGCGGTATGTCGGCAATAAAAAACAAGATATATGGCTGTCAAGGCCGTTACCGGAAAAGCTCCCGATCGGGAGTTTTTTGCTTACGGGTTCTGTATGATGAACGCGGCCTGGAAAAGCATACCGCGCAGGGGGTTATGTCCGCGTGTGGGGATACCGCCCTCGCCATGGACGGAAACGCCGCTTTGGCTCACGCGCGGATCGGTGCCGATAGAGGCGACCGGCGCTTCGGGCGCAGCAAAGCGAGCAATGTCGCCAATAGAGGCCGCCAGCAATGCGGCAGTCGTCGTCCCGATACCGGGGACGGAGCGCAGGAGCATCCAGGTATCCGCCGCAAAGCCTCTCAGGCGACGCTCGATCGGTCTCATCGATGACCGGCACCGCGTTCGGGCCCCGTTAGAGACGGGTATCGTCAGGCACGGGACCACCACACCGGAGGGAACTTACGGGCACATGGCGCGTGCAAAATCATCATACGCGAGGAAGGTGTCCGCCTTGGCCGCCTCACATCCCAGCAGACACGCAATCTCCAAGGCTCTCACAGCCAATACAAGGGGGAGACTCTGACCCGACCGCGCCAAGAGTTTTTCCGAACTCTGATGTGCCGCGGCGACACAGACGTCATACGCCGCGCCCTTGCCCGTCTCATAGCATCGGGTATAACTCTGATACAGCTGTCGGCACCCGAGATACTCCGACCCACGTTGGGCTAATGTTGGGTTCACTGGGAACACGCCCGCCCATGCCGCCAAGACAGCGAGGAGGGCACCGGCGACGCTGAAGCGCTTTATCATCATGCGCGGTTGACCTCGATTCGACGCTCGTGATCGGTGCCGTGCACTATTCCTGAAGTTTCTGTCCCTTGATCCCGTGCTCCATGTGACACCCCACACACCCCTGAAAGACGGTATTCCACGCCTGCAAGGACGGCATCGGGTCTCTCACCTCCAACACCTGCCGAAAGGCCTTCACCCGCGCGTCAAACTCCTCCGCCAGCTCCTGCAGGTCTCCCGGGGTCAGGTCTTTGGGCAAGGGTAGGACATGCTTTGCGAGGTTCGATGCCTGCGGAAAATGCCCCGCATTGATGAGCATCGCAATCTCATTGATCGCTTTCCACCGCTCTCGCATATTGGTGGCAAGCTCTCCAGAACCCCGACGGTGGTCAGGACCCCCGTCGCTTGGTTGTTCAGCGGCCCTCGGGGCACTCAGCAGCCATCCGGCCAGCACCAGGCCGCAGACCGCGACTTGCCATATGTGCATGGGCTCCTCCTTCGCTGCGCGCACCGCAGTCATCACCCCATGTCCCCCCATCCTGGGAGTGGGGGACCATTGTATCAGGCGGCGGGTCCCCGTCAACAAGAATGTGGGCGAAGGGTTGGCGACCTCGCCAGCGCCTCGGGCCGCCACCATACGGATGATGGATGATCTCGTGTGGTCCGTCGGTGTGCGCTCATGGCACACCGCTTGCTTTCTCTCAGGACCGTCACACATGGCCGCATACCGGGTGATCAGAGGAGGGGGGCGATGCCAAGATCGCCGGAACCGTATCGACTCGAAAGTGAGGGGCAGATGGCGCTACAGCACGCGCGGTTCTGTCTTGATTGTGAGCTGATCTTTGCGGGTACCGCCTGCTGCCCCCGCTGTGGGGACAAGTTGGTCTGGCCCTTGGCGCCAGTGGGTATCACGCCCGCCAGCCGCAGAGCCGGCGGCCGCAGGCATGCGCTGACGTCGAGGAGACCTCTGATCATGCGCCGCAATGCCATCGCGACGAACTGGACCGAGATTCTGACCGCTCTGCTCATCCAGGGCAGCATGGCGTTTCTCCTCCTGTTGGCAGGATAAGGGGGCGGGGTGGGTGGGGCAGTATGTCCCCCGCTGAGACGGAATGCCCCAGGGTGAGTTCGGCGTCCCTCCCCCGTGGAGGGCGCCCGTATAGGAACTCACGAGGAGGGCCATCGGCATGCACATCCGTTACATCTTGGCACCCACCGATTTCTCCGCGCCCGCGAACCGGGCCATCACCGCGGCCTTCGAGCTGGCGCAGACGTTCGGGGCAGATCTCTCGCTCCTCCACGTCATCGCGGTGCCGGTGTATGCGATCGAGGTGGCGCTGCCGCTGGCGGAGCTGGAACAGGATGCCCGCCGGGCGTTGGCGCGCTTGCTCCCTGAGGCAGCCGCCGCAGGGGTGGCGGTGACCCGGCTCGTGGACATGGGCGTCCCCTTTCAAAAAATCCTTGAGACGGCGCGAGCTGAGCAGGCGGACCTCATCGTCATGTCGACGCATGGGCGCACCGGCCTCGGGCATCTGGTCCTGGGCAGCGTCGCGGAGCGCGTGGTCCGCCTGGCGCCCTGCCCGGTGCTGACCATCCGGCCGCCGGGGGCGCGTGCCATGGACCTGCGCACCACGGTGATTTAACCCATCGGCACGTTTTGATGGACCGCTGCGCTCTCTGCGTGCGCAGTCACTGAGCGATCAGGCGTCGTGGAGGATACAGGAGACCGGGGATGCGACGGCTTATGACGCGGACTTGCCTGCTCGCCCTTATTATCCTGCTGGTCATGGTGATGGCCACCTCCTGTGCGCTCGATCGCGTCCAGGCGGGCGTTGGAGTGGGCGTGTCCCCTTCCGTCGATCATCCTGGCTTCTTCTACCCCCACCCATGCTCCGATCCGTATGGGTACGACCCCTTCTGGGACGATCCTTTCTGGCGTGATCCCTGGGGAGTTGATGCGCTTCCAGGCGGTATTACCTGGCAGGACGCTCTGGCTGATGCCTGTGCCGGCGGCGGGTCTCCGGCCATGGCCCCCTCGTGCGATCCTGCCCCTATGACCTCCGCCGCTCGCCGTCCGCTCAGCGCCGTGCTCTCCCCCCGGGGCTGGATGGGCGGCGCCACAGGCCCAGCGCGTGCTCGACATCCGGGGAATAATAGACGACCCAATCCACCTGCCCTTTGCTGTTGTCAATGCAGATGGACCTGGCATGGAAATTGACAGCGGCCAGGTGAGCGTGCTGACTTCCCCCACCCGGAGCCCGCAGCGTAGCATCAGCAAGAACATCAGGCGATCCCGGAGCACGGCCACAACCTTGAAGAAGCGCACCACGTCGTCTTCTGCCATGGGGCTGGGCAGGGTGTGAGGCATGATAACCCGGTGTTGACGGCAATTGATCGGCGATCGGGCGAGATATCCCTGCTCCTGCAGGAAGGCAAAAAAGCGATGCAGGCCGTTCAGGATATTATTGAGCGTGGAGGGAGCCAGACTGTCGTGATGGGCGGCGTCGAGCCAGGCATCGATATCTTCCGGCGTGGCCTGTGTCAAGTCTGGATACAGCCGGGCTTGACAGGCCACAGGCAGGCGGACGCAGAAGGATTTGATGATCCCGACCGTGGCCTGCAGTATCTTGGGGGAGTAATGTCGAGCGGACAGAGAGGCAAGGTAAGCCGCCATGAGCTGCTGGCTCTGCGGCCCCAAGAACGGCAGCTGACGTAGCTGAGGAACGCCATGTAGACGATTCATGCCGATCTCCTTTGACACCATCCGAGCTTGAGCCCAGAGGGTACGGAGTTTAGGCATTATTGTCTACATAACTGGCAAACCCCGCCATGCTATCGTGATCCTAACGAGAACACGACAGCCCATCTGTGAAGTCTATCGCCGCGCTCCCCTGTCTGGCGGCGCGAGCTGACAACCACCGGACAAGGTCGCCTTAATTCCCCACAGGCCTAAAGGATGTTGTGACGCGGTTTGTAACAGGCCACGTATTCGCACCTCCCTGACGAAATGACGTCGCGACTGCTCCGCCATGAGCCTTCCATAGCCATGCCGGACCTTTGGCGCGTTAACCGCCTGCAACGCGAGTTGGAACGCATGATAGGTGTTCTCGCCAACCCGCACCGCCTTGCGGCTACGTACAGCCGCGGCGACCAGCTCATCGCGTTCCTTCAAGGATAGAAAATAAGGCTCAGCGAGGCGATTCAGGCTCCGAGCGATCCCATGCATAGTATATGCGAGGCCGCCCGTCCCCCAAACCGTTCGTCCCAGCAGGGCGATGCACGCTGGGGTATAGCTGTGGCTGCGCTCGATGACGAGGTGGCGTTCTCTATCTTCCTAGATCATATTTAACACGGGAAAAAACCCATATCGTTACTGCGAGGCGCGATTTTCGGCGAGCATGCGGCGCCGCACCTTGCCGATCATCGTCTTGGGCAACGCGTGGCGGAATTCGACTTGGGCTGGCACCTTGTACGGCGCGAGCTTCGACTGACAATGCCGGCGAATCTCATCGGCAGATGCCGCCGTGCCGGGATGTAACACCACCCAAGCTTTGACGACCTCACCCTTGCGCGCATCTGGCACACCCGCGACGCCGACCTCAGCGACCGCCGGGTGCAAGGCGATGACCTCTTCGACCTCACACGGCCAGACCTGGTAGCCACTCGTCTTGATCAGGTCTTTCTTGCGTTCGACCAGAAAGACGTAGCCGTCGTCATCCATGTAGCCGAGATCGCCGGTGTGCAACCAGAGGCCATCTGAACCGTGGATCTGCAGAACTTGAGCCGTCTCAGCGACGTTCTGCCAATAGCCGGACATGAGCTGGGGCGCACGCATGATGACCTCGCCTACTTCGCCCGCTGCCAGATCTCGTGCGCCGGTTTCCATGTCGACGATGCGCAGCGCCACATCGGGCAGCGGCACGCCTACTGAGCCCGGCTTATTCCGCCCGCGTACGGGGTTACAGGTGCTGGCCAGCATGGCTTCGGTCAATGAGTAGCCTTCCAGGATGCGGGCGCCAGTCAAGGCTTCGAAGCGCTGCTTGGTAGCAACCGGGAGCGGCGCGGCACCGGAGAAGCAGCGCTTGATGGCGCGTAAATCCACCCTGCCGGCGTGCACATCGGGGTGATTGAGCAAGGCGTTGACTAGTGTGGGGACGCCGATCAAGAAGGTGGGTCGGACGT
>Ga0105104_10003857_pt1 | contig 10538 bp, 9 predicted proteins | sample PPLLaktember2015_3_FD_87034 | JGI IMG/M metagenome (GOLD analysis project Ga0105104, IMG submission 87034) | Freshwater sediment microbial communities from Prairie Pothole Lake near Jamestown, North Dakota, USA - PPLs Lake P7 Core (6) Depth... | ecosystem: Environmental > Aquatic > Freshwater >... | reverse complement strand
GAGCCCGACGCGGATCTGCACCGGCACCCCATGGGAGCGCTGCATCTCGTCGCCGTAGCGAGTGACGGTCTCCTGCATGCGCAGCGCGGTGTAGCAGGCGCGCACGGCGTGGTCTTCATGGGCAATAGGCGCGCCGAAGAGGGCCATAATGCCATCCCCCATCACCTGGTTGACGGTGCCCTCGTAGCGGTGCACGGCCTCGATCATGCGCTCCAGGACCGGGTCCAGCAGCTGGCGGGCCTCCTCGGGGTCGCGGTCGGCCAGCAGTTCCATAGAACCTTTCAGATCGGCGAACAGCACCGTCACCTGCTTGCGCTCCCCTTCAAGCGCACTGCGCGCGGTGAGAATCTTTTCGGCGAGATAGGGGGGCGTGTAGGCGCGCGGGCCCGGCGGCTCGGCGACGGGGGCTGCCGGAGTCGATGCCCGCCCACTCCAGACAAGGACTTTCCCGTCCTCGTCGTCGGCGAGCCGCTCTGCCTCGATCAGGGCCTCCTTGAGGGTCTCAAGCTGGTCGTCGTCGAGCTGAAACTGAAGCTTGAGCATCCGGTAGGTCACCCGCCCTCGGCGCTCGAGCAGGGCAATGGCCTGGTCCAAGAGCTCTTCAAAGGTCATCCTCGCCCCTCCACGGCCGCCTGCCGCCTATAGCCGTCCGTCAGTGGGATCGACGTCGCATGCCACCTGGGAGACCACCCAACATGGGGCCGAACCGAACCACGTGGGCGGAGGGCCATGACGCGTGCCTCACGCTTTCAGGGCCAGACACCGGTACAAGGTTGCACGGGAGATCTTGAGGGCCTGGCAGATATCGGCGATGCGCAGGCGCGTGTCTTGGTGCATGAGCTTCGCCAGGTGGACCCGGGGGGCCTGGGGATCGAGGGGTTTTCTCCCACCGGTGCGCCCTCGTGCGCGTGCCGCGGCCAGTCCAGCGCGGGTGCGCTCCTGAATCAATCGCCGCTCGAACTGCGCCAGTGCCGAGAAGATTGTGAAGACCAGCTCCCCCGACGCGGTGGTCGTGTCGATCACCCCATCACCGAGCGAGCGAAGGCCCACGCCGCGTTCTCGTAAATCCTCGATGAGTGTGATGAGATGCGTCGTCGAGCGTCCAAGCCGATCCAGGCGCCAGACCACCAGCACATCGCCGGGGCGCACGTTCGCTAGACAGGCCTCCAGCCCTGGGCGTTGGGTCCGGCTGCCGGACGCGGTATCGATAAAGATCCACTCGGGGCGGCACCCCTGCTGCCGCAACGCCTCCAGCTGCAGCGTGACATCCTGCTCCGCCGTGCTGATCCGGGCATACCCTACCAGCCGTGGGGTGACGCGTGAGGCCTTCCGTGGTGGTGTCTCAGGTTTCCTGGCCATAAACGCGATTATAATACCGTGATTGCTGAGACGGGTAGCTGAGACTACGTAGACCCTGCCATATCGCCACGCTGCCAACCTCGCCTCTCTGTCTCAGCAAAGGACCGTTTGGTGAGACATATTGACGAGGACGCTCCGGACACATCGCAATGAGACTCTCGGGGAGAAAAAGTTGAGGATTGGTCAGAAACAACAAAGCCGGAGGGTTTCTCTTCAGCTTTTTTGGGCAGTAGCACATTCTTACGAGATCATGACAACCCACCACACCTTAGCGCCGCATCCAACTGTGGGCTTATTCGCGTTCTTGAGCACCAGCTAAGGTCGGCTTAACGCCCAAGAGGTGCGTGCCCGAGGGATACGTTCATGACTCAAAAGCCACAGGTTGTCGAGCTTGTATGGCTAAAACTCAAATACAGCCAAAAAGCCCTGTATTTCAGCCTCTATGACACAGACCGCACGGTGATACACGGCTTCGTATGGTGAAGCAGATGACAGCGCGCATGACCACCAGACCAGGTCATACGTGCTCGGGGGTTTCAGCGCCACGTGCATGTCTGGCCGTTCGGCCTTCAGCGTCGCTCTCTACCCGTAATCAATTGCGCTCCGCGCTTGCGTGTCACGTAGTTCCAGCCCCACTGAAAGAGGACGAGAAGCTTATTATCGAATCCGATCAAATAATAAATATGCACGAACAACCAGGCTACCCAGGCGACAAACCCATGCAGATGCAAGCGGCCAAAATCCGCCAAACCGGCATGGCGCCCGATGATCGCCAGATTGCCCTTATGGCGATAATGGAACGCCGGCGGGGTGTTCCCCTGGAGCCTTTGCCTGATGGCCTTACCGGCATAGCGCCCCTCCTGGATGGCGACCGAGGCCAGGCCGGGCAGCGGTTTGCCATCCTGCTAGGTGACATGCGCCAGATCGCCGATCACAAAAATGTCGGGATACCCCGGAATGGTGAGGTCCGGGGCCACCTGGACACGCCCGGTATGATCGAGTTCAACGTCGGCGCTCTTGGCCAATGCCTCTCCCAGCGGGGAGGATTTGACCCCCGCCGTCCACAAGATCGTGTATGTTTGGACGGTCTCTGTCGAATCGCCGCTGCGCGTCGTCACGGCGCTGTCGCGTACATCGGTCACCAGCGTCCTGGTCCGCACCGTTACCCCTAAACGCGTCAGGTCCTCCGCCGCCTTGGCGGACAGATCGGGAGGAAAGGTGGCCAAGATCCGCTCTGCCCCCTCCAGCAAGAGGATCTTGGCCTGCGCAGGATCGATCGCCCGAAAGTCGTCCTTCAGTGTGCCATGCGCCAGCTCTCCCAGCGTCCCAGCCAACTCCACCCCCGTCGGACCGCCGCCGATGATCACAAACGTCATGAGGGCCCGGCGTTTCTCCGGGTCAGGCTCACGCTCGGCGGCTTCGAACGCCACGAAAATCCGCCGCCGGATCTCCAGCGCATCTTCGATCGTCTTCAGAGCCGGGGCGTACGTCGCCCAGTCGTCATGCCCGAAATACTGGTGGGTGGACCCCGGGGCGACGATCAATGTATCGTAGCTCAGGCGCCCGTCACGCAGGAGTATGGTGCGCTGGGCGACGTCAATGTCGGTGACCTCGGCCATGATGACCGAGAAATGGGGCTCATGCTTAAAGATCGAGCGCAGCGGGTAGGAGATATCACCAGCTGATAGACCCCCGGTCGCCACCTGATACAGCAAGGGCTGAAAGAGGTGGAAATTGCGCCTATCGACCAGCGTGACGCGCACGGGCGCACCCCGCAATGTCTTCGCCGCATAGAGCCCCCCAAATCCGCCCCCGATAATGATGACATGGTGAAGAGGCGTATTCGGCATCACGGCACACTCCTCTGGGTCAGAGATGATGGGGAGTTCTCTCGGTGACATGCACTTGGAGCATTCAAGAGCAGACTAGCTTCGGAGGCTGGGCGATACCGTGCTGGCCAGTACCTTTGCCACATGACGTTATGGGTGATCACAGGATTTGAGCCCCGCCGCCGTCGCGGCCGCGACGATGCTCTTTCCTTCGCAGGAAAGTGCCTCTCGGGCACGCAACATACTTAGTCTGACGGACAAGGATATGGATGCGATGGCTCTTAGCCAGGATTGCCTTTTTGCCTTCCCGGCCGGCCGGCAGTATACACCTAACCGCCTCCGTTGGGCCGTTTTTTCATCCTTGCCCTCCGGAGCGACTCCGGCGGCCCACAAAGGGGCGAGACCGGCCTCTTCCGGGTATGGGAAACCCAGCCCTGGCCTCATGTTCACGCAATTTCTCAGACACCTCTCCGTCCGGTCGCGTACCTCCAGCCTGCGGCTAAATGCGATGGACCTATCCGGCGCCGCCAACAAGGCGTGAACCAGCCCGTTATGGTTTCCCTATTCGGAATGACAGGGCCTGATTGGGCCCTCGTCCCCTGCCTGTGGGCACACCTGGCCCACTCAGCCCACGATCACCCTCTGAATCCACGGCTTACCGCCTCTATGGCTGGGGCCACGGGGGCACGCGGAATAGCAGCACCTCCCGCAGGGTCCAGACGTGGTGGGTCAGCCCCGCCGCCATCGCCGGGGTCCGCGGCTGCCACCGCTTAGCCGAGCCGCTGCCATGTGTCGGCACAGGCTGCGGCAGAGGCAGGCGCAGACTGGTATGGGGCAAACACCAGTTATGGTATGTCTGATACAGGGCCAGCTGCTGGCGTAAGCCTACCTCACCTTTGCACACGGTCATAACGCGTCTCCCGATGGCAGCGACATGCTGGCGCATCGCGAGGTTCGCCCGCTCAATGAACGCCGTGTTGATCTGCCAGCCAAGCGGCTCCAGCACTCGGTTGACTGCGGCCACGGTGCCGAACACCACGCGGTGCCTTACGCGGTTCACACGTCGTCGGCGAGAGGACTTGACGACCTGCGCGTAGAGCAAGTGGGGCAGCGGCATCCAGCGGGGCTTCGGCGGGGGGCCTGCATTCCGCTGGCGCGGGGGCTGCACCCAATGGCCAAAGTGGGTCAGCAGTGCTGTGGTATACTTTTTGACCCCATCGGTGAGAAAGAGGGGCACGCAGCCCGGGGCCAGCACCGCAACGACCTGATGGACCAGACGTTGCGCCATGGCCAGGGTCCGCTCGCCTACGTTGATCGCCAACATCAGTTTGCGCTGCGGGTCGATTGCCGCCCAGACCCAATGGGGCGAGCGCTCCAGACGCTCGATGGCCTCGGTTTCTGATATCTGACCGGCCTTGACCGCGCTGAGGACGGCATATAATTCATCCAGTTGCACCTGACTGACCTGCACATCGTGCAGTCGAAAGCGGGAGAAGGCTTCGAGGTGGTCAGCGGCCTCGATCAACCACGCCAGCACGGTGTTCGGGTCCACCTCGAACACTCGTGCCACGGCGCGAATGCTCAGCCCTTCGGCGATGGTGGTGACCACACGCACGAGCTGCTGGGCGAGCACGCGCTTGCCATGCAACGGCGTGCCACAGGTTTCCAGAAAATAGCCCCCGCACGCCACGCAGAACAGTTGCCGCCAGGGACCGCCACTGGGATGACCATTGGCGCGGATATTGCCCCGCCCGACCCAGCCATCATAGCGGCACGTGGGCTCGGGGCAGAACTGGTGGTGGGTGGCCACGGTTCGCGGGCGGCCAGATGGGAAGTGGAGCCATGGGGGTGGAGTCCTTGGCGGCAGTTCACCTGGCCCTAGCTGACAGGCGGCACAGTACGGCTTGGTCGTGAGCCCTGGAAACGGCTTCGGGTCTTGCGAACGCCTCGTGGTCCGCTGGGCTGGGCTGCCACAGGCTTGGCCCGTCACGGCTTGACGCCGTCGCCTGACCCAGTATAGGATCACGCAGAGCCACAGCAGCCCGAGCAGTAGGAGTTCGTGGAACAACAGGTCGTCTACCATAGCGTTTCCCCTTCTGTAGAGGAAACGATGATAGCGTACCTGTTTCTCAGGCGATGGAATTATCCGCACGATGCAGATACACGACCTAGCGGTTGATCGATGGTGTGTTCATGCGCCAAGTATGTCACACCGGGTGGGCACTAGACAAGTCGCGCTCAACAAGTTGACAATGCCAAGTAGGAGGATGAAGGCAATGACGAAGGTGCTGATCGCATTATGCCTGGCGGCGGCTGCGGCGGCGGCTCAAGAGGCCAAGGTGACGCCGCTCATGACGCAGGAACTGGCGGGAATAGTCGGCAAAGAGGGCACGCTGGTCATGGTGGAATACGCACCGGGCGGGTCGGACGCCGAGCACCGGCACCATGCTGCTGCGTTTGTCTACGTGCTGGAAGGGGCCGTGGTGATGCAGGTGCAGGGCGGGCAGGAAGTGACACTGGGGCCGGGCCAGACATTCTATGAGTCGCCGGAGGACGTGCACACGGTTTCCCGGAATGCCAGCACTACAAAGCCTGCCAAGTTCCTGGTGTTCTTTGTGAAGCAGAAGGGCGCTCCGATTACCGTGCCGGCAAAGTGATCGGTTGGACGACCGCCGGGAGCGCTGCTGGCGAAGCCTGATGGCCGTCCGACAAGCCTGTGCCGGCTACGCCCGCGAACACGGGGTAGTTCACGGAAGCTGGCCCGGGGGGGCACGCGCCGAGGAACCGGCGGTGCGCGCCTTTGGCTGGTGCTCGATAGGCGCCGCAGCATGCGGTAGGGTAGAGCCGCTGGGGTGCCAGTCCTGGGAAGCATCCAATCCGGAAGAGGAGCAAGGTGACGATTTGTACCGATGAACTTCGGAGAGGCGAAAGCCAAATCCAATTCTCGCCCACGGCTCTAGAAGGCACTAGGCTGCGCCTGCCTATGGCAAAAGGATGACGCCAATTCATCAAATCGCGACCCTGATTCCATTGGCGGTTGGCGCAAGCACCATAAGAACGGCAGAGAAACGCTGACAGTCAACGTTCCTCTGACTCGGCCCGCAGGGGCGTTTTGGGGACTTCATTGCCTCCCGCGCTGGCCAGGCGGACGAGCTCACCCGGAGAAGAGCTTGATGAGCATATAGAGGGATTCCACCCTGCCGTGCACACAACAAACGTCAACCGGGAGAATTTCATATGAAAATCTTTGTTGCCGGTGCGAGTGGAGCGATCGGCCAGCCACTGATCGCCGAATTGGTTCGTCAAGGGCACACGGTCACGGGCATGTCCCGCGACAAGGCAAATACGCAGCAGCTCGTCGACATGGGTGCGACTGTAGCCATTGTGAACGCATTCGATGGAACCGCCGTGGAACAGGCTCTGCGGCGATCGCAGGCCGAGGTCGTCATCGATCAACTGACCGCCTTACCTAAAGATCCCGCGGGCTACACAGCGGCCTTCCCTGGCGATCGGAAGCTGCGAGTTGAGGGCGGCGGCAACCTTCATCGTGCCCGCACAGGCTGTCGGAGTGCGTTGTTACATCCAACAGGCGAGCGGCTTTTTTTTGAAGGCGGACGCCGGACTGGCGGACGAGTCTGCGCGTCTGGCGACCGACGCAAGCGCTGGCATGGCCGCGAGTGCGCAGATGTATGCCGACGTGGAAGCGCGACTGCTGCATTCGGGAAATATGGAAGGAATCGCCCTGCGCTACGGGTTCTTTTACGGTCCGAACACGTGGTACTGTCCGGAAGGCGCCGCTGCCGACCACGCCCGACGGCGGGAGATGCCGATCGTCGGACAGGGCGAAGGTGTCTGGTCTTTCGTGCATATTGAGGATGCGGCGCTTGCCACCGTCGCCGCGCTGACCGCGCCGCCCGGTATTTATAACGTGGTGGATGACGATCCTTCTCCAGTCAGCCGCTGGCTGCCAGCGTTTGCGCGATGGGTTGGAGCGCCACCCCCTCCCCAGTTGACCGAACAGGAGGCGCGCGAGGTCGCCGGTGAGGACGCGGTGTACTACGGGACAAAGCTGAGCGGTGCGTCAAACAACAAGGCGAAAAAGACGTTCAACTTCAAGCCCCGCCGTTTGCAATGGCTGAACCAGTAAGATCCACACCGCACGAACAAGCTCTGGCGAGACCCTGTGGCCTCTGGGCATTGGCCACGAAAATCACAACAATAGACCGAGGCGAAAAATGAGAAGAATGCGCCTATCTGATTCCGCGCAAGCGCCCGTGTTGATCGAGGAAAACGTTCCCATGCCGCAACCTCAGCGAGGCGAACTGCTGGTCCGTGTCTATGCGGCTGGGGTGACGCCGACGGAGCTGTTGTGGTATCCCACCACTCATAATAAAGACGGAGAGAAACGTAGCCGCGCCGTACCAGGACATGAGTTCTCCGGCGTCATTGCGGCTGTGGGTGAGGATACTGTCGGCTTCGACATCGACCAAGAAGTCTACGGCATGAATGACTGGTTTTCCGATGGTGCCATGGCAGAGTACTGCATCACGCAGCCGACCAGTGTGGCCCCAAAGCCGCTCCGTTTGACGCATGTCGAGGCGGCCTCAGTGCCTATTGGCGCGTTGACGGCGTGGCAGGGGTTGTTTGATCGCGCGCGACTTCAGGCTGGAGAACGCATACTCGTACACGGCGGAGCAGGTGCGGTCGGCATCTTCGCGATCCAACTCGCCCGATTTCGTGGCGCGCGCGTGACGGCGACCGCGTCCGCGCGAAACCTTGCATTCGTCACAGGGTTGGGAGCCGAACAGGTCATTGACTACCGGGCAGTGCACTTTGAGGAAAACGTCTCGGGAATGGACGTCGTATTCGACACTGTCGGCGGTGAAACTCTGCAGCGTTCCTGGGGCGTCCTCAAACCTGGCGGAAGGATGATCACGATCGCCGCGGATAGCGAGACGACCACCGACAACCGAGTGAAGCAGGCATTTTTTATCGTTGAGCCGAATCATGAACAGTTGATCCGCATTGGAGACCTGCTGGAGTCGGGCGCTCTCCATCCGGTGGTGGATGCTGTGCTGCCGCTTACTCAGGCCTCCGCGGCATACACAGGAGAAGTGAGAGAGAGACGGGGGCGCGGAAAGCTCGTTGTGACGGTCGCACATGTTACCTGAGGCGCGGCGACGAGGCAGGACTGGTGCAGTGGAAGAAGGTACGTCTAGGAAGTTTAAACGCACTTTTCTCCCCGCACCACCGAGAGCCATCACCTGCCGCTGGCGCGGCGGGCCAGCCCCGCAGGCCGCAGGACGGCATTGTCAACTTGTTGAGCGCGACTTGTCCAGTGCCCACCCGGTGTGACATACTTGGCGCATGACCACACCATCGATCAACCGCTATAAGAATCACCGCTTTCCGGCCGAGATCATCAGCCACGGTGTCTGGCTGTATTTCCGGTTCTGTCTCAGCTATCGTGACGTGGAAGAGCTCCTGTTCGCTCGTGGGATCATCGTGACCTATGAGGCCATCCGCAAGTGGTGTCGGAAATTTGGCCAACAGTATGCCAACGAGTTGCGGCGGCGCTGCCCAAAGCCGGGTGATAAATGGCATCTCGATGAGGTCTTTCTCACCATCAACGGCGAGCGGCTTATCTGTGGCGCGCGGTGGATCAAGACGGCAATGTACTCGATATTCTCGTGCAACGCTGGCGGGATAAGAAGGCTGCGAAAAAGTTCTTCCGTGAGTTGCTCAAGGGCTTGACGTCTGTGCCACGCGTCATCATCACTGATAAGCTGAAAAGCTATGGTGCGGCGAAGCGGGAAATCCTGCCTGGCGTGGAGCACCGCCAGCATCGCTATCTGAATAACCGTGCGGAAAACTCCCACCAACCGACCCGCCAGCGGGAACGGCGGATGCAAGGATTTAAGTCGGCAGGGCACGCCCAACGGTTCCTTGCGGCATACGGCCCCATCGCTCAACACTTCTGCCCCCGACGGCATCGGTTGTCTGCCTCGGCCTACCGTCAGGAAATGGGGCAAAGATTCTACTCTTGGCAGGAAATCGTGAGTCTCCCCACCGCCGCATAAGGGTTGCGACCGAGGCAGTCATGTCCCTTGCTACCCGATAGTCATGTTGACGTGCAACAAGTTGACAATGCCATCCAAAACCACTCACAAGGAGGACACTATGACACAGGCAGCTGACAAGAATGCGATTCGCCCGTTTCATGTGAATGTTCCGGAAGCGGACCTGACCGAATTGCGAAGGCGCATCAACGCGACAAAGTGGCCTGAGCGGGAAACGGTCACGGATGACTCGCAGGGCGTGCCGCTCGCGATGATGCAGGAACTCGCGCGCTATTGGGCAACAGATTACGATTGGCGCACGTGCGAGGCGAAACTGAACGCGCTCCCGCAATTCATGACCGAGATCGATGGGCTCGACATTCATTTCATTCACGTTCGTTCGAAGCATGAAAATGCGTTGCCGCTCATCGTCACGCACGGATGGCCGGGCTCGGTCATCGAGCAGCTGAAGATTATCGATCCACTGACCAATCCCACGGCACATGGCGCGAGCGCATCGGACGCTTTCCATGTGGTGATTCCGTCGATGCCGGGCTACGGGTTTTCAGGCAAGCCGACCACGACCGGCTGGGACCCCGCCCGCATGGCACGTGCCTGGGTCGTGCTGATGAAGCGCCTAGGATACACGCAATTCGTGGCGCAAGGCGGCGATTGGGGTGCGATCGTCACGGATGCGATGGCTTTAGAGGCCCCTCCGGAATTGCTCGGCATGCACACCAACATGCCTGCCACGGTACCACCCGACGTTGCCAAGGCGATCCAGAACGGCGAGCCGCCGCCATCCGGTCTCTCGGCCGATGAGAGACGCGCGTACGAGCAGCTGGTCTCGACATACAAGCAAGTAGCCTACGCAACCATGATGGGGACGCGCCCGCAAACGTTATACGGAATTGCGGATTCACCCGTCGGCCTGGCAGCCTGGCTGCTCGATCACAACGACGGTGATGGCCAGCCGGCGGCGGCGGTCGTCTCGGCCCTGCGCCGGGCCACAAGCGCCGCAGGCGAACTGACGCGAGACGAGATCCTCGACAACATCACGCTCACCTGGTTGACGAACACAGGCGTTTCTGGGGCTCGTATTTATTGGGAAAACAAGTTCAGCTATTTCAACGCCAAGAACCACTCCGTCCCGACTGCCGTGAGCGTCTTTCCTGGCGAGCAGTATCAAGCCCCGCGGAGTTGGACCGAGCGGGCCTATCACAAGCTCATCTATTTCAACAAGGTCGACAAAGGCGGGCACTTCGCGGCGTGGGAACAGCCGCAGCTCTTC
>Ga0105104_10003856_pt1 | contig 10539 bp, 15 predicted proteins | sample PPLLaktember2015_3_FD_87034 | JGI IMG/M metagenome (GOLD analysis project Ga0105104, IMG submission 87034) | Freshwater sediment microbial communities from Prairie Pothole Lake near Jamestown, North Dakota, USA - PPLs Lake P7 Core (6) Depth... | ecosystem: Environmental > Aquatic > Freshwater >... | reverse complement strand
TTTTTAAAAACAAAAATAAACCTCTTGAAAAAGATCAGGAGAACGACAAGAAAACGGTGAAGCATGGATCCGACTGAAGAGATGGAGAATAAAATTGATGAATGTCTGTATGAGGTAAAAATCATTACAAGCATTGTAGTTCTTAATGTAATCATCGGAACATTTCTCATGGTGGGTGGTTTTATTATTCTTTTAAAGGTTCTATGATGTCTAGAAAAGTTACTATACATGGAGATGGCTGGTATACATATGAGGGTGATGCTATGTACTACAGATACAGCAAAAATGATGATGGAGACATCACATACTTTGATCCCGAGTCTGGACCATTTCTGCAGATAGGTGGTGAGTTCAGAGAATATGGAAGGATATCATCTCTTTTTATTGAATCTGCTCCAACAAATAAATTCAAGATAAGAATTCAAACTGAAAGGTAGCACATGGAAACAAAGTCAGGCACAAAGACAACTGAATTCTGGGCTTCAATTGCTCCAATCGTAACTGGTGTCTTCGAGGGTAAGAATGGAAATCCAGAAGTATCCAAGTATCTCATTGTTTGTGGCTGTGTCTTGACATGTTTCTATATTGTTAGCCGTACTGTAATCAAGCTCTACGGGGCAAAGGAAAAATCCAATGGAAGACCAAAAACAGAGGATTGAAGAATTAGAAAATAAACTCAAGATTTCAGAGGAAACAGTTGACAGACACCTCTGGAATCTTCGCATTCAGAGAATGAATCATTACGATGATGTTTGTAAACTGAAGGAAGAATTGACTAGACTCAAGGATTCTCTGGAGATTGAGCGCAAGAATGAAATCGCTGACACTATTCTTTCTTCCGAATCCTTTTTGTGGTTGATGGCTGGATCAAATCACATTGATGGGCATCTGGCTACGATCAGACCGTTGTATGAGGATTGGATAAAGTCGGGAGGCAAGACCTGGGGTAAGCAATGAAGTATGGATTACATTTTGAAAATGCAAACAAGCAGATGGATTGGATGCGAGAATCGGATAAAACCATCTCAATATGGGAGTCTGAGAGTGAGGCGGATTCATGGAGAAAAAACCATACGGTATTTCCAAATAAATATACGGTAAAGCGTGTGACTCCGAAGATTATTGAAAATGACAAGGAACAATTTTTAACATGAGAAAAGTGGCACTGATTACTGGTATATGTGGACAAGACGGTTCTTACCTCGCTGATCTTCTTCTAGAAAAAGGCTATGAGGTTCACGGAATCATTCGTCGCTCGTCATCTTTCAATACAGCACGGCTTGAGCACCTGATTCAGAATTCAGAGATTTACAACAAGAAACTATTTCTTCATTACGGTGACTTGACCGACTATAATAGTCTCTATTCACTGATTGTGGAGAAGAATCCTTCCGAGATCTATAATCTTGGTGCAATGAGTCACGTCAAGGTTTCCTTTGATATGCCAGCATATACTGGAGAAAGTATTGGCAGTGGAACGCTGAATCTCCTCGAAGCCATTCGTACCTATGAGAAGTCCACTGGGTTGAAGATTCGTTTTTATCAGGCCAGCAGTTCGGAGATGTTTGGAAAGGTGCAGGAAGTTCCTCAGAAGGAAACAACACCTTTCTATCCAAGATCCCCCTACGGTTGTGCCAAGGCATATGCTCATTATCTCACTGTAAATTACCGTGAGAGTTATGGAATTCATGCATCGTGTGGAATTCTATTCAATCACGAAAGTCAACGAAGAGGCGAGACATTTGTCACTAGAAAGATCACAAGAGCGGTCGGAAGAATCTATCAAGGTCTTCAGAAAAAACTTTATCTTGGAAATCTAGATTCCTTTAGAGATTGGGGTTATGCTGGAGATTATGTAGAAGCCATGTGGCTCATGCTACAGCAGGATGAGCCAGATGACTATGTAGTTGCTACTGGAAAGATGATCTCCGTAAGAGAGTTCTGTGAGAAGGCATTTGCCAGATTTAGCATGAACTATGAGGATTATGTCGAGATTGATCCAAGATATTACAGACCAGCGGAGGTAGATCAACTTCTAGGAGATCCCTCAAAGGCTATGTCAAAGCTTTCATGGAAACCAAAGGTTGATATTGATACTCTCATAGCAATGATGGCAGATCATGATTTTCAACTTGCAAGAAAAGAATACCTTTTTGACATTCACGACAAATCAATTATAAATACTTGAGTCATGTTTATAACACAATTACTCACATTACAAAATCAAATTCGCATCTACCACTGGCAGACAAAATCCTATGCCGAGCACAAGGCTCTCGGTAAACTATATGAAGCACTTGATCCGCTGATTGATGAATTCATCGAAGTCTATATGGGAAAGAATGGCATGAGCAAGATCGGAAATTATCCAAGCATCAAGCTTCTAGACTATTCTCCAGGATTTCCTATGGCGGCTCTGAATTCAACAATCGAATTCATCGAAAAAGAAATTACTCCTCTTCTCAACAAGGAAGATACAGATCTTATGAATATTCGTGATGACATGCTTTCAGTAATCAACAAGACGAAGTATCTTCTAACCCTAGAGTAAAATGATTGTAATTGTACCAGATGATTTCACACCCATGCAAAGGGTGTGTGTAGATTATATTGAGCGTTGCATTCGTCAGGTGTCTGAAGAATTCTATGCTGCTGGCTGGATGATTGAAATAGATCTCGAACTCTATTCACATATGATCAACCAGAAGGCATCGTATCTTGAACCACAGACAATGGAAAACCTCAAATGCTGCTCCGAAGCCGTGAATGGTTGGGTGAGTTGGGATGATGAAATCTCATCACCAGCATTCAAGACACGCGAACAGATAGAAAATCAGATCAACCACATACTTGCAATAAGAGCAGCGAATAAAATTGACAGCATATAGCCGACCTGGTAAAATACATTATGGATTTCACAAAGCTCTCCGATGAGGAGTTACTCAGGAAAAAGCGGGATCTTGAGTACGATATCTCCAAGTATCATAATTTTCAACTTGTACGAAAAGTACAATTGAACTCCGCTTACGGCGCTCTTGGCAACAACTATTTTCGATTCTACAGCACGGATCTTGCTGAGGCTATCACTCTTTCTGGGCAACTTGCCATTCAATGGATCGGTCTTCGCCTGAATGAACTGCTGAATCAGGTCACCGCCACTAAGAATCAGGATTATGTGATTGCTTCAGACACAGACTCCGTGTACCTGAATCTCAGTGGTATCGTTCGCAAGTTTGCAAACAATCGACCCGTTGAGGAAAAGGTCAATTACGTTGACAATGCATCGAAGAAGATCATTCTTCCATTCATTGAGAAGGAGTTTGATCTTCTTTCAAACATGATGAATTCCTATGACAACCACATCAAGATGGCAAGAGAAGTCATCGCAGACAAGGGTGTATGGACTGCAAAGAAGAGGTATATGTTGAATGTGTGGGATTCTGAAGGAGTTCGATACAATCAGCCCAAGCAGAAGATTCAGGGAATTGAATCAACACGTTCTTCGACACCAGAGGTTGTCCGCAAGGAACTCAAGGGTGCAATCGGAATCATTCTCAACAAATCCGAGAATGAAATCATTGAGTTTGTTGAAGACTTTCACCGAAGATTCGTCAAGATGAAGCCAGAGGAAATCTCATTCCCACGAAGCGTGAATGGATTGGACAAATACAAGGACAGTTCCCAGATATACAAGAAGGGAACTCCTATTGCAGTCAAGGCTGCTTTGCTGTATAATCACTACATCAAGGAGATGAAACTGACCGCAAAATACAATCAGATATTCGAAGGAGAGAAGATCAAGTTCGTATATCTCAAGCGTCCGAATCCGATGGCAGGAATGCAGGGTGAGGATTGTGTGATTGGTTTCTCTGGCAAGATGCCTAAAGAGTTCGATCTTGATGCATACATTGATCGGGACAAGCAGTTTGAAAAGGCTTTCCTTGATCCACTCATCACCATCCTGAACGCGATTGGATGGAAGCATGAACGAATAAACACAATTGAATCGCTATTTATCTGAGGTTAATATGTCTGACTTTCTAAACAAAATCATCAAATCATCTGGAAACAAATTTGCTTCTGTAGTCGATGACGGTCTTGATGGGAGTGATGTCGGTGGATACATCGACAGCGGCAGCATGATGTTCAATGCCCTCCTCTCTGGATCTCTCTATGGCGGAATGCCAAACAACAAGATCGTGGCGCTGGCTGGTGAAGCGGCAACTGGCAAGACTTACTTCACCATTGGTATTCTTGCTCAGTTTCTAAGGGATAATCCAAACGGTGTCGTGCTATACTTCGATACAGAACAGGCTGTGACTTCAGATATGTTCAAGTCGCGTGGAGTCGATCCAAAGCGTGTCGCTGTATTTCCAGTCGCAACAATTGAGGAGTTCAGGCATCAGGCAATCACGATTGTCGATAATTATCTTCTTGAGGAAGAGGATAATCGCAAGCCAATGATGATTGTTCTGGACTCTCTTGGAATGCTTTCGACTTCAAAGGAGATGAACGATACCGCCGAGGGCAAGGAAACCCGAGACATGACGCGAGCACAGGTCATCAAGGCCACGTTCCGCGTTCTCACTCTCAAACTTGGAAAGGCTCGCATTCCGATGATCATGACGAATCACACATATCAGGTCGTTGGTGCCTATGTGCCAACCACTGAAATGGGTGGTGGCACTGGACTCAAGTACGCAGCATCCACAATTGTTCAACTCTCGAAGAAAAAGGACAAGGACAGCGAAGGTGGTGTTGTTGGAAACATCATCAACTGCAAGTTGTACAAGTCTCGATTCACAAAGGAGAATCAATCCGTTCAGGTCAAGTTGAATTATGAGACTGGACTTGATCGCCATTATGGATTGGTTGATCTTGCCCTGAGTTCTGGTGTATTCACAAAGACTTCGACTCGAATCACTCTTCCCGATGGAAGTTCTGCTTTCGAGAAGAACATCTATGAGAATCCAGAGAAGTATTTCACCAAGGAAGTCCTAGAGAAGCTTGAGAAGGCTGCGTCATCCGAGTTCAAGTACGGATCATCAGATGAATCTTGAAAAGATCATACTACACAATCTCATCAAGAATGATACATATTCCCGTAAGGTGATTCCGTTTCTACAACGGGAATATTTTCATGATGTGAATGAGCGAAGACTGTTTGAGAACATTCAGTCTTTTGTTCTTGAATTTAATTCACTTCCAACCCGAGAAGCACTTCTCGTCCGAATCGATTCGATGAAGAATCTGAATGAGAACGATCATTCGGACCTCATGGAATTGACTGATGATATCAGCAAGGATATGGATGAGAATAGTCTGGATTGGCTGTACTCCGAGACTGAAAACTTCTGTAAGCAGAAGGCCGTTCATAATGCGCTGATGGATTCAATCAATATCATTGACGGAAAGAAGGATACGCCACAGACCGCGATTCCCGATATTCTTTCTAAGGCTTTGTCCGTGTCGTTCGATTCCAATATCGGACATGACTACTACGAAGACCACCAGAAGCGATTTGAATTCTACCACATGACTGAAAAGCGTGTTCCATTTGATCTGGATTATTTCAATATCATCACAAGAGGTGGCACGACTGCAAAGACTCTTTCTGTCGTGATGGCTGGTACTGGTGTCGGCAAGTCTTTGTTTCTTTGCCATCATGCAGCCTGTTGTCTTAAGAATCATCTGAATGTTCTATACATCACATGTGAGATGTCGGAAGAGAAGATTGCAGAAAGAATCGATGCAAATATTCTTGATGTCACCATTGATGATCTCAAGACTCTGCCCAAGTCCGTTTATGAGAAGAAGATGCAGAATGTGTGTGCTGAGTTCAAGGGTAGACTGATCATCAAGGAATATCCGACAGCAACTGCAAGTTCGAATCACATTCGATTTCTATTGGACGAACTGTGGCTTAAGAAGAAGTTCAAACCAGATGCCATCTTTGTCGATTATCTAAACATCTGTGCATCCGCAAGAATCAAGGGAAATTCAAATGTCAATTCATACACATATGTCAAGGCGATTGCTGAAGAGCTTCGTGGCGTTGCCGTGGAATACAATGTACCACTCTTTACCGCTACTCAGACTAATCGTGAGGGATATTCCAACAGCGACCCAGATCTCACAAATACTTCTGAATCATTCGGTCTTCCAGCGACTGCTGATTTTATGTTTGCCCTGATCAGCACAGAAGAGTTGGAAGAGATGAATCAGGTGATGGTAAAGCAGTTAAAGAACAGGTATAATGAGACATACGCGAACAGGAAGTTCATCATCGGAATCAATCGTTCCAAGATGAAGCTTTTCGATGTGGAGAAATCGACCATGCCTGTTCAGAAGAAACCAGAAACCATTGATAACTTCTTCGGTGGTAAGAAGACTGTAAAGACCGACAACTGGACAATCTAATGTCGTTATATATTGACAGGAAATACATCAACTTCATTTCAAGCCACTTCGAAAAGTTCAAGTGGAAGGGTGACAACATCGCCAGTTGCCGCTGCAAGTTCTGCGGCGATTCGAGCAAGAACAAGAACAAGACAAGAGGATATTTCTTTGCTAGAGACAATAGCTATTTTTACAAGTGTCATAATTGCGGGATCAGCCATAACATCAATGGCCTGCTCCAGATCATCAGCCCAACGCTCTTCAAGGAGTACGTCCTCGACAACTTTAAGGATGAACATTCGGAAAGATCTGTTAAGGGCAAAACTGCTGAGGTATCAAGTATCAAGACGAACCAAGTTGCTGAACTACCACTTCAACCCCTATCTGTCCTTTCTCCATCGCATAAAGCAATTAAGTTCGTTGAGGGTAGAGGAATCCCCAAGAATCACTGGTGCAATCTCGCATATGCTGAGGATTTCAAGGAAGTAGCCGAGAACTTCAGTCCAGCATACAAGGATAGATTCTTCAAGGAAGACAGGCTTATCATTCAGATCAAGAGTCCTATGGGATTGTGTGGTCTGCAGGGTAGGTCGTTCTCGAAGATGTCGAAGATGAAGTACATCACTCTCAAGCATGAGAACAGGGTGTGCTATTATAACTACGACAAGGTGGATTTAAGCAAGAAGTTTTATGTGGTTGAAGGTCCGATTGATGCGATGTTCCTACCCAATGCAATCGCAACTCTTGGACTCAGCAAGTTCAAGTCAGTGGAGAATGATGAAAACGCTGTTTATGTGTTGGACAATCAACCATATAACAGGGAAGTTGTGAACACAATGAATGAACTCATTTCATCCAACAAGAAGGTATGCATATTTCCCAAGTCCTTGAAGGAGAAGGACATCAATGACATGGTTCTTGCAAAGATGAATCCTGTCGATATAATAGACAACAACACATACAGTGGACTGCAGGCAAGATTGATTTTCAACCAATGGAAGAAGATATGAATTACGAAAACTACGACGATGATCAGGACCAGGCTTCTGACGATAATGATAAGATCTTTGAGGCCGTGATGGTGTTCAACTCACATTTTGCAACCTATGTGAAGCAAACAGATCCAGAGTTATTCAAGAGAGCCGTTGACTACGCAAAGACATTTACAGAGGAGGACGTTAGTGGAATCATCCTTAACTACAAGACCGAAAAGTGAAAAATGCATAACAGTCCTTGACAAAGGACATGTTGAACTATTGGACTGGATGGGTGACGATCTCATGGTTGTGAACTCAGCCAGAGTCTCATTCAACAAGGAATCATCGTGGGAGTATGAGGATTCTCATGTTCCGATCAAGTCCATGACGGAAAAGGATAAGAAGCTAATTGCATACCTTGCAAAGCACAAACACTGGACTCCTTTCGCTCACCCTCAGGTTACGCTGCGAATCAAGGCTCCGATCTTTGTTCGAGCCCAACTTGGCAAGCATCAGGTGGGATTGGTGATGAATGAGGTTTCTAGGCGTTATGTGACCTATACCCCAGAGTTTTACCAACCAACATGGCGTTCAGCCCCTACGGATGGAGCAAAACAGGGTAGTTCTGGTGTTCTACCGAAAAACACCTATGTGGAAATAATCTACACAAATCTCTGTATGGATGCAGTGGAGGTCTATGGAGAGCTTCTGAAGCACGGTGTTGCCCCCGAGCAGGCCCGTGGAGCCCTTCCACAGTCAATGTACACAGAATGGTGGTGGACTGGCTCCTTGGCTGCATTTGGACGTATATACGCCCAGAGAATCGATGCCCATGCACAGTGGGAGGTTCAGGAGTACGCCAAGGCCATGAATCAGTTGATTTCGCCACTCTTTCCAGAGTCTTGGAAGGCATTGACGGGAAGCTAAATAGAAAGCACTTTAAGGAGAACAATGAATAATTTACCTACGCAGTATCAGGAATTTATATACAAGAGTCGTTATGCCAGATGGATTGAAACCGATGGTCGGCGTGAGTTCTGGCCCGAAACGGTAGACCGTTATTTTAACTTTTTCGAGAATCATCTACAGAAGAATTGCAATTACAAGCTTCCAGAAGACCTCAAGAATGAACTGAAGAACGCAGTTCTGAATCTTGAGATCATGCCGTCAATGCGTGCTCTTATGACCGCAGGAGAGGCTCTAGAGAGAGATAATACAGCAGGATACAATTGCTCGTATGTCGCTGTCAATAATATTCGTGCATTTGATGAGATCCTTTATATTCTAATGTGTGGCACTGGAGTAGGATTCTCCGTGGAGCGCCAATATGTTGAGAAACTTCCTACAATCGCTGAATCGTTCACTAATTCAGACACCATTATTATGGTACAGGACAGCAAGGCTGGTTGGGCTAAAGCATACCGCGAACTCGTATCCCTACTTGTTGGAGGTCAAATCCCAAAGTGGGATGTATCTAAAGTACGTCCTGCTGGTGCAAGACTCAAGACCTTCGGTGGTCGAGCTTCTGGGCCACGACCCCTCGTTGATCTCTTTCAGTTCACCGTGGATACTTTTAAGAGAGCAGCTGGTAGAAAGCTTACCTCCATCGAATGCCACGACATTGTGTGCAAGGTCGCGGAGATTGTCGTCGTCGGAGGCGTTCGTCGCTCTGCGCTTATTTCACTGTCTAATCTCACAGACGAAAGAATGCGGGACGCTAAGAGCGGAGCTTGGTGGGAGCAAAATCCCCAACGAGCCTTGGCAAACAATTCGGTTGCCTATAAAGAGAAGCCAGAAATTGGAACTTTCATGGAAGAATGGGTGTCTCTCTATAAGTCCAAGAGTGGCGAAAGAGGGATCTTCAATCGGGATGCTTGCAAGAAAACTGTCGCAAAACTAGGGGATCGTCGAGACTCAAACTATGAGTTCGGAACGAATCCTTGCAGCGAGATCATTCTGAGAGATCGTGAATTCTGCAATCTCACAGAGGTTGTTGTTCGAGCAGAGGATACTCAGGACTCCATTGCCAGAAAGATCATACTTGCGACTATTCTAGGAACTTGGCAGGCAAGTCTTACCAATTTCCCATACCTGTCGTCAAGTTGGTCAAAGAACTGCCGTGAAGAGGCTCTGCTTGGAGTTTCCCTCACAGGTATTCTGGACAATCCATTGATGGCATCAAAGGATCACCGTCTGCTTTCTGGTGTGCTTGAGGACTTGAAAAAGGTTGCAATTGATACCAACAAGACATGGGCAGAGAAGATTGGAATAAATGCATCAGCGGCGATCACTTGCATCAAGCCTTCAGGTACAGTTTCTCAATTGACTGACGCAGCATCGGGTATTCACGCTCGTCATAGCGAATATTACATTCGTACAGTTCGTGCGGATCGCAAAGATCCATTGTGTCAGATGATGATTGATCTTGGATTTCCAGCCGAGCCTTGTGTAATGAAGCCAGACCATACAATGGTCTTCTCATTCCCAATGAAGGCAGAGGGATCAGTGACTCGTAACGATCTTACGGCAATTCAGCATCTGGAACTCTGGCTTACATACCAGAGACACTGGTGTGAGCATAAGCCGAGTATCACTGTCACTGTGAAGGAGAACGAGTGGATGCAAGTTGGATCTTGGGTCTATGATCATTTCGATGAAATCAGTGGTATTTCGTTCCTACCACATTCTGATCACAGTTACAAGCAAGCACCATATCAGGAATGCACTAAGATTGCATATACTGCATTGGCAGTAGAAATGCCTAAGAATGTTGACTGGTCATTGCTTAAGAATTATGAAAAAGAAGATTCGACAAAAGGAACCCAGACATTTGCTTGTTCTGGTGACAAGTGCGAGATCGTGGATCTAACATGAAAAAACCATTCGGATATTCGTATTTACTGGATATGTACATGTGCCGCGTAGGTGCGGCAGATGATCTGGAACTTCACTATCGGTTTCTGGAGCGTATAGTGGATGAGATCGGAATGACTCGAATGAGTCAGCCCTTCGTCATTCATGCACCGACCCTATGGGGGGTAGAGTTGTTTCCAGAAAAGGCTGGAGTCAGCGGCTGGGTTCCCCTGATCGAGTCTGGTATTCAGATTCATTCACTGGAACCAACACGCTTCATTACTCTGGATGTCTATTCTTGCAATAAATT
>Ga0105104_10003853_pt1 | contig 10542 bp, 8 predicted proteins | sample PPLLaktember2015_3_FD_87034 | JGI IMG/M metagenome (GOLD analysis project Ga0105104, IMG submission 87034) | Freshwater sediment microbial communities from Prairie Pothole Lake near Jamestown, North Dakota, USA - PPLs Lake P7 Core (6) Depth... | ecosystem: Environmental > Aquatic > Freshwater >... | reverse complement strand
GGGCGCGCCTGAAGCGGATTACCCCGATGCGAGCGAGGTGTTATCCGGCCTGCGTTTGAGGAAAGATCAAACTGAAGTAGAGGCGATGCGCCGTGCGGTGCAGATCGCGCAAGCCGCGCTCGAGGCGACGATCTCATCGATCAAAATTGGAATGACGGAGAAGGAGCTGTCTTCCGAGTTGGTCGTGCAATTGCTCAAGCATGGCTCTGATTCCGAGCTGCCTTTTGCACCGATTGTCTCGGGCGGACCGAACGCGGCGAATCCACATGCTTCACCGAGTGACCGCAAATTGCAGGCTGGTGATTTGCTCGTGGTTGATTGGGGCGCTGCCTATGATGGTTATATCTCTGACCTGACGCGCACCTTTGCAGTGGGCCAGGTAGATGCTGAATATCGGAAGATCCATAAGATCGTGCAGGAAGCCAATGCCGCGGGCCGCGCGGCCGCAAAGCCCGGCGTCCCGTGCGCGGACGTGGATAAAGCCGCGCGGGATGTGATCGAAAAAGCAGGATATGGTGTGTACTTTACCCATCGCACGGGTCATGGCATTGGCATGGAAGGCCACGAAGAGCCCTACATGCGCGGCGACAATATGCAACGGCTAGAACCTGGCATGGCATTCACTGTTGAGCCTGGAATTTATCTGCCTGACCGAAATGGCGTGCGCATCGAAGATAATGTGGTGATCACCGAAACCGGCGCGGATGTGCTATCTGATATGCCGCGCGAGATAAGAGTGGTGGGATAAAAAAACTTTTTGCCGCGAATGACACGAATTTGCACGAATTTGCACGAATTATTAAACCGTTCGCGTCAATTCGAGGAATTCGCGGCTAAGGTTTTTAGGAGGAGTATGACTGAAATACTTTTTAAAGAATTGTCCTTTGCAATCATCGGGGCAGCGATGGAGGTGCATAAGATTCTCGGACCCGGATTCCTTGAATCGGTCTATCAGAATGCTCTTGAAAAAGAATTAACCCTGCGCGGGATTCCATTTTGCCATCAGGTCGAATTGCCCGTCACTTACAAAGGCGATTTGGTTGGAGCTTATAAAGCCGATCTGATTATTGATAATAAGATCATCGTTGAGATCAAGGGAATATCTAGACTTAATGCTTCTCACCAAGCGCAAGCCCTTCATTATCTTGCTGCCACTGGTTTGCAGCTTGCGATCCTCATCAATTTTGGGATGAGTTCTTTGGAGCATCATCGCGTGGTCAAATCAGAAAACAAGGCTTCGCGCTAATTCGCGAAATTCGCGGCTAATGCATCCTCAAATTGTTCGCGCAAGCCCAGAACAAGCCGATGAATTGACCCGTATTGCCCTCACCGCCAAAGCGCACTGGGGCTACCCTGAACGCTGGCTGGAAATTTGGAGACCGCAATTAACATTCAGCCCTGAATACTTTGTTGAGAATGAAAGTTGGGTTGCTGTTGCAGATGCAACACCAATTGGTTTTTGCACCTTGCAAGAAAAAGACGGAACCGCGTGGATTGAAAATCTGTGGGTATTGCCTCAGTATATAGGCAAAGGTGTTGGGAAGTCATTGTTCCTGCATTGCCTGGGATTGTCCCGCCAGCGCGGATATAAAACTCTGCAACTTGAGGCCGATCCCAATGCAGTCGGTTTTTACAAGAAGATGGGTATGCACAGGATAGGCGAGCAGCTTTATGAGGTGGAGGGTCAACCACGCATTCTGCCAATTATGGAAATGAAGCTATAGCGGAATCAGTACATCAGTACAAAGGTTTGGAGTTCAAAGCCCGCTCACTTTATGCCACTCTTATAAGATTCCTGAAAGCGCCTGCTCTGAGTCAATTGAAGAGATGTAGAATCAAAAATCCGATGTCAAAAAATCGACATCGGATTTTTGATTCCATTGGAGTCTATGGACTGCGATCAATGAATATGGCAATGGCTGCCGCGAGAGCGATAATTCCCCCAAGGGTCAAGAAAAAGCCCTTTTGAAGGGCAGGGATTAAAACTTTCAACCCATACCACAGAAAGAATAAAATTGTCATCCAATCGGCAATAGCAGACATGTCCATTGTGTTCTCTCCTTTTCTGAATGGCCTGAAATTGATAGATTTCAAATTCTATCATAAGAACACAAATCACTCCTGGCCGTTGCGGTAAAGGGAGTGGCCAAAAGAATGGGCTAAGGATCTGCTCACCACTGAGAACACGGACTGCGCTACCGCACAGAGGTTTTTAAAGGTTTTCTCCGTGTTCTTCGCGAAGCATACTCGAAGAGTACAGTGCTCTCCGTGGTGAAGCTGTTCGGCAAGCCCACACCATTATCCACTCGTGCGGCAAACATCCCTTTCCTCCAGTACTCTCCAGGTTCCTGATTGACGATCCGATGTAAATTTCCATTGTAACTAAAGTTTATCTTATTCGTCTTGTTATAGGACCATCCTGGGCAAAGAATGCGCCAGGCTGGTTTGCCTGCATTGTGACAGGCATACTGACCATTCAGCATTATTGTGAAGTACTATCACCCAACAGTTACATGGAGGTACAAAATGGTCGCTCTATACTGGTGTAAATTGGTAATTTAGGTACAATTATTGTCATTCATTCCGTTTTTCAAGGCATGGCGTTTGCCTGCTTTCATTGAAGTTCTGTCAAATAGTATTTTTTCATTTTGTTAGGTAGCAACTATGGCTGGTACAAAAGTATTGATCATTGATGATGACGATGGGCTCCTGCAGTTGGTGAGTATGATCTTCAAAAAGGATGGGGCCCAGGTTATTACGGCCAATGACGGCCTGGACGGTATCAGCAAATTCTTCACGCACCATCCCGACCTGGTTATCCTGGATGTGATGATGCCTGGCAGCAACGGATTCGATGTGTGTCAAAGGATCCGACAGGTATCAGATGATCCGCTGATCATGTTGACCTCTCTCAACCGGGAGGAGGATATGCTTAAGGGGTTGGCAGCTGGTGCAGATGATTTCCTCTCAAAGCCCTTCAACCCTGAGATTTTGCTTGCGCGCGCCAGGACAGTATTGCGCCGCACGCAGCGCTCAAATGGACACGAGGGAAGTAATGGGCACAACGGAAGTAATGGCCATAATGGGAGCAATGGACACAACGGAAGTAATGGGAATAATGGAAGCTCAGCTTCTTTTAGTTACAACGATGGGTACCTGAGTATCGACATTGAGAGGCATGAAGTTTTGCTTCGGGGAAAACGAATCAAGCTTACCCCGGTTGAGTTTCGCTTGTTGGCGTATTTGGCGCGTAATGGGGGCAAGCTGCTGACGTTTGATAAAATCCTCGCCAATGTATGGGGAAATGGCTACGAAGGAAGCATGGAACATGTACATGTTTACGTTTCGCATCTCCGCAGGAAAATCGAAGAAAATCCAAAAGATCCACGTTACATCAGGACGATCCATGGGATTGGATACATTTTTGAGCAGCATGAACTTGGATACAAGTCTTAAGAATTTCCAAAACTGATTGGCGCTGCAGGGACCGTTTTATCAAAACAGGGAAAAGTTTCCCTGTTTTTTTCTTAAGAATCTATTAAGAAATCATCAAGAAACTATGCAGGATGCCCGGTTATTATTTACATATATAGACATAACCAGTCCATATTGAAGACTGGATGATTCTTTAGATACTTCACGGGTATTTTAAAGGCAAGACTGGATGTAATATGGATAGTTCAACACTTCTCATTACCGGTAAATATTGATCGAATGTTATTTTCGCTTGCCTTAACTCGAGTCATGGCAGGCGTTTTTTCATTTTGTTATCGACTCAGTTCATACCGGAAATCATTTTTATAAGGAGAATCGCCATGATGAATTCGATTGTAAAGTCAAGTCTGAAGTTCCAATTCCTCGTGATAACGATCGCCATCGCGTTGATGGCTTTCGGCTTCACCCAATTCCGCGGGATGCCGGTGGATGTCCTGCCTGAGTTCTCACCGCCTTATGTAGAGATCCAGACCGAGGCGTTGGGACTCTCCGCGGAAGAAGTGGAACAGATGATCACTGTTCCCATGGAGCAGGATTTGCTGGCCGGCGTGGCCTGGCTCGATGTCATTCGTTCCGAGTCAGTTCCGGGCCTTTCCTCGGTGCTTGTTTACTTCGAGCCTGGAACCGACATTTATCGTGCACGCCAGATGGTGACAGAGCGCATGGCGCAGGCGGCGGTCGGGTTGCCGCATGTGTCGCAACCGCCGACCATGATCCAGCCGCTGTCGTCGCAAAGCCGTTTCATGGTCGTCGGGCTTTCCTCGCAAGAACTTTCACTGATCGAAATGTCTGTGCTCGCCCGTTGGACAATCGCTCCGCAGTTGATGGGCGTACCCGGTGTGGCTCACGTAGCCATCTGGGGTAACCGGGACCGGCAGCTCCAGGTCCAGGTGGACCCGGAGCAGTTACAGGAAGCGGGCATTACGCTCGACCAGGTTGTTTCAACCACCGGGAATGCACTCTGGGTTTCGCCTTTATCCTTCCTGGAGGCTTCTACGCCTGGAACGGGTGGGTTCATCGATACACCTAACCAGCGTCTCAACGTCTGGCATGTGTTGCCCATCTCCTCAGCGGAGGACCTGGCCAAAGTACCCGTCGAGGGGACTTCATTGCTGCTGGGTGATGTGGCCAAGGTGGTGGAAGATCATCCATTGTTGATCGGTGACGCGCTCATCAACGAAAATCCCAACGTCCTGCTCGTGATCGAAAAACTACCTGGGGTCAATACCCTGGAAGTGACACGTAATGTGGAAGCCGAGCTGGCTTCGTTACAGCCGGGCATGCCGGGTATTCTATTTGATGCCACACTTTTCCGGCCGGCGACCTTCCTCGAAATGGCGCTCGCCAACCTCGGCCGGACGCTGGTCATTGCTGCGCTGTTGGTGGCTCTCGTTCTGGGTATCTTCCTTTACGGATGGCGGACCGCGTTGATCAGTCTTGTCGCGATCGTGGTCTCTCTGTTCGCGGCCCTGTTCGTTCTCTATCTACGGGGTGGGACCCTCAATGCAATGGTTCTGGCAGGGCTGGTGATCGCTTTGGGTCTTGTGATCGATGATGCCATTGTGGACGTTGAACGTATTACACAGCGTCTGCGTCAAAACCGCCAGCAGGGTGGTCTTAAATCGGCCCCGGTTGTTATCCTGGAAGCCGCAGGGGAAACGCGCAGTACGATCTTCTTCGCTACATTGATCACGTTGCTGGCTATATTGCCGGTCTTCTTCATTGAGGGTATCAACGGCGGATTATTCCAGCCCGTGGCTGTCTCCTATGCGCTGGCGGTGCTGGCCGCCATGGTTGTGGCACTGACCGTCACACCAGCGCTGAGTATGCTCTTCCTCTCCAAAGCGAACCTTGAAGTACGCGAATCACCTGTTGTCTCACGTCTGAAAGGCGGCTACGAGCGGAACCTGGCGAAAGCCATCGGGAGCCCGGGGCTTGCAAATGTAGCCGTGGTGGTGCTCGTAGTAGCTGCAATTGTCGCGGTGCCATTCTTGAGACAAGGCCAAACAATTCCCACGTTCCAAGATCCGTATCTGATGGTGCGGTTTGAAGGTGCCGCGGGTACATCCAATTCGGAAATGAACCGGATCGTGTCCAAGGTCAGCAGTGAATTGCGGGCAATTTCCGGAGTCAGCAATGTGGGTGCACATGTAGGACGAGCTGTGTTTGGCGATCAAGTAGTTAATGTCAATTCCTCCGAACTGTGGGTCAATATCGATCCCAAAGCTGACTATGATGCCACAGTAGCCGCTGTTCAAGATGTGGTGAACGGTTATCCCGGCTTGGATCGCGACGTGCGGACCTACGTGCAGCAGACTCTTAACCAGGCCCAAACGAGCGCCAGCCACGATATCACCGTACGCCTCTATGGTGAGGAGCATGGTGTCTTGCGCGTCGAGGCGGATAAACTGCGGCAGGCCCTGTCAGGGGTGAACGGTGTTGCCGACCCGCGCGTAATCCTTCCCGTTGATGAACCTACGGTGGAGATCGAGGTTGATCTCAATTCGGCCCAGCGCTTTGGCGTGAAACCTGGCGATGTGCGCCGGTCTGCGGCCATCTTATTATCTGGCATGCATGCTGGTAGTCTTTTCGAGGAACAGAAAATATTTGATGTAGTAGTGTGGAGTACACCTGATACTCGCCATAGTCTGAGCGATATTCGCAATCTTCTGATCGACACGCCTGGTGGTGGTCATGTGCGCCTGGGTGAGGTGGCTGATGTGCGCATCGTAGCTTCCCCGACCGTGATCAAGCGTGAAGCTGTTTCGGCCTACCTTGACATCGTGTTCAATGTAGAGGGACGAAGTGCCAGCGCAGTAGCAATTGATGTAAATGCAGCGATCAAAAACTTTGCCTTCCCGCTGGAATACCATGCGGAGGTGGTGAATGACTTCGCAACGCGGCAGGCGGCTCAGCAAGGCATCCTCCTTTCCGCGATTGTGGCGATCTTTGGAATTTTCCTGCTCCTGCAAGCTGCCTTCCGAAGCTGGCGCCTGGCCCTGGTTGCCATCGTAACATTGCCTGCGGCTCTGGCCGGTGGCGTGATGGCAGACTTTTTAGGGAATGGTGGCACGCTTTCGCTCGGGTTACTAGCAGGCTGCCTGACGGTCCTGGGCATTGCCCTGCGCAACAGTATCATGCTGTTCAGCCATTATCAGCAACTGGATGAACATGGCGGCGAAGATTTTGGTCCAGGACTAATAGTACGCGGTGCGCGGGAACGGCTCTCGCCTACTTTGATGACCGCCCTGGCAACAGGGCTTGCCCTCCTGCCCTTTGTACTCTTCGGCAATATCGCCGGTCACGAGATCATACGCCCCATTGCCATCGTCACCATTGGTGGCCTGGTTACTTCCACCTGGCTCAACCTGTTCGCCATGCCTGCCCTCTACCTGCGGTTTGGGGCCAGCCGTGAAGCTGACCTCGGATTCCAGCGCGCTGACTTTCCGGCCGTTGCAGCCGATGATTAGGAAATGCTCTGGCTGAGAAGGAATTTGCCGAATGATTAATAACAATCATAACGCCGTAACATCGAATTCCCAGCCTGAAATTCTGGTGGCCGAGGGCTTGAAAAAGTCCTACGGCCCCAGAAGGGCACTTAAGGGATTAACGTTCTCCCTGAAGGCAGGGCGCATCCTCGGTTTCCTGGGTCCAAATGGCGCAGGGAAAACCACCTCGATTCGCATCCTGACGACCATGATGGAGCCCGAAGCGGGACACTTTATGATCGACGGCATCAGTTCTGAATATCCTGAGCAGATCCGCCGGCGGATCGGTGTGCTTCCGGAGAACCTGGGTTTTCCGAGGCAAATGACCGGGCTCGAATACTTAATTTATTATGGCCAGCTCTACGGGCGAACCGCTTCTGAAGCAAAAGCAAATGCGCTGACCCTGCTTGAGGATGTAGGCCTGCAACAAAGAGGAAAATCGCTGATCGGCTCCTATAGCCATGGGATGAGACAAAGGATTGGCATCGCCCGTGCCCTCGTCAATGATCCGGTGGTCGTTTTCCTTGACGAACCTACTTTAGGCCTTGACCCGCGCGGTCAGGCGGAACTGCTGGAATTGGTGCAGCGGATTGCACGTGAACGCAATACCGGCGTTGTCTTATGCAGCCATCTGCTTTCAGAGATTGAAAACGTCTGTGATGATGTGGTCATCCTGAACCTCGGTCAGATTGTTGCCAGAGGGTCCGTTGCGGAAGTGGTTGGCCGGGTGCAGCAAAACATCATCTTAAGAAACGCTCTGCGAGTTCAGGTTCCATCTGAATCTGTCGCAGAAGCGCGACAAGTTTTAGAAGCCATGCCGAATATTACGGGTGTCATGCCGGTCGGTGAGTTGGAAGGGTGGTTGCGAATGGAACTTGTCCCGCCCAACGATGGAGATCTGGCCACGGCTCATCAACTCAATAACAAAATCCTGAGTGCGCTCATTAAGGCCAAAATACCGATTTTAGGTTTTGAAGTTGAAGGTGGGAGATTGCAGGATGTCTTCCTGCACTTGACCGAGGAGTCGATCAAATGAGCGACATACAAACTGTACAAAAGGTGTCTGTGAGCAAAATCAAAGTATCGGAAAAGGCCTCGCCGACCTGGTGGCTTGTATTCAAGAGGGAAATGGCGGACTTGTGGGTTGGAGGAAAAGCCCTCAACCTCATGTTGATCTACAGCGTCGTATTGGGAGTTATGGTGTACATCTATTCCTTCAACAGCGAACTGAGCCTGATCCCTCCAAAGGAAGCCACTTATGAGATGCTCAAGAACGCCATGTCTATCTCCCTATTCATTGGCTTAATTATCGGTGCAGATGCCCTGAGTGGTGAAAGGGACCGTGGGACTCTCGAATCTCTCCTTTTGACCCCCACTAACCGCCGGCAGATCATGGCTGGCAAATTCCTCGCCGGTCTTTCACAATGGCCGGCAGCTTTTCTCATCGCCCTGCCTTTTATGAAGGTACTATCCCAGGGCGATGCGGTTTTGGGTCCGGCGATCTTCTGGGGCGCTGTAACAGGGACGATGTTGGCTGTAGGTTACACTGGCGTGGGAATGTTTGTAAGCTTCTGGTCTGCCTCTAACAAGACCAGCTATTTTATCAGCCTGGGCATCTACATCCTTTTCCTGGTTCCAGCTCAGTTACCGGGCCGTGCGCAGACCGGAGCAGCCGGACAATTCCTCCAATGGGTCAACCCTTTGGCGGCTGTCAACCATTTCCTTTCGAAACACCTCGTAAATTACCGGCCTTTTAGTGAATATTGGACCTGGCTGGAATCGCCGGTGGTGTTTGCCCTTTTGATGGTTATCCTGCTGTTCTTCTATGCTGCACCTGGTCTCCGCATTGAAGCTGGAAGGAAGAGCAGGCTGTTGGCGAAATTAGCCCGTCCGGCAGCCTTCCTGATGATAGCTGGACTGATCGTAGCTTCCCTGGTTGCATCTCCAGCTTTAGCTTATCAGGCAAAACAGACGTCAGGGGAAAATCTCCAGATATCCATTGATGCTGATGTCAGCGAAGTAAAAACGGGAGATACGGTTGAATTCAATACAACCGTGACAAATGGCGATGCTGAGGCCTCTCCGCCCTTGATTGTGGCGATGAACATCATCAACCTTGATGCGAAGGGAGATGTGGTTGATCCAGAGGACTGGTCACCACAGCGGACCCAATACATCGAATCACTTGCGCCGGGCCAATCTGCCAATCTGCATTGGATCATCAACACAATTCTGGATGGCGATTCTATGGTCTATATGGTTCTCATCCCTGCCCCAGCCAGTAAAGAGTCTACCAGCCAGGCGATTGCCACTTCGGGCATCCACCTTACGGTAACGCCATTCACCAGGCTCAATCCCCAGGGCGTGCTCCCATATGTGATAGGGGCGCCAGTCTTATTGCTTGCGATCATCTATTTTGTATACCGCCGTCGAAACCAGCAGATTGACATGGGCGGTTCCTCGTGAACTGCTGGAATATTTCTTTATTTATGAATGGAGGCTTCTCATGAAACACATCACTCGTTCGATTATTGTTCTGTTAGTCTTCGCCGGATTCCTGCTTTCGGCCTGTGGCGGGCAGGTGCCGGTGACGGGAGAGAAAATAGCACCCTCTGCACTCGAGGAGATCGAAGGCTCGGAACTCCAGCGCGTGATCCTGACCGAAAAGGCGGCTGAGCGGATCGGCATTGAAACGGTCTCTGCGAGCGGAACTGAAGTCCCGTATGCCGCAGTGATTTACGACATTGAAGGCAATACGTGGATCTATACCAACCCCGAACCCTTAACCTTCGTCCGGGCACAGATCGAGATAGACCATATCGAAGGTGATACAGCGGTCTTGTCGGAAGGCCTGCCCTCTGCTCTGAACGTGGTAACGGTTGGTGTGTCTGAGTTGTACGGTACCGAGACCGGGGTTTCCAAATAACGCACCAGGAGGTGCATCATGCGCTGGATTGTTCAAGCAAGCTTACGTTATCGCTACCTGGTGATTTTTCTCGCCGCAGTGCTGATGGTCTTTGGCATTGCCCGGTTGAGGAACTCCGCGGTAGATGTCTTTCCCGAGTTCGCGCCACCCAGGGTGGAGATTCAAACTCTATCCATGGGGCTTTCGGCAACGGATGTGGAGGAGTTGGTGACGGTTCCGTTGGAGCAGGCGCTCAATGGGGTGCCTGGGCTGGATGTAATGCGCTCCCGGTCGGTGACTGACCTATCGGATATCTTCCTGATCTTCGAGCCCGGCACTGATTTGATCTATGCACGGCAATTGGTGGCAGAGCGCATTGCCGCGGTCTCCACCACACTGCCCACCTGGGCTGCCCCGCCTGTCATCATCCAACCGCTATCGTCAACGAGCCGGGCCATGAAGATCGGCATTTCCTCAGCTAAATATGACGAGATGGATCTGTCGATGATCGCCTATTGGAAAATCCGCGCCCGCCTTATGGATGTGCCAGGTGTAGCCAATGTGCCCATCTATGGCGAAAAGATCAAGATGCCACAGGTGCATATTGACCCGGCACGGATGTTGGAGCACAATGTTACACTCGATGAGGTCATG
>Ga0105104_10003852_pt1 | contig 10544 bp, 5 predicted proteins | sample PPLLaktember2015_3_FD_87034 | JGI IMG/M metagenome (GOLD analysis project Ga0105104, IMG submission 87034) | Freshwater sediment microbial communities from Prairie Pothole Lake near Jamestown, North Dakota, USA - PPLs Lake P7 Core (6) Depth... | ecosystem: Environmental > Aquatic > Freshwater >... | reverse complement strand
CGGGGCCGAGGGGCTGGTGACGATCTTCCCGCAGGCTTCCGAGCTGGCCGAAACCGGCGGGAACGCGGTCGCGACGTGGACCAAGGCGGGCATCGGCCGCGCAATCGTCCTGGATCCGAAGGACCCGGCCACGCTCGCGACCCTGAAGGAGGCCACTTTCATCTGGTTTCCGGGAGGCGATCAGAACCGCCTCATGAAGGCGTTCGAGGGGACTGGCGTGCCCGACGCCATCCGCGCGCGCTACCGCGAGGGGGCGCTCGTAGGTGGAACCAGTGCGGGCGCGGCGGTCATGTCGGCGTCGATGATCACCGGCGAGGCGGACCTTCAGAGCATCACGGCGGGGAAGACGGAGCTGAGACCCGGCCTTGGACTCTGGCCCGAGGTGATCCTCGATCAGCACTTCCTCAAGCGCCAACGGAACAACCGGCTGATCAGCGCGGTGCTCGACCACCCCGACCTCGTGGGTGTCGGAGTTGACGAGACCACGGCGGTGCTGATCACGGGCCCCGAGTTCGAGGTCATCGGCAAGAACAGCGTGGTGGTGATCGACGCGCGGAAGGCTTCGGTGGACAAGACGCCGGCCGGCGGTCTCGCCACCGGCCGGGGCCTTGTGTTGAGCGTGCTGAAAGAGGGGATGAAGTACGATTTGGGAAAATAGGGCGCGGCTGGCAGCTGGCGGCTGGCGGCAGGCAGTAGGTCACGCGCGTGATCAGCTGCCCGCTGCCGGCTGCCTGCTGCCTGCTGTCCTCAAATCCTGTCCAGCGCTTGCGTGAGGTCCGCGAGCAGGTCCTCGACCGTTTCCACGCCGACCGAGTACCGCACCAGGCCCGCCGTGATGCCGCCCTCCAGGCGGTCCGCCTCGGACATCCCTGCGTGCGTCATCGACGCGGGGTGCTCGATCAGTGTCTCGACACCCCCGAGCGACACCGCCAGCGTGGCGAGGTGCACCGAGTCCATCAGCCGCCGCCCGGCCTCGAAGCCCCCCTTCAGCTCGAAACTGATCATCGAGCCGAAGCCACGCATCTGCCGCTTCACCAGCTCGTGCTGCGGGTGCGACTCGAGGCCGACGTATCGAACCCATTCCACCTTGGGGTGCGCCTCGAGCCAGCATGCGATGCGCATGGCGTTTTGCTGCGCCCGATCGACGCGAAGCGACAGCGTCTTGATGCCGCGGCTCACCAGGAACGCCTGGTGCGGGTCCATGTTGCACCCCAGCGTCACCATCATCGTTCGCAGCTGCTTCGCGACGTCCGGGGACTTGGCCACGATGATCCCGCCAACCACGTCGGCGTGACCGCCGAGGAACTTGGTCACCGAGTGCAGGACGATGTCGGCGCCGAGATCGAGCGGCTTCTGAAGGTACGGACTCGCGAAGGTGTTGTCCACCGCCACGAGGCAGCCATGCTGGTGCGCCAATTCGGAGATGGCCCGGATGTCGCTCACGAGCATGGCCGGGTTCGACGGCGACTCGAGGTAGACCATCTTCGTGCTCGGGCGAAACGCCGCGCGCACGTTCTCGATGTCCGACGTGTCCACGTAGCTGAACTCGACCCCGAACCGGCTGAAGTGCTTCTCGATGAGGCCACGGGACGGCCCGTACACCGAGCCGGTGCTCACCAGGTGAGCGCCCTGCCCGAGCAGCCCCATGTAGACCACGCTCACGGCGCCCATGCCAGACGACGTGGCAATGCCGTCGGCCCCGTTCTCCAGCTCCGCCACGTTTCGCTCGAGGGCGCGGATCGTGGGGTTCCCGATCCGGGTGTAGATATACCCGTCGGCGCGGCCGGCGAACCGGTCGGCACCGTTCTGCGCGCTCTCGAAGGCAAACGTCGACGTCTGGTAGATGGGCACCACCGCGCTGCCGTACGCATCCTTCGGCGCGCCGGCGTGGATCATCTTCGTTTCGAACCCCGAGTGCTTCGTGTCCATGTAGGCTCCGGTCGGTTGGGATGAGGTTGGATTCAGGATTCAGAATCAGGAATCAGGATTCGGGACGTCACGCGTGACACGCTGAATCCCAAATCCCGAATCCGATCATATCCGCCCCAGCTCATCTTTCTCAAACTATCAGCTGGCAGCTGACGGCTGGCGGCTGGCAGTAGATCACGCGGGATCAGCTGCCCGCTGCCCGCTGCCGGCTGCCCGCTCCAAATGCTCGATCCCCAACTCGGCATCGCGCAGCTCCTCGCCCGGGTTCACGAAGCGGTTCCGCTCGAGCCGGTACTGCTTGTCGTGGAGCTGGCGGTAGCGGCCGTCCGCGGCCAGCAGCGACTCGTGCGCCCCCCGCTCCACGATCCGTCCGCCCTCGAGCACGAGGATCTGGTCCGCGCTCTGGATCGTGGACAGGCGGTGGGCGATGACGAACGTGGTCCGGCCTCGCCGCAGCGTCCGCAGGCCGTCCTGGATGAGCGCCTCGCTCTCCGAATCGAGGCTGGACGTGGCCTCGTCCAGCACGAGGATTCGCGGGTCGGCGAGAATGGCACGGGCGATCGCCACCCGTTGGCGCTGGCCGCCCGACAGCTTCACGCCCCGCTCCCCCACCACCGTGTCGTACTTGTCGGGGAATTCCCGGATGAACACGTCGCAGTGCGCCACGCGTGCCGCGGCCTCGATCTCCGCCCGGCTGGCATGCGGGTGTGCGTAGGCGATGTTCTCGGCGATCGTGCCGTCGAACAGGAAGTTCTCCTGGAGGACGACGCCGAGGTGCGACCGGTAGTCGCGGAGCCGGACGCCGGCCAGGTCCACGCCGTCCACGAGGACGCGGCCCGACTTCGGCCGGTTGAACGCCATCACCAGGCTGATCAGCGTGCTCTTCCCGGACCCGCTCGATCCCACGAGCGCGGTCGTCGATCCGGCGGGTGCGTGGAAGGAGACGGCCCGCAAGACCGGCACGCCCGCCGTGTACTCGAAACTGACGTCCTCGAAGCGCACGTCGCCCGTGAAGCCCTCGATCCCCAAGCGGCTGGCGTCCTGGTCGTCCTCGGTGGCCATCGACCGCACCTCGCGGATGCGGTCCAGGCCCGCGAACGCCTCGCTGATCTGGATGCCCACCGAGGCAATCTGCACGAGGGGCGCCGCCACCAGCCCCGTGAAGAACAGGTACATCACGAAGTCGCCGAGCGTCATGGTGCCCGCGAGGATGGCGCGACCGCCCACGACGATCATCAGCACGCCGATCGCACCGATGACGACCGTCGAGAACGCGGTAATCGCGGAGACGCCGGTGATGGACCGGGCGACGTTGCGGAACAGGCGGTGCGCGCCCCGCGTGAACACGAGGTCCTCGCGTCTCTCCGCCGTGTACGACTTCACAATCCGGACGCCGCCCAGCGCCTCGCCGAGTCGCCCGGTCACCTCCGCGTTGATCTTGCCGCGCTCGCGGAAGAGGGGGCGCAGGCGCTTGAAGGCGACAGCCATCCCCGTCCCGAAGCTGAGCAGCACCACCAGGGTGAGCGTCGTCAGCCGCCAGTTCAAATAGAACAGCACGGCCAGGCCGAGGGAGGCGGTGACCAGGCCGCCGATCAGCTGCACGAGCCCGTTGCCCACGAGGTTGCGGATGCCCTCGGCGTCGGTCATCACACGGGAAATCAGGACGCCCGACTTGGTCGAGTCGAAATAGGTGACGGGCAGGCGGAGCACGTGCGCTTCGACGGTCCGGCGCATGTTCGTGATCGCTCGCTGCGCGGCCACGCCGAGCACCTGTGACAGGGCAAACGACGTCCCGGCCTGCACCACGGTGGCGGCACCGGCGGCCAGCGCGAGCGGCCATAGCAGCTCGGCCCGCTGCCGGCCGATCACATCGTCAATCAGGAACTTGGAGGTGCCCGGCAGGACGAGGCCAGCAAGCCGGTTGACGAGCATCAGGGCCAGACCGGCCGACAACCTGGACCGGTGCGCCCAGACCAGGTCGCGAGCCTCCCGCCAGACGACCGGCAAGGAGAGGGACTTCGAGGGAGAGGGCATTTCCCGACTGTAGCAGATCCTTCCTGCCTTGACCCCGTCCCCTCCGTTGGCGTACGGTTGTGGTACAACCAGGCAAGCAAGACGTCCCTGCCCGGGCGCCTCTCCTGCCCGACCTCCCCGTGTTGCCCGCGGGTCATGGGAGGCGCGACGATGCTCACTCACCCCGCCGCCGGCCGCTTCACGACGCTTCGACTGGCCGAGCCGCAGCCGGCGTGCCGGCGCCTGGTCGTCATCCTCATCCGGCCGTCGAAGTACGACGACGAGGGATACGTCATCCGCCACTTCCGCGGCACGCTGCCCAGCAACACCCTCAGCTGCCTGAACAGCCTGACCGAGGATGCGGTGCGTCACGGCGCGCTCGGGGACATCGACGTGCACGTGGAGGTCATCGACGAGATCGTGTCCCGGGTCGATCCGGCGCGGCTCGGGCGCAGGTTCCGACGCGCAGGCACGACGGTGGTCGTCGGCCTCGTGGGCGTGCAGACCAACCAGTTCCCTCGCGCCCGCGACCTGGCCATGGAGTTCAAGGCCGAGGGCTTCTCGGTGATGATCGGCGGCTTCCACGTCAGCGGCGCGATGGCGCTGTCGCCCGACTCGATCCCGCCCGAGTGCCAGCAGGCGCTGGACGAAGGCGTGACGCTGGTCCTGGGCGAGGTCGAGGAGCGATGGGCCGACCTGCTGCGCGACGCGGCCGCCGGGCGGCTGCGCCCGCTCTACGATTTCCTGGGCGAGCGGCCAGGCCTGCGCGACAAGCCGCTGCCGCGCGCCTCGCGTCGGACGCAGCGCAAGTTCGCGCTCAAGGGCAGCGGGACGATCGACGCCGGGCGCGGATGCCCGTTCAACTGCTCGTTCTGCACGATCATCAACGTCCAGGGGCGGACGATGCGGTGCCGCAGCGCCGCGCAGATCCTGGCGCAGATCCGCGAGAACTACTTCCTGAAGGGAAAACGGGCGGGAGTCCGCCACTACTTCTTCACCGACGACAACTTCGCCCGCAACCCCGAGTGGGCGGCCATCTTCGACGGCTTGATCGAGCTGCGGGAGCAGCACGGGATGGCCATCGACTTCATGATGCAGGTGGACGTCCTGGCGCCCCGCATCCCGCGGTTCGTGGAAAAGGCGGCGCGGGCCGGGTGCGTGCAGGTGTTCATCGGCATGGAGACCCTGCGCGACGACAACCTCGAGGCGGGCGGCAAGCGCCAGAACAAGGCGGCGGACTACCGTGAGATGGTCGCCGAATGGCACCGGGTGGGCGTGGTCTGCCACGTTGGCTACATCATCGGCTTCCCCTTCGACACGTACGAGCGGGTGATGGAGGACGTGCGCGCGCTGCGCGACGAGCTGCTCGTGGACCAGGCCTCCTTCTTCATGCTCACGCCGCTGCCCGGATCGCAAGACCACCGCACGGCGCGCCGCGACGGCGTGCCGATGGACCCCGACTACAACAACTTCGACGCCTTCCACCCGACCGTCCCTCACCCCCGGATGAGCGAGGAGGAATGGGAGCGCGCCTACCGGGACGCCTGGACCGAGTTCTACTCGTTCGAACAGATGCGGCGGACGTTGCTTCGCCAGAACCCCCACACCTACTGGGGCGTACTGAAGAACCTGCTCTGGTATCGCGCGGGGATGATCGAGCGGGCGCACCCGATGGTCACCGGCTTCTTCCGCATGAAGCACCGGACGTCGCGACGCTCCTCGTTCCCGGTCGAACGCCGTGTCGCGTTCGCCCGGCGCCGCACGAGCGAGGTCGCCTACGTGCTGCGCGAGTACGGCAAGCTCTACCTCGAGATGCAGGACCTCTGGCTGCGGACCCGGATCCGCCGGCAGGACTACGCGTTCCTCGGTGATCTCCGGAAGCTCGCGTCGCGGTCCATGCAGGACGTGAAGGTGAACTGGGCGCGCGTCCACCAGGTGATGGGCGAACGGATCGGCGCGTGGCGCGACGCGCGCGGCGCTGGCGTCATCCCCGAGCGCGGGGTGCTGGCCGAGCGGCTGGAGGCCATGAGGGGAGGGCTAGGCTCCCGCGCCGACGCCCTCGGAGACGCGATCGGGCAGCACGCCGCCACCCTCGGCATGAAAGCCACCGCGTTCCAGGCGGCGTTCGCCGATCTGCGCCTCCCGCGCCTCCCTCCGCTGCGCCGCTGCGGGCGGGCCTGCCGGCTCGTGTCGCGGCTGAACGTCTTCTCGATCGAGCACCTCGAGGCGCATCACCACCTGCGGGAGTACTGGGAGCGCACCTGGTCGTCCGCGCTCCGCCTGCGCCTCTGGCGTCTCAACCCGGTGACGGTCGCCTGGAACCTGGTGCGGGACACCCGGCAGGGGGTGCTGTTCCTGCTCGCGATGGTCAGGGAACAGTACTGACGCTAGTCAGGCGGAGGGCGGGAGGCGGAGGGCGGTCGCACGAGGAGGCGTTCGGTGACGGCGTGATCCTCCGGCCGCCTACCGCCTGCCGCCTACCGCCTGATCTCCCGTCTACACGTCGAGCTCCTCCGCCTCCTCCGCACGGTCCATGATGAAGCGGAAGCGCGCCGAGGCGTCGCGGCCCATCAGCTCGTTGATCACGCGGTCGGTGACGATCTGGTCGGAGATTTCGACGCGAAGCAGGCGGCGAGTCTTCGGGTTGAGGGTGGTCTCCCACAACACCTTCGGCATCATCTCGCCCAGGCCCTTGAAGCGGGTGATTTCGGGCGTCGCCCGCCCCGGCCCCTGCTTGTGCTGGCCCAGGATCCGGTCGCGCTGTGCATCGTCGAGGGCCCACTGGGTCTCCTTGCCGATGTCGATTCGATAAAGCGGCGGCTGGGCCAGGAACACGTGGCCGCGGGCGATCAACTGCGGCATGTGGCGATAGATGAACGTGAGCAGCAGTGTCGCGATGTGGTTGCCGTCCGAGTCGGCGTCGGCCAGGATGATCACCCGGCCGTAACGGAGGCGCGAGAGGTCGAAGTTCTTCCCCAGCCCGCATCCCAGCGCCGTGACCAGGTCCGACAGTTCCTTGTTCTCCATCACCTTGGCGAGCGACGCGCTCTCGGTGTTCAGCACCTTTCCGCGCAGCGGCAGGATTGCCTGGCGCGTCCGGTCGCGCCCCTGCTTGGCAGACCCACCGGCCGAATCGCCCTCCACGATGAAGATTTCGGAGTCGGGCCGGTTGGAGGATGTGCAGTCGCTGAGCTTGCCCGGGAGGGTGAGCCGGTTGGACGTGGCGCTCTTGCGCGACACCTCCTGCTGCGCCGCGCGGCTCGCCTCGCGCGCCCGTGCCGCGAGGATGATCCGGCCGACGATCGCCTCCGCCACGCTCCGGTTCTCGTTCAGCCACTGCTCCAGCGCCGGCCGCACGAGGGAATCGACGGCCGAGAGCACCTCCGGGTTGTTGAGCCGGTCCTTCGTCTGCCCCTGGAACTGGGGCTCCGCCATGAAGACGCTGAGGACGCCGACCACCCCCTCGCGAATGTCCTCGGCGCTCAGCGTGACGCCCTTCGGCGAGAGGTTGTGCGTCTCGATGTAGTTGCGGACCGCCTTGCCGAGCCCTGCCCGCAGGCCGTTCTCGTGCGTGCCGCCCGAGGCCGTGGGAATGCCGTTGACGTATCTCTTGAGATGCTCGCCGGTCGCCTCGGTCCACTGCAGGACGACCTCCGCGCGCAGGCCGTTTTCTCGTGACAGCGTGAAGGGCGCCTCGTGCACCGGCTTGGCGCCGCGTGTCGCGACGACGTTCCGCAGGAAGTCCACGATGCCTTCCTGGTGCTCGAAGACTTCCTTGCTCCCGTTCGACTGGTCGTCGAACACGACCTTCAACCCCTTGTGGAGGTAGCTGGCCGTTTCGAGCCGCTCCCGGATGACAGAGGGCTCGAACTCGATCTTCGGGAAGATCGTGGGGTCGGGGTGGAAATAGACCGTCGTCCCGGTCCCGCGCGCCGCGCCGAGTTTCTTGATCGGCCCCAGCGGGTTGCCCTGCTTGAACCGCTGCTCCCACGACGCGCCGTCGCGCCGGACGGTCGCCACCAGTTCCTTCGACAGGGCGTTGACAACGCTGGCGCCAACCCCGTGCAGGCCGCCGGCGGTCTTGTAGCTGTCGTGGCCGAACTTCCCGCCCGCGTGCAGCACGGTGAAGATCACCTCGAGGGCGCTCTTCTTCGTCTGCGGGTGCTTGTCCACCGGGATCCCGCGCCCGTCGTCCGAAACGGTGAGCGACGCGCCGTCGGCGTGGAGGGTCACCTGGATCGTCGAGGCGTGGCCGTTCATCGCCTCGTCTATCGAGTTGTCGAGGATCTCCCAGGCGAGGTGGTGGAGGCCGGCGGACCCCACGCCGCCGATGTACATGCCCGGGCGCTTCCGGACGGGCTCGAGCCCCTCCAGAACGGTGATGTCTTTTGCTGTGTAGGAAGTGGCCATTCGACGCGGACACCGTCAAGGCCGGCGATTCCGCCGGCACGTCCCAGTTCAACCAGACATTCTACCCCGGCGGACAAGAACCAAACGCTTCGACCACGAAGGCCACGAGGGGCACGAAGCGCGTCACAGGTGAGGGGGCGCAAGACAAGGCAGCCCGGTCTTCGGGTGGCGGCGACGAAGTCGCCGCCCGACAGCGGGCCCTGGGACCCGCAGGCAAACAAGCGGGAACTCCTGGCTTGCTTGCCTGTGGGCCCCCGGGTCCCGCTGCGCCGCGTTGCGGCGCCCGAAGACCAGCCTACAGCGTGGCGTCCTTCGTGTTCTTCGTGTTCTTCGTGGTTGTCACCCGGATTTCCGAGCGGCCGACCAACTGGCCGCCCTCGGTGACGACGTCCACACGAACACGCGAGCCCGGGCGCAGGTCGCGGACGATGCTGCTGGTCCAGAGGCGAAATCCCTCCGTGCGCCCGCCCGTAAGGGCGTAGGACGCGGACTGGTCGATCAGACGCCCGTTCAGGTACCAGCGGTGGGCAATCCGGTCGCGGAGGCCCAGCGGCGCGTGGATGGCCGTCAGCGCGTGGAGGCGGCCGGACCAACCGGCCGGCAATTCCCGCACGGCGCCAACTGCGCTGAGGCTGGGGCGATCGACGGTCGTGGCGAACTCGGCGCGCACGACCCGTAGCGGCGCCGGCGGGATCAGCGGGCGGCCGAGGCCCGCGAGCAGGATCATCAGGCAAGCCGCGATACCGAAGGCCGCCCTCGTCTGGTAGCGCGCGAGGTCCGACCAGCGATACCGAATCGTGGCGAACGCGAGCATGGCCAGCGCCGCCGCCAGCGGCAGGGCCACCCGGTTGCTGATGCTCCACAGGACCGGCAGCATCACGTTGATTCACGCGACGAGGTGGAAGGCACCGTAGACGGCCCGCAGCCCCCGCCGCACACAGCGGTGGCGGTCGTAGAAGAGGTCGAGCGTGGAGACGAGCGCCGAGACGGCCACGAACGCGACGAACAGGACGTTCGGCGACCAGGCGGTCGTGCTGGCGTAGTAGATCGGGAGCAGGAAGAAGAGGATCTGCTGGTAGAGGTTCTTGCCGAAGTAGTTCACCACCAGCCGCGCGCGGCCTCGCCACCGGGAGGGCTCGCCTTCGCGGTCCACCAGCGAGGGCACGAACAGGCTGGTCAGCCACAGGAACGCGACGTGGAAGAGCGTGACACGGATCCACCGGTAGTCACGGGCGCCGAGCCACATCACCCCGATACCGAGCGCCAGGGCCCAGAGGCTGTGCAGGCTCCAGAGGAACCCCTCGTACCGCCGCGCGGCAGCCACCACCCAACCGAGCAGCCGCCGGAGCCACGGCTTATCCACCCGTCCTCCATCCGGCCTGAAGCCGAAGCCGACGCCCCGCTGATGCCTTCCTGGAGCTCGGAGCGCGAAGCCTGGCGCCGCCGTCCGTTGTGACCCACGTCATACCGCTCCCACCTTCGGGGCCTTTAGGCTGGTCAAAGGAGCCTCTCGTGGATACTGCCCGCGTTCCATCCGCCCCGCTTGCCTTCTACAGTCATGCCCCGGATTCCGACGGGAGCGGGGTCAGGAGACGTAGCCCGAGCCAGCAGCAAAGTCTCCCGGACCCACTCGCCGCGGCGCGCCGCGCCCGCAAACCCTTCACGCGGCGGCGAGGCGACCGATCGCAGCTCGTTCGCCGGTGCTTCCAGGCGGCGTTCATCCTGCTGAACCTCTGGGTCGGCGCCCAATTCTACCTGTTCGTGCGCCACTACGAGACAGCCGGCGCCACTGTCCGCATCGCCCGCCCGCCGGGTGTCGAAGGGTGGCTCCCCATTGCGGGCCTCATGAACCTGAAGTACCTGGCTGACACCGGACTGATGCCGGCTGCGCACCCGGCCGCCATGGTCCTGCTCGCGGCATTCGTCACGATGACGCTCGTCTTCCGCAAGGCCTTCTGCAGCTGGCTGTGCCCGGTCGGCACGATCTCCGAGTGGCTCTGGCAGGGCGGCCGCGAAATCTTCAAGCGCAACCTCGCCGCGCCGCGCTGGCTCGACGTTCCGCTCCGCAGCCTCAAGTACCTGCTGCTCTTCTTCTTCGCCTGGGCGATCGCCCACATGCCGGCAGCCGAGATCGGGGCCTTCATGCAGAGCGGGTACGGCGTCGTCGCCGACGTGAAGATGCTGAACTTCTT
>Ga0105104_10003850_pt1 | contig 10546 bp, 8 predicted proteins | sample PPLLaktember2015_3_FD_87034 | JGI IMG/M metagenome (GOLD analysis project Ga0105104, IMG submission 87034) | Freshwater sediment microbial communities from Prairie Pothole Lake near Jamestown, North Dakota, USA - PPLs Lake P7 Core (6) Depth... | ecosystem: Environmental > Aquatic > Freshwater >... | reverse complement strand
TAGCAGAGGCTTTAGGGACGTCGAGTTTCGCAAAAATTACAGGACTTGGGAAAGATCCAGGTCCTGAGGAAAAAAGAAAAAGTGGATTGCACCCAACAGTATTTTTAGCAATGTCTCAAAATGGTCAGGCCTATGTTGTATGTTCTGCAGTCGGTCATTTGTATGGATTAGTAGATGTGAATGGAAACCGAAGTGTATATCCAATTTTTGATGTCAAATGGACGCCAATTTTAAGAAAAAGGAACGGTAGCGGTCCAAAGGCGGCATTGGGATATGAAAAAATAATTAAGTCTATATCCTCACTTTCTGAAAAAGCGACAAGCTTCATTCATGCTTGCGATTATGACCAAGAAGGTGAAGTGATTGGATACAATATTCTGGAATATGCATGTAATAACAAGTACGAGAGGTCTTTAAGGGCCAAATATTCTACTCTCACTGATCAAGAAATTAGAAATTCATTTGACAATCTTCTACCACCGAGCAGGGGATTAGCTGAAGCCGGAAGATCTCGACATCTGATCGATTTTATTTATGGCGTCAACTTGTCGAGGGCACTTACACAAGCATTTAAGAACAGTAACAATCGTAAGAAATACCATAATTTATCAATAGGAAGGGTACAAGGCCCCACTCTTGCTTTTGTGGTAGATAAAGAACTTTCTATTAGAAACCATGTTCCGGTACCCTACTGGACCATAAACGCGGTATTTGAAAAAGATGGACGCATAATTAATGCTCGTTATTGTCGGCAGAAAATAGAGACATTAGCAGAGGCTACTTCAATAGTCCATGCCTGCTCAAATCAAAACGGGAAAGTTACTGAAATTAAGAACAAAAGAAATACTCTTTGCCCTCCACATCCTTTCAATCTGGGCGATCTGCAAAAGGAAGCCTATAGAGTATTTAGGTTCTCTCCTAGCTACACGTTATCCATTGCTGAGAAGCTATACATTTCTGCACTAATTTCATATCCGAGAACCTCCAGTCAAAGGATACCATCTTCAATTAATTATAGGAAAATTATTTCAGATCTCTCGAAGATTAGTATTTCTCTTGCTCCTGAACACAGAGTCACCAGTAGTAGGTGGCCAAATGGACTTCCTATGAGTAGTCCTTATTCAAAAATAACTATAGATCTGCTGTCAAATTCAAACCGCCTTTCTCCGAATGAAGGAAAAAAGACCGATCCAGCACATCCCGCGATTTACCCAACAGGAGAAAAGCCAAGAGGCAGACTAAATTCAAGTGAATTCAAACTATTTGATCTTATAATTAGGAGATTTTTGGCGACCTTTGGTCAACCAGCGATAAGCGAGCATACTATTGTGACAATTTTTGTCATAGAAGAACATTTTTTCGAGACCGATTCTAAGACGATGATAGATGAGGGCTGGATGCGCTTATATAAGACATACATAAGTAATAGCTTTGGATTAGGATACCAACCTTATTTACAAATTCTCCAAAAAGGAAACATATTAAAAAATGATGCTGTTACAATGACTGATAGATTCACTCAGCCTCCTCCGAGATTTAATCAATCTAGTTTACTAGAAGAAATGGAATCGAAAAATATTGGTACTAAAGCCACAAGATCGGAGATCATCAACACTTTGTTTAAGAGGAATTATGTTAGTAACGTACGTTCTTCTAATGACGTCTCTTACTCTAGACATTATGATAGTTCTAAAGGTGGGATAGAGGCTACAGATCTCGGAGTTGAAATAGTGCAATCGATGAGACAGTACATTCCTAACATAGTATCTATTGATCTCACCAGATCTATGGAAGAACTTCTTGAAGGAATCGCATCTGGCAATGACAGAGGTGATGTTGTTATAAAGTATGCAAAAGCCAAACTAAAAGAAGCAATTATTCCTTTTAAGGAAAAGGAAATTGAGATAGGCAATAGATTAACAGATGCGATTTATGTTACTAAGAGAAAACAACAGATGATTCTTGGGACCTGTCCTGTTTGCTGCAAAGGAATCTTGAAAATTATAAGATCAGGTAAAACTAAGAAGAGGTTTGTAGGATGTTCTAATTACACCTCTGGCATGTGCAAGGCAGCTGTTCCATTACCACAGAGTGGATCAATAAGAACCACAGGCGAGATTTGTTCTTCATGCCGATGGCCTGTGCTTGAGAACGCTTATTCTCATGGAGCAAAGTATCGATGGAAATTTTGTATTAACATAAATTGTCCATCTAAGAAAAAATAGATGTAACCGCAAATCCTATGTGCGTGAAAGCTTTTTTTTGTCTCCTGAAATACTGTTGTGGCTGAAGAACAAAATACCTAAATTGGTCTTCCGCAAGGGTTCGATAGACGTGGGTTTATAGTCCCATATCTCTGAGTGTGTACTTTTTCACATTTATGCATCTGCCCCCCACCCTGCCTATTGCGTCCAGGATTCAATGTCACATTGCTAGATCATGAAACAATGACGTAGGGATCTTGGACTTTGAACAGATACACTAACTCAATCAAATTCAAAATGTAGAGGTCCATTGGTGAAACAAAAGAGTTTATATCCTTTTAGCCTCAATTCTGATAGAATGAAAACGAAGATTTTTGTAAACCTACCAGTAAACGATCTCAATAAATCAATAGCTTTCTTTACCAAACTGGGTTTCAACTTTAATCCTCAATTTACCGATGAGAATGCAACCTGTATGATAGTTGGGGAGGATATATTCATTATGCTTTTGGTAGAAAGATTTTTCAAGAGTTTTACTAAAAAGGAGGTCTGTGATACTTCTAAAAATACAGAAGCGATAGTAGCTTTATCAGTCGAATCAAGAGAGAAAGTAGATCAGATGATGGACAAAGCAATAGAGGCAGGAGGAGGTGAACCCCGAGAAAAACTGGATCATGGCTGGATGTATGGTCGAAGTTTTGAGGATGTTGATGGGCATCTGTGGGAGGTATTCTTCATGGAAGAGAGCGCAATAAAAAAATGACTACATCAAAATGCTTGATTCTAGAGATATTTCCGAAAAATCTAACTATGCCGCTTTGGTAAAGACATCCTAAACTGAACTGAACTATAGGCAGGTATCTCTGATGACCCATTACTGGAAGGAGTCATCGATTCGTAGTGTACGGTAATGGCAAAAAAGTAGCCGATAGTATACGATCCAGAAACGTTACTACAATAATGATGATACAAAAGTTAGTTGACATTCGTATTGATTTTCAAAATTAAACTTATACGAAATCAAAAGAGGCAATGAAAGCTTGAATTAATATTAAAAGATGGGACCAGCTATCCCGAAGGCCTTAAAGCTGCAACAATATCTCTTTCGGTGATCGGCCCATTCCTCACAACGGTTAAAGTTTCATCATCATCTAAGTGTATTATGGTAGAATGAGAATACTTATTCAACGTACCACCATCTAGCAAGGCGTCGAAGTTCGTAAGTGAGGTTGTATTAATTTGGGATGGGTTTTTCACAGACTCCTGACCGGAAATGTTGGCACTGGTTCCAACCAAGTAACGACTAAATTTGAGAAGCGAAAGGGTGCATGGATTGCCTGGTATTCTCACTGCAAGAGAGGAGTTATTGGCGGTTAACCTTGGAGAAATGTTTCTATTAGACAGAGGGCATATTATCGTTAGGGGACCAGGCCAAAAAGATCGAGCTAATCTCTTAACCTTATTCGAAACTTGTACTATGTTTTCGAGATCCATAAGATTGGCACAAAGTACTGGCAACGCTTTCTCAGCCACCCTGTGCTTTAAAAGAAATATCCGCTCCACTGCTCTATCATTAAATGGATTGCATCCTATTGCATATACGGTGTCTGTGGGGAAAACAATCACCCCACCATCATTTACTATGTTTGCACAATTCTCGATTGCATTATCCTCCCCACATATGAATCTCAGATAGCCACCACCAGTCTTGTTATCCATGTTCATTCAAAGACCAGATTAGTAACGATTATCTCCAACCTACTGTCAGATATTCCTTCTGCTCTACCCACCCTACTATCAGATGATTCTGAACCCACTCATTATTTACGTATTCCTTGAGCGCGCCTATTCCAGGCAAACATTAGAAAAATAAACGGTATCAACATGATTCCCGTAGCGATCAACACGGGTTGGATGACTCTAAAATCAACTGATTGACCTAACGCCATCATATAGGGAAAAGGGTAGAGCCCTGAAACAAAAAACCAGAACGCAATGAACAGTAGAATAAACTTTGCATTTCTTCTTAAGAAGCTAGGAGGAACTGCCTTGACCTTGTCACATTTCACGCATATATTCTTCCCATAGACTATACATGATGAACACACACTCCTTTCACAATATGGACAGATCCTATCACCAAATCTAGAACCACAAATTGTGCAGCTTACCAAGCTCTTCCAAAGCATATATCATGATCGCATAATAATATTTTGTCCTTCACTTGCAAAGAAGGGCTCTGAAGAAATGAAACATTGCTTGTTGGAGTGTAAATAGATAAATATGCTAACCGTCTCCTGCATCAGAGCCTCGAGTATGGAAATTGAGCACTGCATATTTCCAGATGACCTAATTTACGATTTAGATAATTTGGTTTGGGCAAGGCAAGATGCTGGCAATGTTCTTATTGTCGGAATTACGTCAATATTGTCCGCCATTGCAGGTAAAATTTCAGCTGTAAAGTTAAAGGACGTCAACACGATAGTAATGAGGGGAAAAAACGTAGGAACGATTGAGAGCGGGAGGTATTTTGGCGCTATTAGAGCTCCCGTTGAGGGAAAGATTGTAGCCATTAATCATGAACTTGTCAGCAATCCCAAATTGGCGAACGATTCGCCCTACGAAAAGGGTTGGTTCATCGCTCTTGTTCCGACTTCAGATGTTGACATCCTGAAAGACTTCAAATCGCTACCTGGTGATAGTGAGGAAATTAGATCATTGGTCCGTAGATTACATGTCAAATGCTATACGGCTCTTCCGGATTTTGAAATGTTTGAAATTGGTATTGAATGCGCGGCAACTCTATCAAAATTAGACGATCTAATATCAGGAATTGAAAGTGGACAAATCGTTCATCTAGTCTCAGATGATCCTGTGGCTGACATAGAAATGACTAGATGGGCCGAGCAGACCGGACAAAAATTGATAGAAACGAGGAAAGAAGAAAATTTATTGCATTTTCTTGTCCAAAAAACAGATTGAATATCTTATAATGTTGGGACAGGTCTGAACGTATCCCATTTACGCTACTTCTCGATCGGGTTTGCGATCATGTTTCCCCATTCAGTCCATGAACCATCATAGTTCTTTACGTTCGGATAGCCAAGGAGATATTTAAGAACAAACCATGTGTGCGAAGATCTTTCGCCGATTCTACAATAAGCGATAACCTCTTTATCGGGGGTAATCCCTTTTGATTCGTATAGCTGTTTCAGCTCTTCTGTATTCTTGAATGTCCCATCACTATCGTTTACTGCCTGTGCCCATGGAATATTGACAGCTCCAGGAATGTGTCCTCCTCGTTGCGCATGTTCTGTTGGATACTCTGGTGGAGCCAGAATTTCTCCAGAAAACTCTTTTGGCGATCTAACATCCACCATCTTTAGCCCTGGAGCGCTTACAGCGCGTTTGACTTCGTCTAGAAATACCCTAATTTTACTATCAGGCTCAGTGGCAGCATAATTACCTTTCGGATAAGAAGGAGCATCTTTTGTTAACGCTCTATCTTCTTGCAACCATTTTTTTCTACCGCCATTGATTAGTCTGATATCCTTATAGCCATAATACTTGAGAACCCAAAACGCAAAGGCGGCAAACCAATTATTAAAATCTCCATACAATAGTAAAGTAGTATCACTGTTTATTCCAGCGTTTTGAAGAAGATTTTGACAGGCTTCCTTGGTAAGTACATTCCGTGTAAGTGGGTCGTTAATATCGTTTTTCCAATCAAACAATACAGCGCCAGGTATGTGACCCAATTCGTAGTTTGCTTTAGGGTCATAGTCAACCTCTGCTATTCTGACCTTAGGGTCCTTTAAGTGGTCTTCTGCCCATTGAGTGTCGACAAGAACCTCCGGATGAACGTAACTCATTTTTTATACATGAAATATGGGTTCTCGTAATATATTAGTTTAATATCTATAAATGTGCATCAGGTCTTGCAATTGATTTCCCAGTCGACTGAAAAGCTGGCGATACAAATAGGAAAACAATTCATATCATCATGGATAAGAGTAGAAGGAAACAAAGAAAAGAAGGCCTACCCGCCCATTTTAGTTTCTCCTGTTTCTTCCATTACCTAAGGTGTCTTACAAGCCCTTTGCGTTTAATAGAGGCCTGTCTGCTCCATTAGGATTTCCTGTGAAATAACCTTGACCTTCTCCGCTGCAGATAGAAGATGGTTTTGTGCCGCTTTCATTAAGAGCAGCTTTGACTTGGACCGGAGTAGCTCCAGGGTGGGAGGATTCGTACAATGCTATACCTCCAGTCACATGAGGTGCAGCCATACTTGTTCCACTTAATTGTGCATATTTTCCATCACTATACGTTGATAGGATGCCGACGCCAGGTGCCACCATATCTACAGACTCACCATAGTTACTAAACGAAGAAAAGGTGTCATCATTCCCATATTTGGTAGATGATCCCCGTCCTCCGCATTTTCCGTCGCTATCTGTCATAGCAGAGACGGCTATTACATTTGGATTTCGAGCAGGAGAGAATGAACTTGCATCCTTGTGAACGTTACCAGCCGCTACCACGAATACAACACCTGCTTGAACGGCATTATTGATGGACGCATCCAAGGCAGGTGAACTACATTCACAGCCAAAACTTAGGTTTACCACATCTATCTCATTTGAATGTGCAGTAACATAATCGATGCCTGCAATGATGTCTGATATAGAACCAGCACCATTACTATCAAGAACCTTAATCGACCAGAGGCGTGCTCCCGGAGCAATTCCAACAACACCTATTGAATTATCTTTAGCAGCAGCTATTCCAGCCACATGGGTCCCATGCCCACTGTCGTCGTCGGCTGAAGAGGTCACGGGTACAAATGTTTTCTCGTGATAGACATTCAAATCAGGATGGGTAAGGTCTATTCCCGTATCAAGTATTGCAATGTCTGCGTCAACAGCCCCTCTGCCGTCGCCAGAAGCGGTGGGGCTTACATCCCCATCCACTCGATCTACCCCAACTGGAACTGTCTGATTCAAGGCGTAAACTCTCTGGTCAGGTTCCACGAATGCGACGCGAGGATCTTGCCTCAGTTCTGAGACCAACGCAGCATCACTCAGATTCTCTGACGTCTTCATTACGTAACCATCCAGGGCATGTTCGTAAAGGTTGAGAATTTCGGCGCCTTTGGTTCTAGATTCTTCTGCCATTGCTCTTACTTCATCTGACCTCATTCTAACACTATCTGAGCCACCAGTCGCAGTCGGTTCAGGCTTTAGTACGACTATATATTGTCCTCTTATTGGTTCTCTAACTGCCTTTATCAGTTCGTAACGATCCTTTTGAGCACCCAGGATGACCTCTTCTAATGGATCAAATTTACCTTGCGGTTGCGGAGCGATCGTTTGGTTTAAAGTATTGGGCACTGGAGCTACGGTCTGGTTGGAAGCATTGATGTTCATAAGTACTGTGGCGTTGTTACTACTTAGGCCGAATTGATCAACTGCCTTATACGTGAAGTTATCTTGACCAGAATAACCTTCGAATGGAGTGTATCTAACACTGGCTGAATTTGTACCGATAGTGAGATTTCCATGACCGGGAAGATTGGTGATGTAATATGTCAAACGATCGATTAAATCCAAGTCACTGCCATTCAGTGTGATTTCAAAGGAAGCCGCCGGAGAAACCATGGCATGGATATCTGATACTGTTGGAGCGCTGTGGATGATTGGTTCACTATTGTTTGAGGCGTTGTTGAGATATGTGAAGGGCGATTGAGAATCTCTAATGAACGGGATACCTTCCCTACTCAACTCAGGGACGGTCGTAGGCTTCTTACTGGGAATCTCCGTGTTCACAGTTAATTCACGTAAGGCAACATCCTCATTATTTTCAGAATCTCCGTAGAACGTGATTCTCAAGTACCTTCCATCTGCAGTAGGGAACTTGTAGTGCTCCTTAGATTCAGTTGTTCCGCTACTCGAACTCCTTAAAATATCTTCAAAGTTTGTTCCATTATTAGACACCGATAATACGAAGTTAACTGATTTTTCATCTCCTTCTGACCAACTTGCGTCGACTGAGCAAATCTGCTTTACTTTGCCTAGATCTAACTGCAAAAAGGACCCCAAGTCTGCCACTGACCATTCTGTTTCAAAGTCGCCGTCCAACACATTCATTGTGTCATCATCTCCATTATCATCCTCATCGTCGTCATCATCATCTTCGCTGGATGAAACAGTCTGAATGGGTGTCTGTAAACACGACGTGCTTGTTGTAGAATTTAGAATCGCCATTAGAGAATCTAGACTCTGGTCGAGTTCCTTATCTGACATATTCGGCGATGATGACGGCCTAGCTAAATCTTCGTCTCCCTCAACTCCTTCAGCTGCCTTGAGAAACATCGTAGCAGGAATCTGTGAGGTTAGCGTTGAAGTCAGAATAAGTAGAGTTAATGTAATGTAGATTGGCAGCTTAGTACGGGCCAAATTTTGTCTAATATGAAATTTCATCACACGATTCACTTCCTTATTATTCCAGGATTCCTCTCACTTCTGGATTTACGACATTTCCTTCTAAAGTATGAGAAGCAAACAAATGATGATACCGAAGTTTTTTGGCCGGAGTCGGTAAGATAGCGACTAAGTCTTGTCATTTCATGCTCTTCGATGACAACTTACTATTTATGCCGAGTCCAATTTTCTACGCTAAAGAACGCAGGTGTTAAACTGAACTAAACAAGTACAATGACTTTTTTAGCTCAGATTCAGAATTTCAAAAAAGTCTTACGCTTGGTAAACTAAGCAATTACTCAAGTGGAGGCGAGAGGGTCATAGTTTGATCAGGTTCAACACTATTTATTCGTGTATCATTTACTAGTGACTCCATGGTTTCTGACTTTTTATCCGATGGAATCTGGACAGAAAAACCAACTATGGAATGGCTATAAACATGGGTTATGTTCGCACCTTTCTCCTTCACCGACTGTATAATATCATCCAAATCACCAGACGAACTTTGATTATTCAAAGTAACTATATAGGTCTCAGCTCCTGTAATGTTTGACAAGTTTTGATTTTTTGATGTTATATTTGATGGAGGGGAAGGTATGTCGTTTTGTGCATCCACTCTTTCCGGTACGAGGATGAATTGCAACGTGAGGTCTGCGCTAAGGACCATGTTAATTGCAAGAATCATAGCAATTAAACCATAACCTCGAGCACTTGAATTCACGCTATTTCTATTAAGTTGATCGTAATATTTATTAATTCTTCGAAAAAGTTCTCGTAAATTTATAATCGTTGAACAATTACTTTAGTGTTCCACCTCAAATGTGCCAGCCAATGACTGGATTTTTTGCTTTGTGGTCATCCATAGGCTTTCGAAACGCAGTGATACAGAGTAAACAATTATCTTAAATGTCCATATGTAGATCACATAAATGAGAGACAAGTCTATGTCTAGAGCTTGGCAACGAAGGGATACAGGATTAACATTACGGATGATAACGAGCTTCGTTATACTTGCGGTGCTCTATCTTATTTTTCTTAGTGTATTGGCATACCTAGGGGTGGGCTTTATACCGATTACAGTAGTCGCATCAGTATTGATTATAGCACAATGGTACTTTTCAGATAAAATTGTATTATGGAGTTCAGGTGCAAAGGTCGTGACTAGGGAACAGTATCCTGAGTTGCATGGATTGGTTGAAAGAATAGTTGCAAGGAACAACTTTCCCAAACCAAAAATTGCCGTAATAAATTCGACAGTCCCCAATGCTTTTGCTACAGGAAAAAGTCAACGGAGCTCGGTTGTTGCCGTAACCACGGGTTTGATGGATATCCTAAACAATGAAGAACTCGAAGGTGTCATAGGCCACGAACTGACACATATTAGGAACAGGGACGTTTTGGTGATAACTCTGGCCAGTCTCTTTTCGACGGTAGCGTGGTACCTGATGCAGTTTGGTTTCTATGGCGGGCTTTACGGAGGGGGAATGGGTGGATATGGCGGAGGACGAGATCGAGGTGGCGGCGGCGGGGCAATCTTGATTATGCTAGCAGTGGCCGCAATTACTTGGCTTGTCAGCTTTCTGGTGATCCGAGCGATTTCGAGGTACAGAGAGTTCGCTGCTGATAGAGGATCGGCACAGATGACAGGAAAGCCTGTACAGCTAGCAAATGCACTTATGAAGATAAGCGGTACAATGCAGCAAGTGCCGAATAGAGATCTACGCAAAGTAGAAGGACTTAATGCATTTTTCATAATTCCAGTACATTCTGGCCGTCAATCGATAGCTAACCTTTTTTCGACGCATCCTCCTGTTCAGATGAGGGTTCAAAAACTTCTAGAAATGGAGGCATCAATGGCGTGAT
>Ga0105104_10003849_pt1 | contig 10546 bp, 12 predicted proteins | sample PPLLaktember2015_3_FD_87034 | JGI IMG/M metagenome (GOLD analysis project Ga0105104, IMG submission 87034) | Freshwater sediment microbial communities from Prairie Pothole Lake near Jamestown, North Dakota, USA - PPLs Lake P7 Core (6) Depth... | ecosystem: Environmental > Aquatic > Freshwater >... | reverse complement strand
GCCAGCGGATAGATCTTCCCGCCCTTCTTTACATTCTTCACAATAATGGTGAGATAGGCTTTCTCACATAATATGGGCTTAAGTCCTTTGTAAATGTTTACAAGCTTTTCAAGGAACTCTTCATAATTGCTGATGTTTCCCAGGTCGTTTGGATCATCTGAATAATGGACATCCAACTCAGCAGATGTGCGGCGCTTCTTCTGAGTCTCTGCGCCTTTGGCATGGAGCATGTCCCAGTAGGGAGGCGAGGTCAATACATAGTCAAATGTCGAAAGTCCAAAGTCCGCGACCTTTGCCGCATCGCCATGAATGACCGTTGACGTTAGACCTTCGATCTTTTCACCAAGAATATTTCGTTCCTCTTCGATGATCTGTTTCGCGATCTCTGCATATTTTGGATTCAACTCGATCCCATAAGAATTCCGTCCTGCACGCAATGCGGCAATGAGAGCAGAACCCGTCCCTGCCATGGGATCGAGGACCGTCTCGCCGCGTTTCGTGAAGAACTCGATAAATTCCTGCGCCAGCGTTTCAGGGAATTTGGCGGGATGCACCAGCACTCCCTTCTTACGCGGAGGCGGATTGTGGATGAACCACGACTTCTGGAACTTTAGCCAGGCTTTCGAATCGAGATCGTTCAGTTTATTGGAGGGCATGCCTTAATCGTAAATCGAAAATCGTAATTCGTAAATCGTTAGGGAATTGGAGTTTTGGTTGGCGGTATGTAATTCACATCGTACACATCGAGATCAGAGAACGTGACCGTCACAGGTGTATCGCCCGCCGAACGGACATAGACTCCCAACGCTCCACTGGGGAATGTTGGTTCAATTACACTGAATTGAAAACGTCCGTTGAGGAACAATCTCATTTCGTCTCCCACAGCCCACAGTCCAATGCGGACCTCACCCGGTGCCCCCGGTGCATCTCCACTCGCCACCGGTTCGTGGATAATAAGTTTGGTCCCACCACTGACCCGCTCCGCGCGCACCTGTCCATTGCAGGTCAGTACAAAGCGATAGAAGTAACTGCCAACACCGCGTACGATCAGCCCATAATTATCCTCGCCGCGGCACAGGCTGGGACGCGCAGAGATCTCTGCATAGAAATCCGTCAGGGTCAATTGACGACGCATACTTGACAGATAATATTCCGGCTGGACTGCCAGCGTCAGGCGAGCCTGATTGATGGAGGCACTGCCTGAATTGGATGAGGCAATATCCCAAACGGAATCATCCGAGAAATTGTCACTCAGGATCGATTCGCCAATGCCGGGACTCATCTCGGGTGTTTCGGTATGCGTGGGAAGAGCCAACAGTGAGGGAGTCGCCGAAGGTGGGAACCAGATCACAGTCGGAGTCTGAGTCGCCATGTCCGTAGGCACAGGAGTCGCCGTTGGCAGGCTCGCCTCCATAGGCAGACATCCAGCCAGGAGAAGGAGCCCAAATGCAAGTGATAGAGTACGAAATAGTCTCACAAGGGAAGCAGTCCTGTGGATACAAGAATGATGACAATCATCGTGAAAATTTGTTTACAAGTCACGCAGAGCGTGATGGCGCTTCGGCGCTCACTGTTGTAAAATAATAGCGGACGTCATTCTATCATAAGGAGACTCTATGACCGAAAAACTCGTGCTGGTGACAGGGGCATGTGGTGAGATAGGTCAGGCTCTAGTTCAAAGATTGGCAAAACAGGGAGGCTATCGCATCGTAACCGCGGATCTCGCGCCACTGCCGGACAGTATCAAAGCAATCTCAAGTGAGCACCAGCAGGGGGACCTGGTTTATAAGATCAAGACGTTTTACGATTATGACTTCGATATTATCTTTCACCTGGCGGCTTCGCTTTCCTCCAAGGCGGAGGTGTCAAGCGAGGATGCGCATCGCATCAACGTGGAAGGTACGATGCAGTTGCTAATGCTGGCAGCATATCGCTCGGAGAGGTATCACAAGTCTGTGAAGTTCATGTTCCCAAGCTCGATCGCCGCCTATGGGATGCCGGATTTGAGTGTAAAAAAATCAGTTTGCTGTGTGAAGGAAGATGAATACAATCTACCGCACACAATGTACGGATGCAACAAACTATATTGTGAAAAGCTTGGTATCTATTACAGCAAATATTATGGTCAAAAACATCTCGATGAGCATCCGCCTTACATGCTGGACTTTCGCGCGATCCGTTTCCCGGGCTTGATCTCCGCCTTTACGCTTCCCAGCGGCGGGACGAGTGACTACGGTCCCGAAATGCTGCATGCCGCTGCGCAGGGAAAACCCTATTCCTGTTTCGTGCGCGAAGATACAAAGATCTCCTTCATGGCGATGCCTGATGCGATCAAATCGCTCCTGGTGCTGCTGGATGTGCCGCGTGAACGGTTGAATCACCAGGTCTATAACATCGCTGCATTTGCATTGACGGCTGGAGAATTCCGCGACCGCGCCGTGACAGCCTTCCCCGGTGCAAAGATCACATTCGAGCCGAATCCGCGCCGCCAGGGAATTGTGGACACCTGGCCCGAGGATGTGGACGACTCTCTGGCGCGCACGGAATGGAATTGGAAGCCCGATTACAATGCCGATGCATTCTTTGATGATTACTTCCTGCCTGAGATCAGGAAAAGGTATGGAAAGTAAACACGTACACAAGTAAACAGGCAGGTACGCGAATACTTGTTTACTTGTGTCCCTGTCTACGTGTGTTCATGCATACCCATATTCGTCCCTGATATAATCCTCGCCGATGAAAACAAAACTGCCGCTTGTTACACTTTGGATCATTTTTATTTTGTTCTTTTTAAGTGCTCTCTTACAACCCGATAAAGTCACCGCAGCGCCATACGCTCAGGGATTCGTCACCTCCACACCAGGTCCGGACGGACGTATTCTTTACACAGTGACCGAGGGTGATAATTGCGGACAGGTCGCGCTGCTGCATGGAATTACCGTACCGCAACTGCGCCAGTTCAATTCCCGCCTGGATGCAGATTGTAATCTGACTGTGGGGCAGCAGCTTGTCGTTGGACTTGTCCAGCTCAACGCGCCGACCCCGGGACCTGCTCCCACACTTCCGCCTGCCACAGCCACAGCGACGCCGGTCAGCGGGACAACAGAAGTGTGCGTTCTGTTATTCGAGGATTTGAACGGTGACGCGTTGCGCCAGGAAATTGAATTTGGCATCGAGGGTGGCGCGGTCAGTCTCACGAATTTGAACGGTTCCTATTCCCAGACGCAAAACACATCTTCAGCGGTCGATCCTGATACCCTCGAACCTGTTCGTGCCTGTTTCATCGATGTCCCGGGCGGGGAATACAATGTCAGTATGGCTGTGCCGGATAACTATAATCCCACGATGTTACTGACCTACACGCTGACCGTGAAAGCCGGTGACCGCGCCTCCGTTGATTTCGGCGCGCAATCGAAAACGCTTACTGTCAGTGAACCGGTGGAAACTCAGGAACCTAACCGATCGCCTATTCTGGGGATTTTTGGATTTCTCCTGTTGGTCGGGGGCGCGGCGTTGGGATTCTATGCCTATCGGTCCGGTCAACCCAAAAGCAAGTTAAAGGGAAGTCCGTTGGAAAAGAAGTAAGGAAGTAAAAAGGGAGAAGGAGAGGTAAAACCATGACTGAACAAAGTTTTGAGACATTGAAACGTGGCAGAAAGCTCACCAGTTTATGCTCGATGTTTACAAAAAGCTGGTTCCATTACTTCCCAAAGAAGAAAAGTATGATCTAGCAGATCAGGTAAGGCGCTCATCCGAGAGTGTTTCTGCCAATATTGCTGAAGGTGCTGGCAGATATTATTACATGGATAATGTCCGTTTTTGTTATAACGCGAGAGGTTCATTGGATGAAACGTTGGATCACTTAATTGATGCACGTGATCTGAAATATTGCCCTATCTCTTTGTATGAGGATTTACGTGGTCAAATTGAAGAGATTCGTCGTTTACTCAATGGATATATCTCATGGTTGAAAACCAAAAAGATCGGAGAAAATGAGCCGGGCGCAAAACTGGCAATCCACGAGATTTCTCCCGAATACCTTGTTGATGAAGAATGACCTGGCGGCTTTGTAAATTCCTTCCCGCTCATTTCTTCTACCTTCTAACTTTTCACTTCTTCCTTCTCAACTCCTATCCCATCGGATACCTCATCCTCTGTCCCCCGATCAGATGTAAATGCAAATGGAAAACGGTCTGCCCGCCATTTGAACCTGTGTTGGTGACGAGCCGGTAGCCTCCTTTTGAAATCCCCTCTGCCTCTGCAATGTTGCGCGCAACGATAAAGAGATGCCCGACCAATGACTCATCCTCAGGTTCGAGCGTGTTTACAGATTCGATGTGCTTGTTCGGCACGATCAAAATATGCGTGGGTGCCACGGGGTGAGTATCGCGAAATGCAGTCACCTGTTCGTCACGATAAAGGATGTTTGCCTTCACTTCGTTTGAAACGATTTTACAGAAAATACATGAATTGGTCATTCTCGATCTGATCCTGGATACATGGGATAGGAGATGGATTGCTAAAGGTTTGAGCATGAAGAGGCTGGAGAATGGTTGGTTGTAATATTACTCATATTATATGCGTGACAGTAGCCACAAAGGATCTCCCAACCACGGAGACACTAAGACACGGAGCTTTTAATTTACATCGCTTGAGCTACAGGACTCTCCGATAGATGCCGTCTTTCAGAACCGGCACATTGAAATTAATCAAGAGACCAACGCGAATCCCTGTGAGCCGCATGTAGGTTAATAACTGGGCTTCGTGAACCGGAATCACCCGTTCCACCGCTTTAAGCTCCACAATGACACGCTTGTCATAAATAAGGTCAATGACATAATCGGTGTTTAAATCAATGCCCTTGTAATTCAAAGGTAATTTCACCAGACGTTCAAAAAGAAACATGCGCAAAGCACTTTCATGCTCCATGCATACCTGGTAAGCTGACTCAAGTAATCCCGGTCCCATGATTCGATGAACTTCAATGGCTGTACCGATAATCTTCTCGGTCAGATCTTTTTCTAATAGTGGATGAGCATTCTTGTTTTGTGGAATGGGAAAGTTGTGCTGCATTGTTCGATCCCTTCATTCGAGACAAGATGAGAACCTATTAAAAGTCTCTCAGTGTCTCCGTGTCTCAGTGGTTAGTATTCTGAAGATTTCCAATTACATTTTAACCGCGTATATGAATGATATTAGAAAAATCTTACTTTCCCTGGAGCGTTTTCAAAAAAGGATATAATGCTCGCGTCGAGCAGGGTCGAGATGCTCGCGAAAAGGTAGAACTATGAACGAAACACTTATAACTTGGATAATCTTCATCCTGGCATTTGGGGGCATGGTGCTGGTGCATGAATTTGGTCACTTTATTGTTGCCCGCTGGTGCAAAATCGAGGTGGAGGAATTCGGCATTGGTTTGCCTACGCCCGGAGCTTTGACACTCTGGATCAATAAAGGATTCCTGATCCTCAACAATGGCAAAAGAATAGAAATCCCTTATAACTTCAAGATCCCCTTACATTGGAGCGAATTGCTCGATAAGCAGGCTAAGATCACAGTCGATGAGATTAGAGATCGTCTGGTCATGCGCTCCATCGAAGTGATCAAACTTCAAGAACAGAGACAATATCCTGCTCGTCGTTCTGAGTTTGACAATGTGTACGTGGATCAAAAGGGGAATGTGGTCCAATCACTGGAGGAGGCAAACCAGAATGTTGCAGACAGGGTCATAAAAGCGGGAAAACGTACTGGCGAAATGGAACTGACCGATATCGTTTCTGAAGTGCATCCCGGTACGCGCTTCACCTTCAACTGGCTACCGTTTGGTGGCTTCGTCCGTCCCAAAGGGGAGAACGATCCAAATGTCCCGGGCGGGCTGGCGGCTGCCAATCCATGGAAACGGCTGGCGGTCCTGTTTGCAGGTCCGCTGATGAACCTGCTCACGGCAGTCCTGATCTATAGCTTCATCTTCAGTCGTGTGGGTGTACCCGATACAAATCGCGTGCTGGTTTCTTCTGTTACCACAGACGGTCCGGCGGCGCAGGCTGGCTTCCAGCCTGAGGATATCTTTATCAGCGGCAACGGGCAGCCCATTCGCAACTATGATGAATTACGTCTCATCGTTGACGCGAATGAGAACAAGCCGGTGGTTTTCCTTGTTGACCGCAAGGGCGAACAGGTCGAATTGACCGCGGTTCCGCAAATGAACACTGAAGCAGGTCGCATCATGATCGGCGTCGGTTTGGGAATTCCGTTCAAACCTGCTGGGTCGCCGGTGGAGTATTTGAGCCTCGGGTCGCAGTACGCGTACCAGAATATCCGTGCTCTTCTATCCCTGCCTGCCCAATTGATCCGAGGTTCCCTGCCAGCTGAACAAGGTCGCGTCGTCGGTCTAAAAGGCATCTATGACATACTTGGACAAAGTGTTTCCAGGGGTGTGGAAGCCAGCCAGGCTGCTCCCGCATCACAGCCGTTTGATTGGTACATTCCGGCTCTCGAAATTGTTGGCGTGCTTTCCATCAGTCTTGGCGTATTCAATCTGTTTCCCTTCCCGGCACTCGATGGCGGTCGCATTATTTTCATCCTACCTGAATTGATCTTCCGCAGGCGTGTTTCTCCGCAGGTCGAGAATCTTGTCCACGGCATGGGCATGGCGTTTCTGCTCCTGCTCATGATCTATATCAATGTAATGGATTTCGTAAATCCTATTTCAACCACAATTCCATAAATGAATACTACTTCCACCACATTTCAAACTGTATTGGATGCCCTGCTCTCGGATCGGAAAACCTTCCCGCGCACTTATTTGCAGCAGTTTTCGGATATTGGAGCGTTGGAGCTAAAGTCCGTGCTGGATGTCTGGCCACGCGTCAAACCGGGCCTCAAATTGACTCTGCTCGAAGAACTGGATGCGCTGGCTGAGGCGGATACCCTGGTCTCCTTCGACGATTTTGCGCGCGCCCTTCTCACCGATCCTGAGCCCGAAGTGCGGACGCGTGCCATCCGCCTGCTGGACGAATGTGAAGATCCAAAACTTGTTCCTTCGTATCTCGATATGCTGAAGAACGACCCGGATATCCAGGTTCGGGTGGAAGCAGCGAATGCCCTCAACCTGTTTGTTGATCTGGGCGAACTGGAGGAAATTTCTGAATCTATTTTTCACGAGATCGAAAATGCCTTGCTTGCCGCAGCCGCGGGCGAAGATGATGTGCGTGTACGACGCACAGCCTTAGAATCGCTCGGTTATTCTTCCCGCCTCGAAGTGTCTACGTTGATCGAATCTTCCTTCCAGCGCCAGGACCCAAACTGGCAGACCAGCGCTCTTGTTGCGATGGGCCGCTCCGCCGACAACCGCTGGGACGAAGAGGTGCTGCATTCGCTTGTCCACGTGGATGATCGCATACGGAAAGCTGCCGTGCAATCCGCGGGCGAACTATCCATCCAATCTGCCCGCCCGATTTTGCTCAAGATGCTGGGAGAAGAGGAAGAGCCTACGGTCCTCAGCGCGGTGATCTGGTCGCTTTCACAGATCGGCGGCGAAGACGTACGTACGTATCTCGAAACCCTGCTCGACCAACTTGAACTCGAAGATGAGGAACAGATCGCGTTCCTCGAAGAAGCCCTTGATAATTTGTCCTTTACCGAAGACCTGGACCGCTTCGATTTGCTGGCTGTTGACCCGGACGAAGAACTCCTCGAACTTGAAGAAGATGACGAGGATGAAAAGTAGGTCACACTTGAGGCTTGGATGAACACTTGCACCGGTGCACACTTTCCCCGGGCGCAAGTGCCGGGGAGTGCGGTGTTGCCAAATCCAGCCGTTCAAGCTGATGTATTATGATTGGCTCACATACACGGGATTTGCCAATCCCTTCTAGCAATAAAAAGTGATTTGGCAATCCCTTTCAGCAATAAAACGGGATTTGGCAATTCTTTCAACAATAGTTACAAAGTCACGGAGACGTTATAATCTCCGTGACTTTTTGATTGGGTAAACTTCATGTCCTTTTCAATACTGCTAGCCACTTTTGCCAACAACATACTTCCCATTCTGCTCATCGCCGGGGCGGGCTTCGTGCTGGGCAAAGTGCTCCATGTGGAAGCACGGAGCCTCGGACGCGTGATATTTTATGTTTTCAGCCCGCTGCTTGTCTTCGATCTTCTCATCCAGAACCACCTGGAGGTCGGTGAAGCGCTTGGAGTGGTCTCGCTGGCTTTATGTGTGGTCGTCAGTATGGGGCTGATCACGTTCATCCTTGGTTCGCTCTTTAAACTTGAACGCCCGGTATTGACAGCCATTCTCATCACGACCATGTTCGCCAATACAGGCAACTATGGTCTGCCGCTGGTCTCTTTTGCATTCGGCGAAGAAGCGCTGTCCTATGCGGGCATTTACTTCGTGACGATCATGTTTCTCTTTAACACGTTTGGTGTGCTGATCGCTTCCCTGGGACACATGAACTTCCGGGAGGCTCTGCTCGGCTTGTTCAAAGTCCCCACGTTATATGCCGTTCTGCTTGCCATCCTGATCAATCTTTGGCATATACAGCTCCCCGCGCCGTTGAGCCGGGCGGTGCAGCTCGGGGGCAGCGGGACCATTCCGTTGATGCTGATCCTGCTGGGCGTTGAACTGGCACGCGTTGAGTTTTCCGGGAGCTTGCGCGCCATGCAGTTGAGTGTAGTACTGAGGCTGATCATCTCGCCGGCTCTTGCTCTGCTCTTTGCCACGTTGTTTGGACTGAGTGGTCCAGCCTGGCAGGCAGGCGTGACAGAATCAGGCATGCCTACCATCGTCAGCAGCACAGTGCTGGCAACGGAATACAATCTGGATTCGAGACTTGTCACTGCGACAATCTTTATCAGCACGCTGCTTAGTCCGTTCACCCTGACGCCGCTGCTCGTCTTCCTGGGGCGATAATGATGAAACCCAATTCTTTCCTCTTTCTTCTTACTTCGGTTGTTATGGCAATCTCAATTCTCTTTAACGCGCCTCAGGTCCGGGCGCAGTCAGGAGTCGAGCTGGAAAACGTGGGAGCTTCGCATCTCTTTGGGGAGCAGATCACGTTCGTCGCCACGCTCAAGTCTCCGATCCCCATTCAAAATGTTGCGATCATCATTACCGATACGTCGCAGGGCATTACGCACACTGAGCCGTTGACTGTGCAGGCAGATGGGCGGACCGAATTTCGCTGGGACACAAGCCAAAATATTCTGCGCCCTTTCACACCGGTGAATTGGAATTATCAGATCACACTGTCTGATGGAAGCACGTTTCAAAGCCCGGTGTATTCGACTCGCTATACCGACAATCGTTTCAACTGGCAGACACTCGAGTCGGGCACACTGCGGGTCAATTGGTATCAGGGCGATGCGAATTTTGGTCAAGCTGCGTTGAATGCTGCTCAGGCTGGTTTGGTATCTGCCGGTAAACTGATGCCCATCGATCTTGTGCAGCCTATCGAAGTCTATGTGTATGCAAATGCAGATGACCTGCGTGGCACGTTGTTACCCGGCATTGACGATTGGATCGCAGGTCATACCGACCCGGCGCTCGGTGTTGTGATGGTCCTGATCGAGCCGGATGCAGAGCAAGGCATTGCGATGGAGCAGCGCATTCCGCATGAACTTATGCACGTGCTGATGTATCGCAGCATTGGGAGAGGCTATGACAATCTCCCTGCCTGGCTGCGTGAAGGCACAGCGACCCTCGCGGAAATTTACCCAAATGCCGATTATGACCGCGTCCTCGCAGACGCGGCAATCAGCAATGACTTGATCCCGCTCGAGGATCTATGCGCTTCCTTCCCCGCCGACAGAGGTCAGGCGTTTCTGGCGTATGCTGAATCCCGATCGTTTACTGGTTACTTGCAGGACATGTATGGCTCTGCCGGGTTATTGAATCTCGCGGCTTCCTATGCCGATGGCGTGGACTGCGAGCACGGCACCGAACGTGCCTTTGGCGTATCTCTCTCCAGCCTCGAAATGAAATGGCGTGCCTCCGTGTTGGGTCAAGATCCTTTTCTCTCCGCTTTGAAAAATAATTCAGCGTACCTGGCATTATTGTGTTTGGTGTTGATCATTCCATTCATAGGCATCGTGAGCACATTGCGAAAAAGAGGAGGTCAGAATGAACCAGAAACCTATGTCAGAAGATAAGCGTAGCGATCCTGCGGATAAGCGTAGCAATCCTGTGGATAAGATGGTGCGCGCTCACATCTGGGTGAAGGGACGCGTGCAGGGTGTTGGCTTTCGCGCCCACGTGGAATATTGCGCGCGCCAGATCGGCGGGCTGACCGGCTGGGTGCGCAACGTTGGCTACAACACGGTGGAAGCGATTGCAGAGGGGGAACGCCTCAATGTGGAACGGTTGATCGAAGATATGAAACGAGGTCCGCGTTCAGCGGTTGTGGATGAGTCAAAGGTGGAGTGGGAAGAGCCGACGGGCGAGTTTATGCAGTTTGGGGTGAGGAGAAGTATGTAACGTTGAAACGTTTGAACGTTCAAACGTTCACACGTTTCAACTTATTCATAAGCCAGTACTTAACAG
>Ga0105104_10003848_pt1 | contig 10546 bp, 6 predicted proteins | sample PPLLaktember2015_3_FD_87034 | JGI IMG/M metagenome (GOLD analysis project Ga0105104, IMG submission 87034) | Freshwater sediment microbial communities from Prairie Pothole Lake near Jamestown, North Dakota, USA - PPLs Lake P7 Core (6) Depth... | ecosystem: Environmental > Aquatic > Freshwater >... | reverse complement strand
GCCAGTCCTGCATAGCCGCTGAATAACCGTAAACCTTCCACATCTTCATCCCTTATAGGACGGCCCGTGAGGAGGTTATCAACGCAGATAATGGCAATGGGTTTATCTCCTGCCCAGGCGGCAACAGCCGCATAATCCTTCACTCCAACCATGTCTCCCTCCTCCCCGCTGCCATTTTCAACTTCGAAGTTGTGTGTGAAGTAGACTCCGTTGGGTTTATCCATTAGACGGGTGAAAATGGCAATTCCGGAAAGGGGATATGAGCGATCTGACTCGTCCAGCATTTGTCCCAGGTTGTCTGTACCCAATGTTCCATCCATGGAGTGGCGTTCGGGATTATAGAGAAAGATTCCCAAACGGTCAAAACCCAGGTCATCATGTACGCCGTGCCAGATCCTCTCAAGTGTTGTTTGCAAATCGTTCACTTCTGTAACGGCTTTTCCAAGCTTGACGACTTTTTCCAGCATTTCGCGATGATGCAGTTCGCGATCTTCCTGGCGTTTTTGTTCCTCCAACTCATTTTGAAGTGCAAGATTGAGTCTGGTATTCTCGATCGCCAGTCCTGCATAGCCTCCAAATAACCGCAAAGCCTCCACTTCATCTTCCCCAATGGGACGACCTGTTATGAGGTTGTCAACGCAGATAATGGCGATTGGTTTATCTCCAGCCCAGGCAGCGACTGCGGCATGATCCTTCACTCCCTCCATACTGCCATACTGTCCAATACCATTTTCAGCCTCATAATTGTGTGTGAAATAAACACCTTCGGGTTTTGCCAGTAAGCGGCTGAACATTGCGTTCTCAGAGAGAGAATACCAGCGCTCCCAGATTTCTATCATCTGTCCTTGATTATCGGTGCCCAAGACTCCTTGTATTGCGCAACGCTCGGGATTGTAGAGGAAGATTCCCAGCCGATCAAAACCAAGATCGTCATGGACTCCATGCCAGATCCGCTCAAGCGTTGTTTGCAAATCTGATACTTCTGTCACATTTTTTCCGAGCCGAACCACCTTTTCGAGCATCCCGCGGTGACGCTGTTCGCGTTCATCTGCAACGCGCTGCTTTGTAATATCCTGCACTGCGCCAACAACACCAGTTAACTTGGTTTGCGCGTCATCCCAAACCGGATGTGCATATACACGTACCCAGCGTAAATCTCCGTCTTTTGCGTAGGTTCGGATCTCGGTCACAACTCTCTCATTGTTTTTCAGGGCGGCCATATCTCGCTTGTCTTTTTCCACATCGTCCGGATGCAGATGAGCGAGCCAGCCACCGGTCGCTGCGTATTCCTCAAAGGTATAGCCTGTGATCTTTTCGAATGCCCCCGCCACCCAGTTCAAATGCATAATATCGTTTGAATCCAATTCGGTTGAAAACGTGTAATCTGAAATGACTTGCGAAATCAGGCGATAATTTTCTTCGCTTTCTTGTGCTCGCAGAAGTGCATTGCGAAACTCACGCCAGGTGAGATGCTGTAATGCTGCGCTCAGGGGGAAAATTGCCAGGCTGACTGCCCACACCACGAACGGACCTTCGGTCACCTGCAAGACGAACCATCCCTCTGTTTCTGCATAAGCCAGAATTCCTCCTAATGTCAGAGAGAACACGGTCGTAATTGTCGCGGCTTTGCCTCCCAATAAGACTCCCGCCAATACAATCACAAGCGGATAGCCCAGCAAATAAGCCGCGCCCCGCGTGCCATCAGAGGTAAAGGCGGATACTGTGAAAAAGAGCCAGAGCAGGGAGACTTGGACGATGGATGTACTGGTAATATGTCCGCGCCGCAACAGGAGAAGCAATATCACATTGATGGATTCGCCAAACGCCGTTTGCACGAGCGCTCTGGTCAGATACTCTGGCATGGCGATCAAATAATATAACAGGTAAGGAATGGGAACCAGAATCATCCCCCATATGATGACATGTAATAAACGCAGTTTGCGTTCTTTGAACTCATCGTCAAAGACCGGAGGAGCAAGGAATCTTCGTTGGTCGGTCATTTCTTTCTCAGTTTTCTGAAATCTCCATCGCGCATGGTGATCCCGAGAGCGTCAAGATGTTCCAACAGAGCCTGTGCATACTTACGGCTCGTATGAAAAAGATCGCGGACTTCAGCCAGTGAAATTCTTTCCTTTTGTTGCAGCATTGTCCTGATCCTCTCCACCATTAAATCATAATCCTGCGTGCGGAAAATTACTTCTGACGAAACTGCAATGAACTCATTCTCTTCGATCAGCGCATTCAGGATCTCTTCACCGGCAATCTGCTGAAGTTCCCTGACTCCGGGCGGGCTGAATGGATTCTGCTCGAAATTTCGCCTCAATTCCTGGACTTTGGCTTGCTGGCTGCCATCAAACGTGATCTTATGTTCGGGCTTTGCGAGGAAGTTGTTATGGTCCTTCAGTACAGTGAGCGTAAGGTAACTGGTAATTAGCGCGTTGAACGCGCGCGCGGATAGTTTGAGTCTGCTTTTCAGTTCTTCGCGCGGGATGCCCCGTCGAAGTGGATAGCTTGTATGATAGGACTCCACAATTTGCAGAGTCTTAGCCTGCAACGAATTCCAATGGGGGAGGGCAATCACAAGTAAATCGCTGGTGATGGCTGGTGTCCCTGTCTCGAGGGTAATCAGTGATTTGGAAAGTAGTAATTCCTCGAGGGCTGATTCCGCATCCCCCGCTTCGAGCCGGGAGCGACTGACAACATCTTTGATGCTGGCAATATTCAATGAAAGCGCAGCTTCGAGCAAGACATCTGCCGGTGTTCCCTGTAGCAGGGATTCGAGCGATCGCAAAACGTTCTCATCGAAACGTTTGTGCCGACTCTTCGGCTGGTGGTCAACGATTTCACCTCCCCCCAGCGTTTCACCGGGTGAGGGCCGCCGCAGGATATAACGGTCACCTCGCACACTGACGACAGGATCACGCAATTCAAGCTGAATCCAGCCCTCGTCACCCGGGTTGAGTTCCTCCGTACCGAGCAGGCGCAGGGTTGCGATCGTTTCGCTCGCGCCGACAAAAAATTTAACCTCACTATTATGCTCGAGCGGTGAAGACACATCCTTGAGCAAACGGAAGCGCGCATCGAGCCTGCGAGTGGGTTGGTATTGATCCGGATGTACCACCACTTCTCCACGCCGTATACTTTCCATTTCGATGCCGGAGATATTCACGGCAGTCCGCGAACCGGGAACGGCTCTATCCTCCTTCTTCTTGTGCGTTTGCAGTCCGCGCACGCGTCCTCTTTGCCCGGATGGCAATACCTCCACCTCCTCACCTACAGCAAGTTGACCATCGAGCAATGTGCCTGTGACAACGGTTCCGAATCCGCTCATGCTGAAGACACGGTCAATGGGGAGGCGCGGACGATTTAAGTCCGGACGGATGGGTTTGTTTTCAAGTAGATCCTCGAGATTAGTAATTAGTAAATCGAGTCCCGTTTTGGTTTTCGCTGAGACCCGTACAATCGGTGCATCGCTCAGCACGGTGCCGCTCACAGCCAGGCGAATGTCTGTTTCAACGAGATCAAGCCAGGCCGGGTCCGAGGCGAGGTCGATCTTTGTCAAAACGATAATGCCTGCGGGGATCTGTAAAATATCCAAAATCGCGAGATGTTCTTTTGTCTGCGGCATGACGCCTTCATCCGCGGCGATGACCAGCAGGGCAACGTCAATCCCTCCGATGCCTGATAGCATATTCTCGATGAAGTCACGATGACCTGGCACATCTACGATGCCAATCTCTTCTCCATTGGGAAGAGTCAGCCAGCCGAAGCCCAGTTCGATGGTCATCTCGCGCCTCTGTTCCTCCTTGAGGCGGTCAGGATGTGTACCCGTCAGCGCGGCGATGAGCGTGGATTTGCCATGGTCGACGTGACCAGCGGTGCCGATAACGCGCATGTTTCCTTTTCCTAATTAACCACAAAGACACGGGGTCACTGAGTTTAAGATTTCCCTGTGTCTTCGTGTATCCGGGGTGAAAATACAATAATCTTATCTGGTCTTCTTGCTGCTTACTTTCTTGCCATGACCCATAATACGTTCATAAGCGGAGAGCCATTCATGTGCTACATTCATCAACTCCTGAAGTTGTTGTTCCGTGGCATCCGCGGTCTGGTGCAATTGATCCTGCAAGGTCTGCGCGGACTCATCAATCGCGATGAGTCGTTCCTCCAGCTTTGTTACGGAGCGGCGTACATCCTTCGTACCCTCATCCTGGGTTAACGTATAACCCGTCCAGCGTTTTTGATCGTCTGCTTTGAAGGTAACCCATTCCTGTCGCAGACGGTCTTCAGAGAGTCTCTGCATCTCCGTCACTTCATTGATGCGGCGCTCGAGTTTCGTGTTTAATTCATTGTACGTTTCCTGGGCTTTCTTGGCATTCCGTAGGATCTCTTCGAGAGCCTGTACCTGCGAATCAAACGTCTGGGTTTGCGACTTTATGGAATCGAATTTATCCTTCCATTCCTTGTAGATGTGCTCACGATCCAAATGTGCAATGGATTGTTGATCGATAAAGGCATTCTGCGCAGCTTTCCGTTCTGTTTCAGAGAGCATCAATTCCTTGATGCGATTGTCCATGTTTTTCCAGCTATCAGCATTCAAATCCGCCTTGGCTTTTGCCTCTTCGATCCGTTTGCGCAGCGCAGCGATCTCGCCCTGTAAATCTGCCACGCGCTTGGCTTCCTGCTTGCGGCTTTCATCGAAGGCATGCTGGGCAAGCGTGGCTTCTTCGGCAGCGCGCCTGGCAGTCTCGATGAATGGTTTGAGTTCCTTGATATCCTGATGCAGGCGCGTTTCTTCCGTGACGCGGCCCTTAATGTCACGCTTGATCGGCGGGAGTTCGGTATCAAGCGTTTTCCGCAGCTCGCTGAGCGCCTTGGTGATCGGTTCAAGATCCTGCTGATGCTGTTTGCTGACTTCTTTTTCCCGTTTTTGATGTCGCTTCTCAATGTCATCAATGGCTTTGTTCATATCTTCGCGTTGCTTGGCGAAGATGCCATCGAATTGGTTGAGGCGGGCAGCGGTAGTTGCAATATCCGCGATTTGTTTGCCGAGCGGTTTGACCTGTTTGGCAACCGTATCTACTTTCCCCTCCAGCGCGTTCATCCGTTCTTCAAGCGTAATAATGGACGATTTGGTCTTGCGGTGTTCTTCGTCCAGCCACTCAAGGCGTTTGACGATCTGTTCAAATTCCATGACTTCCTCCGGAAGGTAACCTGCCGTGCATTATACCGCTGTGACGTTTGTGCTGTTTTAGCGACCTAAATGTTCGAACATCAAAGGCAGATCAGCCAGCATGGATTGTACGAATTGAGGAAACAATCCCAGGATAAAAAGCCCGATCATTCCCAGCCCGAGCATGGTCATCTGTATTGGGCTTTCGCGCGGCTCCCAGCCTGTATACTCCTCCGCCATGCTGATAACTGCCAGTGAGCGGAATGCGCTGATGAGCAGTCCGATGATTCCGATTGCCATCCATAGGGCTGAGCCAACGGAGACGCGGGCTAAACCCTCCCATAAAGCCAGCCTGGCTGGAAAACCAGCCAGCAGCGGGAACGCGCCGGTGGAAAGCGTGGCAATAACCATGCCTGTGCCAGCCAGGGGCGTGAGGCGTAAAACTCCACGTGCCTTGCCAAACCGCATTGTTTCAACGTTTTCCCGGATGATCGCCAGGGAAAGTGCCCAGACCGCCAGTCCCAGGGCGCGCGCCGGTACCAGTAAAAACAAGATGGGTATGCCCAGCCTCAAGTCCAGGCTGAGGGCGAGGATGGCAAAGCCGGTTTCCGCGATCGAGCCATATGCCATGATCCGCCCGAGATGGCGCTGGAACGCAGCAAAGGCTCCTCCGGTGACAACCATCAGCAGACCGACAAACCGCAATGCAAGTATCAATTGCGAAGAGTTTCGCAGCCATGAATAACGGTCGAGGAAGCCTGCGCCGAATATGAGCGTCATCGTGGGTAGAATCCACAAAAGAAATCCCACAGTGTAGGGTGAGGTATCTTCAAGGAGAAGAGGGATCCAATTGTAGAGCGGAAAGATCGCCAGCAAAAATGCAAATCCCAACCCCAGCATTGCTCCGGACTGTGCTGCCAGTGCCAAATCACCTGGACTTGCTTCAACACCTGCCAGCAGCCATCCAGCAAGAAGGATAAACGGCATCGCCAGTGTTTGATAGATGAGGAAACGAACAATCCCTTTGCCAGGCGGACGATAGATTGAGGTGAGCATTGGTATGGCAATCAGGATTGCCATTTCAATGAATAAGGCGGCATACAAGAAAGGTTCCACGGCAATGGAGGCAACCATCAACGCGATGATCATAAAGCCCTGCGGCACAAGCCGGGTCGCAGTTTTTGAAGCCTCAGCAGCAAAAAACCATAACGCAGCAGCACCGTAAATCAAAGCCAGCAATGATCCTTCTGCCGGTTGGATGAGCAGTACGCGTCCCAGAACGGAAAGCGATGAGTCGATCTTGAACGAGAACGATCCAACATTCATCGCAAGTTCGATGGGAATAAACTGTGCCATGACTGCCAGCAGCACTGCGACAGAACCACCAAGCAAACTCAACACACGCTGGTTATTAATAAATAATAAAAGGATGCCCAAGACAATGGGAACGATGATCCAGAGGGTGGGAGCGTTCATGCTGATTCCCTCTCTTGCGTGTTCGCTGCAATCAATAAATAAGCGCCAACCAACGCGAGCCCAAGGTTGATAACAGCCAGCAGCGCGGCTACCAGCACCGAACCCTCCACTGCGGCATAAAGAGTTTCAAACCCTGAAAGGACAGTCATCAGTCCGATGGACACGCGCAGAATACTCGTAGTGATTCCCAGTTGCAGCAACCCCATACCGATCAACAGCAGGCTTCCGGCTGTCACCGCGAAACCAGCATCCGCCATGATCGTATCCACACTGGGCGTGACAACGGTGACGATCAGAAGGACAACACCTGCCGCGAACAAACGGAAGAGCCGGCCGCGGGGCCAGGCAGCTTCTTCATCGGGGGATTCATTTGGCAGGCTGGAACGCGTCATTCCCAGAATCGCAGCCGACATCCAGCCTGACACGACTTTTACAGAAGCCATGCCCAGGGGCCAATGCTGAAGAGTCAGCACAAACATGGCAAGGTATTGAATGGAGAGAAGGATGACACTCCAGCGCCAATCGCGCCTCAGCAGCAAGCCTGCAGATGTAATGACGATCACGATCACTGCGATCCACGCGAAAGTGATTGCCATGACTTAAGGATTCCCCTGCGCGAAGAATGATACGAAGAGTGCCAGGAACAACAGAGTCCACATGATGCCGCTTTCACCTTCGAGAACATTTGAAATTATGTTGCTCACCCGCCCAAGTTGGTTATAGAGATTCCACAAGGCTCGATAACTCCAGTCCAGCCAGGAGGTGTTGGCGGGACGCACCCAGTGTGCACGGATAGGGTTGAGGATGCGTAAACGCGGGGTGAGCCGGAGCAAGCCAAGGATCAGGAAGGAGGCGCTTAATCCCACAAGCCAGTTGCCGATTTTCAAGCTTCCGCTCCATCCAAACAAACCGAGAAGTACGATCATCAGCAATAAAAGAGAGATGCCTATGGGATAAACATTTTTTGCCCAAAGAGGCTTGTCTTCATTGCTGGGGCGAGTCGTGATTCGCTGGCTGTGACGGATGAAACCCGCGATCAGCATCGCATGGGCAAGGATCAGAAATGGCAGGATCAGCCATTCAATAAATGAAGCTGGCGAGCCGCGGTTCCAACTCGTGGCTGTAAGGGAAAAAGGCAATGATGAGATTCCAAATGCTCCAATGAACAACGCGCGGGTGAGCCATTTGTTATGTTCGGATGACAAAAAAAGTGCCCCGCCGGAGAGAATAATTGCACACCCCCAGGCTGCTGCGCCGACCGGGTTGGCGCGTAATGCCGCGGTGACAGCCAGTGAGCTCATTCCAATTAACCAGAAAGCCCTGCCGCTCAAATCATCGGGTGCTCGCAGCCACATCCAGCCACCGTAAATGGCGGCAAGTGAGGCGAGAATCAACAAGTAGGGAGTGAGTGGTGAGCTGAGACTGCTCGAAGGAATCCGCGCCAGCAGGATCAGGCTGGAGGCGATGGACGTCATTCTCAATCCTGTTCCAAAGCCGCGCCGCAATGAAGATTCAGTTGGATATGGAAGATGAAGTGGCAACACACCCATCCGTAAGCCGGCTGCCAGCACCAGATACAATCCCACTTCAGGGAGTGCACTCCGAAAATCAAGCGGCTGTCCATTCGCTGTACTGAGCATGGCTGCCCACAGCAAAACCAGGATGCCGGCAGCGCGCGATGCAAATGCAATTACTGCACGCTCACTTAAGCCTGGATCTTCGATCACGCGCATTTGGGCGATCAGTTCGGAAATGTCGATAGCCGCCCAGATCAATACAAGAGTCAATGGATTATCAGCCACCACAGCCAGGACACCCAGGGAAGTCAGGATCAAAGTGCCGATCCAATCCGTTGCCCGTGGGAAATCAACGCGCATTACTGCAGTGAGGATGATCGATAAGCCCAGGGTGGTGAGGCTGACGGCATATGTCCAGGCAAGATCGTCACCCACAAATGTGGGAGATTGGGAAAATAGCAGAGCGGGCTGCCAGGCAGGGAATTGCAGCGCAATGGGCAATTCCAATTGCCAAACAAAGACGCTTATCCACCCAAGCAGGGCGCCGCCCACTGCAACCAGCCAGCTGTAACGGAAGGATGGTGCTGCAAATTGCAGGATGAGTAACACAATCGCTGTGATGAATAAGGTGATAACCGTGATGAGAATAAACATGCAATTGCAATTTTATCAGGTTTGCAGGTCACCCTCTTTATCCCCAGGACTGCTCCGCTTGTTGTCCGCAGGACTGTGTCGCCATGGCGCCATGCGACACTTCGCGTGTAGAATTGGGTGCATGCGCTTCCATCGTTTCAATATACTATTCCTTTGCGTGATCATCCTTTCCTCGTGTGGTGTCCAATCGAATGAAGTTCCTGTCAACGGGATTCCCACACCGACTCCCTTTCAACCTCTAACTGCAAACGCCTCAGACTCACCCTATATTGGCGCGGCACCGACGCCTCTTTATCTCCCCTCGGTCACTCCACTGCCACCCACACCGACCGAGATGGTTATTCTCCCTGAATCGCTTCCGGAGGATGTGAACGTTCCGGCATTCACGCTGCCAACCAGCTTGAATCCGTTAACGGGTCTGCTTCCCTCCGATCCTGTATTGATGGATCGGAGACCCATGGCGATCAAGGTTGCGAATTATCCGCGTTATATCCGTCCGCAATCCGGCCTGACCCTGGCGGATAACGTCTACGAGTATTACATCGAAGCTGGCTTGACGCGCTTCATCGCGGTGTTTTATGGAAATGACTCCGAGTGGGTGGGACCCGTTCGTTCGGGGCGCTACTTTGATGAAAATATCCAGCGTATGTACCATGCTTATCTTGTGTTCAAGTTTGCTGATCCGCGCGTCGAGAGTCATTTGGAGACGACACCCGATGTTGCTCCTTTTTTGGTTGTTCCCAGCCTTGGGGCGTGCCCTCCATTTCGTTTGATGGAATCCCGCCATATTGAGGTCTACAACAATTCCTACTTCAATACGGTTCTATGGCAGGACTGTATTGCCAAAAAAGGATTGGATAACAAGCGCCAGCCCATTCGTATCGGATTTTTCAGCGATAACGTTCCCTCAGCCCAGTTGCTTGGCTTGCAGCTATTTACCTATTATTCGTCAGATTCATATAACTACTGGCTCTATAACCCTGATACCAGACAGTACATACGCTACCAGGAAACTGCGGATGTCCGCGATAAGAAGCCGGAAAAATATGATGTGCTGGTCGATGCAGTCACCGGTGAGGAAGTCCACGCCGCGAATGTTGTGTTCCTCATGGCATATCATACATTCTCGAACAAGTTCGATCAGGAAGATGAGGTCTATCAGATTGATTTGACAGGTCAGGGAGAAGCTTATGTCTTTCGCGACGGCGTAGGAATCCAGGCTCGTTGGATCCGCACCAATACAGATCAGCCGCTTTTATTGACTACGCTTAACGGCGCGCCCATCTTCCTTCGTCCCGGAATTACATTCTATGAGGTGCTTGGCACAGCCTCGTATATCGATCAGGATGCGGGTGAGTGGCATTTCCATCATGCAACCCCTTGAAGTAGTTCGATAGTTTGGTAGTCTGATAGTTTGATGGTTGAGTAGCCGGATGGTCCAGCGTGGAGCATGGTTGGTGCATCTCTTCGCCTAGGCTCAGAGCAGAGCTCGGTGTAACGGATAAGGATGAAGGATGAAAGGTCGCGTTGCGATAAGCGAGCTGCGCTGGTCCCTGTTTACCTGTGTACTTGTCTTCTTGTTTGAGAATCGTGGTCTGCTGAAAATAGTTTTCGGACGAACTTTCCTGTAGTCCCGGTGCTCTTCGGCAAGTTGAGACAAGCGAAGCAGTCCTGGTGATAAAATACTATAGTCCCGTGTGCTTTTCACGGGAGCGTTGAGGCATTG
>Ga0105104_10003847_pt1 | contig 10546 bp, 13 predicted proteins | sample PPLLaktember2015_3_FD_87034 | JGI IMG/M metagenome (GOLD analysis project Ga0105104, IMG submission 87034) | Freshwater sediment microbial communities from Prairie Pothole Lake near Jamestown, North Dakota, USA - PPLs Lake P7 Core (6) Depth... | ecosystem: Environmental > Aquatic > Freshwater >... | reverse complement strand
TATCGCCTGCCGGAAACGACCCGCTGGGCACACAAAGTGGCCGGTGGCGCGACCCTGCCCGGCGGCGCTCAGGATCAACCCCAACTGTTTTGAAATTTTTATCCACACCAGGAGGCAGTCAGATGGATATTCAGACCGTAAAAATCGAAAAGCCTGAGGAAATCAACTTCATCCTGGGCCAGTCTCATTTCATCAAGACGGTGGAAGACATGCATGAAGCGCTGGTCAGCACGGTTCCGGGGATCAAGTTCGGGCTGGCATTCTGTGAAGCGTCCGGCAAATGTCTCATCCGCTGGAGCGGCACGGATGAAGCTATGATCGAGCTGGCCAAAAAGAACGCCGAGGCCATCGGGGCGGGACATTCCTTCATTTTGTTCCTGGGGGAAGGCTTCTATCCACTCAATGTTTTGAACGCGGTCAAGAATCTGCCGGAAGTGGCCAATATCTTTTGTGCGACGGCCAATCCGGCACAGGTGCTCGTCGCACAGACCGAGCAGGGGCGCGGCATCCTTGGCATTGTGGATGGATTTTCCCCGCAGGGCATCGAAGATGAGGAAGGCATCAGCTGGCGCAAGGATTTCCTGCGAATGATCGGCTACAAGACGAAATAGGTGATTTCCCTACTCGGCGCTTGCAACTCTCCGGGTTCTTGGTACACTGTAATGCCCAGCCAGCGTTGAGTCCATTGCCCGGGCATTACAAATTCCTGCTAGTTCAAATGGGTGAACTCCGGATATTCGGCTGCATGCTAGAATCACTCCAGTTCATATGAGGTGACGGACATCCATGACTACCCAACGCGCGCCCTCCAGGATCATCCCGCGAGCCTTTCCGGGCATCAAGCCCGACGAAATCGAAGAGCTCATCGCCAAGAGCCAGGTCCATTCCTATCAGCCGGGCGCCATACTTTGCCACGAGAACGCCGTGGAGGATCGTTTTTACATGATCCTCGAAGGCGAAGTGGAAGTATCCAAGATGATCAACAACCGCGAATCCCGCCTGCTCAAGACCCTGGCAGCCGGAGACTTCTTCGGAGAGATGGCACTCATCCACAATGCGCCGCGGGCCGCGACCGTGGTGGCGAAAACGCCGCTGACCACGCTGGAGCTGGACAAGGACGCTTTCGACCGCGTCCTGCGCAGGAGCACCAGCGTCGCCCTGGCCATGGTCAGCGAGATCAGCAGCCGGCTGCGTCAGAACGACGAGATGGCCGTGGACGACCTTCGTCTGCGGGCCGGCGAACTGGCGGAGGCCTACCAGAGGCTTGCCGAGCAGGACCTGGCCCGCCGTGATTTCCTGAGCAACGTCGCGCACGAGCTGCGCACGCCGCTGATGTCCGCGAGCGGTTATCTGCAGATGCTGCAAAAAGGCATGCTGAACGGCGATCAACTGTCGGCTGGGATCGAGACGGTTGCGCGCAGCGTCCAGCAGATCGTTTCGCTCGTCAACGACATCCTCTTCCTGCAGGAGATGGACCTGGTCTTGCCTGAGTTTCAGGCGGTGGACATGGACGAAGTCGCCCGCACGGTAGCCGATCAATATGCAGCCAAAGCCAGGGAACGGCGAGTCAACCTGCGGCTCCTCCCCGCCCCGGGCCTGCCTCCGGTCTCGGGCGATGCAAAATCCCTGGAGCGGGCGCTCATGGCACTCGTGGATAACGCCATCAAGTTCAGCCCGCACGGCGGCGATGTCATCATCCGTCTGACGAAGAGCGGCGAACATATCCTGGTCGCAGTCGAGGATCATGGGATCGGAATTGCGAAAGAAAACCTGCCGCGCGTCTTCGACCGCTTCTACCACCTCGAAAAGAGCGGCGATGACCTCTTCGGCGGCATCGGACTCGGGCTGTCCATCACACGCCAGGTCATCCAACAGCATCAGGGTCAACTGGATGTGACCAGCACCCCCGGAAAAGGCAGTACATTTACATTGACGCTCAAGCAATGGAGGCAGAACGGATAAATCTTACAAGTACAGAAAGGTAATAGTGAATGGAAAGCAAAATAATCAGAACGATGTTTAGCTTACTGGTGACCATTGTTTTCGCGACAGCCTGTTCTTTACCAGCCAACTCCCCCACACCAGAACCACAAACGACCGAGCCCCCGACTTCGCAGGCAACCGCGCCCGCCACCGAGGCCCCCATCACATCAGATGGCGGCATGCCGGTGACCGGCGAAGGTCTGTGCGCGAACGCCTACTACCCCGTCCGCCAGGGCGCGACCTGGAGCTACAAGAGTGCCGGCAGCTCGGCAGGCGAATACAGCTTTACCGATACGATCAGCGCCGTGCGTGAGGATGGCTTTACCCTTTCCACGCAGTTTGGCGACCTGACGCGCACGCAGGAATGGGCCTGCCAGGCGGAAGGACTGGTTGCACTCCAGTTTGGCGGCGCGCCGGCCGCAAATCTCAGTGCGCAAAACATGGAACTCAACCTGGAAGTCACCAACGTGAGCGGCGTCACCTTCCCGAACGAGATCAGTGCCGGGGATCAATGGCAGCACAATCTCGACCTGGAGGGAAAGATGACGATCGCCGGACAGGAAGGCACGGCCACCGGCAATTCCCAGACGAGTTTCACGGCGGTTGGCGAGGAAAGCGTGACCGTCCCGGCCGGAACGTTCAATGCCATGAAGATCCAGGTGGACACAACCATGAATATGAACGTATCCTATCAAGGGCTGGCCGTCCCGGTCGCTTTCTCGATGACCTACAACTACTGGTTCGTGCAAGGCGTCGGCTGGGTGAAAGCCGCCGGCAGCGGGAGCGCGGCGGGCGCCGCGTTCAACGAAACCATCGAACTACAATCGTACAGCATCCCGTAAATAGCAAGCCCCTCTCATAATGAGAGGGGTTTTACTTTGCAAATTCGAGGATCAATCGTTCGTGCTCGTCATAATACGACCGCGCCGCAAAGGGCGTGTCGCCACGCTGCATGGTGTGGATTCTCGCCAGCAGGACCGGCAGATCCTCGACGACCGGCAGCTCCCCGACCCGGTCGAACGCGATCCATTCGGCCTGACCTTCCCTGGAGGGCTGAGGCTCGCCTTCCGGGCATTCGCCCAGGAAGAAATAAAGGCAGATCCCGGTCTCGCCGGCATCCACGATCAGCGTGCCGCACAGCCACAGGTCTGCCGACAGGCCCGTCTCCTCGAGCAGCTCGCGCTGCGCTGCCGACAGCACATCCTCGCCCCTCTCGACGTGGCCGCCGAGACCGTTGTATTTGTCCGCCCAGAGACGCTTGGTCGGCGCGCCCTTGAGGAGCAGGTATGACTCTCCCCGGCGCAGAAAGATGGCGGTGCGGGGAACAACCGTGTAACGAGCTTTGGAAAGGCCTTGATCAGATTTGGGCATGGGCAGGATCGTCCGATCGGTATGCTATAATTTTTCCATTGTATTTTAACCCAGGGCGGCGGGACATCCGCGCCGCTTTTCCATGTTTACGAGAATGCTCTTCGCATTGGTTCATTACCCAAACATCGATGGCGGGCAGATCATCGATCAGTTTCGCAAAAAATATGACCCGCAGGTCCACCTGATCCCGCCGCACATCACGCTGATGTTCCCACTGCCGGAGGTTGTCGGCGAAGATCATCTTATCCATCACCTTGAGAGTGCCTTGTGGGGTTGGCAGCCCTTTCCTCTCCATCTGCACGGAATCCAGATATCGCCGGATGGCCATGTGTTCCTTCTGATTCAGGAAGGTAAGGCAGGTCTGATCCGCCTGCACGACCAAATCTACACAGGCCTATTAACGGACTACCTGCGAGAAGATATCCCTTTTATTCCGCATCTGACGCTGGGTGTATCGAACAAAGCTTCAAATGACCGTGAGCGCATTTTATGGGAGGCAAAACATCTTGCCATAGATTGTCATTGTGTGTTGGACAAACTGCATCTGCTAAAGATCAATGCTGACAGGTCGAAGATCGTCTGGAGCAGGGAATTCTCACTGGCAGCGTAATGCCGACAGGTTTGGAGGAACAGGCAAGTGACCATCACGAGACACGACATCATCTCCGTTCTGCAAAAAGGTCTGGTACCGAATCCAAAAGTCATTGCCCTGTGGCTGGAGGGCGCAGACGCGACCCATTCGGTTGACGAGTACTCCGATATAGACGTATGTTGTTCTGTTGAAGCGGGGACAATCGCCGAGATCCTAAACCAGGTCCGGGAAATACTTGAAAGCTTCGGATCCATGGACCTGGTGGAGAATTTCGAAACTGGAGAAGATCACCAGCACACTGTCTTCCACCTGGCAGAAACATCGGAATACCTTCTGATCGATTTCAACCTGTTCGTAGGCCGGGGAAGCACCTTTGTCGAGGGAGATGAGCTCGAGAAACCCCTGATACTATTCGATAAAAGTGCCGCAATCCAGTATCTAACCCGGGAGCAGTATCTGGCAACGCGATCGAATGTCCAGCGGATACAGGAGCTGCGGAATACCGTTGCACAGAGCTCCCGTATCGACAAGTATGTGAAGCGCGGACTTTTCCTGGAGGCTTACGGGTATTATCATCGCTGGCTTCTTGAGCCTCTCGTCGAAATATTGCGTATGCGCTATACCCCTCTTCACCCGGAATACTATATCGTGCATATTTCCCGCCATCTGCCGGCGGACGTCCTGGCGCGGCTGGAAGGATTATTCCAGGTAAACTCGGTGGCGGAGATTGAAGTGAAAAGCAGGGAAGCGTTACTGTTCTTCGAGGAAACCGTGACAGCATTGCAAAGCGGAGCAGCGGATGAGTCTTGACCAATACGTCAAAGAGACGACCAATTTCCTGTTCACCCAAGTCCATTGCGTGCGTACCAACCAGCTCCTGTTGATGAAACGAAACAAGGAGCCGAATTACGGCTTGTGGGTCGCTCCGGGCGGCAAGATCGAAAGGCATGAATCGCCGCATGAATGTGCCGTTCGGGAGCTGCGCGAGGAAACCGGGCTGCAGGCACATATAATTCAACTGCGGGGCGTCGTGAGCATCGTCAGCCCGAAGATCGCGCAGCACTGCATGCAGTTCCTGTTTCTCGTTACGGCTTTCTCGGGAGACCTCGTGCCGGACGAGCGCGAAGGTGAATTCCGCTGGTGGGCCATGGACGAGATCCAAGGCCTGCCAATGCCCCCGGCCAATGGGGTCTTCCTGCCACACGTATTGGAAAGCCAGCGAGCCTTCTATCAGGCAAAATATGTGTACAATGCAGACTGGGAACTGATCGAAGTGATAGAGTATCCTTCCCAGGAGCAATCGGGCTGCAGGGAATAACAAAGAACGGAGTCTTCAAAATTCCATGCCCAAATTCGCCGTCTACTATGTCCCGGAAGAAAATGATGAGTTTTACCAGCTCGGGTCGTCTGTCCTGGGCTACGACGTTCGAAAGCGTGCATCGGTACCGGCGCATGTGGCCCTGCAAAGCATTCCGAACTTTACGGATCAATGGCTGACAAAAGCCGGGCAATACGGCTTTCACCTCACCATCGGCGACTCGATCGATTTCGATCCTGGGGAGATTGGCAAAATCGAGGCGGAGATCGCCGACATTCTTGCCTGCTTCGATCCGGCTCATACCTTTACCCTCACCCGGCGTCAGGATGACTTCGTCGATCTCTGGGGGCCGGCCGTGGTCCTGCGCTACGAACCCAACGACTATCTCAAGGTCCTGCATGCGGTCATTGCGGCAAGAATCCATCCGCTTGGAACCGGCTCGGGCTACCTGCGTAGATATCTTGAGAATCCCGGAAAGGAAGCCAGGCAGCCATACCATGCCCGCCGGATATTGAAATTCTTCAGTCCCACGGTTTTCGACAGTTACTCACCGCACTTTTCATTGCTCCATCTCCCCGGCGGCGCCCGCACGGATGAACCGAAGAAATTGTTCTCTGAAATGTTCGGCCGCTTCGATCGAATGCTCATTCGTTCCATCTGCCTTCTCATTCAATTCGCAGAGGGCCAGAACTGGCAAATCTACAGGGAGTTCAGTTTGCCGGGAACGCAGGAAGGGACAACAATCGATGTTGCTTGAATTATTGAAATCGAAGGCGATTGAAAAAGGGCTTCTCACAACAGAGGCTGAAATCGATCTCGAGAAGGCTTTTGTCCTGGTACGGGACATGCCTTACATCCGGGCAAGCTCGCGTGACCCGGAGACCATCATCCGTGAATGGCGCGGCACCTGTTCCGGCAAGCACTACCTGCTGAAGGAGCTCTTCGCCGAACTTGGCTATTCATCCCGTCTGATGGCCTGCACGACTGTGACGCACGTGGATCCCAGGAAGACCTTTGGAAAGCTGCGCAGGCTGCTCAGGCAGTCGGATGGACGCTTTGTGGATGTGCACAACTACCTGGTCCTTGAACTGCCCGGCGGGGACATGATCGTCGACGCGACCTGGCCGGTGTCCGCCCGCGGCATGGGGACCGTGATCAATGAGAGCTTTGTCCCGGGAGAGAATCAAAGAATTGCTGTCGAACCCCTGAAGTCGTGGGTCGTGCCCGAGGACCGCGATTCCCAGGAATTCAAGGACGAAATCCTGAAGGAAAGCTTCACCCCGGAGGAACTGGCGCACCGGGATGAATTCGTCAAGGCGCTCAGCCAGGTAACCAACAGCAGGCTGGTCAGGTTCCTGGTGTGGCTGAAGAGATCCCTCACAGGACGGGACGCAGGATAACACCAAATACAAAGAGAGAATAATGATGGATACAAACCTTTCCCTGAAATCGCTGGCAAAAATGATCGACCACTCCCTGCTTCATCCCACGCTCACGGACGAAGCCATTGCGGCCGGATGTGAGCTGGCAAAGAAGTATGACGTGGCAACCGCCTGCGTAAAGCCTTATTCCATTCAACTGGCAGCCGAAGTCCTGGATGGTTCAGGTGTGGAAGTCTGCGCGGTGATCGCCTTTCCGCATGGCAACAGCACGACGTCGGTCAAGATCCGGGAGGCGGAGGATGCTGTCCTGGATGGTGCCCGGGAGATCGATATGGTCGTAAATATCGGGAAGGTACTGGGCGGGGACTGGGACTACGTCTCCACGGAAGTCCAGGCTATCAACAACGTGGTGGTCGAGCAGGGGGGCATCCTGAAAGTGATCTTCGAGAATGACTATCTGGAGGACAGCCATATCATCAGGCTTTGCAAGATCTGCTCCGAGCATGAAGTTGCCTTCGTCAAGACCTCGACCGGCTATGGGTTCGTAAAACAGCCGAACGGCATGTATGCCTATGCCGGGGCGACGGACCATCACCTGCAGTTGATGCGGGAACACTGTCCGCCGGGCGTCCAGGTCAAGGCCGCGGGAGGGGTAAGGACGCTGGATGATTTGCTGCGCGTACGAGACCTTGGCGTGACCCGGGTCGGGGCGACCGCCACAGCTGCCATCCTGGACGAGGCCCGGCAGCGCGGCGCAGCATAAAACAGAGAAAGCTCGCATTTAAGATTGGAGAGAAAACAGTGAGGGCCTACAGCATACTACTTACGTCATTTCTTCTACCATTTTTGGCGGGTTGCACTATGCCGATGACCGCAGCCACAGCAACGGCCACAGCGCGCCCCCCGGCAACGTCAACGCCCGAGGCAACAGCCACCGCCCTGCCTACCACAACACCGACAGCGATCCCTACTCATGATCCGCGGGTCACCAATCCGGAGAATCAACACCTGTATCTGCTGGTTCGCGTTCCGATGGGCTGGCATGAGGCAGAGAATTATTGCTCTTCTCTGGGCGCTCATCTGGCAACCATCCAGTCTGCTGCTGAGAACCAGTTTGTGTCTCGGATGTCAGAAGCGCTGTGGCTGGGCGCCACGGATGAGTCACAGGAAGGAGCCTGGAGTTGGGTTACCGGAGAATCCTGGAACTACTCGGACTGGTATCCCGGTGAGCCGAACAACTGCTGTCCTGCCCGGTATTGCGGGCCGCAGGAATGTACACCTGAAAGCTATCTATCGACTGATCCCACCAGCCAGTGGAACGACATGCCTGACGAACAGCTGTACTTTGTTTGCGAGTGGGAACGCTCTCCTTAGTTTCGCATCAGGATGAGGGTATTTCCCCTATTAAAAAAGAAGTGCGGCGCTCAGGCGCCGCACTTCTTTTTTCCTTACAGGCTACGCAACCGTGATGCTCCTGTCCATATACACATCCTGAATGGTATTCAGGAGCTTCACGCCTTCGGCCATCGGGCGCTGGAAAGCCTTGCGGCCGGAGATGAGTCCCATGCCGCCGGCGCGCTTGTTGACGACCGCGGTCGCGGCTGCTTCGGCGAAGTCGTTCTCGCCGGAGGCGCCGCCGCTGTTGATCAGGCCGATGCGGCCCATGTAGCAGTTCGCCACCTGGTAGCGGCACAGATCGATCGGGTGATCGCTGGTCAGTTCGCTGTAGATGCGCTTGTCCAGCTTGCCGTACGAGCTATTACCACTGTTGAGCGCCAGGAAGCCGCCGTTGTTTTCGGGAAGCTTCTGCTTGATGATATCGGCTTCGATCGTGACGCCCAGGTGATTGGCCTGCCCGGTCAGGTCGGCTGAGACGTGATAATCCTTGTCGGCCTTGAAGGCTTTGTTCCGCAGGTAGCACCACAGGACGGTCGCCATGCCAAGCTCATGCGCCAGAGCGAAGGCTTCGGCGATCTCGATCAGCTGGCGATGTGAATCGTCGGAACCGAAGTAGATCGTTGCGCCGACGGCCGCGGCGCCCATGTTGTAGGCCTGCTCGACCGTGCCAAACATGATCTGTTCGAAGCTGTTCGGGTACGTGACCAGTTCGTTGTGGTTGATCTTGACCAGGAACGGGATTTTGTGCGCGTACTTGCGCGCAACTACTCCCAGCACACCGAACGTGGACGCCACTGCATTGCAGCCGCCTTCGATCGCCAGCTTGACGATGTTTTCGGGATCAAAGTAATCCGGGTTCTTGGCAAAGCTCGCCCCGCCCGAGTGCTCGATGCCCTGATCCACCGGCAGGATGGAAAGGTAACCTGTGCCGGCCAGCCGTCCATGGTTGTACATCCAGGCCAGGTTGCCAAGCACGCGATTGTTGCGGTCGGACTGCATGAACACACGGTCGACGAAGTCGGGACCGGGTAGCTGCAATCGTTCCTTGGGGATCTTGGGCGAGCTGAAGCCAAGCAGCGATTCGGCTTTATCGCCCAGTAAGGATTGGATATCGTTCTTCGTTGTGGTTGCCATTATGTTCCTCCTTGCCCGGCTGCGCATGCAGCCCATGCCGGGCAGTTTAATTTCTTCCTCGGGAAACGAGGTAAGTTTACATGGATTTTTCCGGCCGGAAGTGGCTCCGCCGGGAAAAGGTTTTCTTGATTATAACCCTCATCTGAGGCTATAATGGAACCGTGCGACCTATTCTGTAAGGGCACGTATATCATCGTAGCGCTACAGCGTTGTCGCCAAGGCGCCATCTTCGACATCTTCGCTACGCTTCGACAGGAGGCACGAATGGACGAATTCTTTCAGAAAATCATGAGCCAGCAGGACCCGTTCAAGAAACTGGCGTCACACATCCCGGGGTTTGGAGGGTACGTCGAACGACAGAACCGCCGCGACGCCGACAAGGTCCTGCGCGATACCGTCGCCCGACGTTTCGATGAGCAGTGGAAGCGGGCCTCACAGCTGCAGGTCGATATGGTCAGCAGCGGCATGATCGAGTACGTGGATGATATGGAGAAGGCCGCCCTGCAGCTGCGCACCTTCATCGACAAGATCAGCACCGCGCCGCGCGGCTATTCCGGGCTGTTCGATGCAGTCAAGATCAACGAGAAGGAGCTCGAGGCGATCTACCAGTACGACGCCGCGTTCTTCGATCTGGCCGAACAGGTGGGGCGCGCCCTCGACAACGTCGAGGCGAGCCTCGGCGATGAAGCCGCCCTGCCGGCCGCCATCCGCAATGTCACCTCCATCGCCAGAATGGCCGTGGAAACGTACAATCGCAGGATGGAAGTTGTCACTGGAGACGGAAAATAAATTGATGTAGGGGCGCGTAGGGGCGGGGTCACCCCGCCCGTACTACCCCGCCTCTGCGAGTTATGATATGTGGAAAGAATATATCAACGCAACCACGATAGATGAAGTACTGCAAGCATTGTCAGAAAGAGGAGAGAGCGCCCGCGTTGTCGCGGGTGCTACCGATTTAATCCTCGAACTCGAACGCGGGGTCCGCAGGGGGATCCACACGCTGATCGACGTCACCCGCATTCCCAACCTGGATCACATCACCATCGATGAAGACAGCCTCATTCACCTCGGCCCGCTGGTCACACACAACCACTGCGTCGAGTCGCGGTTGATCCGGGCCCGGGCCTATCCGCTGGCGCGCGCGGCCTGGGAGGTCGGTGCGCCGCAGATCCGCAACCGGGGGACGATCGCCGGCAACCTGATTACCGCCTCCCCCGCCAACGATACGATCACGCCGCTCATGGCACTCGACGCAGCCGTGACACTGCGCTCCAAGACTGGCACGCGCACGGTCGCGCTCCGGGATTTTTATACCGGCGTCCGCAAGACGGTCATGCGCCCGGACGAGATGCTGGTGGATATCTCCTT
>Ga0105104_10003846_pt1 | contig 10547 bp, 13 predicted proteins | sample PPLLaktember2015_3_FD_87034 | JGI IMG/M metagenome (GOLD analysis project Ga0105104, IMG submission 87034) | Freshwater sediment microbial communities from Prairie Pothole Lake near Jamestown, North Dakota, USA - PPLs Lake P7 Core (6) Depth... | ecosystem: Environmental > Aquatic > Freshwater >... | reverse complement strand
GGGCTGGACCGAGCCCTACGCGGTCGTCTCCGGAGACACTATCTCCGGGATCGCCAACCGCTTCCACACCACCTCCGCCCTGCTCAGCCGGATGAACGGCCTCACCAAGGCGGTCATCCGGGAGGAGCAGACCCTTCGGGCGCCCGCGCGCCGCTTCGAAGTCCTGGTCAGCAAATCGGCCAACACGGCGACGCTCATCTACGGCGGGGAGTTTTTCAAGGTCTACCCGGCCGGCACCGGCAAGCAGAACTCCACTCCGGCCGGGACCTTCACCATCGCCACCAAGCTCGTCGACCCGCCCTGGTACGCCGACGAAGGTGTCATCCCCCCCGACGATCCCCGCAACGTTCTGGGCTCGCGCTGGATGGGCTTCAACGAACCCCACGCCCACTACGGGATCCATGGCACGGTGGAGCCGGACTCGGTGGGGACCCAGTCCAGCGAAGGCTGCATTCGCCTGCTCAACGAGGACGTGGAAGAGCTCTACGACTTCCTGCCCTACGGGACAACGGTCACGGTGATCGAGTAGAAACATGGAAATATAGAAATATGGAAACAAGTGGTCTGTGTCGCTGATTGCAGTGTCTATCTCTTGGACATATCTTTCGCTCTTCCGGGTAAAAACCACTTGTTTCTATATTTCCATTTTTCCATAGTTCCATGAATTATGAGCCATCCGAACCGACACGTCCTCGACTTCGAGAAACCCCTGATCGAGATCGAGGAGAAGATATTCGAGCTCGGCCGCTATTCGGAGACCGAGAAGATCGGGATGGAGGGCGAGATCGCCCGCCTGCGGAGCGAGGCCGACCGGGTGCAGAGGGAGATCTTCTCCCGGCTTACCCCCTGGCAGAGGATCCAGCTCGCCCGCCACCCCGACCGCCCCTATTTCCTCGATTACGTCCCCCGCGTCTTCACGGATTTCGTCGAGCTCCACGGCGACCGCATGGGGGCCGACGACCAGGCGATCGTCGGCGGCCTGGCCCGCCTCGACGGTTCCCGGGTGGTCCTCCTCGGCCAGCAGAAGGGCCGGGACACCAAGGAGAACCTGCGCCGGAACTTCGGCTCTCCCCATCCCGAGGGCTACCGCAAGGCGGCGCGCCTGATGAGGCTCGCCGATAAGTTCCGTCTCCCCCTGATCTGCTTCATCGATACGCCGGGCGCCTATCCCGGGGTGGGAGCGGAGGAGCGGGGCCAGGCCCATGCCATCGCCGAAAACATCCGCCTGATGATGGAACTCAGGATCCCGATCGTGGTGGTGATCATCGGAGAAGGCGGATCGGGCGGGGCGCTGGGGATGGGCGTGGGCGACCTGGTCTACGTCATGGAGAACGCCTACTACTCCGTGATCTCTCCCGAAGGCTGCGCCGCCATACTCTGGAAATCGAAGGACAAGGCGCCGGAGGCGTCGGCGGCGCTCAAGCTCGCCCCGCGGGACCTCCTGGAACTGAAGCTGGTGGACGGGATCATCCCGGAGCCCCTGACCGGCGCCCACCGGGACTTCGACCGGGCGGCCGCCGCCGTGAAGGAAGCAATTGTCGGCGCCCTCAAGGAGCTGGAAGGTTTTCCGAGCACGATCGTGATTCATCGTCGACAGGAAAAATACCGGAGGATGGGGATCTATGGCCAGAGCGGCGGGTAAAATCAGGAAAGGGCTTCCCCGGGATGTGGCGCAGATCAAGGCGCTGATCAACGGCTATGCCGACCGCGGCTGGATGCTGCCGCGGTCGCTTTCCGACATCTACGAGGGGATCCGGGACTTCTGGGTGCTGGAGGAGCGGGGAAAAGTGGTCGGGTGCGTCGCCCTGCATATCTGCTGGGAAAACATGGCGGAGGTGCGGTCGCTGGCGGTGGCGGAGAGCCACCAGAAAAAAGGCCGGGGCGCGGCCCTGGTCGCCGTCTGCCTCAAGGAAGCGGCGTCCCTGGGCGTCCGGCGGATCTTCACGCTCACCTACATCCCTTCTTTCTTCGCCCGCTGCGGTTTCCAGGAGGTGGGCAAGGAGGCGCTCCCCCACAAGATCTGGCAGGACTGCCTGAACTGCCAGTACTTCCCGGACTGCAAGGAAGTGGCGATGCTCAAGGAGCTCAAGGACTGACCTTCGGCCCGGCTAAAGCATTAACCGCGAACAACGCGCGAATAAAGCGCGAACGAGGGATGGCCGTTCAAGATGTTGAAAACGTTGCACGTTGCACGTGGCCGACATATAAGTCAGTCCAGAATAATATAGACATGTCATTGCGAGGAGCGGAGCGACGAAGCAATCTCAATCCTATGAGCGGCAAGAGATTGCTTCGCTGCGCTCGCAATGACATCCGTAGCTGATGTCTGGACTACAATGGTCGGATTAGTAACGACCGTTGAAATCGTTGAAGTCGTTGAACCCGTTGAAATCGAGTCCCCTTCGCGCTTTATTCGCGTGAATTCGCGGTTAAAATTCGAGCCAAAGCCGGGCCAATTCGCGGGTTATTCGCGGTTAAGGTATTTGCCGAGCCGGAGGGCCCAGAGGCCGATGATCGTCTTGGAGTCGCGGATCTTCCCCGAGCGGATCATCTTTTCCACTTTCTCGCGAGGCAGAAGGACCGCGTCGATCGCCGCCTCGTCCCTCGCCGCGGCCGCCGCCCGCCGAGGCCGGCGGGCGAGATAGACGTGGATGATCTCCGTGGACATCCCCAACGTGGGATAGTAGCTAGCCAGGTGTTTCCATTGTCCCGCCCGATAACCCGTCTCCTCCAGCAGCTCCCGCCGCATCGTGTCCAGCGGTTTTTCTCCCCGCTCCATCTTCCCCGCCGGTATCTCCAGCGTCTCCCGCTCCAGCGCCTTGCGGAACTGGCGGACCAGGAGGACCTTTTCGCCGGGGAAGAGGACGACCGCCGCGACCGCGCCGGGATGTTCCAGGATGTAGCGGCGTTTTGTCCCTCCTCCGGGGATTCGGACCAAGTGCTCCCGGAGCGTGAAGAAGGGGCCGGTGAAGACGGGGCGTTGTTTGATCGTTTTTTCGTTCATCGCGGTTATGGAAATATAGAAATTTGGAAAAATGGAAACAAGTGGTTTCGTTCGCTAATCGGGGAGTTGGTTCCCGGGGAATGACTGGTCATCAGCGAGAGGAACTACTTGTTTCCATTTTTCCATAATTCCATGTTTCCACCTCTCTCCATCTGAAACGGCTGGCTAGAATCTAAATCCCATGGATGCCATAAGTACGTCCAGCCCCCGGTTCGGCTGTTCGATCCCGGCGTTGGAGCGGTGCTCGTAGGCGAACTGGAGGACGAACCGCTCCAGGCGGACCCCCGCCGCCCCCCGAACGCAGAAGTTCATGGGCTCGGACATGCGTTCGTAGGAAGCTTCGGAGTAGGACCCTCCGCTGGCGGCCAGGAGATAGGCGCCGAGGTCGGGAGTAATATCCCCCTCGATTTTGAGGAGAAGGCAGAGCGATCCCTCCCAGGCGCTCTCCGGCTCATACACCCTGCCGGCGCCCGCCTCGACGCCCCAGACGAGCGGGCGCGGGTAGAGGAGGGAGAAGGGGATGTCGGCGGGCTCCTGCCAGTCGGAGAGCCAAAGCCGGTAGGAGAAGGTCCCGCCCCGGGTCTCGAGGTTTCGGAGGGTGTCCACGTAGGTTCCGAAGAGGACCTCGTTCTCGAGAGCGGGGAGGAGGGGAGGTAGTGTGGCGAGAAGAAGAGCCGCGATCGGCAGGATATCCCTGTTCCATCTCATGGTGGCGGAAGGGATTATCCAGCAATCCCGGCGCCTTGGCACGGGGAATAGTCGGACAGGCAGGAAAGCGCAGGAAAGGCAGGAACAATTGGCCGGCGGTCATGATTTCCTGCCCTTCCCGCCTGTCCTGCTTAGCCTGCCCTGCCTCTCCCTCTCCTTAATCCCCAGCGATCCTTGGTGAGATTGGCGATTGACAAGCGGGCAAGGCTGTAAGAAGATATATTACAGACAAGGAGGTACACCGTGCGCAGCACCATTACCGTCAGCTTGCCCCCCTCGGTGAAGAAAGAGCTCGATCGCGTGTCGGATACCGAAGGCGTCTCCCGGAGCGACATCGTCCGGGAATCGGTGCGCGACTACCTATTCATCCGGCAATTCCGGGCTTTGCGTAAGGCTATGCTTCCTCAGGCGGCACGGAAGGGGATTCACACCGATAAGGATGTCTTCGATCGTGTCCGATGAGGATCGTTCTCGATACCAATGTCCTGGTCGCGGCTTTCATCGCCCACGGCAACTGCAGCGAGCTTCTCGAATACTGCATCGTCCAGCACGAAGTCATCCTGTCCCCATTCATACTGGAAGAACTCCGAGACGTTCTGACCCGGAAATTCGGATTTCAAGATGCAGAAGGGCGCTCCGTTATCCGCCTCCTGCAGACGCGCACTGGGACGGTTATGCCCGCCCCGCTGCCCAGCCCGGTTTGCCGCGATTCAGCCGACGATCAGATCATCGCGGCCGCCAGGTCTGCCCGCTGTGCCGCTATCGTGACAGGAGACAAGGATCTCCTCGCTCTGCGCCGTGCCGGAAGGGTCAGAATCGTCGCCCCGGCTGACTTCTGGAAATTTGAGGCCGAAAATGTCAAACTGAGATAGTTCGCCCCCCGTCGCGAAGAATAATCGCTCGCAGGCCCCGGTCTCGACGCCCAAGGTCCCGCCGCCCCTTGTCCTGCGGGGGGTGCGGAGAATAGGAGGGACGGTGTTAACTTGTTAAGTTGAACTTAACAAGTTAACACCGTCCCTCCTTGCCTTTGTCTGGACTGCGCCGCCTTGTTGCCGGGCGGCGGAGTGGAACTGGTGTCGATGCTGGACGACTTCCAACTGAAGTGGGAGGAGGAGTACCGAAGGCTGCGGAGGAGGTTCCATCAATTATTAATTTCAGTGTCTTGAACTTCAATCTTGATTTCTCTACCATCGGCGAAACATATCGTGTAATGAAGATTATAATGACCGAGTTGGGTATTTCGCTGTGCCCAGCTGGTTACATATCGAATGTATTCATCTGTTTTATTGTATTTCAAGGGCACGTCAAAATAAATATCCGAAATCGTCCATAACTTCAATACAAGCGGATGTTCGCCAAAAACCAATTTCGCCAAGCGGACCCCCCGATACGTAAACAACTCCACAATTTTATGACCAGATCCGAAAGCCATACCCGAATCCTCATATGAAATCCGAAGCCGATACTTCCCGTCGGGCGAGGACGGTAAATATTCCATCTCTGCAACAGAGTCCAACGGGGATTGAGCATCACTGGGCAGAGGCATTGTCATTAAGATTACCGCCAGCAACTTGAACTGAAGTAGTTTTATAAGCATTGCTTTAAGAAGGCGGGTTACATTTATGCGCTAACGTCACGCGTGAGGCTACAACTTTTCCGCCTCGGAAAAGTTGTAGCCTCAAAGCGCTGGTTCGGTATTCCTTACATCGTGATTCCTTGCCTCTTCTTGGTAACTGCCCAGGTGTTGTTGGTACGTTCAATGACATAGAAGAACTGCCCAAACCCCATCGCGCTTTGGGAATAACAGATCTCAAGTTCGGCGCTCTCGTTCGTCACCCACTTGATCGGACCGATTAGAATGCTGACGCCGACCTCGCCTGTCGTCTGATGTCTCACGTTGAACTCCCCTTTGTCCTTCTTGATCACAGACGACATGGAGCCCTTTTCGACCGTCACCGGCATGCCCCCGAAGCGGGCGAGAAACGCGTCGTCTGGATCCGACTCGTTTGGGAGGGTGATGAAGAACAGCACCCCGTGTGCTTTTCCAATGATCTCTCTAATGGTTGTCTCGCACACCGCCAGTTCCGAGTCCTTTGGCTTGGTTGTTGCAGTCGCCTGAGCTTCTGAAGGGGTGGGAGCCGCATTGGTCTCTGCCGCTACTTCGAAGGCTGTCAGTGCGCTGAAGCCGACTGCGATCCAGCATATGATCATCTTGACCGAACTGGTGCTGTTCATCGTCTCCCATGATGTTTCACCGAACGCCCCGCCTGAGCCTCGCCGGTGGAGCACAGCGGAACCGGCGTAGCGCTCCAGGCGGATGTTCGACAATCAGTCTCCCTTCCACAGCGTGATGGACTCCTGGGTATGCGGAACCAGCACCCTCCGATATTGAGGATCAACATGATCAAGAGGGTAAGGAAGAGAATCTTACTCGGTTTCACGATCCCAGCAATAACGACGGCGAGGTACGCAATCCAATCAGCACCGACGAACAGCGCGACGTGGCCGTGATGCTCGAGGAAGTGTCCGCTCCAGACGAGGACAGCGCATAGTCCTATGGGAAACACGATGCCGCCGACACATGCGATGATGACAGCGCTGTCGCGCAGCCCACGTGGCGAGATCTGGTCACCGTGGGCTAGCGTGAGAACGATGAACTGCACGAAAAGGCCGATGAAGAGGATGAGAAGGGCTGCAGCCAGCGCCGTGGGGAACCACCATGGCTTTGGTTCAGGGATTCTCATTTCATCGTCTCGTCGAACTTGTTCTTCTACCCATTTCTCCATTTGCCGGGGCCATGTAACGCCGGCTGCTTTAATATGCCGCCAATGGGAGGCGCAGTCAAGAAATTCTCGCATTTTTACCCATCAATGGACCAAGATTCTAGACGAATTGAGAATCAGTGATTGCCATAACAGGCTCTCTTCCGTTTAGTGTGGGTTCCCCGATTCTCCCTCGCTTCTCCCCGCCCTTGCTCCATCCTCCCGGACACCAGCTGTCCGATCGGACACGAGTTGTCCACATTTGAGCATGGTTTTGGGGGTAGAGGAGGTATCCGTTCCCCGATCAAATTTGGACAAACCGTGTTCGATCGAACATGAGTTGTCCGAATTTGAGCACGGTTTGGGGATGAAGGAGGCATCCGTTCCCCGATCAAATTCGGACAAACCGTGTCCGATCGAACATGAGTTGTCCGAGTATCCGGGAAGCCACCCACACGAAACGGAAGAGAACCCCATAACACCGGATATACCGTGGTTATGGAGATTGGATATAATTCGGGTTAAAGGGTAAAAAAGAGGTAGGGGGAAGCCCCTGCCTCTTTTTTAAGATCGCTCCCGAATCAGAAGGGGACATCGTCGCCCAGCAGCCCGTTGCTGACGCCGGACAGGACTTCGTCTCCGTCTTTCCGCAGATTGTGAAAGCGTGAAGAGCGGAGGAAGGGGGAAAGGGGGAGGGGGGACGATCCTTTCTCCGATCGTTCGTCTCCACGGGACAAGCCCGACGCGCGGACCTGTCCCGACATTCGTCGGGATGATTATTTTTGGGAAACCTAATAAGGTGAATCAAAGGTCCGCGCCTACGAACGAGCGCCTGCCGAGGCGGGTATCCGCCCCACCTTGTCTTGCGGCGGGTTCGGGGGTATGATATGACATCGGTTTGAGGGCGGGCATCCCCGGGCGGCGACGTGGGAACGCGAGCGGGTCGCGCCGGTCCCCGTAGCTCAGTTGGATAGAGCATCGGATTTCTAATCCGAGGGTCGGGTGTTCGAATCACCCCGGGGACGCTTTGGACGATAGTCATTGGGCGAGGGTAGGGATAAAAGTCTGGTTGATGGGTAAAGTTGATGGGCGTGTTCCGGCGAAGGCCCCTCGCGGCGCTATGGTCATTGCGAGGACCCGGAGCGGAGCGAAGGGGACGAAGCAATCTCTTGATCGCCGGGGGGCGGGATTGCTTCGCCCCGATGGGATCGGAACGATCCCCTCGGGTCTCGCAATGACTGCCCTCGCCGATGGCAGCATGAGAACGTCGGGATTGCTTATCGTGGTGAGCGTAGCTCAGTCGGTTAGAGCGCCTGGCTGTGGCCCAGGTGGCCGGGGGTTCGAGTCCCCTCGCTCACCCTTTCAAAATATTCCTATCGGAATATTTTGAGTTTTGGTATGAAAGCGGGCGGTTGATCTGGGGAGGGAGCTAGAAAGACCTGCGGCGTTCCTCCTCGGAGCTTCAAAATATTCCGCGGAGCGGAATATTTTGCCTCCGTAGCTCAATTGGTAGAGCAGCGGACTCTTAATCCGTTGGTTGAAGGTTCGAGTCCTTCCGGAGGTATTTCCCCGCGGCGAGCCGCGGGGAAATAGGTTGGCCCCAGATCGGATTGTTTCCTCTGGGGCAACGGTTAGCTTCCCGATCGAGGAATCATATAGGGGACTTGCAGACAATAGTCGCTCGGAAGCAATTCAAAATATTTCACGGAGTGAAATATTTTGGCCCCTTCGTCTAGTGGCCAAGGATGCCAGATTCTCAGTCTGGAGACATGGGTTCGATTCCCATAGGGGCTATTTCTCCCGAGGCCGATCGAAAATCGGCCTCGGGAGAAATAGGGTTGAAAGGGCGCGGTTCTTGGAACCGCGCCCTTTCCGCTCCGGGAAACATGCTAGAATCTCACCATGGGAGAGATCGCCATCCCCCGTCCGGTCAAGCTGATCTGCGGCCTCCTGGCCGCTTCACCCGTCTGGCTTGACCGGGGGCGCGAGGCTCTCGCCGCCAGGTTCGGGGAGATCGACGCCGAAAGCCCCGCCGTCCCCTTCGACCTCACCGATTATTACCGGGACGAAATGGGGGAAAACATTCTCCGTCAATTTGTCTCTTTCCGCTCGCTGATCGCCGCGGATGGCTTGGCCGATATCAAGCGGGCGACAAACGAGATGGAAATGGGGTTCAGCGAAGGCGGAAAGAGACAGGTCAACCTCGATCCCGGCTACCTGGATCTCTCCAAGCTCGTTCTCGCGACCACCAAAGACGCGACCTACCGCGTCTACCTGGGGCAGGGGATCCACGCCCAGCCCACGCTGTTTTTCCGGGATGGATCCTTCCGTCCCTGGGAGTGGACGTATCCGGATTATCGAGAGGCGGGAGCGATTGAGTTCTTCAATAAAGCGAGGAAGGAATACAAAGAGAGGTTGCGACGGGAAGAATAAGGTTACGTGAGGTTTCGTAAGGATACGTGAGGATACGTGAGGTTACGTATGGACGGCTGAGTTCAGTAACCTTGCGTATCCTTACGTATCGTTACGTAACCTTACGTAACATGTGGTGGTAGGAGCGACCTTGCGAAATGGTGGATTGTGCCGTCTACTGCAGGTCAATCGCATCGATGATCCCGACGCAGACTGCCCGGACCACGCCGTTGGGCCCGGTCTTCAGGACCTGCCGCGCCGAGTTGCCTTCATCGACCAGGAGGACGCGATCGCCTGGACCAGCCATCACCCGGTCGAAGGCGACGACGTAATCGGAGGCGGGGGAAAGGTCGGGGTTCATCAGCTTGACCAGGAGCATCTTCTCGCCCCGGTAGTGGTCGAGCTTGAGGGTGGAGACGACGGTTCCGATGACTTGGCCGATTTTCACGAAAAAGGTGTAAGGTGTAAGGTGTAAAGTGTAATGAAGAGCCGGTTGCCGTTCGCGCCGGTCACCGCTTTTTCTTCTGCCTTCCGACTTTCGCCTTCTGCCGGGCGCCCTCTTTCTCCCCGCTTCTAACCTTTGCCTTCTGCCTACTGACTCCCGTGTTCTCGACAGCATCGACTATCGACGTGATCAGGGCGTCGGCGGGGTTGAAGGGGACGGGCAGGGGGAGCGTGGCCTCGCGCCCGCCGATGTAGGTCACGATCTGGCCGGGCCCGGCCTGCTGGGAATCGCAGGCCACCAGCGGCGTCCCCTTGGGGGCGAGGTTCTCGTCCAGGGGCTGGACGATCAGGAACTTCACCCCCTGGAAAGCCTCGATCTTCCGGGTGCTGACCAGGGTGCCGATGACTTTGCCGAGAAGCATGGGTTGGATCTCAAATTTGAGATTTCAGATCTCAGAGAACCGATCACTAATTACCGATCACCAATCGCCAATCACAAATTACCGATCGCCGATCGCCAATCGCTGATCATCGATTTCCGATCATCAATCAGCAATCACCGATCACCAATCACCAATTACCGATCGCCGATCGCTGATCGCCAATCAATCACCAATCACCGATCACCGATTACTGATCACTATCGTTGTTTGGGGTTTCGTGTGGATTGTACTGAAATCTTGCTGTCGGATAGATACTTGTCGTAGCGGACCTTACCACCGATCTCCCAGGAATCGACCACGGCCAGGATCACGGCGTCGTTGGGGCGGTCGCGGGTGATCTCGGTCTGGCGGGCGGAAGACCCGGTGGAGTAGAGGACGACTTCGCCCCGGCCCGCGCCGAGGGGATCGGCGGCGACCACGTACCCCCCGCTCGGCCGGCCTTCGCAGTCGAGGTCCCGGAGGAGGAGGAAGGGGATCCCCTCCATCTTCTCGTCCTTGCGGCTGGCGACAACCGTTCCGGCGACCTCGGCTATGTTCACGATAAATTTTCCTTCGGAAAATTTATAAGCACGCTTTCGTTGATCATCCCTTCGCCCTTATCCTCCCTGAAGAGGCGGTTGAAGTCAAGGTCATCAAGTCTATCGTCCCCCCGCGAGGAGGGGCCTAAGACTTCTCCCCTGGATCCCGGCCGGGGGGGGGATGCCGAGAAGATCGAGGAGTGTGGGCAGGAGATCGATCAGCTCCACGCGCTCGGCGATGGATCCCGCGGCGGGG